>WNFX01001303.1_pt1 | contig 56162 bp, 55 predicted proteins | sample 5400111 | NCBI WGS metagenome assembly WNFX01 (sample SAMN13153363, study PRJNA577476) | soil metagenome | isolation source: 40 cm soil or saprolite under grassland replicate 1 | place: USA:California | collected 2016-06-15
TGAGGGAGAACCTTGTGCCCCGCTAGCATTTTCTAGATCGAGGATGCGGTGGTTGACTGGATCCCCAATATAGAGATGCAGCGTATGATTGACCTGACCCACTGCCAACAGAGCCGTACTTGTTGGCAACGCGCTCGGAACCGCTAAGGGAGCACTCACTTGCGGGTTGTTTGGGGTCACCGTTGGCACAGGATCATCTTTGGCATACGCATTCCCCTTCGTGGTCAGCGGCAAGGCGATGGGAGGCTGGACCAGGACAGGCGTTGAGAGGGAAGAGGGAGGGATGCCATGCACGAAGGGCAGACTCTGCACATTCCCCGTGGACAACAAGAGGAAGAGTTGCTCGGAAAAAGCGGCAAGACTCACAATGGGCGCTGAGACAGCAATATCGGTCTCGATCGGTGTACTAAGATGCCCTTTGGGATCGAGCACATAACTTAACAGACGAACATTGCCTTGACCGGTCGGGGACGAGAGCATCACATAGACATTCGTCCCCCATGCGCTCGTCAAGGTCGGTGAATACCCTCCCTCGGTCACCGTGGGAATCTGCGCTGAAGCGCCAGGAGCGCCCAATCCTCCTTGCGCACCTGGTTGGAACACTCTGAGGACATAGCCCGTCCCCTGCTTTTCCACCACAAAGAGCCGGGAGCCATTGCTTGCCAGACTGAGGAAGCTGGGAGAAGGCGTCCCTGGCGGCAGAGCGCTGATCATGCCATATTGACTGTTTTGCTGATTGATCTGGTAGAGCCTCTTATCCAGGGCTAAGCTATAGAGAAACGGAGCGCCTTGAGCATTCTGTGCAAAGGCAAGGCTCTGGGGAGACGTATGGGTACTGGCAGTATCAATGGGATGGGAGGAGGAGTTGAGCACGCAGATGTTCGCCAGGTGATTGTAGGTCAGGATCGCTGCATTCACTTTCCTGACCAGTTGCTCCTGGAGATCGGAGACCTGTTGCAGTTGTGCTGGATCGAACTGATGAGTCTTCTGGAGATCACTCAGCGTCTTCTGAGCGGTCGAGAGGGCACTCAGGGCAGAGGCGGGATTCTGCCCTTGCACATTGGTAATCTGTTGCCGTAACGTAGCCAGAGCTTGATTCACGGTCTGGCTTTCGTTCGCTCGTAAGAAGTAAAAAACACCTCCACCAGCAAGGGTAATAACAAGAAGGGCAATTAAAGCCATTGTTGGATAGAAGAGACGACCTCGGTTTGGCTTTGGTTTGACCAACACAGGTTGTGGTGCGGTAATACTGTCAGGAGAAGAAATTAATGGTCCACTGCTTAGACGCAATGGAGCACTGGGTATACGTTCCTCGCCATTATTGGATGACCCTACAGGCGCATCGGCGTACATTCCCAGAATAACAGTATCTTCGCCTTTTTCGCGTCCACCAACCCCAACGGGGTAGCGCATACCTGGTGGCTCTTCACCAACCTCTTGTACCCTCACGACAATAGCTGTGATATTGTCAGGGCCGCCGTTCTCGTTTGCACGTTCTACCAGATGATAGACACTCTCCTGAGGCACGAATTGCTCAACTATACGCAGTAACTCCTCATCGCTGACTAATCCTGAAAGTCCATCGGTGCAAAGTACAAGGGAGTCGCCCTCATTCAATTCTTCGTGAAAGCCATCAACATCGACTTCAGCCTGAGTACCAAGACAACGCGTGATGACATTACGCTGTGCATGAGTACGAGCTTGATCTTCTGTAAGTAAACCGGCTCTTACCTGTTCAGCAACCCACGAATGATCCTGAGATATCTGCTTGACCTGGCTTCCGCGTAAGAGATAAGCGCGGCTATCGCCAACATTAGCAATATAGGCCATATTGCCACGCAACACTGCTGCAACACAAGTTGTTCCCATGCCAGTGCGTAACATGTTCTCGGCTGCTCGTTGATGGATCGACGCATTGGCGCGTCTAATGGCACGTTGTAAAGAAACAGCTACATCATCGCTGTCATCCTGATAATACATATTGCTGACTGTGTCCACAGCAATTTCACTCGCCACCTCTCCGGCTGCATGTCCTCCCATACCATCGGCCACAATGAAGAGCGCGCCTTTATTTGCCATCACCTGTGGATCTTTGGGGATGACAAAAGCCATGTTATCTTCATTATGTTCGCGCTTTCGGCCAACATCGGTTAGCTGTGCAACATCAAGACGGAGTTGTTTCGTCAACACACTTCTCTCCCGTGATGTTGGAGCAACCATCGTGATTGCCCACTTGATTTGCGCTGTATACGCACGGTGGAAAACCTCTATGAAACGTAAAACTACTGTAACTTAATTGCGCACATTGAAAACTTTAGGCTATAATACACCGACGCAGAGAAAAACGCAACGCACTTATGTTTTTTGTCTATTGTGATTTCTCATATATCCTCTTCGCACTACTTTGCATGAGTATACTCTTTCGTATCGGGGCACGCAAGATTGTGCGACTACTATCCTAAACGTTATTAGGAAAATAGAGATGGGAGAAGCGGTACCTTGAGTTTAGAACAGGAACTGTACTTCTCAAAATGAGGTAAATTATGCAACTCATAGAACTTCAAGAAAACACCTGGGTGATTCAGGGAGGAGCAAATATTGGAGTAATCGCCTATGAAGGGCACTGTCTGATCATTGATAGTGGTATGGACAAAGACATTGGTCAAAGTATACTAAAACAAGTGAAGAAGTTGGGACTTACTCCTACAGCATTGCTCATTACACATGCTCATGCAGACCACTTCGGTGGAGCACACTACCTGGTACGACAAACTGGCTTGAAGGTCTACGCTACTCGCATCGAGGCATCTGTAATGTCAGGACCTATCCTGGAGCCCCTGTACCTCTTTGGCGGCGCACAACCACCGCGGGAATTGCAGCACAAATTTTTCCTGGCAAAACCATGTATAGCTGATGTGATCCTAGAGGGCAACGAACGTATGGTGGATCACATTCCACTGGAAGTGATCTCTTTACCAGGGCATAGTACTGAACAGGTCGGTGTAGCTTACACTAACATACTATTTGTTGGTGACGCTTTTTTGACACCTGAGATACTCGATAAACATCGTATTCCTTTCTATACGGACTTACAGGCTGGTCTTAGAACACTAAGTTTGTTGAAAACATTTGTGAATGATACTGCCGCGCTCACGCAAACGAGCGGAGAGATACCGAAAACAAAAACTACACCAATTAACCTATTAGTCGCTGGACATGGTAAGTTGTATACCTCACCTGATCAAGCTCATCATGTAATTGATTATACCGTGCAGCGATTAGAAAGTATCCTGGAGCAAGTTCGAATCTCACTAGCACATGGGAAGACTCGCAGTACTTCAGATGTGTTAGGTTCAGTAGCTGCTGCACTCGGAGCAACAATAACTACTCTCCCACAACATGCACTATACAATACAACCATACAAGCAGCGCTAAGCGCTCTCTACACGCAAGGCGAGATTCAACCAATTTTCAAGGATAATTGCTTGTTGTGGCAAAGAGTGCAATAATTGTCCAGACTTGTTACCTGTATAATTCCAGAGACGTTATACAGCCATGAGAACTACCTTCTCATCGCTCCTCCATCGCAGGATGGATAGATTGCATCACTGGTGTACTGTTTTTCAGAAAGAACTCTCTTTCAGAGAAGTAGCTTATATGCACATCGGTATTAATGCTCAGCTGTTATCTTTTAGCCAGAATTACCGTAACGGTGGTATCAGCCGTTACATTCGTTACTTGTTAACCGAATTGGCTAAGCGACCGGGTCAACATGAATACACGATTTTCGTTAATGGTGAGGAAGTAATAGAGCATTTAAAAGAGGTTATAGGGAGAAATGCGATAGGTGTGTCGAGGGAAGGCAAAGTATATATAGGGCAAGCTCAGATTACGTATGTCCCGGTATGCTGGCCTGAGTCAAAACCTCTATCAAGAGTTGCCTGGGAACAATTGAAGCTTCCCGCGCTACTACGTGAAAAGCGTATTGACGTATTCCATTCACCAGCCAATGTGTTACCGGAAATGTTACCTCACAGTTGTGCAGGAGTGGTAACGCTCCATGACCTGGCATTTTTACGTTATCCACAAGTCTTAACTCGCTTAAAGCGTATATACCATCGCACATTCACAATGCGGAGTCTGCAACACGCAACGCTGATCATTGCAAACTCCAATAGTACCAAACATGATGCTATTGAACTTGCAAGTATTCCCGCAAACCGGGTACAAACAGTCTATCCATGCATCGATGAGCGCTTTTCGAGCGTTATACTAGATGAAGATATACAAATATTCCGCAAAGTACACGGATTAACGAAGGGGTATCTTCTTTATCTGGGTACACTTGAGCCACGTAAAAACATTACAATGCTCATTGAAGCATATGCTCAGTTCCGCACTACCTACGGGCGAGATGAGAAACTCGTTCTGGCAGGGGGAAAAGGTTGGTTGTATGATTCCATTTTCGAGAAAGTACAAAAACTTGGGTTAGAGTCAGAGGTCATATTTCCAGGCTTCGTGTCCGATACTGAACAATTGCTTTGGTATCACGCTGCATCAGTTTTTGTGTACCCTTCACTGTATGAGGGTTTTGGCATACCGGTGGCAGAGGCGCTTGCATGTGGGGTTCCCGTAGTCACCTCAAATGTTTCTAGCTTACCTGAGGCAGGAGCTACATTGGCATTGACAGTTGACCCGCATGATAAAGGTGAAATGGCCAGCGCTTTCTATAAGGCGTTGACCGATGAATCTGTACGCGAGCGATGCCGCACACACGCAACCTCGGTGGTGCAACAGTTCTCAGTGAGAACAATGGTTGAACAAACTATCGATGTATATGAGCAAGCGGCGGCATTGCACGCAACCCAGCATCGTTCTCGGAGTTTTTCTTTGATAAAATAGGGGCGTATTCTGGAGCGCCCGTGAGGCATCAGGTTTGAATAGCAGTAAACTGTCACAGATATCCGATAAGAAGGAACTTCTTGATCAGACCTCGAAAGGGGAACAGGCAGGAACTAGTGATATGGTAGGCGGAGCAACAGGTCCTATTACCAAAGCTATCTCTGCACGCCGCTCGCACCGGCGGCAGTGGCGCATCTTCGAATGTATCGCTATGATCATCCTGGATGCGGTACTGGTAGTTGTCGCTTTTCATCTCGCCTACTACCTGCGTTATACTGTCTTTTTCCAAAATAAGCTGCTCGCAACGTTTCGCTATAGCTTGCTGGGTATAGAGAGTAATGCGCATTCAGTTCCGAAAATAACTCCAGATTCACTTACACCATTTAGTTATTTCCAATCACTTGAAATCGGCATTGTGATCGGCCTGATCCTAATTTTTGCATTGAGAGGTCTGTATAATATTCGCTTGACCGGAACCTGGTTTCGCCAGATTTGGACGATCATCAGTTCCACTACATTGGGTTTGGCTTTTCTCATTACCTACTATTTCATCTTTCAACCGATATCGAATTCTCGCCTGCTGGTGCCATTCGTCTGGGCAACTGCTATACTTGTTCTTTGCTTCGCGAGATTAATCGTCTCTTCTATAATGGGCCTGCTCTACCGACTTGGTCTTGGTGAGACACGCCTCCTTGTCGTCGGGTCGGGACGGCTGGGAAAAATGATCATGCAACATATTGTGGCCAACCCCAACCTGGGTTATAGCATTGTAGGCTTCCTGCACGATATGAATGAGCCCCCAAGTGACTTTGGACGATTTAAAATGCTCGGTACATTAGATGACCTGGGGATGGTGATTCGCTCCATGCAAATAGATGAAGTCATCATCGCACTGCCCTCGCATTTGCATCAGCAATCGATTCGAAGTGTACGTCTATGTGAGCGCCTGGGAACATCATTCAAACTCGTTCCCGATTTGTATGAGTTGAGCCTCTCACGCATTGATATGGAAGCAATCGAAGGTATTCCATTGATTGGTATAAAACAGGGGTCTATCAATTCAATGCAACAAATCGTCACACGCACCTTCGATATGATTATATCCTTCCTCATTCTAATTATAGGTTTTCCACTCTGGCTCTGTATTGCCCTGGCTATTCGACTGAGTTCATCGGGTCCGATTTTCTATAAGCAAACACGTATTGGTTTAAATGGGCGACCTTTCAAAGTGTACAAATTCCGCTCGATGTATAAGAATGCTGACGCAAGACTTGCCGACCTGATGCCACACAATGAAGTTCAGGGGCCACTTTTCAAGATAAAGGATGATCCACGCATAACACCTGTAGGGAAATTCCTGCGCCACACTAGCTTTGACGAGATTCCCCAGCTTTTCAATGTTATCAAAGGTGAGATGAGCCTGGTGGGCCCACGTCCACCACTTCCTCATGAAGTAGCGTTATACGAAGAGTGGCAAAAAGGGCGATTAGCAATCAAACCGGGTATGACTGGTTTATGGCAGGTTCGAGGTCGTAGCAATATCAGTTTCGATGAAGGAGTGTTGATGGATTTGTATTACATTGAAAACTGGTCATTACGTCTCTATTTCCAGGTACTTTTACGCACCATTCCGGCTGTCATATTTCGCCGAGGAGCATACTAAATGAAAGTAGCCCTGGTGCATGACTACTTAAATCAAATGGGCGGCGCTGAGCGTGTTGTTTTAGCGCTGCACGAAATTTTTCCAGATGCCCCTCTGTACACATCAATTTATGATCCAAAGCGTGTCGATGCCGCTTTTCAGAAAATGGATATTCGTACGAGTTTTATGCAGAAGCTGCCGCTCGTAAAAAAACACCACCAGCCGTTTCTACCTTTTTATCCATTTGCAATGGAGCGCCTTGATCTGCGAGGCTATGATCTTGTCCTCAGCAGTTCCAGCGCCTTTGGCAAAGGTGTGGTCACGCGACCAGAAACTATGCATATCTGTTATTGTCACACGCCTATGCGTTGGTGCTGGAATTACGATGAATATGTAGAACGCGAGAGATTAGGTAGGATATCAAGGAGCATATTACCTTTTCTGATTACTGGATTGCGTGTTTGGGATCAAATGAGCGCTTCGCGTGTGGATCATTTTATCGCCAATTCTCCTGTAGTAGCTGATCGTATTCAGAAGTACTACCGGCGAGATGCAGTAGTTATTCCTCCCCCTGTAGAGGTCAGTCGCTTTTCATTTGATCCAACAATCGCGCCGGAAGAGTATTTCCTTATCGTCAGCCGGTTCATGCCCTACAAGCGCATTGATCTGGCAATCGAGGCTTGCAATCGACTGCAGTTATCCCTGGTAATTATTGGGCGCGGACGCGATGAAAACAGGCTTAAGAGCATAGCCGGGCCTACGATTCGTTTTATGGGGCATCTCCCCGATGAAAAAGTACTTCACTACTACGCACACTGCCACGCATTTATCCTGCCCGGTGAAGAAGATTTCGGCATCACACCATTGGAGGCACAAGCCTCAGGAAGACCTGTGATCGCTTACGGAGCTGGTGGTGCGCTAGCGTCAGTCGTAGAAGGTGTAACTGGAACCTTTTTCCGAAAGCAGACAGTGGAGAGCCTGGCAGCAGTGCTGGCATCATTTGACGAGCGAAAATATGATCCACAAACTATTCGTAACCACGCGCTCGAATTTGATATGCCGCGATTTCACCGGCGCATACTCCAATTTATTGAAGCCAAGATGAGCGAGGGGAAAACGCGAGAGTTACGCACACCAACAAGCGAATTGATCCATTAAGAGCATAGAGAGAACAAAGGAAGAACAGAACGTGGAACTACGAACCTATTGGACAATTATTTGGCGACGTATATGGGTCGTGGCCCTGGTGGTAGGTGTGGTAGCGCTGTATGTCGGTTATCAATACTATCACCTGAGAAAAACACCCAGCGCATTGAAAGCCTATAGTTCTAACATCACCATCCAGATTGGTTTACAAGCCACCAGCAAAGGTGACCAGAATAATGCTAACTATGTTACAGTCTCTGAAGCACTTGCCGATGCATTTACAACGGGCCCCATCCTCTCATCTAATGAGTTCGATAAGGACCTTTCCAATCAAATCGACCTGGACAAGGATCTGATTGTGCAGCGTTATGGTGTCAATGCTGATCTTGGGGACTGGCAGAATACCGGCGCGATTGGTCAGGCGCTCAATGCCACTCGTGTGCATAGTTTAGTCACTGTAAATACTACATGGAGCACACCAGCAGGGGCATGGGCGATAGCAAATGCAGTCGGAGAAGTGAGCGTTGCTAAATTAGGGAACTATCTCGATTTTGTGATTTCTAAAAATGCAACTCGCAGCGCGACAGATAATTTTGTGCAGCCACAGGTATCTGCGCGAGTTATCACTTCTGCTACAAATCCAGCTTCAGTACCCGGATCTGCATCAAGCAAAGTAATGCTGTTAGTACTTTTGTTGCTTGTCGCGCTAGCTATTGGTATCGCGTTGGTGTTCCTCCTCGATTACCTGGATGATCGTATCAGAAACAAAACAGAAGTAACACAACTGCTCAACCTTCCCATTTACGCTGAAGTGCCACGGGCGCCATCCCCCGGTCGCTTTCGATTACCTGTAACACACTAATAGGAGAATAGAGCAAGCATTGACCCTGATACGCCCTAGCTTGACAGGGTTCTTTCATCTTGAGTATAGTACTAAGGGCAATCAAAGGGCGGAGATTGTCCCCGGTGATCTTCGTCTCTATTATATGTTATTAACCTGAAGGAGCTTACCTCATGGGAAACAGCTCAAAAGAGCAGTACGCGCTGCTTACAGATTACGAAACAACTAGTACCTTTAGCGAGGCTTTCCATACACTTTTTGCCAACATTCGCTTTAATTGGGAGAGTGATGCCAGTGATCGTTCTCGTGTTCATACGCTACTCCTGACTTCGGCATCAGACTATGCCGAAAAAGCAGCAGTAGCAGCAAATCTGGCAATCGTAGCTGCTCAGAGTGGCACTCCGACAATCCTGGTGGATGCCGATCTACGTGCTCCCAGCCTTCAACAACGCTTCGGCCTGAATAGAAGCACTGGATTAAGCGATTTATTAGAAGAAACGTTGATCACCCCTGAAAAGGTAACAGCACACTTGCAATCGACGTTCATACCAGGCTTACAGGTACTCTGCGCAGGCACAGCAATCATGCAGGGACCAACGCTTCTGCTCTCACCAAAATTAGAAGAATGCATGTGCAATATTCGCAAGGTACTGATTGAGTCAGAAAGTGCGTCAGGTATCGTTATATACCATAGCTCGTCAGTGTTAGCCGGTGCTGACGCTTCACTGATTGGCGCATTAACAGAACAAACATTAATGACGGTTGTTATTGGTCGTACTACTCGCGAACAGGCAAAGCAGGCGCAAGAACAGTTAGAACGTGCACATGCGAAACTTGTTGGCGCCATCATGTTGAATCCGTAGCGTTCACTCTGAGCGAGTGTATAACAAATTCCGTAGAAATGGTCATCGTCATCCAAGTGATTCAAGAAGAGGCTATATTATGCAAGGACGACAAGACCCGGGATATGACCCCTGGGACCGATCCTCAAGTGATTTGCTTGCCGCCACTAATGGCAGCGGAAAACAACGAGCTATCCCTCAGCGTCCTCCTGGCATGACAAAGGTGGAACGTCCACCTCAGACACCAAGAGTAGGTCGTCCACAACGCCAGAATAAACCAGCGAGTAGTTGGAGACGTCGGCTTCTAATACTCATAGTAATATTTCTGTCCTGTGGTTTGCTAGCATGGGGCATCGGTTATGCACTCGTCAACTATTTTGTAGGAATTGGAAGTAGTGCGGGAGCAGCGAACACAGCTACAGACTTTATGCTGGCACTCAAAAGTCAGAATTATGACCAGGCCTATCATGACCTTGATGCTAATATTACAATATCACTGACTACAGATGCATTCAAACAGATGGCGCAGCAGGATGACCACTGTTTTGGCGTGGTGACCGATTTTAACGAGGTATCCGGAAGCGCCATAGCATCTCCGGACAACAATACCCAGAGTTATACTTTTGATGTGACTCGTAGCAAGCTCACAAAAACGTATAAGCTCACTTTTACTTTACAGAAAGATCCCGATGGTAATTGGAATATTACTAGTTATGGAAATGATTTGGGTCCAGCTACGCCAACATGTTAACGGAAACCTAAGGTTTCTAGATATTTCGTAATTGCATCACACTCCATTTATATTTGTTACAAGTGATGCAAAGTGACAAATACTGCTTGTGTATTCGATTTCTTCCCATTGCATCTTGCACGTTCATGCTCGAGCTTAAGCTCAAAATGCTGATTTATCTGAGATTCGCCAGCAATATCTGTTACAAGTGATGCAAGTGTTACAAATGTTGCAATTTATGAGAGCGTTCGTGCTCTTTATACTTGAAATCTCACGAAAATGCATTTAATCCCGTAATAGCCTGACCAATAATAAGCGTATGGATATCGTCAGTACCTTCGTACGTGTAAACCGACTCCAGGTTGTTCGAGTGGCGGCTAATCGGATATTCAAGGGTAATACCGTTAGCGCCAAGGATGGAGCGAGCTTCACGTGCTGTTTTAAGCGCCTCACGCACATTATTACGCTTCGCAATCGAAATCTGTACAGGATGAAGCTTTCCATCATCCTTGAGGCGTCCAAGTTGTAAAGCCAGCAGTTGTGACTTCACAAGTTCTGTAGCAATAATTGCCAGTTTCTGCTGCACAAGTTGGAAACTTCCAATAGGACGATTAAACTGTATGCGAGTCTTAGCGTAGTCAAGCGCAACTTCATAACATGCTCGGGCTGCGCCAGTTGCTCCCCAGGTGATACCATAACGCGCTTCATCCAGACAGGAAAGTGGGCCACGTAGACCACGTACATTCGGCAGCACGTTCCCGGAAGGTATGCGGCAATCCTCAAAGTGAAGTTCGGAAGTGACGGAGGCTCGTAACGAGAGCTTGTGATGTACATCGCTAGTAGTGAAACCCGGTGTACCACGCTCTACCAGAAAACCGTGAATGCCCTCATCGGTACGTGCCCAGACAACTGCCAGGTCTGCGATACTGCCGTTGGTAATCCACATCTTTGTGCCATTTAGTATGAAAGAATCACCGTCACGCCGGGCAGTGGTACGCATACTACCGGGATCACTTCCAGAATCAGGTTCAGTTAGTCCAAAACATCCGATTACCTCGCCTTGTGCCATACGTGGCAGCCACCGCTGCTTTTGCTCCTCGGAACCAAACGCTCTGATAGGAAACATGGCTAACGAGCCTTGTACTGATACGAACGAGCGCAAGCCACTATCGCCAGCCTCCAATTCCTGGCAGGTCAGGCCATAGCAAACGGCACTCAGTCCTACACAGCCATAGCCCTCAAGATGCATGCCCAACAGACCCAACTCAGCGACTTCAGGAATAAGCTCGCGCGGGAAAGTGCCAGCTTCAAAATGCTCACTGATGATAGGAAGCACACGTTCGTTCACAAACTTACGCACAGTATCGCGCACCATGCGCTCCTCTTCCGAAAAAAGGGAGTCGATGTTGTAAAGATCATTAGCCGGTGGCATCTGCACCTGGCGGTGAGTGGCTGTTTCTGTCATAAAATAGGGAACTCCTTTCGTTCATAGTAGTGAACTTTTCGGATTGAGTGTTAATTAACCTCATTTGCAAGTTAGTTCCAGAACAAGGGTTCCAGGGAGCAACTAGTCACCGAGCGGGGCGCTGGGTGTCCTCGCTCCTTCCTTTCCCCTCCGCCGCTGCAGACAGCAAGCCTTGAGAATAACTTGCTTTTTGGATGTAATTAAGGGTATGCTTTCCATTGAGCAGCATACTTATACGCTCTTATTATATCCCATCGAAGCTTTATTCTTCATAGTACATGCAGATGAAAATACCAATCATGGCTCTTGCATTGTATCGCGGATATGCATATCATGAAATCGACATGAAATATATCAGTGCTTGGAGGTTCTTATGATAGTCGTAACTACCGAAGGAGTCACAAACTATCGTATTGTCGAAACGAAAGGGCAGGTCTTCGGAGTAGTAGTGCGCAGCCGGGGACTGGGAGGTAACATCATGGCTGGTCTGCGCTCACTTGGGGGTGGCGAGATTACGGAGTATACACAATTGCTCGAAGAGGCCCGGCGCCATGCCATTGATCGGATGGTGCAGAATGCCACGATAATGGGTGCTAATGCCATAGTACGCATGCAGTTTGACTCGTCAGAAATCGGGCAGACAATGAGTGAAATAGTAGCATACGGTACCGCCGTAGTTATCCAGCCGGAAGGATAATCAGCAATGCTTCGATGGGTACTCATAGTCTATGGTGTACTCTGCCTCATCGGCGCGGTCATACTACTAGCTGCACACGTAACCACTGCTTTGGTGTTATACCTGGCTATCAATGGCTTTCTGATTGCAGGAGGCATACTCTTCGAACGCAGTGGTTACCGTTCCCAGGTCAATCGCGCGCAGGGCAAATGGCAGCCCACTGGTGAACGCTTCAATGACCCGACTACCGGGCAGATAGTCGAGGTATACTACGACCCACAAACTGGAGCGCGCGACTATCGTGAGTCAGGCCGCCAGGATTGATCGGCAGTAGGTCGCGCAATCATTTGACCACCTACCTCAAAACGGTGTATCATAGACACGCTATGAAATATCCATCATTGTGGGACTCACTACAAAAACGAATCAGAAGAAGTCAGCGTATACAACCTTCGGCATGAAAAATTTCTGGAACGAGTTATACAAACCTATCTTTATCCTGGCACCTATGGAAGATGTGACAGATACCGTACTCAGGCAAGTTATAGCCCGATGTGGGAAACCTGCTGTTTTCTTTACTGAATTTACCAACGTTGAAGGGATGTTCTCAAAAGGAGAACGTCTTGTCACCCAACGGCTCCAGTATACTGAAGCAGAGCGGCCTTTAGTCGCCCAAATATGGGGAACCCGCCCTGAAAACTTCTTCAAAGCGGCAAAAAAATTGATCGATATGGGTTTTGATGGCATTGACTTGAATATGGGTTGTCCGGCATCTGGTGTCATGCAAAAAGGCGCCTGTTCTGGACTCATGAATAACAGACCGCTTGCCAAAGAGATTATCGATGCGACAAAAGAAGGAGTCGCAGGTCTCATCCCCATCAGTGTCAAAACACGGCTTGGTTTTCGCGCAATTGACTTTGATTGGATTGCCTTTGTCCTTGAACAAAAACTGGATGCCCTGACCGTTCATGCACGTACCGTTTCTGAAATGTCCAAAGTTCCGGCACATTGGGATAAGCTGAAAACAGTAGTTGACATGAGAAATGCAATGCAAAGTACAACGCTGATTATAGGAAACGGGGATGTGAAATCGCTCTGCGATGCGAAACAAAAAGTTGCAGAAGCCGGAGCAGACGGAGCCATGATAGGAAGAGGCATTTTTGATAATCCCTACCTCTTTTCAGGAAATATCACATTTCGTGATAAATCACCGGAAGAAAAAATGCACCTTTTGCTTGAGCATATGCGACTTTGGTACGACACTTGGGGTAATACAAAGCATTTTCCGATACTGCGTAAATTTTTTAAGGTGTACGCAAATGGTTTTCCAGGGGCACAGGAATTACGCATGCAACTGATGGAAACGCAAAATCCTGAAGAAACAGAACATATTGTTGCGTCATTTTTACAAGCTCTCTTGTCTTAATCTGCCATCTATCAGGATGTATCAAAAAATACAAACATCATTGTACATCAGGTATTCTCTTCAAGATATTGAATTAGGCTACGAGCCAGTTTATAGGAGTACTGGGAAGAGTTTCATACCAACATATTCTTTTCAAGAAATAGGAATATTGATCGAATATTCCTATTTCTTTTTCAGTTTCATATCATGAGATTAAACTACACCATCAAATATATTGATATTATCGTAGTAATATGTTAAGATACCTAATAGATAGTAAAGAGATAGCTTCATCAACACAGGAGATAAGCCGTGCTCCAAACACGAGAAGAACTTGAGCATGAGGTAGTGGAAGAGTACCGTGCGATGATGCATAGGTTTAAAGCGAGTTCCGCAGGAGCCTGGATGGAAGTTGACCTCACACTACCTCAACTCCGAACGCTACTCATCCTCGCTGAGGAGGGACCGCTGATCATCGGACAGATTGCTCAACGATTGGGTATCGGTTTATCGACAGGTGGCCATCTCGTTGACCGTCTGGTGCAAGCTGGCCTGGCAGAACGTATGGAAGACAGCGAGGACCGTCGCCGTACGCTGGCACGGCTAACTCCAAAAGGCGAAGAACTTTATACACGTCTTCTCAACCGTGTACAGCACATACAGACCTTGATTCAGAAGTTAGACGCGGACGACCTTGCTGCATTATTACAGGGCTTGAGGGCGCTCAACCGGATCGTCGACGAGGAGTCTAGAGCTGGATCTAGGTGCAAGTGAAAGATTTGCCATACTCTCTACCATACCAAGGCATAACTAATATATTTGACTTGAGTCATTCCGGTGAAATATCTAGCTTGCTTGAAATTGTTTATGGAGTATTAGAGAATAAATCACTCACTGTGATCTTCATTTTCAAAAAGATGAAATAGAAAGACAGAGGAGGAACGCAATCTAATGGCTCAAACACAAACCATGACAGCAGAGGTAACCACACAGGAATATCGACCTCTGAGTGAAACTATCAGCCGGGGACGACTCATCTCGATACTTATTGGCGTCATGCTTGGCATGCTGCTGGCTGCGCTAGACCAGACAATCGTCGGTACCGCCTTGCCCCGCATCGTCGCCAATCTTGGCGGCCTTGAACATTACGCCTGGGTTGTCACTGCCTACTTGCTGGCTTCAACGGTCACAGTCCCAATTTACGGCAAACTCTCCGACATATACGGCCGGCGATTGTTCTTCATCGGTGGCATGGTCATCTTCCTGATTGGTTCGGCACTGGCAGGAACCAGCCAGGATATGACCCAGTTAATCATCTATCGCTTCATCCAGGGATTGGGAGCCGGAGGGATGATGCCACTCGCCCTGGCTATTATCGGCGATATCTTTTCGCCTGCGGAACGTGGTAAATGGCAGGGCCTATTCGTTGCTGTTTTCGGCTTTGCTTCGATCGTTGGGCCAACTCTGGGCGGCTGGATCACCGATAACTGGGGCTGGCGCTGGGTCTTTTATGTGAACATGCCTGTGGGCATTATTGCTATTGTGACGGCCGGATTTGTGTTGCCCAAGATGATCATTAAACGCAAGCATATCATTGATTACCTTGGCGCTTTCACTCTGGTTGCAGGTACCATTCCCCTGCTCCTGGCTTTTTCTTGGGCTGGCACTCAATATGCCTGGGGTTCCTGGCAGATTATAAGCCTGTTCACATTCTCAGTGGTAATGCTGATCATCTTTGTCTTGATTGAGATGCGTGCAGTCGAGCCGATTATCAGCCCCCGATTGTTTAAAAATAGCATTTTCGTGGTTTCGGTTATCGCGACGTTCCTGGTTAGCGCTGCGATGTTTGGAGCAATCCTGTATCTGCCCCTCTTCGTCCAGGGTGTGCTAGGCGATAGTGCCACAAATTCTGGAATCGTGCTGACTCCGATGATGCTCGGGTTCATGGCCAGTAGCATTGTTGGCGGACAGCTCCTTTCTCGTACAGGTCGCTACAAATTTCTGGCCATGGGTGGCTTCATCGTTGGAGCAGTGGGTATGTTCCTCCTCTCTCGTATGTCTACCGGTACAAGTGAGGGCGAGGTCGTCCGCAACATGCTTATTACCGGTCTTGGCATTGGTGTGATGATGAGCCTCTTCACGATCGTTGTTCAGAATGCCTTCCCCTATAGGCAGCTTGGAGAAGTCACAGCCAGCCTCACCTTCTTCCGCTCGATTGGCTCGACAATGGGTGTGGCCGTGATGGGCACGATCATGACCAACGGGTTTCAAAACGCGATGCAGAGTAACATACCAGCAATTCTGAAGCGTATAGTACCAGCTGATCGACTGGCGCAGTTAGAGAACCCGCAACTGCTCCTGGCTCCCGATGTGGTAGCCAAGATTCAGCATAGCTTTGCGGCTCGTGGTCCTCAAGGACTGCTCATTTTCCGACAACTCTTTGCAGCCATCCAGTTGAGCCTGTCAACTGCTATCACGAGTGTCTTCTTCCTGGGCTTTATCATCATGCTGCTGGGGTTGGTCTCGGTGCTCTTCCTGCGAGAAATCCCGCTGCGCAAAAGCCATTCGGCACCAGTAACTGAGGCTCCCACACCTCCAACAGGAGAGACAAATCGCAGCCGGGCCTTGCTTGGCCTGACGCTGGCAATTGTCGCTCGTGAGGCGCAGAAGCCCGATGCGAACCAGCAGATACTGGAGACACTTTCCAATACAGTGAATGGACGCTACCCATATGAATGGAGCGACGAGCAGCGTGGCAGAGCGGTGGCTCAAGATATTATCGAACCACTAGCCATCTCGCTCCTCACCTCCTCTATTAGCAATGGAGGAAAGCATACTAATGGAGCATTACCAGCAACTTCAGAGGAACCTGCCCCTCAGGCAAACGACATACTTTCAACAAACAGCTTTATTGGATAATGAGCATATAGCGAATACACATATGCTCCTGGAAACATGGAGGTTTGACGCATGCGAAAAATGCGACCGACCCTTGGCAAATACATTTGCGGGATGGCTGCCAGTCTCATCATCTTCCTGGCCGGAGGGTGGTTGATCCTGGCTTCTTTCGCGCTCGGTTACCAACCCTATGGTGCTGCCTGGATGAGCCAGACGACGAACAGCTTCGTCGTGGGCATCTGCGTCGCTGTGGTTGCCTTGATAGCCTTTGGGCTCTTCTTAGCCTCTCTCCTCGGTTCTTTACGAGCTGCTGGAGTAATCACTGCCCCAACCCGAGTAGTAGTACAGCCTACCACAGCGTACCAGGTACAGGCACCAATGCCTCAATCCGCAGCACAAAATCAAAGCGATCTGGATAAGACTCTGGCAACTCTAGCAGCAGCCCTCGCCGCTGATCTCACCGCACGCCGCCAGGGAGGCAGTGATCAACAAAGTGATCAGATCCAGTCTAATGTGAATAGGAGTGAAGCAAGATGAGTATGAGAGATGCGATAAGGCGTCTTATTCCGCCAGGAAGCTATGTGTTGTTCCTGTTTTTCCTTGTTGGCATCTGGTTGACCATCTCGCCTTTTGTCATGACGACGCAGCCATCCGGGGCGCACTGGATAGCCTCGACGATCAATACTGTCACGGTTGGCGCGGTCATGATGGTCGTCTCGCTGCTCGGAATCCTGGGCTATATGCTGTTCGCGCTACGTGATCTGATATATGAGACACAATCAAAGCAGGGGGTAGAACAGCAAGTTTCTCAGGTACAGGAGTAACCCATTGTTTGTTTGCCTGGAATATGAATGGGACTGGCCGTAGAGGCGCCTCTACGGCCAGTCCTTGAAGCTTTACAGAGCACTACGACTTGCTATTGCTTAGATTGGCTGCATATTGATGCAAAAATTGTACGATTGCTCTAGCAAAACACGCTGCTTGCATCCCTCATGTTTCCCCTGATACAATAAAAGCACATTGGTTGGCTGGATGTTCCTTTCGGGTATCTTTACAAAATCTGATTGACGCCATAAGAGGTTACTTGAGAAGACTGACCAGCCTTATACATGGCTGGATTGTTGTACTGTGGATTTACGTGAGTGTGGGCTGGCGCTTTTGTAAGTGGCGATTACAGCTCTGCTTCCGGCGATCTTACATGGTGGAAAGAACTCATACAGGTATGAAACAAACCCTGCTAATGATTCGGCATGGGCAAACTTCATGGAATATAGAACACCGTCTCCCTGGACAAATTCCAGGAATAGCGCTGGATGATACGGGTAGACAACAGGTTGCCCGGCTGGCGGATGCATTGACTGTCATCCCTATCAGTGCGGTCATCAGCAGCCCACTTGAAAGGGCACGCGATACAGCCGAGATCATCGCACAGGCGCACAAACTCGATATTCAATTTGAACCTGATCTGATGGATATTAAGTTAGGACATTGGACTGGGCAAAATTTTGATGAACTTTACAAAAATGATCCTGATTGGAAGGCTTTTGTGCGGAACCCCACAGTTGGTCCCGAGGATGTCGAGACATTTCCCCAGGTACAGGAACGGGCAGTAGCAGCAGTCGAACGATGGCGCAAGCTAGAGTCAATTGGCTCCTATCCAGCTTTTATCGCCCATGCAGATGTCATTAAATTGCTGATCGCATACTATACAGGCCTGGAGGCAGGGCGAGCAGGATCATTCATGATCGACAATGCATCTGTGAGCCTTGTCGAATTAGATTCCGAGCGCCGCCCGCGGGTTCTCGCTATTGGTTGGAATCCACACCCAGGATGGCTCAAGCCACCCATTCCTGAAGCCGAGAAGGTCGATCAAGAAGGCCAGGTAGAGGGAGAACAGAAGGTTTAATAATCGCAGAACCATGTTGAAGGAAAATAGAGTATGTTTGATCCCCGCGACCCATATGAACGCTTTTGGTGGCACTATGATTCAAGACGCCAACTCTCAATGGCGCAAATTATCGCGCTAGGAAGCGTTGACGCGAAGACGGTTGCATTGGCCTGGTTGATGCTAGAACATGGGGCTTCACTCACCGTAGCCGGCCCAACCGATCCACAGCCCGGCATTGGTAAAACGACAACCCTCAACGCCTTGCTCCAATTTGTGCCGGAAGGGACAGCTTTAGCATATATGTCCGGTATGTACGAGGATTTTGCGTTCACCCAATTACCAGACATTGATCCTGCTCGTACCTACGCATTGTGCAACGAAGTAAGTGATCACCTACCAATCTATATGTGGGGGCGCGTCGCCCGGCGCTATTTGACTCTACCCTCCATGGGATACCATATAGCAACAAGTGTACATGCTGACACCATAGATGATGTAATACGTATGTACCAACATGACCTGCGAGTAAAAGTCGAAGACGTACGTCGCCTGGGACTCGTTGTAAACATTGGTCTGGTGGGACGCGTCTATCCGTTACGCCGCCGCTGGCTGAGTACACACTTTCTACTGCATCAGGCCAATCCTAATTGCCTTGATGCTGTAATTCCGCTTCCACTTTCGCTGTGGAATGACTTTGATGACACCTTTGTACTTGCAGATCAACTCATCCTTGATGAACTGGCAAACTGGGTCGGTATCACACCTGCTAAATTTACAGAGGCTCTCCAGCAACGCATCGACTGCCTGGAAGAGTTATCACAAGGACAGGGTGCCAATATGCAGCAAATGTACAAAGCAATCGACAGCCTGCGAAAACGCAGTAAAAAGTCTCGATCTTGATCAGAATTAATTCATCACAAAAGTTGTTACACCAAATAGGAAAAGAAGAAAGGAGATAGCCGATGCTCAAACAAGCCATGCTAGAGAGCGAAGGGCGCTGGCCGCGTATCTGCAATGAACAGTAATTACAATCGAAGAAGAGGAGTATACTTACTATGAGTTATTCTGTTGCCATGCTCAGCATCCACACATCCCCACTGGATATACCTGGCAGAACCCGAGATGCTGGCGGCATGAACGTATACATCAACCAACTAGCACGCGAATTAGGTCAATTTCAAAATTCAATCGATATCTTCACCCGGCGCACAAACGAATATACCCCAAAAGTCGTTCAGCTTACACCTCAGGTGCGGGTAATCCATATCAAAGCTGGGCCATCAGCCCCCATTCAAAAACATGAGCTCTATCAGTATTTGGCTGATTTTGCACAACGTATGGATGAATTTCGGTACAATGAAAAGATACATTACGATGTGTTACATAGCCATTACTGGCTTTCGGGCGTTGCTGCTATGCAATTGACACATCGTTGGGCTATTCCACACATAACTATGTTTCACACGCTTGCCCATTTGAAGCGGCTGGCAAATCCTGGCGAGACAGAACCTTCAATACGTTTGGAGATGGAGCGCCGCTTGATTCAGCAAGCTGATAGTATCATCGCCACCACTAACGATGAGCGCATACAAATCATACGCCATTATGGAGCTACTCCTGGGCAGGTACGAGTTATCCCCTGCGGCATTGATCTCAAGCTGTTTAAACCACAAAATCAACAGCAGGCGCGCGAAAAACTCGGCTTAAAGCGCCATCAGCCTGTGCTGTTATTTGTAGGTCGGCTCGATCCATTTAAAGGACCTGATCTGCTGTTACGCTCTGCGGCAATGATGGAAGAAAAGGCTCAAATCATGATTGTCGGGGGAAAATCTTCCGACGATAATGATATAGAGCAACTTAAAGAACTAGCGGCACAATTGAAGATAAGCAACCGAGTGCATTTTATAGGCGCACGACCACAACACGAACTTCCGGTGATCTATAGTGCTGCCGATGTGACAGTAGTTCCCTCGTATCATGAGAGCTTCGGGCTTGCCGCTGTCGAGTCATTAGCCTGTAGTACCCCCGTAGTGGCAACACGTACGGGTGGACTTACGACAGTGATTCAAAACAACGAGACAGGATTACTTGTACCACGCTGCCCCGGTTTTTTTGCAGAGAGACTGGATTCGCTCTTGCAAAATCCTACGCTACTCAAACAGATGAGCCAGGCCGCACGCCCATCAGTGCTCCAATTTAGTTGGAAAAATGTAGCCAGCAAGGTGCAAGCTATGTATGAAGAGGTTATTAGTGAGGAAGCAAAGCAACTGGTGGCAGTGTAGTATTCCAGAGTCAATTAATATACATAGTGGACAGAAATGTGCCGACAACGGGTTAAGTGAGTTTGCACAGTTGTGTTAGAGGAATATCACAAAATACTCACACAGTTTCTTACCCTCAAAACACTGCAGACTGGCGCTGACTTTTGTGCTAAAAAGGTGGACATTCGCGATTCGATATGGTATAATCAATCCATTCTAATAGAGAATGAGATGTTATCTGACGAGGTTAGTTGCTATGGACTCGGTATCATCTACATCGCGACGTGCATCGCTGACAGCGTCAGTGGCAGATCGAGGTGTTACGTAAACAGAAATACTAGGGACAGTTTGCCCTGGTTTTTTTTTATCTTTTGCAGATTCATCTACACGCACATAGGTGCCGGGCTCATCGATTTTTCTTCATTCTTTGGGCCAACTCTCTGAGCACTCGTCGGATACGAGTGAGCAGCAATCTTACGAAAGGAGGAAAGAAGAGTCTCTATCGAGCTAACGGCGCTTTTACGCGTAAACTGAAAGGTGCGCGATTATGTGTAAGCTACGCACCTGTATACGGATAAAGAAACGAAAAGTGGCCGCGGAGTGGTTGCTAGATTTGAAGGAGAGTACCGACAGTGAATTCAAGTATGATAAACAAGATCGCAAAAGCTAAGCGTTACGCGGAAGAACCTGAACGAATTCAGTTTAATCGATTCGAAGCGACGTTCCGGGGCGAGAACGATGTCCACACCACTACCTATGATAATGGCGAGTGGAACTGTACCTGTCGATTCTTCCATGACTGGGGCGACTGCAGCCATACTATGGCAATGCAGCGAGTATTGGGCGTGACTATTCCAGCAGCACACCGTCATGGTATCCCTGCTGGTATTGGTACCGGCCCTCTGATGCACTAACCAGGACTTCGCATTTGGCTTGGAGGTCAATCCTGCCTATACGAAAGCCACTCGTAATAATACATTAAAGGAGCGCTGAATCCGAAAGATCTGATCAGCGCTCCTTTATTCATTAGCCCCTTGTCTGCTTATCGTAGTATAAAAAACAATACAATCAGTATTGAGAACATGATAGCTGCCAGGATCGCGATATAAATCAAATCATTTCGTACATAACGATAATGCTCAGCCGTGATTAAAGTGGGGGATGAGCGTTGTGTTTTCTGTACGGCCTGGCGACGAGCGGCGAGGCGAGCCGAAGCGCTTGTTTTAGGCACAGAAGCAGTATCAACTGCAGTTTTCGTACCCCCGTTCTCAGTAATAGAAGTTTGAGCTTTGGTCGCTCCACTGATTGCCTGTTCCGAGCTATTATCAACCTCAACCTCTTTCTCTGATGAGGTTTGCCGCACGAGTTCAACACTCTTCTGCGTTTTCGGCTTGTTGCGCTGCGCTGCGCTACGTGTATTTGCTGTCTTCTTAGCCATTTTTACATACTCCCAGCCCGGCAGACTCTAAAAATATCAGGCTTTTCGGGCTTAATCTTTGATTTGTTATTTGTTAAGTACACCTATCTGTAAAGCTTCAATTTTCACTATACCAGTGGCTGGACGCACTCTGTTTATCTATTGGAGCCATTATACACGAAAGAGCGTCCTGAGTCGAGAGTTATTTGACAACATAAGCTCTCTGTGCTACCCTTTACATGGCACGAAAGGGCATTACCAGCTAGCACGCAGAAAAAATGTAAGTATGAGCAACATTTCAGGACTAGCCAACAGGTTAGTCATTTTTTCTGTATAAATCAATTGGGTATATCATCATCATATATCTCTCAGGAGCAGAAACTATGGCGAGAATAGTCGTCGCGATGAGCGGCGGCGTGGACAGTTCGGTAGCCGCCGCGCTACTTAAGGAAGAAGGTCACGAGGTGATTGGCATGATGCTGCGCCTGTGGTCTGAACCCGGCGTCATCGAAGATGATGGTGTCGTACGTGTTGCGCAAAATAAATGCTGCTCCCTTGAATCGGTCGATGATGCAAGACGCGTCGCGCGTAAGCTCGACATACCCTTTTATCTTGTCAATGTTGAGCACGAGTTTAAGGAGAACGTAGTAGATTACTTTTATCAGGAATACGTTGCAGGCCGTACGCCAAACCCCTGCTTGACCTGTAATCGCCACATCCGCTTTACCTTGTTACTCAATCGCGCATTGGCACTCGATGCCGAGTACCTGGCAACAGGCCATTATGTGCGTGTCGATACTGACCCTATTACAGGCAAGCGCAGGTTGCGACGCGGGCTTGATCGAGAGAAAGACCAGTCATATGTATTGCACGTGCTCAGTCAAAAGCAGCTTGCTCATGCTTGCTTTCCTCTCGGGCCATATACCAAGCCACAGGTGCGGGCTATGGCTGCGGAACGAGGATTGACTGTGGCGACTAAGGCTGAGAGCCAGGAGATTTGCTTTGTCGCGCAAAACGATTATCGAGGGTTCATAGACCGCTACGCCGCGACACTAGCAGAGAAAGAGGCTGTTGGGGTTGGCGCGATAACACAGGCAAATGGTATGATTCAGCTCCCCAAATCCGGACCAATATTCGATCTGAGTGGCAAGTCTCTGGGTCGTCACCGGGGACTGGCGTACTATACTATCGGGCAGCGCAAGGGGCTTGGTATAACCTCTCCAGAGCCTTTGCATGTACTCAAGATTGATTCAGAACAGAATGCCCTTATCGTAGGACCTGCAAATGAGTTGGAGAAGACGAGTTGTACCGTCGCTCAGATGCATTACATCAGCTGCGTAACACCATCAGAACCTTTTATGGCCCAGGCGCGCATACGTTACAAGGCGCCAGAACAGGAAGCAGTGGTCACCCCCCTGGATGAGCAGCGTGCGCATGTAGTATTCTCACGCCCACTGCGTGCTATTACTCCCGGGCAGGCTGCCGTCTTTTATGGCGGCGAGGATGGAGATGAAGTGCTGTGCGGAGGAATTATTGAATGACAGACCAGGCACATATCAGAAATTTCTGTATCATTGCGCACATAGGCTCAATGGCGAACAGTATGAGCTGAACCTGATCGACACACCCGGTCATGTTGATTTCACGTACGAGGTCTCGCGCAGTTTAGCTGCCTGTGAAGGCGCTCTGCTCGTGATCGATGCAACCCAGGGTATCGAGGCACAAACTCTCGCCAATCTCTACCTGGCGTTGGAAGCTGATCTGAACATCATTCCCGTCATCAACAAGATCGACCTGCCAAGCGCTGATCCTGAACGAGTGAAACAGGAGATCGAAGATGTGATCGGCTTGCCTAAAGATGAGTGCATACTGGCATCGGCAAAAGAAGGCATTGGAACGCACGATATTCTGGAAGCCATTGTTCAGCATATTCCGCCTCCGAAAGGCAATCTTCAACAGCCGCTACGCGCTCTTGTTTTTGACTCTCATTATGACTCGTACAAAGGGGTCATTGCTTATGTACGTATCATCGATGGGGAACTACACGAAGGCGAACGCATCGCAATGATAGCGACAGGGAGCACAACCGAGATACTGGAAGTCGGTTACTTCCAACCTCGTTTGATTTCCGCAGGCACATTGTCCGCCGGGGAGGTAGGGTATATCGCTACAGGCTTTAAAAACGTAAAAGATTGCCGCGTAGGAGACACTGTGACAACTCCCGATGCGCTCGGTCATGCCGAAGCGCTGCCAGGATATAAACCTGCTAAACCGATGGTTTTCGCGGGTATCTATCCAGTGGAGGGAAACGAATATCCCCTGCTACGTGATGCATTGGATCGCCTGAAATTGAATGATGCTTCGCTCTTTTATGAACCAGAGACATCAACCGCCCTGGGCTTTGGTTTTCGCTGTGGCTTCCTGGGTCTCTTACATATGGAAATTATCCAGGAACGTATTGAGCGCGAATATAACCTGGATATTCTTGCGACAGCACCAAGCGTGGAATACTACGTCACTAAGACCGATGGTGAAGTGTTGAAAGTGGACAACCCTTCCAAGGTTCCAGATGCAGGCGAAATTGAGAAGATTGAAGAGCCATGGATGGACATTTCTATCTTCACACCCAGTCGCTACATTGGCACGATCATGGACCTGGTAACAACGAGGCGGGGCACCTTCAAAGAGATGAAGTATATCGAGACAGAGAGGGTATTACTCACGTACAAAATTCCACTGGCCGAACTGATAACCGATTTCTATGATCAGTTGAAGTCACGTACACAGGGCTATGCCTCACTTGATTATAGTTTTGGCGGCTACCAAGAAGCCGATTTGGTGAAGCTGGATATTCTCGTCAACAGCGTTCCTGTGGATGCATTGTCATTGATACTACATCACGAAAAAGCCTATGTGCAGGGACGCCAACTGGTTGAGAAATTGCGCAGACTGATACCACGTCAACTCTTCGAAGTACCTATCCAGGCCGCAATCGGTTCGCGCATTATTGCCCGCGAGACAGTCAAAGCTGTGCGCAAAGACGTGCTTGCTAAATGTTATGGCGGTGATATCACACGCAAGCGCAAACTTTTGGAGAAACAGAAAGAGGGTAAAAAACGCCTCAAAATGGTTGGTAATGTGGAGATTCCACAAGAAGCGTTTATGTCGATTCTCTCATTAGGCGATTAATAATTAGTTTCTCCAAAAAGCAGAAGGACCTGGAGACTTAATCATCCAGGTCCTCTGTGTTTTTTTCTGCACAACTCCCGTGGCACGTTCAACCGAGTTCTATTACATATAGCGGGGCATTGAGTTATAGATATGCCCTTAGTAATCTCCTCTGGGTACTCCCGCCAACCTGCGACGTAAGCCGTCGTAAAGACCGGTTATTCTGTGCAAACAAGAGATAAACGCGGTAAACCAGGTAATGGTCAGTAAGCTCAGAGGCTCGGTATGCCCGCCTTCACGGGCCCTACTAGTCGATCTGAAATACCATCCCTAAAAGGCGTATTGGTTTCTTCATTGGTTTCATAAGATCTCCTTTCGGATTACCAATGCGAGGCCTTTCGCCAGGTGCCAGGGTCTCTTTGCTTCCCTGGAGTTCCCCTACGGGAACAGTTTAAGCATACCATGATACACCATGAACTGTCAAGACAAACACAAGTTCCAAAATTGTGATTAACTTATTGTCTAATACTTGAGTTAATCTCAAGTAGAAAGGCGCCGCGAGCAATTTCGGCGCCTTTCTATCTATTACCAATTTGGGCACTCCACTAATTTACTTTCTCGTGGTGCCTAAATCGCGATCAGGAGGCATCACCGGCCGTTCTGTCGAAGCATCAGGTCCACCCATGACATCTGGATTATGTTCAGATGCGCCTGACCTTACTGGCTCGTTGATAATATCCTGATCCAGTACTGGACTATATTCCGGTGTACTAATAGTGTCGCCGTAACTATCAATCATAGAACGGCGACTATTTTGCTCATCTCTCATCGTAGCATCCTGACGACTAGTTGTCGTTCCTTTAGCCGCAGCGCTTCCACTATGGAACAGGTAATTAGAAGACTGAGGGTCCAACGCTCCCGGTGGTGCTTGGTCAACCATCCGAGCGAAGTTATTCAGATCCTGTTGGAGAGCATTTTCAAAGCGGCTACCAGCACCAAGTTTCTCACCAACATCACCTAAAACCCCCGCAGGGGGATTGTAACTCAGGAATACATCTACCAGCGTTTGCATAGGCCCGGTAGTTTGGAATGTGACCCTGCCAGTGTTCTCCAATCCGTTATATGAACGCCAGCCTATCTGGCGATTCTCAATCCAATCTTCATTCTGCGCATCCCATTCATGACGACCAAGCACCTCGACTACCCAATGGCTACGCTGATCATCATAGTATGTTACTTCCTTTACGAAGCTCATAAACTTCGGAAAGTCATTGAAGTGTGTGAAAAGACTATACGCCTGATGAACCGGTGCATTAACTGTTACTGATGCATGGTGTTCCAACCAATTCTGTGGCATATTATTTCCTCTCTTTCTGAATAGTATGTTTCGTGCTTCATACTCAAAGTACGTTCTTACACCTTACTCAAAGGGGTCTTGCATAAGCAAGAATGTAGAAAGTATAGCAGATTACATACAGAAAATCAATTATTTAAACACTTCAGTAACGATTTTTTAACGAAATCTAATATCCGATTAATCATTTTAACTTTATCTCATTTGATTATGAAACACGATAAAACAGTAATACACTTCTCCCTCAACTTGACTTATCTCAACAATATTTTCGTCATTTGCCGTTTCAGATCAGCGCTGAGATATGCAACTCTATATTAGTAGAATATTAGGAAGTCACCCGGCGTAAAATAAGGTAATTGCGCTATTCCTCTGGACTTGCATTGACTCCTATAGTATGAAATAGAATACAATATAGGTCAGGTTAGAAATTTTGCAGCATAGACATCTGTACTCACACAATGTTGGATCAACGTATATGTTCATGCCGCAAAAGCAATAATGAGACTAACACAAAGAATGACATCTTGGTTTGAGAGGAAGTAATGCAATGAATAGTAAGCGACTGAAGCTCCTGGTAATGTTCCTGGCTGCATTGGCGCTCGGTAGTATCCTGCTGGCTGCATGTTCACGCCCTGGGACTATTTCAACCACCACAGGGACCACACCTACGACTAGCGGAGGCGGCGGCGGTGCTGGCTGCGCGAGTGGTACTGTTCACATGGATTCGACCAACTTTATACAAAAATGCGTCAATATCTCTAAAGGTTCGAAAGTTACGCTTGTCGATGACGTCCAGGTTCTGCACATTATCACAAATGGGATGTGGGTTAATGGCAGTCCCCAAGTGGCTAAACAGCCAGGAGCGCCTACCATCAACAATGTGAGCATTTCAGGGGGCAGTGCTGAGATTGGGCCGTTTAATACAGCAGGCAAGTTCAACATTTTATGTACTGTTCACGTAGGTATGAATCTCGTAGTTAACGTTAGTTAACGTTCAGTCACGAATTCTGAAGTAAAGGCTGTAACATTACTGGAGGGAAACATACAAGATATTACAGTCCATCCAATATGTTTCATACTTATGGAATGGATAGGCTCAACAGTACTTGTGGTTCTGAAAATAGGAAGGTGGTACCCCCATTTTTGTATTTTTCAACGTCTACTGTATTATAGACGTTGAAAAGAGTAGCGAATTAATGTGACACTTGGTTACGTTTTGTAACTTATTACCAATAATCAACGTATTGAGTATTGTAAGCATCTTCCAAGGGGAAAGCGCGATCACTCCTGGCAATGGATTTACCATTTGCTCATATAAACAATCTCGTCGAAATCGTAGACATGGCCCTAACAAAAACGAGGTGGAATGATTGATGGTAACCACACCTGAGACACCTGAAGCAAAACTGAATCGCGCATTAGAGCTGATTGGAGGCTCTATCGACCCTGAAATTGCCGAATCATATTCCTCATTGGAGGAGCGCATTCTGGCACAGGCACTCGAAAACGTCGAGTTGGCTGAACGTCGTTTGCGCGAGATTCAAAAGCTTGTGGGCGACCTCACCGAAGTCTTAGTGTAAGCTAAATTAATGACCCACAGCCGGCTGCTCTCTTTTTTTCTGAAGGGAGGAGTTTGTCCATTTTTCTAGTAAACAGGGAACATATATGTAAGCTCCACCAAAGGGCGACGCAAGCGTCCCCACACCACTCCCGCCTCTACGCGAACCGGCACCTTAGTCCTCGGTTGGGAGTGGAACTTTTAAAACCCATGCCATTGAATAAATTCTAAATTGCATCGTACAATAACTGTATGTCCGCATTAATAGCACTACGCTCTTACCTATACCGGTACAGAGTCGCCATGATTGGCGGCTTTTTATTTCTCATATGCGCCAACATCATCGCGCTTTTCCAGCCCTACCTGATGCGTTTAGCGATTGACAGTCTCCAGGCTGGCGCAAATGGAGGATTATTGCTGCGCTATGCAGTATTAATCATCGTCGCAGGCACAGTACAGGCAATCCTGGCATTTTACGGTCGCTATTTCCAGGCCAAAACGTCGCGCCAGATAGAATACGAGCTGCGCGCTAACCTCTTCAGGCATTTTGAAATGCTTGAACTGGATTATTTCCAGCATCACAAAGTGGGTGATCTTGTCGCCCGAGCTACCAATGACCTGACGGCCATTCGCAGTATGCTCGGACCCGGCATCAGTAACCTCATGAACACCATCGTGGCATTTACTGTCACCATCACGTTTATGCTCACAATCGATGTCCAACTCACACTGTATGCAGCCCTCATACTCCCACTGATCACGGTTGTCTTTATAGTGGTTGGCCGCCAGATTGAGCACCGCTATAAGGCCGTACAGGATCAATTTGGCGAAGTGTCGGCACATGCTCAGGAAAATCTATCAGGCATCCGCATTATTAAAGCTTATAGACAAGAAGATCACGAGTTGGAAGCGTTCCGAGCCGCAAATCAGGAATACGTGCGCCGGAGCATCAGCTACGCCAAGATTTACGCAATATTGTGGCCCTCTATGTTTTTCCTGGCAGGAATTGCCTCAGTTATACTGCTCTGGCGCGGTGGGCTGGATGTCATACACGGGCGCATTTCGCTGGGTCAACTTGTACAATTTATGGGTTACCTGGCGCAACTCACCTGGCCGATGGTTGCTTTCGGCTGGGTCGTGAATCTCTTTCAACAAGGCTCAGCCTCGATGATACGTATCAATGAAGTTATGAATCGCAAACCCACAATTGCAGAGAGTATCAAGCCAGGGGAAATACAACCGGAACTCATCCTCAAAGGGAAAGTGGAGTTACGTCATGTGACTTTCTCCTATGCTGAGCATGAAGTTTTACATGACATCAACATCGAAGTAGAAGTAGGGTCTTCGCTAGCGATTGTGGGACCTACTGGCAGCGGCAAGTCCACGCTTGTCAACCTGGTGCCGCGTCTGTTTGATGTCAACGAGGGGCAGGTACTCATTGATGGTATTGACGTGCGCGAAATACCACTGGCTTCACTACGACGCCAGATTGGGTTTGTGCCCCAGGAAACGTTTTTATTTTCAGTCCCGCTATCAGAAAATATTGGTTTTGGGGTGCAGCAGTTGAGCGAGCACCGTATCCAGGAGGTGATGGAGTTCGCACAACTTGCCAAGGATGTGAGCGATTTCCCACAGGGTACCGCAACAATGGTCGGTGAGCGCGGGGTCACCCTTTCAGGCGGCCAGAAGCAGCGCACGGCTCTGGCTAGAGCCATTGCCAAAGACCCCGCAATCTTAATTCTCGACGATGCCATGTCCAGTGTCGATACCCATACCGAAGCTGAAATACTGGGACACCTGCGCAATGTGATGCAGGGGCGCACAACGATTGTAATTTCGCACCGCTGCTCAACAGTAAAGAATCTCGATCATATCATCGTACTGGATGAGGGACGAATTGTCGAAGAAGGCAATCACGAAAAGCTGTTACAGGAACATGGTCTTTATGCCGAGATGTATCGACGGCAATTAATAGGCGAAGAGCTAGAGGAATCAGACAATGACGACCTTCTTCCAGGAAGATGAGATTCTTGGTAAAGCGTACGACACTCGTATCATGCGTCGATTGCTGACCTATGTGCGTCCATACTTGCGGTTAACCATAATGGCTCTGGTGTTCCTGATTCTCGTTTCCCTGGTGGACCTGGTCGGCCCAGCATTGATAGGATATGGCATTGACCATTACATTGCCCCTAAAACACAAACATTAAGCGAAACCCAGCGAAGTATTGGTTTGCTAGAAGTTGCCTCGGTCTATCTGCTTGTTCTTATGCTGGGGCTTACTCTACGCTATCTGCATGTTCTGCTTCTCAGCATCATTGGTCAGCGCATCATGTTTGATATGCGTTCGCAGATGTTCGATCACCTACAACGCCTATCCCTTTCATATTTCGATCACAATCCTGTTGGGAGACTGATGACTCGCCTCACAAATGATATAGATGCATTGAATGAAATGTTCACTTCAGGCGCCATCTCCATTCTTGGTGATGGACTCACTATCCTCGGCATAACTATCTTGCTGCTTGTCATCAACTGGCAACTGGCGCTGGTGACTTTCGTTGTCATGCCCCCACTCTTCTGGATTGCTTCCTATTTCCGTCTTGCTATGCGTGATAACTTCCGCGCTATCCGCGTGCGCCTTGCGCGTATCAATGCCTATATAGCAGAGAATATCGGCGGGATGTACATTGTGCAGTTGTTCAACCGCGAGCAGCGAAACTTCGAGCGATTTGATGAGCTGAACCGCGATTACCTCCATCAGACAATACGTTCAATCACCTACTTTATTTCGTTTAGCTCAATCACAAACTTCCTGAGCGCAGTTGCAGTAGCCTTGATTATCTGGTACGGAGGCGGTAGAGTCCTTGTAGGCGCACTTACAATAGGGGCGCTGGTCGCCTACCTGCAATACGTGGATCGCTTCTTCTTGCCGGTGCGTGACCTGGCGGAAAAGTACAACATTCTGCAATCGGCAATGGCAAGTTCCGAGCGCATCTTCAAGGTCCTAGACGAGTCTGCGACCATACAAGACCCACCAGAGCCAAAAGAATTCGGCAACGTGCAGGGAGAAATCGAGTTCCGCGATGTGTGGTTTGCCTATAATCCAGGTGACTGGGTATTGAAAGGCATTTCATTTCAGATCCGTCCGGGGGAACGAGTGGCATTTGTGGGAGCAACCGGTGCAGGTAAAACTTCGCTGATCAGCCTGATCTCACGCTTCTATGATGTGCAAAAAGGAGCAGTCTTAGTCGATGGCAATGATGTACGCGAGGTTCGCCAGAAAGAATTGCGCCAACACGTTGGCGCAGTATTGCAAGACCCGTTTATTTTCTCGGGCACCATCGCCAGCAACATACGCTTGCATGAAGAGCATATCAGCGATGAACAGATACGCCAGGCAGCCGAATATGTGAATGCAGCACATTTCATCGAGCAGCTGCCCCACAAATACAATGAGGAAGTGCGCGAACGTGGCGCAGGACTTTCAGTTGGTCAAAAACAATTGCTCGCCTTTGCCAGGGCAATCGCATTCAATCCCGAAATTCTGCTCATCCTGGACGAGGCTACCTCCAGTGTTGACACCGAAACCGAAGTACTCATCCAGGATGCTCTAAACAAACTCATGCTCAATCGCACCTCGATCATCATCGCTCACCGCCTTTCGACCATCCGTACCGTAGACCGTATCATTGTCATGCACAAAGGACGCATTGTAGAAGAGGGCACGCACGAGCAATTACTGAACCGGCAGGGTGTGTATAGGAAACTCTATGATTTTCAGTATGCGCGGTAGAACTCTCGAAGCAACAACCCCTCCTCATAAATCCGCCGAATTACATCCTCGATCTCAGGTTCCTGAAAAGTAACATCCTTCAAACGGTAACGCGCTCCCAGCCAGGCTACAAGTTCATGAGCAGGGAGACTATCTTTGCTGAAAGCTAGACAGATGCGCGATGCTTCAGCCTGAACCTGGCGTACACCATTGGGCAAATCAGTCAGTACATGCTGGCTTTGAGCATTGTGGGGCATAGCAGCTACTTCGACAGGATCCAATACTGCGATAAGCGTGCGTTCTCCAGCGAAGCGCTCGCGAATTTCGCTCACGCTGCCATCATAGAGTTTGCGACCGTGATCTATGATCAGCATACGCGGGCAGAGCGTCTCTACGTCGTCCATATCATGTGTGGTTAACAGCACTGTTACACCTTGAATAGCATTGATTGACAACAGGAATTCGCGGATACGCGCCTTTGCAACTACGTCTAATCCAATCGTTGGTTCATCGAGATAGAGCAATTCCGGGTCGTGCAGCAGCGCCGCTGCCAGGTCCCCACGCATACGCTGCCCTAGCGAGAGTTGGCGCACAGGCGTGTCAATGAATTCGTCCAGATCAAGCATACTGCGCAACCTGGCCAGATTATCGCTATGGCGCCTCTCAGGCACGCGATAGAGGTGTCGCAATAGGCGCAGCGAATCTATCAGCGGCAGGTCCCACCACAGTTGTGAGCGTTGGCCGAAGACAACGCCAATTCGTGAGGCAAGTTCTCGCCGCTGGCGCATCGGATTTAGCCTAGCTACACGTACACGCCCACTGGTAGGCTTCAGGATACCTGTGAGCATTTTTATGGTAGTGGACTTACCAGCGCCGTTAGGACCAACCAGGCCGATCATTTCACCACGGTCTATGTGTAAAGAGAGTTCATGCACAGCAGTGACTACACGTACCTGGGGATCAACGACGCTGCGCAATCCACCTGCTAGCCCGGGTCGCCTGCGGGCTACGCGAAATGTTTTACTCAGGCCTTCGGCTTCAATCATTGCTTCCATGACAAAGGACTCCTTTCATTCAGTGTTTCAGCACAAAACAAGGGATAATTTAACGCTCATACGATGGACAAGGGCAACGCTGGCACCTATCCGTCTCACCAACGCCGCTGCTCAGCTCCCTGCAGGTCAGGTGATACAAAAGGAGAAGCATTGCCACCTATTATTCCCTCCACACTACCCTTATGCGATTAGCTGCCTGTGCTCTGGTAGTGATGCACACCGTAGTGCCAGATGGCTCCAGCAATCAATGCGAAAGTAAGGGCAAGCAGCGGCCCCACAAAGGCAATTTCCGCAGGTAATCCAAACGGAAGGGATATACCAAGCAGGTAGCATGTAGGGATATACGTACCAAATGCCAGGGGAACTACAAACAGGAAAAACCGCTGCAAGCCTTGATTATAAATGGTGAGCGGATAACTTAACATCTCTCGCCCTCCATAGGTGAGAATGTTCGTTAATTCGGTTGTTTGGATGGTCCAGAAACATAGAGTCGCACCCAGCAGCAGGATAGCTATGAAGACTAATGCTCCACTCACAACACCTAGAAGTAGGATAACAACCTTCGATGCTGTCCAGTCCAATCCGTGTAAGAGACTCAGCGCTAGAATGAAGATGAGCAACCCCTGGGTGATACGTCCCAGGCGACGCAGACGAAACTCACTGCTTACAACCTGTGTGAGAGTGCCTACCGGCCGCAGTAGTACACGATCAAATTCTCCACGCCGTATCGTTTCGTCAAAAGCATCGATGCCCGCTCCAAAAAGTTCAGCCAGTCCAAAACTCATAGAGGTGATTGCATAGAGCATGGTTACCTCTCCTACATTCCAGCCCAATAACGATGGGAAAGGGCCAAAATAGATCAGGATGGGCGCAAACTCTAAACCTGTTACGCTAAGATAGGTAATGATGTCAATAAGCACATTTATTTTGTATTGCATCTGTGCTCGCAACTGCATAGCTATTAGATGCCAATAGAGGTTCAGGTCGACCAGTATTTTACTCATCATGATTTTCTCCCCTCATTTACAGGTCATCCGCCCTGCACGATTACGCGCCGGGCGGCTACTGATGTGAGTGATCTAACACCAAGAGTTAAGAAGACGACCCAAAAAACCTGGCTACCAAGCCCAAACAGCAGTGCAATGCCGGTCAACTTGCCTAAGAAGATTTGGGCAGGCACATTCATCAATCCGTTAAATGGTAACCAGATGGCAATGGCGCGCAGCCAGAGTGGAAAGAAAGGCAATGGGACGTAACTGCCCGCAAAAAAGAGCGCAATTGCTGTTGCGCATCCGGCGACGGCGCGGGCTTCAAGTACCCAGAAGGCGACGATGTTAAAGAGAAATCGGTAGGCGATACCTATCATTGCTGCCAGCGGGAAACTTGCAGCGTACGCTAGCCAGGTTTTCCAGTCACCTGGAGCGCCGAAACCAAAGAGTGTCATTCCAGCCAGATAGGTAGGCAGGCCTCGAAAGAGCAGGAAGTAGGCACTCCGGCCAATTTCGCGACTGAACCAGTACCAGTAGAAGTCACACGGCTTGCTGAGATCCGAAACAACCTCGCCTGAACGGATGGTGAGCATCAGGTCATACCAACCAAATGTCAGTACAACCATAACCATTGCCTGTACCAACCAGACATAGCGTAAAGTATCCTGCACATCATAGCCCCTGGCGACCGGCTTTGCATGGTACAGTGCTATGATGAGATAGCTAAAGATAGCTCCAAAGAAGATATTGGTGAGCAGCCCGGCAAGGTTGGCCCAGCGGTAGATGAGCTGCCGCCGGTACGCGGTACGCGCCACTTCAACATAGAAACGTAGCATCTCGTTTGCTCCTATTTTTCCCAGCACAAAAACCCAGCAACCCGCCACGTAGGGGGGTACTGGTTTCCATGCTGTTTTCGCGGACACGCAGTTTTGCGGGATAGCCAATGTCTACCCCGTGTCTGCTTTGCGTTAATCGGTATCACCCGTTAATCACCAAGCGTTCGCATAGTTTACCACTTGTAAACGTTACTGGTCAACGTTTTTGGGATTGACATTCACTCCGGGGCAAGATCAGTTATTGCTCACGGGTTGATACACGACATAATCCCCAAAGACAAATTGATGGTAGTGTCCAGGTGAACGCGCAGCTCGCAAATTAATGGCTGGGATCATACTAGAGCCAATGGGAAACACATAGGCCGAGTTCGGATCATATTTTACGATTATTTTGTAGGGCGAATAACGATTATTGCGTGCATCCAATTGCAACTGGCTGTTCACTACAGCACACTTGATTTGTTCCTTGCTCAGGAAGGCAATGCTATCACAAGTCCAATAGTCAGTGTAGATATGTGTAGCTTTGATACGCAAAAGACCTTGAATCAGCACAACTTGTTGGTGGTTATTAGCCTGAACGGTAGGTGTCTCTAGAAATAATCGCAACGATGTGGCAACCGCGATGATAATAAAAGCATACATACCATATGTACTGATTTTAAGTTGCTTTATACGCAACAGCATAGGTAGAAGACCTCCAGAGTTAAGTCATTGGTGTATAACGCTCACCCTTGTAGTATAACCTGATGAAGGTTGGGAAAGTAAGCGAAATGTGACCTTTAGTCTGCAGCGATGGCTTTCCAATCGACGAGCGCATCGAAGTATCTTAGTGCGATGGGATCATTATCAGCAGCCCAGCCATCTGGATGTACCAGAACATGACGATGCAGATACAGTAGAGCAACCAGCCATTTACGTTTACCCGTTCCCGCTGGACCGCACAACAATTCATCCTCGGCTTGCGCTAACAATAAGGTAACAATCGTGAGTTGAGCCATGCGCTCAACAAGGCCGCGCATAGGGAGTTGGGCGCTATCAGAGTCAAGCGAGGCCAGTTCTTGCAAACGTTCCGCCAGTTTATTCACCAATGCTTGCATCTGTCGGGCTACCGGAACAACTGCTGGTTGTTGGAATGACTGCAAACGTTGGTGCAACATACCAAAGAGAGCAGCAGCAGCGCCTTCTCTGGTTATAGCGCGCGCTACATCGAGTACGATAACGTTACTGGAACCTTCCCAAACGACATTTACAATACAATCACGTAACAACCGTGCATTAACCCAGTCCTCCACATAACCATTCCCTCCCCGCATTTCCAAGGCCTCTAGCGTCACATATTCACCTCGTTTAGGGATATAGTATTTGCATAGCGGGGTCAAAATGCGTAACAGGCGTTGGTCTTCCTCTGCTCCGTGACGATCTACACGTTCCAGGACAGCCGCTGTCTCAAAGGCCAGGGCCGCACAGCCCTCGACCTCAATCAATAGATCTATCAGCTGTCTGCGCATGAGGGGATGTTCAGCTAGGGTGCGCCCAAAGGCTATACGTCCCCGTGTATAGATCAATGCCTCAAGTAAGCTGCGACGCATAGCTGAAAGCGAGCCGATGGCGGCCCAGATGCGTGTGAGATTTATCATCTCAGTCATCTGTACAAATCCGCGATTCAGCTCTCCTACCTGATACGCTTGCGCTCCATGCAGTGTCACCTCGCCGGTTGCCAGCGAACGCGTACCGAGTTTATCTTTGAGACGGTTAATAGTATAGGCATTGCGTGTGCCGTCTTCCAATATCTTAGGAACGAGAAATAATCCAAGACCACGAGTGCCCGTAGATGCGCCCTCTGGACGAGCGAGCGTCAGAATAATCTCGGCGGAAACATTGGAGCAGAACCACTTGTCTCCCCACAGCTCCCACTCAGGCTGAAAACCATCGCCAGTGGACGAGCGTAGTTTCGCTACCGTAGTGGTCTGGCCGACATCCGACCCTCCCTGTTTCTCCGTTAAAAACATCGCGCCCTGCTGCAACTCATCCATGGTGAGGGCGGTGAGAGAGGGTAAAAAGCGGTGCTTGAGCGTTTCACTGGCATAGTGTTCAAGTACGCGAGCCATCGCATCAGTCATTGCTACGGGGCAGAACACGCCGGATTCTGCCTGCATACCGAGATAACCCAGCGCAAATTTGATGGGTTGAGGCACACGGCCCGGCCAGCCCAATGCTCCTTCCTGATGGGTGCAGGCAGCGATGGCAAAGTCTTGATAGGCAATACGTTCAAGCTCATGATAGGCGGGATGAAAGACGATCTCATCAACCCGCTGACCCTTTTTATCGAACTGCACAAGCACGGGACCCTGGCGATTGGCATCCTCTGCCAGTCTGTCCATCTTTTGCGATGCCACGGCACCCATCTCAGTAAGAATTGTCTGCGCCCGCTCATAATCTTCTGCCGAAAGATGCCGCCTGAGGAGAAAGGACAGATCAGGATCGGCGCTAAAGAAATTGATTCCGCCGGTATCCGGCATAAGATTAGTTAGTTCTTGCAAGGTTTGTATCCTTTCCTGTCAAGTTCGACGTGTCTATTGATGAGAACCGTGTAAGCTTCTCCTCAGGTGCTTCTTTACCGGAAGGTATTGTAGCATATCTAAGAGCAGAATTGAGCGTAGCAATGCGAGCAGTATTGATTCTTAACCCAACCTCAGAAATATCAACAGTAACGGAAAAACGCATGTCCGTGGAAGATACTAAAAAACCAATCCTCGAGGGTTTGTTAGCTTATGGTATTGAACCAGAAGTCTATCATACAACCCCCGAAGATACTGGGCAAGGGCTGGCCCCCATATTTTGATGGACGATGGACTTCTTGATGTTGTTATCTACAGAAATTTTAGTAAGCTCGAATACATTCGGCATGCCATTTCAATCAGTCAAGGGAGACGTAAGTATCAGCCAAAAATCGTCCACAAGCGCGTTAAATCACTCCGCATCGATAGCGACCAACCTTTGGATCTCCAGGTCGATGGTATTTCTCAAGGCATCACTCCAGCGGATGTAAAGGTTTTACCTGGTGCCCTACGTGTGCGTGTACCAGGCATAGCTGCCCCAGGACTTGATACCAATGATACCGAAGTAGAACAGCCAACTTCTCGCCTGATATTTACAGCTCCTCCCGACGCATAACCGCCTCAAGATGTCCGGAAGCAGTCATGTGCGATCCACCAGGCGCTACTGAAGCTTTGCCGAGAGATTGCTCTATCTTTTGAATGCTGTCTGTCGAGCATACATTCGCTGGTTGCTGGTGCGTTACCATGCATATACCAGCCGTCATGTAGTTAGCTGTACCGAGGATGCCCTTCGCTACTGTTGAAGTTGGATCTGACAAGTTATTAGCAATATCTTGCCATTGCAGGCCTTGCAGGTCTTGGGGAGAGAAGCCCTGGGACAATCCTATTGCCACATACTGGTTTGCAATATCGACGAATGGGATACTGCCAGCTTGAGTTGTATAGGGTGGTGCATCGTACGTACTCAGCAGTTGCTGTTGTTTCGTTGTAGGTGTTTGCAGCACAGGATAGTTACCAGAGGCATCTTGTTGGTTCCCTTGAGTTTCAACTGCTACGAAATCAACATAAGAACTGGTATAGAATGAACCTCTATAGAGAGAAGGACTGAAGGTAAATGTTGATGTATCAGGATAGACATCAACGCTTGAAGAAGTCGTCTGGTAGAGCTTGCTAAATGTGCCAAAGTGACTGAGCGCCACAACGACCGCCCAACGTTGGGCTGCACAAAAAGGACAATAGTCGGCACCAATATAGAGAAACTGGGGTTTACCAGTTGGTCCTAAAAGCACCGGTGGTGGCCCTTTGACAGTATGCAAAGGATTTTGTACGCTGCCCGTTCCTACTGCTAACAACACATTCGGATCGACCTTGGTCACTGCATTGAACACCTGGGAACTGGTCTGAGTTTGTCCACTCGGGCTTGCCGATTGTTGACGTGAGACGATTACAAAGGCAATGATGATTACTGCGATAATTGCTAGTACGCCACCTATGAGTAGCCACTGCCTCTGGTTAGATTGACGCTTCACTGGGCCCCTGCTACGGGCTTGAGATTGATTTTTATGACTGCCTGCAAGTCGTTGCTGCCGCTGTTGTCGCTCCCGTTCACGACGCTGTGCCGCGGAAGGAGCATTTTGTTTCGCTTTCGCCATATATCGGTTTCCTCATTATAATCTATGTAACCAATTGGGATAATTGTATCATAAGCAAGCAAAATTTCATCTCTCAATTACCTCACAACAGGACATTTGCATCTTAATTTAAGATAATTTCACAATTGACATTTTGCTTGACAAAGCACCAACCCTTAAGGTACAATCGTACCGCTACAACAAAAGCCGCATCACATGAGCCTCGTTCGTCTAGTGGTCCAGGACATCGCCCTTTCAAGGCGGAGATCACGGGTTCGAATCCCGTACGAGGTACCAAGGATACTCATGATTAGTGTCGAAGAAGCGCTCGAGCGCATACTTGCTGAGATTACACCACTTACCATCACCCGGGTACCATTATCTGAAACGCTCGGTCTTGTCCTTGCCGATGATGTGATCGCGCAGGAGGATATTCCGCCATTCGCTAATTCTGCCATGGACGGCTTCGCATTACTCAGTCAGGATAGTCAATTGCGCGATGGCAAGCCTCCACGCTTAAGCATAACGGGAGGAGTTGCAGCAGGCTATGTAGCCAATCACGCAGTGGAGCCAGGCACAGCTATGCGTATTATGACTGGTGCGCCAGTGCCACCGGGAGCCGATACAGTGATACAAGTAGAATTGACGCGCTCAGAAGGTCCCGAGAGCGAATGGGTGGAGATACTACAAGCCGTCAGGCCAGGCAATAATATTCGCCCTGCTGGAGAAGATATGCGCCGTGGACAAACGGTTTTGTTACGCGGAACAGAGATAGGACCATGGGAAATTGGCGTACTGGCAACACTGGGTTGGGCAAATGTACCAGTAATACGCCACCCTCGTGTGGCAATTCTGGGAACCGGCGATGAGGTGATCGACGTAGATGAACCACTGAGACCAGGAAAGATTCGCAATAGTAATAGCTATCTCCTGGAAGCAACAGTACAGCGAGCAGGCGCTGAACCACAACGCCTGGGAGTTGCGCGTGATACAGAGGAAAGCCTGCGTGAGAAATTTACAGAGGCCATACGATGTGATCTCATCATCACCTCCGGTGGTGTTTCTGTTGGTGAATTTGACCTGGTAAAGAACATTATGACCGAACAGGGCGAGATTCACTTCTGGCGTATCAATATGCGTCCGGGGAAACCAGTCGCATTTGGTCATATCGGCAATGTACCTTTGTTGGGACTTCCGGGTAACCCCGTCTCAGCGGCAGTGACTTTCGAGCTATTCGGCAGGCCTATAATACGCAAGATGCTGGGTCATACCCAACTGTTGCGTCCCCAGGTCGAAGTTGTCGTCGAAGATGGTGTGAGCGAACGAGTAATGCGCCGACACTATGTGCGCGCCCGGGTGGAGTGGCGCGATGGCCATTTTGTCGCACACACAACAGGCAATCAAGGCTCTAACATCATGACTTCGCTACTCAATGCCAATGCGTTATTAATTGTGCCAGAGGGTGGAACACTAATTCCACCAGGAGGCAAAGCCAAAGCAATAATGTTAGATTGGCCGGAAGCGTAGCTCTCATACCCATATGAGGAAATATAAATCAGCGTACTCCGCCAGCTTGCGCGTATAGATTATCTACATAGTAAGGATTGCCTGACTGAGCAGGTGAGGAAGAAACTACCCAACCACCTCCAAGGATGAATGTTGCGCCATTCCTACCATTACCCCATTGAGAATGGGTTTCAATAGGAGCAGGTGGAAAGGGATCACTAGGATTAACTTGTAAAGCATAACTATTACTTAAACCTGCGTTCATAAAGTCCTGTGGGACAGGAGATTGGTCATTCGTCGATCCAGAAGGGGGAATGGTTATTGTTACCAGACCAAGCTCAAACAATTCACGTGTCACCTGACAAACCAGTTCGCGCGACATTACCAATAGCTGGCAGGCCATTTGTAACGAAGTTTTTCCATCTGCCCGCGTAAAGAGCCTCCATTGCTCTGGAGTAAGCTGTATCCGTGGATTCTCTTCACGAAGTCTAGATAGGTCTGTAGGTGTCAGTATCATCTGCGGTTGCATTTGTGGGATATCGAAGCGCCTTGGACTTAATGGCTCAGTCACCCGCTTTGGAAAAGAGAAAGAGGCTGAAGATGGAGGCAAAGTATCAGTATTTCTCGCCACATTGGCTACAGGGTGTTCGCTCAAGCTCAAAGCTGCCGAAATTGATGACATGGCAGAGGCATCAAAGAACTGAGATGCGTCGTGCAGGGTCAGAGCATCAGAAATAACAGGTGAAGTTGCTTTGTGCTTTGATTGCGCTTGCACATGGGTAGAAAGCATACCAACGCTGACAGGTTGCTGAGTTGAAACTGCCAATTGCCGAGGTAATAAAGACGCGATGGAAAGGGCGATCAGAAGACGGTCTGCTGGAGGCTGCAGGTCTTCCTCGAAATAGATTTCGCCTGTGGTCCAGGAAAGAAGCACTTCCAATACTCTTGAAGCCTCTTTTGCAGCCCAGGCATAAAGGCTCTCCTGGTTGAGATATCCTAGATCGATTAAACTGATAGCTGTGCGAGTTTCGCTTTGTTGAGCTGGACCAAGAGTGTTTGCGACTTCTTGAAAGGCTTGTTGAGAAATAATCCCGGCTTGTAGAAGCCGCTCCCCCAGAGTCTTTTTTGACCGTACAGGGCCAATACACATCAACTGTCCCTGTCGAAATGAGAGTTCTACCCACTGCTCATCTCGCTTGATGATGAGTAATCCAGTTTTTGCTTGAGCCTCAGCTTTCTGCAAAATATTTGACAGATTATACTGTCCTAAGGTACCTATAAATGACATTATACATCACCGCTGTCCAAGAACGGCTCTCAACACTGGTACATGCTCCGTTCTTCCCTTACCCTAACGGCTGCATATACTAGTGCAAGAGTCCACTACAAACATTGCGATACGAATTACGATGCTACTATAGGCCTGATTAGTTTCAGGTGCCATTGTCTTTACGGAGGGAGAGGGATTCGAACCCCCGGGGCGGTTAACCCAGCTGTTTTCAAGACAGCCGCAATAGTCCACTCTGCCATCCCTCCGACGACAGTTTAACATACAGATATCCAATTTGGAAAGAGGAAAGCAAAAAACTTCGCTAAAAACGTGCATTATAAACATATCTATCGTGGTTTCTGCTGCATTTTGCTACTTGCGCAAGGCTTTTCCCGCTAGAATGATAGAGTAGAAATAGTTATTTATGGCAATAGGACTTTTGGAGATAATTACCAAACCTGACACTACTTGTTGCAGCCTTTTGAAACAGCCTACAATAGTAAATACTGCTTGAACAACCTGCTCGAAAGGGAAATAAATCGATGCAACTCCTCTGCTCTACAGGAACATTCAGCCGCTTTCCAGACCTGACCGATTATCGCTCCATCTTAACATATGGGCCAGAGCTTGAAGTGGAGGGTTTTGAGTTAATGTTCTACCCGGATTGGACTGCTGAAATTGAGCATATAGCAGGCGAATTACGCAAGTCCAATCTGCGCTTTCCTACAATCCATGCTGAGAAGGGCATTGGGCCAGCATTAGTGAGCTCGCAAAAGGAAGAACAAGCACAAGGTTGGCAATGGATGCATGCGGGTTGTCAATTAGGCAGCCTGCTAGGTTCAAATCTGCTGATCTTTCATCTCTGGGGCCTGCCAGACATGGACGAAAGGATCGAGCAAAATCTTCAACATCTTGGTGATTGTATTTCGTTTGCAGAAGAGTTCGGATTAGAATTAGCTGTTGAGACCGTACCATGTAAGAGGGCCGACCCACTCAGTAATGTCTGGCGTGCAATCGAGCAAGACTCTCGCTCGCTGGTGGCACTTGATACGGAATTTCTAGCCATGCATAAGCAATTGGAAGCAGCAATGCAGGCAGACTGGTTATGGCAACATAAGCGCGTGCGTCATGTACACATAAAAGATTACGATGGGGGGGTATATTCAACAGATAACTTCCGCCGTTACTTGCATCCAGGTGAAGGTTGCATTAATTTTCCCAAAGTTTTTGACACACTGAGACTTCAAAAATTCAGCGGCTACATCAGCCTCGAAACCTCAATTGTTAATCGCGACGGGAAAAGAGAGATACAAAAGCTCAAGAAGAGCTTGACTATGCTTCGAGGAATGATAAACAATCTTTGACGCTCACTGCCTGTCTCAGGATTTCACCAGATTTTTCTGCGTGTCGTTAAAGGTATGATAAACAATCTTTGACGCTCACTGCCTGTCTCAGGACTGCTGCAAAGTCCTTTCCCCCACCCCTACCTCAAAAAGGAGGAGGAAAGTGGGGACACCCCAGGCCCCGGCAAAGGGCTTCCGCCCTCTGCACTCCCTCCTGGCTGTAAAAATTTGCATATTAGGTGGAAAATAATGTACACTATCCTGTGGTCATCCAGGAGCAATATCAATGATCACTGTGAGCAAACTAAACTCCCTTGGCGAAACAAAAATCCAGTACCAGGGAGAAATCGTCGAACGTTTAACAAACGGGTTAGTTATCCTGGCTTATTGGAAACACTCTACCAAAGATCTGGGTTATACCCGCTTTGAACCGGGAGACCGCTTTTTAGAATATTACTTCACCAACAGGTGGTTTAACATCTTCGACATTTCGACTACGGGCGGGGAGCGAAAAGGCTGGTATTGCAACGTTGCTGAACCAGCGTTTATACACGATGACCATATTGAACAAGTCGATCTGCTCATCGATGTTTGGGTTGATCCAAGAGGTAACCTACTTTTATTAGATGAAGACGAGTTCGAAGCCGATACCACACTCAATAATGAGCAGCGAAAGGGCGCACGACAGGGCTTGCATGACCTCTTACAGATGATTGCAGCGCAAACAGAACCGTTTTTGTACGATTCACGGAAGGACATATCTTGATGGGAAAAAAGGGCACCAGGCTGTTCCTACCAGAACACAACAGGAACATTGTGGAGCTTGAAGACTTAAAATCTCGCAGGCAACTTCGCCTGAAGGTAAACGAGCTAATACGACTTGCCAACGATTCAACGATTACCACCAGAGAAATGCAGCAACAATTGTTTCTCGGAGTAACCAGCTTGGGCACTCAACTAGCTATGCAGCTTGTGCGTTCGCTACATCGCGAAGATATTCAGGAACGGCAGTCCATCATCTGGTTATTAACCTTGCTTAATGATAAAGAAACAATTGCCCCACTCCGTCACATAGCACGCGACAAACACATTCCTCAATCTATACGACTCTCAGCTTCATTAGCATTAGCAGGCATGGGTGTAACGGCGGAGATGATAGATAACCACCTGCACACTCGGCTGTTCGTCATTAGTTGACGCCAATTTCGGAAATCGTTTTATTTTACCTGATTATTACTTAGCTTTCAGCCATAAGCTTCAGGAAGTGTTGCAAGAGGATCAACAATCCATCCCTCCACTCTCTCGCACTCCACTGGTATCCCATAACCCCTGTCTCTCTGCATATACGCCCACCCACCCTGCACCCCACACAAAACAGCATCCAACTCGTCGCCCATCGCATCTTCCACCAATCTCTTGTCCATTTCCTCTAACAACTCAACCCGGAAGCCATACCAATCCACAATTTCACTCGAACAAAGCCCATTCACAATCTCCCGCCGAGCTTCCTCCTTATCCTTTGTCTGCTTACCACGCTCATCGCTCTTATAACTGCGCTTTCTGATAAATCTGCGAGCAACTAGAGCAGGATAGCCCTCCACAACAATTCTGCTATCTTCCGTCGGGCGGCAAGGCAGAACGCTCACATCCGATCTCAATAGTCGAGTAGCGCCCTCAAAAAACATCTTTCCGACCGGGACACGGTGCAACATCATGGGGCTACGAGCGCCAGTATATACATCTGTCACTCTCAAATGCTGTTTATCGCCTGTTGGCCTATCCTCTCGATAGTTTTTCAGCGTCTCTTCAAATTCATTCTTGCCCATTGATGCTATGATTTGCATGTAGCTTTCCCATGTTTCAGGCCAGCCAAGGTTTGAGATCAGTTTGCGAGGCTGACCAAAGGGGAAGTCGAGGGCAGCCAGCCACGGTCCATCTGAACGTAAAAAGGCTTCAAAATCTTCAAAGGTGGTTAGTTTCAGGCAATCTCGAATGCATAAGAAGTTATCTTGCAATTCGCATACAGCACAGGTTATGGGTTTGTTGCGATTGGGAGCGCTAGTGAAGTCAAAGCCGTAAATTTTCATAGGTCTGTGCCTGCATCCCAGTATAAGCTTTATATCAATCGGGTAGGAGATAGTAGTCGAACTACAATTGGGTCATGACACCTTTACTGATAGCGCGTAGAGTAGCGTAAACGCCTTTGCCAGCCGAGGCTATGGCCTCATAGCTAGGTAGGCGGCGACGATTGAGGTAGCGCTCAAGCACCGGAACAGGCAAAGCTGAGGGCATATCACGCTTATTCCATTGGATGACAAGAGGAAAGTTCGACACATCTTTGCCGAGACGACGTAAATTCATCTCGAGTTCGGCGATGCTTTGCACATTCTCCTCAAATTTCTCAGCCTGTGAATCCACGACGAAAACGATGCCATCCGCGCCGTTAAGTACAGCCAGACGTGTGCGCTCATAAAGAATTTGCCCTGGTACTGTATATAAATGAAATCGAGTTCGAAAGCCATGAACGGTCCCAAGATCCAGCGGAAGGAAGTCGAAAAATAATGTTCGCTCGGTTTCGGTGGCAATACTCAGCATTTCCCCACGGACTGAAGGATTAATGCTCTTGAACACGTATTGCAGGTTGGTTGTTTTTCCGCAGTACCCAATTCCGTAGTAGACAATCTTACAGTGGATCTCGTGGGTAGCAATGTTGATGAGCGCCATGAACAAGGTACCCCTAATCGCGGAAGAGCAGATCGATGGTATCCTCCACCGAGGATCGAAATTGAATATTGAGAACAGAGGATTTCTGGTGGTCGGTATCTGCTCGTACCCGCTCTAAGGTGTTTACCAGCTCTTCTGAGGTCTTTTTCGCGAGAACTTTGACAAGGCCAATATGTGTGAGTTTGTCAAAGACGATCACGAGCAGCCATTGTTCCTCGACCATCGTTGTATAGATGTTCTCATGGATACCCTGCTGAAAAATCGTACGGAAATCTTTTTCGCCAAGCAACTCGGCAATATGGCGCGAAGAGGAAAATGCGCCGGCCAATAAGGCTCCTAGCGAGGTTGCATTACGCTTTGTGTTCATTCCTTGCGCGGAAATAACCTGGCCACTTTTGTCTAACAACATGACAGAAGTTGCGCTGGTGTCGCTCATAAGCTTATGTAATACATTAGTAATAATATCAAGTTCATGATCTGAGATAATAATATTGGTCAGTTGTTCCATGTACGCATCGCCCTCTGTGCACATGTTCGGCTAAAAAGATAAATCAATTAGATACATTTCTCGGAACTTATGCTATATCAAGAGCTTGAAGGATTTCATTTCGACTCGCTTTGACCATGTGACGCACACGGCCAATACTGGAGGCATTGTCAAAAAGAGTGACCACCAGGGCAAAGTCTCCAAGTGGATCAACGCTCACTAATCCACGTTCATATTCCATAAGAGCACCAACAACGCCACCCCGTGAAATTTCCTGCCCCAGGGCTTCAGCGGTATTCAGGCCGGTTGTCATATAAGCGCCTACGGTCTCCATATCTTCTTTGTTGTCGCGGCTCAATCCCTCGATCAATAAGCCATCACGTCCCACCAGGACAGCCAGCCGCACTCCTGGAATCGTCAAAAAGCGACTCAGTGTTTGCTTTAGATCAACCATTATTTCCTCCGTACACAACGGGCGACACTGCTGTTCAGTTAGCCTGGACTCCCGCTATTCTACCCCATGCTGGTAATTGAAGCAAACAGATGGGACATCTTGGCTAATCGCCCGAGCGACCTCCTCTCTACTAATGAAAATAACGTATGGCAGCGAGAATATATGCGCGTGCCGCTAAAATTACTTCATGAACACTAACATTCACCTGTTTTTCACGCCAGAATAATTAGGAGCCTCTTTAGTGATCACTACATCGTGTGGATGGCTCTCGCGCAGTCCTGCGCCGGTTATACGGACAAAGCGTGTATTGTTCTGCATTTCAGCGATAGCGGCACAGCCTGCATATCCCATGGATTGGCGCAACCCGCCGACAAGTTGATGAACCAGTGGGCCTAACATACCTTTGTATGGGATACGTGCTTCAATGCCTTCAGCAATCAGGTGGGATTCCTCGATAGTATCACTCTGGAAATAGCGGTCTTTGCTATAACTGCGCTGCTTCATTGCAGCAATCGATCCCATACCCCGGTAATCTTTGAAGCGCTCTCCTTGCGAAATGATCAGTTCACCAGGGCTTTCATCGACGCCAGCCAGCAGGCTACCCAACATGACGCTGTCGGCACCCGCTACGATAGCTTTGGCCATATCACCAGAATACTGGATGCCGCCATCGCCAACAACCGGAACATTATATTGCCGGGCTGCACGAGCGCAATCATAGATGGCAGTAATTTGGGGCATGCCGATGCCTGCGATCACTCGTGTCGTACAAATAGCACCTGCGCCAATGCCTGTCTTGATGGCATCGGCTCCCGCCTGGATCAGCGCCTCGGTCGCCTCAGCCGTCACAACGTTACCAGCCATCAATTGCACTTGCTTACCAAAACGATCTTTCACATGTGCTACCATTTCGATTACCATACTTGAGTGAGCATGTGAGGTATCGACCACCAGCACATCTACACCCTCTTCGATCAATGCTGCACACCTGGCATCGGTATCCGGTCCCACACCCACGGCTGCACCTACACGCAAGCGACCATACTCATCTTTGGCTGCGTTTGGGTACAGAATCTTCTTCTGTATATCCTTTATAGTGATCAGACCTTTGAGTAGACCGTGCTCATCGACAACGGGCAGCTTTTCAATCTTGTAGCGATGCAGACTATCGCGCGCCTGCTCCAATGTTGTACCAACGGGGACTGTAATCAAGTGGTCTCGTGTCATCAGCTCAGCAACAGGTCGATCCAACCTGGTTTCAAAGCGAATATCGCGGTTCGTCAGAATACCGACAAGTTTACCGTTTTCGACGACCGGGATGCCGGAGATGTGGAAGCGCTGCATGACAGCCAACGCTTCACTCAGCAGAGCTGTTGGCTCCAGAGTAATGGGGTCGGTAATCATGCCCGATTCGGAACGTTTTACTTTATCGACTTCTTGCGCCTGTTCATCAATTGACAGATTACGGTGAATTATGCCGATGCCACCTTCGCGAGCCAGGGCAATTGCCAGGCGTGCTTCGGTGACAGTATCCATAGCCGCACTCAAAATGGGTATGTTGATGTTGATTGTACGAGTCAAACGAGTCTGGGTTGAGGCATCACGAGGCAGTATCGACGAGGCAGCAGGCAAGATCAATACGTCGTCAAACGTGAGCCCTTCCAGGACAAACTTATCGTCGAACAGGTCATAGTTTTGCGCTTGCGCCAGGGACATAATGGGGGCATCCTCCTTATTTAATAAAACGCCCAGCTCACGCTATAGTGTAAGCTGGGCCTCCCACCGGGGTAGCACGATGAACAGGCTAGCACATGGCTGTCAATTAACGGTGGTGTGTAGTCCTGAATATTTCTTTGTAATGTAGCACCTGAAAGCTAAATGAGTCAAATCAAAACTCGGCTTCTTATAGGGTAATCGAAAATGGATTTTGCTCATTTATTATTTGTAACACTTATAACGTTTATAACACTTGTAACACTTATTACACTTGTCAACGTGCAACTAACTTATAAGCGCTTCGGTTTCAGAGCAACACTTGTGGCCACTCGAACAATACGTCTTATTCCTGTGTTCCTGCGGACGGCGTCTCATGTAGGGATGTAGCGCCACTGATTTGAACATCCGGCAGTTGCTCCTGGGTTATTCCAGCCGCGTTCAACAGGTGGATGAGCATTTTAGTGTGCTTGAGTAATTCCGCATCTTGGGCAGAAAAATGCGGAATTATCTCTTCGATGTCATGGTAGGTGCTCATCGTTATGCGGAACTGCTCGTCGGCATGGAGTTCTGCCTTACGACCGGGAAGGAATTGACCGCCCGCAAGCACAGAAAGTGCGACCAGTACCAAGTTGATATTCTGCGCTTGGTAGGAGGTCTTCTTCTCAGATATTTCAGTCAAGCTCAAGTTCCGTTCTCGGAAAGTTCAGAATAGCTCTCTCTTTGCCGATTTGTTTTACCCCACGATAGCCACTTGTATTTGTTTTGCGTAACAGACGAACAGGTGGGGTCCATGCAAGTACCTGCTCAATGGGATGATTCAGGCGAGCAGACCTACCGTATATCTCAAGCGCAGCTTTGTCATATGCAAAAGCCGCTTGTTCAGCAGTATCAAAGAAACCGAGTGGACGCCGCTGTGTTCCATACTTGATTTCAGCACTCCAGCGATTCCCACAAGCCTGTACCCCACGATAGCCGCTCGCACTCTTCTTACCAAACTGACGGATAGGAGGTGTCCACTCAAGGACTTGCTCGAGTGGATTGTTGAGATGAGCAAATTCACCAAACTGCTCTAATGCAGCTTGGTCATAGGCAAATGATGCATCAAGAGCAGTATCAAAATACCCGATCACTTGATCATTGATAGTCGCTTCCCAGGTATGAGAACTTATGTACGAAACCCCTTTGTATTGAGAGGTGTTGTCCATTCGCAATCGCAAGTTTCGCATATTTTGAGCCTGAGTAGTTTCACGCAAGTTTTCACGACGATTATCGAGCCCATTCCCATTGATATGATCGGTCACCATACCTTGCACGATAGGTCTCCCTAATTTCCGCTCAAGAATAATGCGATGCATGGAATAATGTTTGCCCTTGCCATTCTTCTCAACACGACGGCTCGCGTAACGACCACAATTAAGAGTCCACTTGACGCTTGCCAAATCGATATCAATTAAGTCGACCCGAGCTGATTTTCCCTGATTGAGAGGAATGAGAACGACGTCAGAGTCATTCTCATCCAATCTATAATTAATGGAGGGAGAATTTGGAATGAGGAGACGTTTTATTCCTCTGCCCTCTCTGTTAAAAGCATTCTGTGCATAGGTAGCTTCGCGAAGGTTTGCTCGTCTGTTATCGAGTCCATTTCCATTGATATGGTCAACTACCATTTTTGCTAGAATAGGACGACCTAATTTGCGTTCCAGAATGACACGATGCATAAGTATACCTGGCCTTTTGCCGTCAATCCTGGGGCGGCGCATAGCATAGCGATTTCGACTAAGAGACCACTTGATATTAGCTAAATCAGCATCTTCTGGATCAACAACGGCATATTGACCTTTGGTAATGGGAATAACAATAATGTCAGGGTTGTCTTTTTGGGTGCAAGGCAGTAAGGTATCCATAATGAACCTCGTTCAGTTGCGTAGACAATCCTTTAGTGAGGCTATGCGTTCGGCTTCTCACCCTCGGTTGAGGCGAGCTTAGCAGGAGCGCCGTCTTCCAGTTGTGGTTTAACAAAGGAATTTAGGTGACTGGTGGTAGCACCCTCAGCCTCCAGTTGTTGCAGGGAAATGCCATTTTTCTCCAACAGGTGGATCAGCATCTTGGAGTGACGCAGCAGTTCTGCATCTTGGGCAGAAAGATGCTGCATAATCTGCTCGATATCGTGATAAGTGCTCATCGTGGTGCGAAACTGCTCGTCGGCCTGAAGTTCAGCTTTCCTGCCTAAGACATTTTGGCCGACCATAATCACTGGGAGGAGAACCAGTTGCAAAAACTGCTGAGATACCCAGGTAGCCAGCAAAAAGGTGAATGGATTAAGCCATCCAAGCAAACCAAACAGCCCAATAACGGCAAGCACCATGAAGATATAGGCCGTCCACATCGTCCCAACACCTTTTGTCAACACCACAGCCACACGCGTATTAAAGCCAGACGCCGCTTGCTCTGTTTCATGAAGGAGATTGACATTGCGTGGCTGGTGCTGGTGTGGTTCGTTGTGGAACAGCACACGGGTATGGTGCTGTGGATGTGTCTGCGTTTGTAAAGTGGTCTCTGTCCTGGCAGAGGCCAGTGTTGTATTCTCTTCTTGCATATTTGTCCTCCATTTGATACAAGTGAAATGCTCTCATGGTCATTACTATAACATGTTTGACTAGAGCGAATAGATAGGCCAGCACACTTAAACTTGTCATCTAGACAGAATTGCTATAAGCTATACTGAAGACAAGACAAGCCTACAAATGATCATATTGCAATAAGGAGACTAGCCGATGTCTGCTGATGCGCAGACGACCAACATGGCAAACAAACAAGCGCATGGACAGGGTAGCTCCAGCGCATCTGCCGATGAAGCCATCGTCGTTGAAAATTTTTCCAAAAGTTACGGCTCTAATCGAGTCGTTGACCAGCTAGAATTTACTATACAGCGAGGAGAGATCTTTGCATTGCTCGGGCCAAATGGCGCAGGCAAGACCACAACCATAGAAACACTTGAAGGCTATCGGACTCCTGACCAGGGCAATGTGCGCGTGTTGGGGCTTGACCCGATCCGTGAGTCGAAGAAGCTCAAATCACAGATTGGTGTCATGTTGCAACAAGATGGGCTTTATCCAGGGCTTACGGCTCGCGAGATACTGCATCTCTTCGCCGGCTATTACAAGCAGCCACAGGATATCGATAAGCTGCTTGAGCGGGTAGGCCTAAATACATCAGATAAGACTCGTTGTCGCAGGCTCTCTGGTGGCCAGAAAAGAAGGCTTGCCCTGGCAGTTGCCTTGGTGGGCAATCCCACGCTGTTCTTTCTGGACGAGCCAACCTCTGGTATGGACCCACAAGCGCGACTGGCAACATGGGAGATCATCCGTGAATTGAAACACAATGGCGCGACCGTCTTGTTGACCACGCACTTGATGGACGAAGCAGAACGACTGGCGGATCGCATAGCTATTATCGATCATGGACAGCTCGTCGCGCTCGATACGCCAGCCGGGTTGACAGGAGTGCAAAATGCAACTGTCGTGCGCTTCGTCGCACCTGCTGGATTAGATTGCGTACAACTGGCGGCGCTACCATCGGTACACAAAGCCCAGGAGATCCGACCTGGTAGTTATTTAATAGAGACAGACACGGCTCCCGTGTTTATTGCAGAACTGACGGCATGGTTACGCGATCAGCACATTACGCTTACCGAATTGCGTGTTGGACATGGATCCCTTGAGGATCTGTTCCTGCGCCTGACGGGATCAGAGATAAGAGATTAAATTGCCAATGACAACACAGATCCTACATCAACAAATCTACACCGATAAAGCAGCCCCGCTGGGTCGCCAGGTAATGGCACAGGCAAAGGTCGAGCTACTCTTAACCCTGCGTCGTGGGGAGAGTGTACTGATTACGCTGATTGTGCCGGTATTACTGCTGGTATTTTTTGCCTCACTGAACATTATACCTGCAACCAACGGGAAAGCCGTAGACTTCCTCCTACCAGGAATACTGGCATTAGCAGTGATGGCTGCTGGCATGGTGAGTCTTGGAATAGCGACAGCTTATGAGCGTTACTATGGGGTACTGAAGCGTCTCGGTAGTTCGCCTCTACCGCGTAGTGGGCTTATTATTGCCAAGATGATCTCAGTACTCGTTCTGGAGTTGATCCAGACCATAGTTCTGATTGGTGTGGCGGCAGTTTTTTACGGCTGGCGGCCAGCAGGTTCTCCGCTCTTAACGCTACTGGCAATGGCTATAGGAACAGTGACATTTTCTGCTTTGGGATTAGCTATGGCAGGGGTACTAAGAGCAGAAGTAACACTGGCCGCTGCAAATGGGCTTTACCTGCTATTTTTATTGCTTGGTGGTGGAATTCTACCTTTGAGTCACCTCCCACCTGCACTGGCTGCAATCGCGCAAATCCTTCCTGCTGCCGCGTTAACGCAAGCTCTCCAGGCAACAATGGCCAATAATGCGCCTTTTCCAGGGGTTGCTCTGCTGACGTTAGTGATCTGGGCTGTAGTGATTCTCCTGGTAGCTGTAAGGACATTCCGGTGGGAATAAAGGGCCCTGGCGGGGGCAAGACTCACCGACCTGGCGGGGGCAAGCCCCGCCACTACATTTCTCTCGTCAAATGGACTCTGACGGGACACTACACAGCCTTCCATTGCCACTGTTCTGAGCAGGTGAAATCGAGAACGGCTAACCTTCCATTTCCATTAAGCGAACTGACAATAAACTGGGGGATACTGGGCCGTTGAAGATGTCCTTGCTGATCCGGCAGCAACACAGAGATACCATCCAGGGCAGACACATGCGAAATTGAATCGGAAAAAGTACCAAGCTGGCCCACTATGATTTTTACAGTAAAGCTTACAGACTGTTCACGTTGATCCATGTCTAAAAGCAGAGGTATGATGATATCATTCGCGTTTCGAAACGGGTCATGGAAAGTATAGTCCGTTTTATACGGATTGTCTGCTCCTGCATGTGCGAAAGCGAAAGCCTCGGTACACAAATTGTATTTGTAGGCGCTATATGGTGTGAGAGCAAGGTGTTGCAGGGGTGCATGTGACGTAGAAAGGCGCTGTCGCACAATGAACAGGCTAGCAACTACCAGTATCAAGAGTAGAGCAAGGAAAGCCCAACGTCTCATCAGCCCACCCCCTCCGGGAATGACAGCGCTATTTTGAACGGGGAAGTGTGCTCACAACCTCTTCTTCCTCCTCTGTTCCAAATTCAGCTTCTACTGTCGAAGGTGACGACTGCATCTGAACTAATGTTATGAGAAACATGAGGAGTATAAGTACATGAAACGCAGTACACCATGCACAGATCGTATGCAAACGCACGATTTCTGCATAGACCAGGTAGAGAACAGCGAGCAAACCTGACAGCGCCAGGGCAAATTGTGCAATCTGTATCCTACGCAGCCATAATCCTGTTGCAGCATATAAGCCAGCAACCGCTAAAGCAGCGCTAATCAGGCACCAACCAAGGCCAGGTAAAGTGATAGGCAAAGAAGTGCCTGGAATAACAGCATAGGGGCTGGAGAGGACCTGAGCGCAATTGATGAGGCCACTCTCTGAACAAACAAGGGGGGTATTTTCATAATGGACAGATGTCAGGTAGATAGCAATGCCCGCGCCCAAAAGCGAAAGCGCCAGTAAAAGCGCCTGGCTTTTTGAGCGTTGTAATTGTTTCATTGTTTCCTCGTCAAATCAACAATATTAGTGAGTATCACCCATGATAGGCTCATCGGAAACACCCGGCGCTTTTACTTCTCCAAAGTAGCTATCTTTGGTGAAATCGGCTTCGAGCGCCGGTTCAGGAATGAGATCATCAGCCTCTGCCTGAGAGCTTACGATCTTACCATGCTTCAGAACCATACCAGGGGGAAGATCGCCATTATTCGCCCCGTTACTAAACAGGATGCCAAAAGCCTGTTGGTCCCTGCCTTCAGGGTTGACTGTTATAACAATACGACTATTTTCGGGGGTTTGTGTCTCTTGTGCTGGTTCCAGACTGAATACAGCAGACGTAATCTGGTCTTCTCTAAATCCGGCTTGCTTGAGCTCATCTACAGCATGATCGGCCTTAGCATGATCTTTAAAGACACCTACTATAGATGAAGGATCGGTACTTTGCATGAATTACCTCTTTCAGATCAGCACTAATCAACCGGTGTGACATATTCAGAGAAATGGCATGCAGCGTAGTGCTCACGCCCTTCTTTTGCTTCAAAGGCAGGTTCTACCTGGCGGCAGATATCTTGTGCCATCGGACATCGTGTATGAAAACGACAACCAGTTGGAATGTTGATTGGACTGGGCAAGTCGCCAGAAAGAATGATACGTTTGCGGCGCTTCTCAATCTGCGGATCCGGAATGGGCACTGCCGAAAGCAGAGCCTTCGTATAAGGATGCTTGGGAGCGGCATAGAGTTCATCGCGATCAGACAGTTCGACGATTTTTCCCAGGTACATCACCGCAATGCGATCGGCCACATGGCGTACGACACTGAGATCATGTGAGACAAAGAGGTATGTTAAGTTGAATTGCTTTTGTAGTCGTTGGAGCAAGTTAAGCACCTGCGCGCGAATTGAGACATCCAGGGCCGAAACAGGCTCATCCGCAATCACAAATTCCGGGTTAATCGACAATGCCCGAGCTACTGCGATGCGTTGCCGCTGACCACCACTAAATTCGTGGGGATAGCGATCAATATACTCAGGACGCAATCCAACGACACGTAAAAGCTCCTCTGTTCGCTCTCGAATTTCTGCGCTGGAAGCGACTTTATAGATATGCATCGGCTCGGCGATCAACGACCCGATCGTGTAACGCGGATTCAGCGAAGCAAAAGGGTCCTGAAAAACCATCTGGATACGCTGGCGTGCCTGCCGCAATTCCTCGCCCTCCATCGTAGCCAGGTCTTTGTCGCCAAACATTATTTGTCCGGCGGTAGGCTTATAAAGGCGTACAATGGTGCGGCCAATGGTTGTTTTCCCCGAACCACTTTCTCCTACCAATCCCAAGGTCTGCCCGCGTTCGATACTGAAACTGACGCCGTCGACCGCGCGCACATACCCGATTACGCGTTGGAAAATAATGCCCTGCGTCAGAGGGAAATGCATTTTGAGGTCACGGACATCAACTAATGTTTTACTCGCTACAAGAGTTTCTGCCATCTACTTCTCCTCCGATGCCGGTTGAGTACTTGCTAATTGAACGTTCGTCGCCGCAAGTACCTTCTCAATTCTGGTCTGACGTCGCTTCTCTGCATAGGCTTGCTCCTTCGGGTCAGTCACATCAACCCAACAGGCTTTTAAGTGTGTAGATTGACCTGGAAGCGCTTCAAGCGGCGGCATGGTACGACAAATAGCGCGGGCAAAGGCGCAACGAGGCATGAATGGGCATCCCGGTGGGGGCTTCAACAGATCGGGGGGAGCGCCTTCAATGGTCCTTAGCTGGGAGTGGCGTTCTTCATCGAGACGAGGTACCGAGGAGAGCAAGCCCAAAGTATAGGGATGACGAGGATTGGCGTAAAGTTCATCGGTAGGCGCCATCTCCATCACTTTGCCAGCATACATCACGACGACCCGGTCGGTCATGCCGGCAACAACACCGAGGTCA
>WNFX01000425.1_pt1 | contig 55737 bp, 49 predicted proteins | sample 5400111 | NCBI WGS metagenome assembly WNFX01 (sample SAMN13153363, study PRJNA577476) | soil metagenome | isolation source: 40 cm soil or saprolite under grassland replicate 1 | place: USA:California | collected 2016-06-15
GCCTGGGCTATCTCCAGCTCGGGCAACCCGCCACCACGCTTTCAGGCGGCGAAGCCCAGCGCGTAAAGCTGGCGAAGGAACTGGGCCGCCGTGTCACCGGTCGCACGCTGTATTTACTCGACGAACCTACCACCGGCCTACACCTGGCCGATACCGCCCGTTTGCTGGGGATGCTCCAGCGTCTCGTGGATGCAGGCAACACCGTGATGGTCGTAGAACATAACCTGGAATTAGTAAAGGCAGCCGATTGGGTCATCGACCTTGGACCGGAAGGCGGTGCAGCGGGCGGCAAACTGATCGCTCAGGGAACCCCCGAACAGATCGCCCAGGCCCCCGGTTCGTACACCGGCCAGAGCTTGAGGGAAAATTGTAGTTTTCAGAAATCTAGTGCGCTCTTGCCCGGCGTGCCAGCAGAATAACCAGCACCACAAAACCGCTGCGGCTGAGATCTAAAGAACTGCTTCTGACGGCCCCTGGTCATTTTTCAATGAAGTCGCGACCAATGACCTGGAGGTTTCCGGTGCCTTCGAATTCAACTCCTTATCAGGTCGTGCCCAACCAGAACGTCCTCGCCCGCCTGGCTTGCCGGGACCACCTGTAAATAAAGCATTGACATATTAATTGCATATGTGCTAATATTTCCTTAACACAAATATTGCTAGTAAGCGAGTTTTCTGGAGATGCAACAAATAACCAGCAATGATCAAGAAATGCTCGCCCGAAGCATCAGCCAGTTTCGACGCACTATGGTGCGTGAATTCGTTCTCGGTATCATCACTGCCTTTGGGGATTTTGACTTTTCGTTGCCTCAGATGGCCACGCTGCTCCTACTTGACGAGGAGGGTGAGCTCACTATCAAGCAGGTAGCTGAACTTGTGGGGAGATCGGTTTCGGCTACCAGTCGCCTGCTTGACCAGTTAGTCGAGCGTGGTATGGTGAGTCGACGCGAGGATGAGCGCGACCGGCGTGCCAAGCGGGTAGCTATTACCGAGGGCGGACAGACACTCATCGCCACGCTTGAACGACAACGTGCTGAGGCACAGATAGTCGTTATGGAATATCTCTCGGCCGAGGAGCGAGCAGAGGTCACACGGGCCATGGCGCTGCTTGCCGAGGCCAGTAGGAGGAGACGTTATGAGTATTCAGCGCGAGGAAGAACAAAGCCGAGCGACACAAAGCGATGATGTCAATATTATCCTGCCCCTTGCTACTATCGATCGCACCCTGCTCCCTATAGTCGGTGGCAAAGGGGCCAATTTGGGCGAGCTGACAGGTGGGGGATTGCCTGTGCCGCCCGGGTTCTGCATTACGACTGCGGCCTACAAGCTGGTTGCGTCGGAGGCTGGCCTTGATGTGATGCTGGATGAAAAGGCCGGGTCGCCTGCTGATGACGCATCGCTGGCGGAAGCTGCTCGTACCTGTCTCTTAGCAGCCGCCATGCCTGCTAACGTGGCTTCGGCCATCGGTGGGGCATATCGCGTTTTGGGCTCTGGAGAACCTATCCCAGTGGCTGTGCGATCTTCGGCCACAGCCGAGGATCTGCCCTTTGCGAGCTTTGCAGGGCAGCAGGATACGTATCTCAATGTTGTGGGTATCGAGGCGGTGCTGGAGGCGGTGCGGAACTGCTGGGCCTCACTGTGGACCGACCGCGCCGTGAGCTATCGTGCAAGACTTGGTATCGATCAGCGTAGTGTGCAGCTTGCGGTCGTGGTGCAGCGCCAGATTGAAGCGGAGGTGGCGGGCGTGCTGTTCACGGCTAACCCACTAACGGGCAAGCGTCGTCAAGCTGTCATTGATGCCAATCCAGGGCTAGGAGAAGCAGTTGTTTCTGGCGCGACAAATCCAGATCATTTCGTTGTGAATACTGGCAGCGGCGAGATCGTCGAGTGCCAACCTGGTGACAAACGTGTTGTGATCCAGGCGACTGCCGGTGGAGGCACTCAGAGGATCGAAACCAGCGATGGCAGCAACGAGGCATGTCTTTCGGATGAGCAGATACGGGCCCTTGCTGAACTGGGGGCGCGGGTTGAGGCGCATTATCGAGCACCGCAAGATATCGAGTGGGCTATTGATGCATCGGGGCAGCTCTGGCTCTTGCAGGCGCGTCCGATCACGACGCTGTATCCATTGCCCACCAATGCACCTGATACCGATGATGTGCTGCGCGTCTACTTTTCGCTCAACGTCTTTCAAGGCGTCTATCGGCCGTTCACGCCTATGGGGATCTCCGCGGTCCGGCTCGTAGGTGGCGCGTTCGCCACAAATTTTGGCCTGCCACCCCGCGACCTCTTGAGCGGCCCGCCTATCATGGTTGATGCTGGATTTCGCATCTTCCTTGATGTCACTATTCCCCTGCGTACATCCTTCGGGCGAACGCTTTTGATCCAGGGTGCGCGGGTCGGAGAGGCGCGCTCGGCAGGACTCTTTGAGCAGCTCACCAACGATCCGAGGCTCTCCGTCATCTATACCTCGCGCTGGCCTTTTGTGCGCGCCCTGCTCTCGTTTGCGGAGAAGACCCGCGCTCCGCTCAATCTCCTCGAGGCGCTCACCAGGCCGAAAGCCGCGGTAGCACGAGTGGAGCAGGTGAGAAAGCAGGTGCAGGAACTTGGTACAGACTTTGCAAAGGATAGTGCGGGTGACCGCCTGAAAACGATGGAGCAATTCTTTGCCGGCAAGATGAGCTCTGTGATTGGGGCTGTTGTTCCTCTCCTACTAGGAGGCATAGGCTCCTACGCTCTGGCAGGCAGGCTGCTAAAAGATCTGGCGACCCCTGATGAAATGCAGATCGTGCTGCGAGCGCTGCCGCACAATCCGACGACGGAGATGGATCTGGAACTCTGGGCGCTGGCCCAGCGGATGCAGGCCGATCCGCAGGTGGCACAACGCCTGCGAGAAATGCCACCCGAGCAACTGGCACAAGTATACCATGCAGGCACATTGCCCTCAGCGCTCCAGCGAGAACTGGAGGGATTTCTGCACGTCTACGGGCATCGGGGAGTTGCCGAGATAGATCTTGGATTGCCGCGCTGGTCCGAAGATCCCACCCATATCCTTGGAGTGCTCGCCAACTACCTGCAACTCAAAAATCCAGACCTGGCGCCAGATGTGCAGTTCCGGCGAGGGGCGCAGGAGGCCGAAGCCATGGTCGCTGAACTGATCCGTAGAGCACGCCGCAAGGGATGGCTGCGCGGCCAGCTTGTGCGCTTCTTTCTGAAGCGGGTCCGCATCCTGGCGGGCCTGCGCGAGATGCCGAAGTTCTGCCTGGTGCTGATCCTGGCACAGATGCGCGAGACGCTCTGGTCAGTTGGCAAAGAACTGGCGGAAGCCGGGCAATTGGAGACTGCCGAAGACATCTTCTTTATTACATTGCAAGAGGCGCACACAGCCCTGGCGGGAGAGGATATGCGTCAGGTTGTACGCGAGCGGCGTGCTGGCTATGATTTTGAAATGCGGCGGAGACAGGTGCCACGAGTGCTGCTCTCGGATGGCACCGAGCCGACCCCTGCCTCATCTGATGCTTCTGCCGCTGAGTCTCAAAATATGCTCCGAGGAGCGCCCGCCTCACCAGGGAGAATTACAGCACAGGCGCGTGTCATCCTTGATCCAACAGGGGCACGATTGGAGCCGGGCGAAATCCTGGTTGCACCTTCGACCGATCCTGGCTGGACCCCCCTCTTCCTCACCTCCGCTGGCCTCGTCATGGAAATGGGCGGCATGATGTCCCATGGAGCCGTCGTCGCCCGCGAGTACGGCATCCCGGCAGTTGTAGGTGTAGCCGATGCTATAGCGCACATCACAACAGGCCAACGCATTACCGTCGATGGTTCTGCCGGAACCATCACCCTCGAGGAACACGCCAGCGTCTGAGCTAGAGGATAGCGGAGGGAAGGTTTACTGATAGCGGTGATGTGTCGAATAAGGTGAAAGAGGTGCCAGGTTTGTTGAGGGTTGGCCGGAGTATAAGGACCATCGATGGTCCTCATACTCCGGCCAATTATACGATAGTCATGGTTTGCTTGCGCGACCTATGGTAATTTGGTATGTTTGCCATATGCATATATTTACAAATCTCGATACTGGTACAGATCATAATGCTTGTAGGGGATTTTCCCTGCCGGTAAGGTAGGAAAGCACTTCCCCAATTAAGGGTATAGACCTAGAAAGAGGCAATCATTATGTTGATAACTGTAGCGATTGCTGCTCTCCTGGCAGCTGCTGCGGGAGCGCTTATCGCCCTCTGGATACAACCCTTTATCCAGAAGAAACCAGAGGAGCAAAGACAGATATGGCAACATGCCCAAGAAAATCATCTGCAAGGCTGGGCGTCGCAGCAAGAGAAACGCGTTGCTGACCTGGAAGCGAGGCTGACAATACAGTTCCAGCAGTTACAGCAAGCCTGGAAACAATGGGTGACCCAGGATACGATACAGGCGACAGCTCTATCACAGGAATACCAGGCAGCAATAACGCAACTGAAAGTTGACCACGAACTCTTACGCGTCATGCGAGTTGAAGAGATTCCTTTGACTACGAACTCCAATGGTCAGCAACAGCCAACATTCTCCAATTGGCGACCAGTGATGTTGCAAGGGGCTGAGCTGAGCAGACGCGACCTGTCACACCGCTATCTTGGACACGCCAACTTGAGTGAAGCTCGACTAAGCGGCGCAACCTTCTTTATGGCGAACCTCTCTGGCGCTAACCTCGCGAAAGCTAATCTAGCCAGCGCCGACCTTTCAGGCGTTGATCTCTCGGGCGCCGACCTACGTGACGCCATTTTGACTGATACGAACCTGCTAGTGGCTGACCTGCACAATGCCAATCTGACCGGAGCTAATCTGCTTGGAGCCAGGGGTATTACACCAGAGCAAATACACTCTGCTATCTACGATACTACGACACTTTTTGATGCTGACTTCGATCTCACTCCAACCTCACATCGCATAACTAACGCCGGTAAGAGCACTGCCGCCGATACGACCCTGTCACGTGTAGAGGCGGTTCGCCCAGGCCAGTCATCGTCAATGGCCACTTCCGCGCCTGTAGAGGGGCCCTCCCCGAAGCTAGAAACACCTGCTCCCGAGGTTGAAGCAACGACTGATACTTCTACGCCCGCTCCAAAACAAGAGCCTCAAGCACTCACTGTCGCATCAACTCTCGCTACTTCTACTGAGACCCAGGGAACGCCGACTCCCATGGTTGATGGAGCAGCGCCCATTACTTCATCCAAGCCTGAGGAAACGCCTGCGCCTACAGTTGAAGCAGCGCCCGTGACTTCACCTGAACCTGAGGAATTGCCCAAGGAATCTGATCTCTCTGCCGAGCCAGCACTTACCGAGCCGGAGCCCGAAGCACCCGCTACTCCGCGCGAACCAGTAACAGCCGCAGCTACACCCGAGGTTGTTGATGCCACTCCAGAGGTAGTGGTTACTCCATCCGAGCCCATGGAATCATCAGAGCCGCCCGATCTTTCTGTTCCACAAGCGGCTACTGATACCTCGCCTGAAGGGCCACGGGAGGCTATTGCAGCTGCTCCCGATAATTTGACACTCGAGGCGCCTGCTCCTGTTGCCTCGCCGGAAACGCCGGAAACAGACGATGCACCCACCGTACAAGAAGATATGGACATGCTCCCCTTGTCGTTCTTGCCAGATATGACATCCTTTATTCAGCACCTGGAGGAGCCGACTCCTTTGTCCCCATCAAGTGATAGCCTGCTGGACCCAGCAGTAGCAGACCTTCTAGCGGATAAACAAAAAAATACACATACCGGAGAATTTAATACAGCCACCCCCAATCGAAAAAATAGCGGCAAACGAGCAGCAAAGGAAGATTAACCCGGCTGGGACATATGTGAAGTAATATGCTCTATATTTTTTGTGCTATACTACCTGCGACGGGCAAGGACGGGGCGACGAGAAACGCTTAAAGGGAGCATGTTATGACAGATGAACAGCATTTGCCATTAGCGGGTAAGGTCGCAATAGTAACGGGCAGCGGCAAGGGTATTGGTCGTGCCACCGCGCTGCGGCTTGCACGCGCCGGAGCCGCTATAGTCATTAACTATCGCAGCAATGCCAGCGCGGCTGCGGAGACACGGGCTTCTATCGAGGAGCTGGGCCGGCGCTGTATAGAGGTTCAAGCCGATGTCAGCCAGGAAGAAGAGGTCACCCGGCTTTTCACAGAGGCGAACCAGGCGCTAGGTCCTGTAACTATCCTGGTGAATAACGCGGGAACAACACGTGATAAACTCATCTTACAGATGTCGCTCGCCGACTTCGAGTATGTAATGGATAGCAACCTGCGTTCGGCTTTTCTTTGCACCAGGGCCGCGCTGCGTACTATGATGCGAGCACGCTGGGGACGCATCGTCAATGTCGCCTCAGTGGCAGGCATTCTAGGACCTGCGGGCCAGGCAAACTATGGCGCATCAAAGGCTGCCATTATTGCTCTGACGTTGAGCACTGCACGTGAGATGGCAAGCCGTAGTATTACGGCTAATGCCGTTGCACCGGGCTTCATTCCGACAGAACTCACCGCCACTCTCACAGAGCAGCAACGCAAATTCCTGCTTGATAACACGCCGATGGGACGTTTTGGCAGCACTGAGGAAGTTGCGGCGGCAATTGGCTTCCTGTGTTCGCCGGAGGCGGGCTATATTACGGGCCAGATCCTCTGTGTTGACGGCGGAACGGCTATGCATGCATAGCCCATGAAACAATTTGGGTATGTGTTTTCTCTAAACCGTTAACAAAATTCAACGAGGAAGGAGACCATACCCATGGGCATGACCGAAACAGACGAAACTAACCAATTTACTTTCGAGGCATTCGCGACTCATACATTCTATACCGAGATCAATCGTTCGCTGGTTCGACAAGCGCTCGCCTCTCTCGCAGCACATCCCGTCAATGCCACACTGACTATCGTGGATATGGCCTGTGGTACCGGAGCTGTCACGCGACTGATAGCAGAAGAGACCACCCGCCAGGGGCGCCAGGCGTATATCATCGGCGTTGATCCTTCTGCAGAGGCCCTACGGCTCGCGCAGAAGAGCATGCAAGAGGTACGGGCAGCAGGAACGGGAGTAAAAGCCGAATTTATCCAGGGCGAGGCGTCTGATCTACCCAATATTGTGCATGATGCCGATGCAGCCTTCTTCTGCAACGCTATCCATCTTGTTCCTGACAAGCTTGCAGCATTCCAGCAAGTCGCCACTATTCTTGCTCCCGGTGGCATATTTGCCTGCAATAGCGCCTTCTACAACGGCACCTATGTTCCTGGTACCGAGCGCTTCTACCACCTGTGGACACGCCGTGCTGTAGGCTGGCTGCGCAAGGAACACCCAGAGATACGCTTATCACGTGACGCGAAAGCAACGGCGATGCAGTGGCTCAATCCAACGGAATACATTGATTTACTCAAACAGAGTGGATTCAGCCACGTAGATACTACCCAGGAAAACGTCCCCGTTTCTCTTGAAGCCTGGAAAGACCTCGGCCATTACTGGCTCTTCATTGAAGGGGCGCTTCCAGGAGCGCCGCTGGCATTAGGCGCGGCTGCTCTTGGCACAGCTGTTTATCAAGCGGGAGAAGAGCTTGGATTAACCGAGGTGCCGCGAACATGGCTACAGATTGCTGCCAGCAAAGCGCGATAATATAACAGTCGTGTGATATAATTGGTGTCTGTGGAGGGGGTTTACCCTGTGAGGAATGCCCTACGGCAGGACAGGAGAGTATTGCATGCAATGGGCAGTGGCAATTGCCTCTTTTCTGGCCTCTGCGGTTGAATTTGTAGAGGCTTTTACTATTGTACTTGTCGTCGGAGTAACAATCAACTGGCGCAGTTCGCTCGTGGGAGCGCTTGCGGCGGCTGCTACACTTGCGGTCATTGTTGGTACGCTCGGTGTCGCACTTGTTCAATATGTACCAATCGGCATTTTACGCCTGGTCGTGGGTATTATCCTGATTCTCTTCGGCCTGAAGTGGCTTAAAAAGGCCATCCTGCGCTATAGTGGGCTTAAAGCTCTCCATGATGAGGAGGCTATCTTCGAGGAGACCATGGCAGAACTGCGAGCGCGCGGGGAAACCATCACACCACGCCTGGAACCATTTGGCGTGGCGTTGTCCTACAAAGCAGTATTGCTCGAAGGGCTCGAGGTCGCCTTCATCGTCATTACCTTTGGCAGCAGTATATCAAAGACTGCCACGGCGAGCGGCATCGGCTCGGCGGCAATTGGCGCCACTATTGCAGGCCTGCTGGTCATTCTTGTAGGGGCGCTGGTGCGTGCACCTCTCAAACAAGTGCCGGAGAATACGCTCAAGTTCATTGTCGGCATTATGCTCACATCGTTCGGCACATTCTGGGCAGGCGAGGGTTTTCTCATCAACTGGGCAGATGTGTTTATTCTCATCCTGGTAGCCCTTTACCTGGCAGCATCTTTCATACTCATTACAGCGCTCAAACAGACGAAGCAACGGCAATTAGTGACGTCCAGTGCAGGTAACGCCTCCTTTGTTGAGCACGAACAAGAGGAGGTTCGCCCATGAAGGCGGTCAAGGCTATCTACAATTTTATCGTGGGCGACATGATTATTCTCACCGGTATTAGCATCACTGTGGTTGTGCTGGCACTAATTAACTTCGTCAACGCGCTGGCACCGCTCAGTGGAGCCTCTGCATACATCCTGATTATTGCTGTGCTGGTCGTGCTCACTGCTACGCTCACGCACGAAGCCCGTGGGCAGCGATAACTAAAGAGGCGTAAGAAAGACTACAAGGTACGCATCTCAGATACTCCATGAGGAAACTCAGGGGCTTGTTGCTAGCCTCCACCGCACCAGCCTCAGGGAACTGTTGTACCACAAGGAGCATGAAATGTCAAGTCGTTTGGCTTGGGAAGGCAACAGAAACAGAAAGGAGCGGCGCTTCCTCCCCACGCGTCAACGCAGGGGCCTCTGCGCCGGAGTATGGTGAAGAAAGAGCCACAGACATGGCGCGAACTCCTGGGGTGGATCATGAGCGATCCGGAAGAAAAACAACGCATCGTTGAAGAGCTGGGTATGCGTACGATCAGTGTGAGCCGCTGGGTCACAGGTGAAGCAGATCCGCTCCCACGGAATCTTCGCCGCCTGCTTGATGCTCTACCCCAGCATCGCGAGATACTCTACGACTTGATCAGCGAGGAATATCCAAATTTCTCGGATCCAGAGACAGATAGTTCTTCGAAAGAGATTCCTGCCGAGTTCTATGCCCGTGTACTTACCTCTCTCGCATCCAATGCTCCGACTCTGCGGTTCTGGTCGATCGGGAATCTTATCTTGCAGCAAGCGCTAGGGCAACTTGACCCGGATCGCCTTGGTATGGCAGTTACCGTTGCGCGCTGTATGCCTCCATCTTATGGTCAAAAGGTTCGCAGCCTGCGTGAGAGTATAGGGATGGGTACGTCTCCCTGGGCCGGTGACCTGGAACAGAAAGCTATGTTTCTTGGAGCAGAGTCCCTGGCCGGGTATGTTGCCACATCATGCAGGCCCGCTGTCAACCAGAATATCAGAGATGAGCCAAGCCTACTCCCTACGCACCAGGTAGAAGGAGAGATCAGCGCTGCAATCTATCCTATTTTATATGCAGGGCGCTCGGCGGGCTGCCTACTGGTCTCCAGCACACAGCCCAACCATTTTCTTTTACAGGCCAGGCTCACATTGATCCAGCAGTATGCCGACCTGATCGCCCTGGCATTCGAGCCTGAAGAGTTCTACGAGCCGCAGGACATCCAGCTACGTGTCATGCCTTCTCACAGCCGGCAAAAACTCTATTTTGCCGACTTCCGGCAGCGCGTGGCCAACACGATGCAGGAAAGCACCGACACAGATCGACCCCTCAACAATATTGAGGCGGAGCAGCTTGTGTGGCAACAATTAGAAGAGGAGCTGATAGAGCTTTCGGCGGCCCTCCCCGTGGGCGAATGCTAAGCACCAGAATTATGCTTGATGATTTCGACCAGTCACCTGGTCAACACTGGACACAAACATGTATCGGTGGGGCCACGTTGCGTACCGCTGCTTCAGTACTGCACATGGCATTTGAATCCGCAGAGCAGGGAGAGTATACAGACACGCAAATCGATGATTGCAGCGGTAGGGTGCGGTCAGATTTTCCCTGGAGACCGCCACTGCGTATGGAGGTACGGGCTCGCTCATCGCTGCCGGCGGCGACTCTAAACAGCACCAGCGAGAGCAGCGGTATCCTGCGTGGCACAGCGGGCTTCGGCCTGTGGAACTATCCTTTTTCGATCCGTGGCGATATCCTCATGCTGCCGGAGGCGATCTGGTTTTTTTACGCAGCTCCTCCATCCAACATGGCGCTGGTTCCCGGGGTTCCGGGCTGGGGCTGGAAGGCGCAGGTCGTTCATAGTATGCGCCCAGGTGCGCTAGCGGCTGTTGGGCCTATGGCCCTGGCCGGCACCTGGGCATTGCTAACGGGCGAAACGCGACCTGCTGCGCGCTGGCTGCAACGACTGAGCGGGGCGCAAGAGGCACTGTTACAGGTCGATATGACCGCGTGGCACACGTATACGCTGGAATGGAAGCAGAGCGAGGCCCGCTTCTGGGTCGATGGTCAACTGGCACTACGTGCACTCCAACCACCAATCCGTCCCCTGGGCTTCGTTGCCTGGCTTGATAATCAATATGCAGTCGCTACCCCACGCGGAATCCTGCGCTTTGGTACGATCGCCAGCGGACCACAATGGTTCGAGTTAGACAGCGTGAGGATCGAGCGACTGTAAGCCGGAATTTTCTACTTTTCGGCCAGCGTTAGCACCTCATCGACGATGCCGTATTCCACTGCCTCCCGGGCGCTCATGAAGAAATCGCGTTCGGTATCGTGCCGGATGCGTTCGAGAGGCTGCCCAGTATGGTGCTGGATGATCTCGTTGAGCACATCACGGGTATGCAGGAGTTCACGTGCATGGATATCGATGTCGGTAACCTGCCCACCAATACCACTTTGAATCCATGGCTGGTGAATGTGAATGCGAGCATGTGGCAAGGCGCGTCGCCGTCCATGGTCACCGGCCATCAGCAGGATGGTGCCGAAGCTGGCAGCGTATCCTACACAGGTCGTGGCTATAGGACAGGATAGGTGACGCATGGTATCGTAGATCGCCAGGCCAGCGGCGACCGAGCCTCCCGGCGAGCTGATATACATGTTGACCTCACGTTCGCTATTCTCAGAGGCCAGGAACAGCAACTGGGCTACAATTAGCCCGGCCATGCCTTCCTCGATCTGGCTGTTGATCATGATGATACGCTCGCGCAGCAGGCGTGAAAAAATGTCATAGGCGCGTTCACCGCGCCCGGTGGTTTCAATAACGGTTGGCACAACCAAACTCGATGACATAGTTTTTTCCCTTTCAAAGCTATCCAGGGCGATCGCAAGGGCACCCTGTCTGGGGGACAGGTGCGCCCCTACATTTTCTGGCGCACGAAGTAATAATGGATCAACGAGCTCCTTCCGGTGGCGCCCTGGTCCACGATTCCTACGAGCAGCCAGCCTTCGCGGCCTAGCTCGCTTAACCTGGCAGCATCAGGTAAGGCCTCTTCGCGCGTATCAATAGTCAGAACGTGGTACTCCCAGCTCGCGGGTTCCACACGCACATTCTCGTATACCATGGGTATAGGCAATGAGAACCTGGTATTTGGCTGCTCGGACATAAGGTTGTGTGTATGACGAGACGAAGCAACGAACATATTTCCTCCTTGGTTTTAAGGCACTAAACTGCTTTCTCCTCTTGAATATAACATGCTGATAGCCTATAATAGCAAGTATTAAAACATGCTAATAGCATATTTACTATATAGCTATGCCATAAGCATAGGAAGGAATAGCGGATATGACGGATTTGCAGGAAATCCTGGGCAGGGTCATCAGGAGAGAACGCCAGGGACGCGATATGACGATAAAGGAGTTGGGTGATAAGGCGGGCCTCTCCGAAATTTATGTCGGGGAGATCGAACGCGGGCAGAAATATCCTTCCGCGAAAGTACTGGAGAGCCTGGCAAATGCGCTGGAGCTGGATGTAGCCGACCTGTTGGAGTTTATGGCGGAGGAGATTCGCAGGGAGCGCGAGCCGCAGATGACGCAGGCTATCGGATTCATTACCGCAACTACTCCCGGTCAACCCAACCGCCTGGCGGTGAAGAAAATCGTCAATATGCTCGATGAAGGTGACGTGGAGAGTGTGGCCAACTTCAGTGCCTTTCTGCTATCCAGGCACATAGGGCCACACTAACTACGATCATCCCCCTACACGTTCTCGACGCGGTGAAATTCCTCCGCGTAGGCTACGCCATGCCTGGCACCCTGTTCGGAACTAATCTTGCGCACCCGCTCTTCCATCTCAGGGAAACTGCTGATCTGGCTGGCATGGGTACGCAGGGCAGCCAGTTTCTGCTCAATCGTCGATGAAATATCGACCGCATAGTTCAAGACGGGGGCTCCCATAATGTAGATTTCGGATACTTTGTGGGGCAGCAAACCTTCTTCCATGAGTTCGGGAAAGGCCCAGGGATTTTGTGACGCGGGATATATGGCCTCTATAGTTGCTTCACCAGCAGCAAGGTGATCTGGATGATAACGCCGGATCATGAGATTGGGGGTCCAGGTACGCTCTGGGGATTGGCAAATAACCCGCGCGGGACGATAACGACGCAAGACACGTACCAGGTCGCGCCGCAACTCTATTGTAGGCTGGAGCTGGCCGTCGGGGTAATCGAGGAAAACAACATCCTTGATGCCAAGGACTTCGCCCGCTGCCCGCTGCTCATGCTGGCGAGTTTTTATCATCTCCCGTTGTGCTTTTATTCCGACATCGGTGGCTTCATCGGGACCACCACCAGCGCCATCGGTGCACAGCACGTAGTACACATCCCAGCCTTCGCGCGCCCACAAGGCAACGGTGCCAGCACAGCCAAACTCGGCATCATCTGGATGGGCGACGATCACCAGCGCGACTTTATTTTGCTCCTGCTCGCTCACTGATTTTTCTTTCCTTTTCTAATGTCGTATGACTTTACCAATCCCCCACAGGGCTATTTCTCAAGCAGTACGATGAGAAGCCCACCAAGCAGACCAAGATTCTTGAAGAACTGTACCTGCTGGTTATTGCGGGTGTTAGTGTCGGTTTCACTCCAGAAGGGGTGTCCAACAATGGTGGTGGGCACCAGACAGCCTATAAGGATGGCGGCAGCCAGCTTAGGCGCCAGGTCAAGGGCGAGCATGGCACCGCCAATGGTCATCGCCATGCCGTTCACCTCTACGGCAAGTTTTGGTTCCGGTATACCGGCCTTCGCCACTGGATTGACACGATACCCTGGATTCAGGAACGCTTTGAACCCGCCCGTGATAAAAATACCTGATAGAAACAGGTGACCCAGTCTTCTGATCATCGCAACAACTTCCTCCTTATGATCACTTGGGAATAATGAAAAAGCCGGCATATGGTACTGCTTCCTTAGTTTTCATGTTGCAGCGGCGCAACATGAAAGAAAAAAGGACTGTGCGAGGACACCTCGCGCTCCGGCAGGGGGCGCTGCCCCTGCACCCCGTGAGAAACTAGCAAAGTAGTAATAGGGTATGGGAGCATACAAGAGTATGCCCTACTTTGGAACACGCCGCTATTTCATATTATCGTTTCAGGAGGATAGTATGCAAGAGGAAGATTTGATACTCATGTGATGATTTCGACAGTATCGCCATCCTGAACGTGGTGTTCGCGTCCAACCTGTTGACCTTCAAAGCGTGCTGAAGGACCCCAGAGGTGCGCACCACGACAGGCCGCACCCATCTCTTTGTGTACTGCCATAGCAACATCGATGATGGTGGTGGCCCTGCTGGCTTTTGGGGCTGCTTTTCATCCAGGCCCACTTTTCAATTACCTTCCTCTAGTCAACAATCCGCTGGGCATCGAAGCCCTCGGCGGCCTCCCCACGACCATTGGAGGCCTCCTGTTTGTACTCCTGCTCATCACCATGCTGGTTTCCGTGACCTCTTTACTCTTGAGATGGCGTCGTGCAAGAGGGGAAGAACGCCTGCAGATCAAGTGGTTCGTCTTCATTGGCGCGATACTGGCGGGGCTGTTTGTGCTCCAGGGACTCGTCCGTCATATGTTGCACATTTCAAGCCCCGCTTTCGAGGTGTTATGGCCTATCGCCTCGTACATCGCGTTCACCGCTATCGTCATCGGCGTGTATGTCCTGGTTGTCGTATCCTTCGGTGTCGTGTTCCAGGCAAGCGGCAACTTCCTCGTCTCCTTGCTGGCAACGGGTCTGGTCGCCGTGCTTTTTCAGCCGTTACGCGACCGCTTGCAACGGGCCGTCAACCACTTGATGTACGGTGAACGCGACGATCCGCACTCGGTGTTCGTGCGCCTGGGAAGGCGTCTGGAAGCGACGCTCTCTCCTGATGCCGTGTTGCCAGTCATCGTGGAGACCGTTGCCCAGGCGCTCAAACTCCCCTATGTGGCGATTAGCTTAAAGCGGGATGAACAGTTCACCATCCCCGCGTCCTATGGGGTCTGTAGGGAGAACGAGACCCTCCTGCGCTTGCCGCTCATCTCTCAAAGCGAGCACATGGGTGAACTGCTGCTCGCTCCACGCGGGCTGAGCGCACCGTTCACCCCTGCCGATCGCGTGTTGCTCCAAGACCTGACGCGTCACATTGGGGTCGCTCTCCACGCGGTGCGACTCACCACCGACCTGCAGCGCCTGGCGGGCGAACTACAACACTCGCGCACGCAACTCGTCACAACGCGAGAAGAGGAGCGCCGCCGCCTGCGTCGCGACTTGCACGATGGCCTGGGGTCGGCCTTGACCAGTGTCACCTTTCAACTCGACGCTGCTAACAACTTGCTGGACCGCGACCCTGCTGCCGTCAAGATGCTGTTGAAGGATTTAAAGGCGCAGACTCAGGCATCCATTGCCGACATCCGGCGGCTGGTCTACAACCTACGTCCCCCCATCCTCGATGAGTGGGGACTGGTGGCGGCACTGCGCGAGCAGGTGGCGCAGTATCAATTGAACAACGTGCGGGTGATCGTTGACGCACCGGAGTCGTTGCCACCGCTTCCTGCCGCGGTCGAGGTTGCGGCATATCGCATTGCCCTGGAAGCGCTGGCAAACGTCATCCGGCACGCTCAAGCTACGAGATGTACGATTTGCCTTGCCGTGTGTGATGATGCGCTGGCGGTGGAAGTTCAGGATAATGGGAAAGGGTTGCCATCAGATTATCACGCTGGGGTTGGCATCAGCGCGGCGGAACACGGGTGTATGCCCGGTTGCCTTTATTGAAAGAGTGAGGAACTTATGCCGAGTGAGCCCCTGCGCATTCTGCTGGTCGATGATCACCCGCTCGTCCGCAACGGTTTGCGAGCGCTGGTCGCCTCTGTAGCGGATATGACTGTGGTGAGCGAGGCCAGCAACGGCGAGGAAGCGATCACACAGGCTGCCGAACTGCAACCGGACTTCATCCTGATGGATCTGCACATGTCAGGACTCAATGGTATTGAGGCAACGCGCCGCATCGTGCAGGCCCATCCACACATCGGCATTCTGGTACTCTCCACCCATCAAAACGGGCAGGACAAGGGCGATGACGTGCAGGCCCATCCACACATCGGCATTCTGGTACTCACCATGCTCGAAGATGACGCCTCGGTATTTGCAGCCATGCGGGCAGGCGCGCGGGGCTACCTGCTCAAGGGAGCTGATCAAGCAGATGTGCTGCGGGCCATCGGCGTCGCAGCCCACGGTGAGGCGATCTTCAGCCCACCCATTGCCCGGCGGCTGATGCAGTATTTCGCCAATATGCAGCCCATCTTGCCGTCGAGCGCCTTCCCGGACCTGACGGAGCGCGAGCGGGAAATCCTCGGATTGATCGCGTTGGGAGAAAGCAATGCAGAGATTGCCGTGGAATTGGTACTCAGCCCGAAGACCGTCAGCAACCACGTGTCCAATATCTTCAGCAAGCTACAGGTCGTTGACCGTGCCCAGGCTGTGCTCCGCGCTAAGCAAGCCGGGCTGGGATAAGGGCCGATGCTATCTTGCAACCAATCAGATGACCTGTGAAAACACGGCGGTCAATTACCACCAGCGGCGGCGTGGGCGACGGGCATAGGTTCCACGGCGGTAGTAGTAGCGTGAAGCATAGGGGCGATAGTAGCGGTGGTAGGCGAAGCCGCTCCAGATGGCAACCAGAATGGCTGCCGCGATGATAGAACTGATTAACGGGACACCGCCAAGGATTGGCTCACCTGCAATATGGAAGTGCAGGATGCCCACGACCAGAAAGATTGCCAGCAATCCCAGAATGATAGCGCCGATGAAGCCATCCGGTGCACGCCTGCGTGCCAGCAATTCGCCGACGAAGCCAACCAGTGCCGCGATGATGACCCATATGATCAATTGAGTTAATGTGATAGTCACAGTTTCATAGCCTCCTCTGGAAACCTATTTGAGTGCGATTCATTCGCATCGAACCTCGAGTATTATCAAGCTACTAATGACACGGAGGACTCGCACTTTTGTATTCAAAAGGCCGGCATTAGCGGACGCTATGTGCTTGAGCAGGATACTCTTGCTGTTTCTGGGCGCGGCGGCGAGCCAGGTATCCCGTCGTCCAGCGATACAGGGCAATGAGCAGGTAGAGCAAGAGTGCGCCGGAGAGGTAGCCCGCAAGGGCATCGGTGATCCAGTGCGAACCGGCCAGCACACGGGCATAGCCAACGATGAGGATATTCAGAACAGCGAAGACCTGGAATGGCAACAATATCCAGTGATAACGCCACTCGCGTACTGATTTTGTAAGGCTCAGGTACAACAGGAAGCCGTAATAGACAACGCAATGCTCAGTATGACCTGAAGGGAAACTGTGAAATGGCTCTGGTATGTAGACGTGAATAAGTGGTGAACTCGGGCGTGGTCGTCCTACGATGGTGCTGAGCAGACCGTCGATACCATCTGCTATTGCTGTTCCGAACGAGATAAAGATTGCTGCCTGGAACCAGCGGAAGAGCGATAGTACAATGAGCCAGAGCACCAATGCTATAGTTGCCGGAATGGGATCATTAAACAGGTCGACAAAGGTGATACAGGCAAGCACCCAGGGCCAGAGATGGAGATGCTGGACAAATATTGTGGTCTGCAGATCGAAGGGCCAGGGACCAGGATGAGAATGAACAATAATGGAAGCTGCCACCAGGACGACGAAACCAATACACCATAGTATAGTTTCAACTACATGTCTATTATGAGCGACCCGCTGGTTTTCACCCCCGGCTGTGGTTGCAGCAGTTTGCGCCTGTATGCTGTCAGGATTGGTTGTATTCTTCATGGCCACCCTCCATAATGTAGATTGGTTGGATAATGATACTCACTGTAGACACGGCATTTATAGCCCAGCGGGATACAATGAGCCACAACAGGAGTTGTACCAGGGGAGTCTACTGGAGCCCCTTGGGGAGGCTCTCCAGTAGGTAAATGTTATTCCTTACGCACAATGACGAAGAAGATCATGATGCTTCTCCGTTTATGAGGAACACCACATAGCGCCCGCTGAAAGACACAGCTACAATGTCTCCTTCTCTTATTTCCGACTGCAACTCCAGCCTGGCTTTCCCTTTCTTTCTCAATGTAGTTTCAAGGCGAGTGATATAAGCGGAGTCGGGTTTGTGGCACCAGGCTGAAAAATCGCGCGTCACAGGCCGCAGGTAGCTGCTCGTGCTCTCCTGTATGACGATCTGTGCATGCATGTCGCGTTCTTTGAGTAGAAGCCAGAGCAGCCCCCACCCGGCAAGTGTCAGCAGGGCATTGAGGCTGCCAGCGAAAGCGGTGGACTTGTGATTAATGTTTTGTTGCAGCGGCGCTTTTAAGGTGAGGCCTGCATCATTGTAGCTCTCTACGGTTATTCCTAGATTCCGCGTAATGGGGATTTCCCGAGCGAGTGTTTCCTGCAACTCTTGTAACCGGTCGTGCATGTCATCACCTGGCTATTTAGCAGCCGACGGATTTTTGACCATTATACCACCACAAGGAGCAGGGATAAATTTCTGGATAATGATCTCAGCACCAGGTAGCACAGACTTCCCATGATAGTTACGACGGCGGTCGTGCCAAGGAGCAGCGGTACAGGGGAAGTGGTGGTGGGCCGAGGCGGAGCAGGAATGAGCGCGCGTTCTTCAGATGTTTTAGCGTGGCGGCGGGCCAGTTCCAGCCGCAGGCTTTCTTCCCCTCTCGCCATTGCCCAGCGGTGATTAGCTGAGAAGATGGGTTTGACCAGGACAGAGAAGTAGCGCAGCAGCGGTTTCTCGGCGCTGATCTTCCAATCATAGGTGATGTTTACCCAGGGCCCATCCTGCTCAAATATCCAGATACCGCGCCCGTCAAAATCGCCCGAGGCTACAAGAGCGAAACCGTCTCGCTGTACAGAGGTGACGCGAAAGTCCCAGCGCAGCGTGTAGGGCAACCAGCCCTTGGTGTACAGGCTGACGACTTTGCCCAGGCCATGCTCATCGCCGGGCTCCAGTACGCGTACATCGAGATATACGGAAGGCCACCAGCGGGTCAATTCCCTGGCATCACCAATGATATCGCTCACTTCTTTTAAGGCACCCTGCACACACCAATGTGTGATGAAATGATAGTCGTTACTTGCCACGCTCATCTCCTTGCAATCTTAGTTTTCTGTTCTGAAGGAGTTGTACGAGAGAAAAGCTTTTCAGGATCACTGCTTGACATCGTCTCCATGGATAATTTATTATTAGACTAGCTAGTCTAACTAGTAGGTTTATATTCAAGAAACGAGAAGCAAGCGGGGAGAGATGAGAAGTATGCACTCTCCAGAGTATGGAAAGGAGCAGAAAGATGGGGCTGACCGTTTGTCCAGCAGCCACCGTCGAGGCACCTGTGGAGGTGGTATGGGAGATTCTGACCCACCCAGCACATTATCCGGAGTGGGCTGACGCGCAGATACAATGTATTGAGCCAGAAGGGCCTGCTGTCGTAGGACAGACCATTCATTTTACTTCGAAGGAGTTTGGCATCAAATGGCCGATTGTCTTCAAAGTTGAAAAGGTCAATGCTGAAAAGCACCAGCTTGGCCTGTATACAGTACTCCCATTGGGCCTGAGAGAGAGACCACACATTTCATGTACAGCTATTGACGCGACTACGTCCCGACTCCAATATGGCTGAGACTTCATCTTCCCGCCAGGCTGGTGGGGCTGGTTTCTTGAAAAGTTCGGCTCGAAAAGATTCGAGGCCAGTATCGAAGATTCCTTGCAGCGTCTCAAACGCGCCTCCGAAGCTGCGTATCGCAAGCAGAATGCGAGTTGAGAAGGTGTAGGAACTTGACGAGCTTGCTACAATAGCAGCAAAACAACAGGTTGCAGGGAAGAGGCTCGAATTATGGCGCTCGATGTACAACGGCAAGTCCTGGACCCAGACCGCGTTGTCAGGCGTTTCTATAGCCGCTTCAGAAGCGAACAGGCCATTTTCCAGTCTTCCATCCAGGGCATCCCCTCTCAAAGCGATCGTGAAGCCTACTCGCTGCTTATGCTCAACCGCCTGATAGTTCTCTACTTTATGCAGCAGCGGGGCTTTCTCGACGGCGATAACAGTTACCTCTCCAACCGCCTGGATATGACATTGGAGCAAAACGGTCAATGTGCTTCTTTTTACCGCGACTTCCTGCTGCCTTTGTTCCAGCGAAAACTGGGCACGCGTACACGTCAAGATACCCAGGCACTCAACGTGGACAGCGTTTCCGGCAACATACCTGCTCTGTATTGCAGCCTGTTCGATGCCCATGAGTTTGAGCACACTAATGCAGAGATTAGCATCACCAATGCCGCTTTTGTAAGACTCTTTGCATTTTTCAACGGATATCGCTGGCAGCTTGATGCAGGTCCACCAGGTGCTGTCAATGAGATCACACCCGACATCCTTGGCTATATTTTTGAACAATATATTAACCAGAGGCAGATGGGGGCTTACTTTACGAAAAAGGATATTACCGAGTATATCGCCCGCAATAGCATCATCCTTCACCTCTTCTCTGCCATCGAAAAAAACCTACCCGGCGCACTCGGAGCTGCGAGATATTGCTGGCAGATTCTACGAGAACGCCCTGATCGCTATATTTTTGCATCCACCAGGTATACCAGTCGCCTACCAGTCGAGACAGAACAAGAAGACGCTGCCCGGCGCACTCGCTACACCGAGATCAAGAGGAAACTCCTCACCGGTGAGGTAACATCCATTGAGCATTTGATAACTTACAACCTGGATATACGACGCTTTGCCCAGGATGTCATAGAGCATTGCGAGGAACCAGATCTGCTGCGAGCCTTCTATAATGGCATCCAGCATATTACAGTTCTCGACCCGACGTGCGGCTCCGGCGCATTCTTGCTCGCTGCTCTAGACGTGCTGGAACCTCTCTACGCGGCTTGCCTCGAGCGTATGGAGTCTATGGAGGAAGATGCTAATCAAGGTAGCGAGACAAGCGCGATAGGTTGTGCCGGAGTGGGGGTGATAAATCTCGTCCCCACGGAAAATACTGTTTCCCGCAAATGCAGGAGCCGTTATCGCATCCTCAGGTCGATAATTTCAAACAACCTGTATGGTGTGGATATCATGCAGGAGGCAGTAGAGATTTGCAAGCTGAGTCTCTTTCTCAAGCTGCTGGTGCACGTTGAACGCGTAGAGGATATCGAGGTCCTTCCCGGCATCGACTGCAATATTCGTACAGGCAATGCGCTGGTTGGATTCATTACTCCCGATGAAGCAAAAGTCACACATCAGGAGAGCCTGACAGGTATCCAGCTTGATCGCTATCTCGCGGAGAAATACGATATCGACCTTGAGATAGCAGTGGCTTTCGAGCAGTGGCAGCGGAGTCACCAACCCTTTCACTGGTGCCTCGAATTCGAACGAATTATGAGAGGTGGTGGATTCGATGTTATTATCGGCAACCCACCGTACATAGAGTACAATGCGGTCAAGCGGCAATACTCGCTACCCCAACACGTGTATCAAACAGAAGCATGCGGCAACTTATACGCTCTATGCATGGAACGCTTTGTTGCACTCGGCAACTCCACTTCAACCACCGGACTGATCGTCCCGCTCAGTCTTGTGTGCACTGGCCGCATGGCTCCCCTGCGGCACATCCTGTACCTGGCTTACGCGCATCTCTGGCTGAACAATTATGACACAATTCCCAGCGCGTTATTTGCCGGCATTGTGCAGCGAAACACCATCGTGCTGGCGGCAAAAAGTGCGAGCGCACCAGGATGCAGTGTATACACGACTAAAAATCAGAAGCGATACATTGCTGAAAGGCCCTGGCTCTTCGATGCGGTTCCCTATATCCGCGTCTATCCACGATCCGCCGAGGAATTGATACCCAAAGTAAGCACTCCCATAGAACTGAGCATTCTGGACAGGATACGAGCGCAAGAGGTGGCGCTTACAAGTTATATCGAACGAGACTCCGGTAACACACTGTTATATAAGAGACGCTGGTCGTACTTTCTCCTCTTTGCGGATTGCATCAAGGATATCGAACTGCCAGGTGGCTCTACCCGGCGGCAGCAAGACGTTAAAACCCTGTCGTTGCAGCCGTGCATTGATCGCTACCTGGTGATAGCGTTACTCAGCAGCGGTCTGTTTTACTTCCACTATAGCGTCTTTTCCGATTTCCGCCATGTGAATATGACAGACTTCGCGGCATTCCAGTTTGACTACGCTCGACTCTCAAGTATTGCGGCAGAAAGGCTGAGCAGGCTGGGCAGAGCGCTCATGCATTCGTATACTGATAACCTGGAATGGCGCAGGTGCAATTACACTGGTTCCATCGGGGAGTGTAGAGTGCCCTTCTACCGGCAGGGGGCATCCAAAGCCATCATTGACGAGATTGATCGCGTGCTAGCGGAGCATTACGGTTTCACCGAGGAGGAACTGGCGTTTATCATTAACTATGACATAAAGTACCGTATGAGGCAGTACGCCGTTGCATGAAACGATGACACGGGAAACACCGGGTGGGATCTATGAATACACAGCAACGAAAGCGCTTCTATCATCGCTTCAAGGTTGAACATACCGTCTTCTCACAATCCATGCAGGGCATTGCTGCCACCGCCCCCGTGGAACGGTATGCCTCTCTGTTCTTTAATCGTTTGATGTTCGTCTATTTTCTCCAACATAAAGGTCTGCTTGACAACGACCTGCATTACCTGACCAAGCGGCTGCGGATCACGCAAGAGCGTCAAGGATCAGAGACCTTCTATCGTTCCTGCTTGTTGCGTTTCTTCTACGAGGGGCTGAGCAAGCGGGAACGCTCACCGGAACTGGTGACAGTATTAGGCAACGTACCTTACCTGCATAACAACTTGTTTGGAGCGCATGAACTGGAGCGCGATAACGCAGGAATCCATATCCCTGACGAGGCATTCGCAAGGCTCTTCGCCTTCTTCGATGAGTATCAGTGGCGCATGGATGAGCATTCATTACATACAGAGAACGAGATCAATCCTGACGTGTTGGGTCACATTTTCGAGCAATACATTTACCAAAAGCAGGTAGGAGCGCACTATACCAGTGAGGACATCTGCAGGTATATTGCTGTGAATACGATCGTCCTCTTTATTTTTGATAGCGTCGAGAAGCAGTGTCCTGCGGCATTTGTGCCAGGAGGCTCTAACTGGCAGCTGCTGTCCGATCGTCCTGATCGCTATATCTATGAGGCTGTCCGCCGGGGGGATCACCTGCCGGGGGAGACAGGGCGAGAATATGCAGCGCGGCGCGAGCGCTACAGCCAGATTAAATCCAGGCTAGCCTCGGGACGCATCATGTCCGTTAATGACTGCATCACTTATAATCTCGATCTATGCCGATTGGCACAGGATGTGATCGAACGCTGTAAGGAGCCGGAACTACTGCAGGCTTTCTACACGAGTATAAAGCGGGTAACAATCCTGGACCTTAGTTGCGGTTCCGGCGCATTTCTACTGGCCGCGCTAGATGTGCTGGAAACACTTGAGCGACCGCAAGGGTCGCCCCTACATATCGTTAAAGGGATCATCAGTAACAATCTCTATGGGGTGGATATCGCAGAGGAGGCGACCGAGGTGTGCAGGTTGCGCCTTCTTCTCAAGTTGCTGGCTCGTGCCAAGGGAAGGGATGATGTTGAGGAGGTATCTCAAGTAGATTTCAATGTTCGTACGGGGAATGTATTGGTCGGGGTTGCCAACGGGGAAGGATCTCCCGCCTCCTCCCCGGGGCACGATAAATCGGCCCCTACGACCTCCCTTCCTATGAATGTTAGACAAGACAAAGGAAGCGAAACGCCAGCCCTTCCATTAGATGGGGGCATTAGACTAGAGGAAGAACGAGACAGGCTCGATCGCTTCCTAGCTCAGGAGTATGGGGTAGACGTGAATGATACTACGGCTTTCAAGCAGTGGCGACAGAGTCACCAGCCATTTCATTGGTGCGTCGAGTTCGATAAAGTCATGCAGCATGGCGGCTTCGATGTGATTATCGGCAACCCACCTTATGTCGAGTATGCCGAGATCAAGAGAGTCTACCAGTTGCTCCCCGGCATTTATAATACCAGCGCGTGCAGGAACCTCTATGCTTATTTTGCAGAACGTTCGATAGCCCTGCTCAACCAGTATGGAAGATGGGGTATGATCGTACCTCTGAGCGCTTTTGCAACCGAACGGATGCACAGTTTACAACGACTCGTCATGGAGCATTCCTCGTGCCTCTATCTCAGCTTCTTGTCGGGTGATGCCAACCCTTCACGCCTGTTTGAAGGCGTCAAGTTCCGTTTATGTATTGGACTGGCGAAAGTAGGGGCAGGTGAATGTACTTATTACTCAACAAGATATGTGCGCTGGTATGCCGGGGAACGAAAAGTCCTCTTCAGTTCGCTGCAATATTGCAACAGTACGGAGGCAATTATCAAGGGCAGCTTGCCGAAAATTGGGCGGGAGATCGAACTGGCGATACTGGAGAAAATGACCGGTCGGCCTCCTTTATGCAATTTCACAGGGTTTGGCGACAAGGCGCTCTATTACCACAACTGTCCGGTGAACTGGATCCGTGCCACCACTTTTATACCGGCTTTCCGCAGCGACAGGGATGATGCAAGGGTCTCCACCCAGGTTCGCCAACTTAACTTCCAGCATGAACAGCTGCGCGATGCCGCCGCTTGCATCATCAATAGCTCCCTGTTTTTCTGGCGGTGGCTGATTTACTCAGATTGCTACCACCTTACTGAAAGGGAGATCGGCGGCTTTCCTGTCGATCTTGACTTGCTCACGCAGCAATGGGGGGATATACTTACCACTCTCTGTACCAATCTCATGAATGACTATAAGAACAATGCCAAAGAGCGCACGTATATCTATAAGACAACAGGAATGGTGGTGTACGACGAGTTCTATCCGAAGCTCTCGAAGTCAATTATCGACGAGATCGACCGGGTACTGGGACGCTATTACGGTTTCACCGGCGAGGAGATGGATTTTATTCTCAACTATGAGATCAAGTATCGGATGGGGCAGCATGTTTGATCTTTTCCACGCGATCAAGAAGTCCTCTCCTCTCACTTACGCGAACTCGCAGATCTGATGCGCAAAGGAAGAGACGTGGAGCGCCGAGTACTGGCCGAAGCTGTGCGCTTGCACACGGAGGACCGTGTGCTGGTCTATAAGAACAAGACGATTGTGTTTTAAGCGCTCGATTTCATACTCCAAATCAGTTAGTGAGGAGTACTAGCAACCGCGACAAGGAGCATGCTGCTTCGTTACGTACATGAGCTACATGTGTGATGCCGCTGGCTGTACAAATGCGCAATTTATGGTAAACTACGCCTGAGCATGAGAAGGATCGGTATATGCGACCTTGTGAATTTTGTGCAACAGAATTACCGGACGACACTACCTTCTGCTGGCATTGCGGACGGGCGCCGACTTCCTCCACAGAGGCGCTAACGGGCGTTAGCAGTTCTTCTGCCGGGAATCCACCTGTGGAGGAGGTCACAACTGCCCCCAACCCCCCCATGCCTTCTCTTCCAGCACGAACTGATCTTACAGAGGAGATGCAGGAACAGAATGCTATAACTACCATCAGCATAGCAGAAAATCCTACTTTACCGCATGCTCTACCAGTACCAGAGAATCAGGCGACCGCGCGTGCAGGCACAGACGAAGAGGAAAAGCGGCGTCGTGCAGCAACGTTTGGCCTGGGCCTATCATTGTCAGATAAGGCGGTCACGCATGTGCCTGGCGCAGATGCGCCGGTGGTCCAGGGCACACCTCAGTTCAAAGGAGTTCCATCCGTCCAGGGTGCTACCAAAATCGCGCAGACACCTCATATGCCTACTATCCCTAAATGGCAGATTTCCCGGCTGCCTACCTATCCTAGCGTACCCGCTGTTCACCATGCAGCTCCAACACAACCTGCGGTGCAGCATGGAACATTGTCACCTCTGGCACAGCCAGCACATCCTCTCCCTGGTCCACACGGGCCAGGGGCGCGTCAAAGCGGCTGCGTCCCGGCGCTGGTTGTTGCAGGTGTCACCTGCATATTGATCGTTGCAAGTATCATTGGCGCCAGCTTCACTATACTGAGTCCTGCTCTTTCACTCAGCGGCAGTACGAACTTCGCCTGGGGAGAATCGATTCAGCTGCATGGCAGCAACTTTATTCCAGGAAGTAGCGTACTGCTTACACTTGATGGCACAACGCCTCTCTACTTTACCAGCCGGAATCCAGCTACCCGGGTCTTATACAGCGCAATCACCACGGCGGGGCTAGAGACGATTGAGGAACAATTTGCACAAGTCAGTTCGGCAAAAAATAGCGTTGTGGTCAGTGGTAATGGGACTTTCAACGTCAGTGTGAGTGTCAACCCCAACTGGCACGCAGGGCACCATTTCATCCGTGCCTCGGAGGAAATCAGCCCAAGGGGCGCAGAGCTGACTTTCACTATTCAGCAGCCGGGGACATCTTCAACCACCACACCTTCTCCAACCGAAACCTCTACACTCCCCACACTGGGATTAAGCTGTGTCAAGCCAGCCTCGATTGCGCTGACAGCGAGCACAGGCTATACGCAACCTGTCTCGCAGAAGATAACACTCTGCACTACTGGATCAGGGACGATCAATTGGACGGCCAGTTGGGATCATAACGCAGCTTCCTGGCTTCAACTTGATCGCACTTCTGGGAAGATAAATGCTCCGGGCCAGGGACAGGTGAAAGTGAGTACACTTGCAGCGAACTTGAGGCCGGGGAAGTACACGACGGCAATTACCTTCAGCAACCAGACGAGTAGTTCTCAGGTTTCGCTAATGGTAGCCTTTACGGTACAGGCCGGGTGTATCAGTGTCACACCGGGGACGTTCAAAGACTCAAGTGTGATAGGCGCCACCCGAACGCAAACAGCGACTGTGATTAACTGCGGGAGCGCGGTTGGAAGCTGGTCTGCAACAGCAAGCGCAAGCTGGTTGAAAGTGATACCCGCAAGTGGTACATTAAGCGCTGGAGCAGCACAGAGGGTGACAATTTCTATGTCTCAAGGCAAGATTGGAGCATACACCGGGCAGAGTACCTTTACACTTGGGGGGAGCCGGTTTGTGGTGCATGTGAACTTGAAGGTCCAGGCTCCAACTTTGTCAGTCAACCCGAGCAGTCTCAATGCATACAATGACTGCAACCTCGATAGGAGTCAGTTGTTGTGGGTATGTCACGTGACGGTAACCAATGATGGGAATATTCATGCCAATCTCAACTGGTCTACAGTGAGTAACGGATCGAATATCAGCTTTAAACCAGCAAGTGGGATACTTGCTGCCGGTACGTCGGTACAGGTAGAGGTCAACATACCATTTAATGGCTGCCCTGACAGCGCCGCGCTCGGCTTTATAGGACCGGCGAATAGCATCACTGTAGCGTGGGCATACATTTGCGTGGGAGCAGACACATGGTGAACGACCCACTGATTGGCCGGCAACTGGGCGCCTACCTTATCCAGACCAGGTTAGGTGAAGGTGGCATGGCGCGGGTTTACAAGGCCTACCATGCGAGACTACGGCGTGATGTAGCTATCAAGGTAATCCTCGCGCAGATCGCAGACCAGGCTGGCTTCCAGGCGCGCTTCGAGCAAGAGGCGCAGGTGATTGCGCAGCTCCAGCATCCCAATATTGTCACCGTCTATGATTTTGGCGAAAGTGGCAATATTACCTACCTGGTCATGCAATACGTCGGCGGGGGAACCCTGCGCGAGCAGTTGCGCGACGGTCGCCCACTTGAAATACATTGGGCAGCCAGATACGCGCTGCAAATGGCACGAGCCCTGCACCATGCACATCTACACGGCATCGTTCATCGCGATGTGAAGCCACAGAATATGCTCGTATCCGCTACCGACCGCAACCAGCTCCTGCTTTCTGACTTCGGCATCGCCAAGCTTTTTAACAGCAGCCTGGAAGCAACCCTTACGAGCCTCACTGCTGGGGCACTGGCAGGTGACCACTCGTTGACCAGTGCCGGCCAGATGGTAGGCACCGCCGACTACATGGCTCCTGAGCAGGTCAACATGAGACCTGTCGATGCGCGTACCGATGTCTATGCCCTGGGCGTTGTCCTCTTCCAGATGTTGACCGGGCAGGTGCCCTTTCAGTCCAGTTCTGCATTGGGATTGCTCTACCAGCAGGTTCACACCGTCCCTCTCTCAGCACGCGAACTTAACCCCGCCGTGCCAGAGATGCTGGCACGAATCACGGCAAAAGCGTTAGCCAAGGCGCCTGAAGAACGTTTTCAATCGGCAGAAGCGATGGCGCAGGCGCTTGAGGCTGCCCTGGCCAGCAGTACTGCCAATCCTAACCCTATTGTCCCAGGGGACGATTATGCTACACAACTGAGACCTCCCAGCAATATCTTGACCTACCCACCCCAGGATCACTCAATGCCTCCTGTATTCTCTTACTATGGTCAACAGCCGGCACCTGGCACAACCCGAGCTACCAGCGGCCCTGCCATGCGCAGCACCACTACAGGCGCGGGAAACCTGGTGACACCCGCTCCACTGCGCTCTAAAAGTAAAGTTCCCTTGAGCTATATTATGGCTGCAATAGTGCTGGCGTTACTCGTAGTGTTTAGCTTCTGGCACCCCTTTCTACCTGCCCCTGGTGGGACAGGCACTACCTTATCAACAACAAAAGCGGTGACGGCATTTATTGAGAACTTCCAGGACAATCAACGCAGTTGGACCGTAGGAAATTTGCAGGGACTCTCAGCGAGCCCGCCCGCTAACAGCAGCTACATGCTGGCAGTAAGCGATGGAAATACCTACTTTCCCAACCCGGCCGCAGCCGGCATATTGCCGGCAAATTTCACCCTGTCGGCAGAAATAGAACAAAACAGCGGAAGTCTCAAAACATTTTATGGACTGGCCTTCCACCTGAGGCAGAGCGGTGAGAAAGTGTACTGTTATGCCTTTGTGATCGATGGGAAAGGCGGCTACGAGGTGCTGAAATATAATGCCGATGCCCCAACCACGCCAATTCCACTATGGACCGGGCAGTCATTTCCAGCGATCCACAGTGGCCTCAAGCAAAAAAATACCCTGGTAGTGATTGTCCAGGGGAACAGCTTTTCCTTCCAGGTCAATAACGTGCCTGTGCCGATCAACAACAACAGCCAGAGCTTTACCGACCATTCTTCACCCTACACGGGTGGTCAACTGGCTATACTGGTGGCCGGGTCAAATACGAGCTTTACTGTGACCGAGGTAAAGCTCACTATTCCGTAAACCCGATTATGGAGATGAACCATTACTATGGGTAATCCTGTCTGGGGAACAGGTAATGCCCCACCCCCTGGCGCGATAATGCTTTTTCACTTTTTCATCTGGAGAGCGAACAGCCAGCGAGGGCCGATAAATCGGCACTGGGCGCGGTGAACCGGCCCCTACGGGTGTCCAGGTTAATTTCTTAAGGCAAGGCTCAAATGCACTTGACAGTTTTAGAAACTCAATCATCGCCCGAGCCGCTTCTGGCGGAGTGAGAAATTGTTTTGGGACTGTTCAGATTATCTGGCAGGTGATTGTCCAGGCCGCCGAGTGGGCACAGTTGACCGTTAGATGCCCAGCCCTTCAGATGCATAACAGTACAGTTCATGAGTGATTGAGCAGTGTAGCAGGTGTAGTGGGTGTAGCAGCATATCATAGTATTGAAAAATATTATGAAGTAATATATAGTTATCTCAAATACTGTATATTACTTCGAAATATTACAGGAGAAAAATCAATGGAACGCCTGTTGACCTCAGATGAAGTGGCTGAATACCTGCGTGTGGATGTTGTCACGATACGGCGCCTGGTCACCAGGGGAGAACTTGCCGCGTACCGCATTGGCGGAGAATACCGCTTCAAACTGTCAGATATCGAGAAGTATCTCCAGCGGCAGCGTGTTTCTGGGGAGGTTGGAGATGAGTTTCTCAGCGGTCCGCCCACCCTTCCACACATGCTGCGTAAGGCACTTCGAGGCAAATTCGCTACTCCACCAGAGTCTATAGGCCGTGACCGCTTCGACAAGTTCACGGATCGAGCACGTAAAGTGTTGACGCTGGCCCAGGAGGAGGCCCAACGCCTCCAGCACAATTACATAGGTACAGAACACCTGCTTCTGGGGCTTGTGCGCGAAGGCGAAGGGGTCGCTGTAAAGGTACTGAATAACCTGGGTGTCGAACTGCAACAGATACGTAAAGCTATCGAATTTATTACCGGGCGTGGAGATCGTGATGCGCCGGGAGAGGTAGGGCTCACCCCCCGGGCCAAGCATGCGATCGAGCTGGCAGTTGATGAAGCTCGCCGCCTCAATCAACAATATATTGGCACAGAGCACTTGCTTTTAGGCCTCTTACGGGGTGAAGGCATAGCAGCGGGCGTCCTGGAGAACCTGGGGGTTAAACTGGAGAAGGCGCGTGCAGAGATCTTGCAAGTGCTTGCTCAGATGCGGGGAGACGCTGCCCTGGCACCTCCACCAGCGGAGCCAACAGAGCCGCCAGCAGAGAGCAAGGAAGAGATTACTTGCAATCACTGCGGTACACGTTGCCCTGCTCACTATCAATATTGTTTCAACTGCGGCCAGGCGCTGACTGATAAATAGAAAACCGCGAAGCGCAGAGGCTACGCTTCGCGGTCATGTGGCGCGACAAGCTATTCGCGGATGCCGCGCGCAGGCAGCGGGCGCACCAGCGGCACCATTACCGGCAGGTCCTTTTTACCGCGCGGCAGGCGCTGGCGTACCAGGTAGTTTGGCGCGACCGCCAGGTCGCCCTTTTCCAGAGTAACATCGGAGCCGAAGCGGTTGAAGAAGGACAGCTCGAAGTTGGGTGTCTCACCCAGCGCGCCGTGTGGGCACACCTCGACACAGTCGCCACAGAAGATGCAGCGATCAAGCGCGAATGCATAGCGCGAAAGGTAGCGTTCCGCCATCATCAGCGATCCCGTGGGGCATACCTGTACACACGCGCCACAGGAGACGCAGTCGGTATCGTGCAGGCTGACATTGAATGGAGTGGAGACAATCGTATCGAAGCCTTTACCGAACATCCCATAGCAGTCCGGCCCGATCACGTCGTGACAGACACGCACACACTGCGTGCAATTGATACATTTGTTTGGATCGCGCAAGATGAAGCTATGCGACAGATCTACCTCATAGTCATGGTAGTCGCTCGGCTCACCATCATGGAAGCGATTATCCGTCAGGCCATGCTCGATACTATATTTTTGCAGGTCGCACTGGCCTGCAGCAGGGCAGGCGCACTGTAAGCAGCGTGCCGCTTCGCGCTCAGCCTGCTCCTGGAGATAGCCCATCTCGATGATTTTGAAGTTGCGCTTGCGCTCTTCATAAGGCAGCATGGGCATTTTGACTTTGGGCTCGACAGGCTTGTAGGGCACGATATCGAAGAGATCGGGCTTGCGCTCCTCAAGTTCGAGGCGGCGGGCGACTTCATCCATATCTTCACCATTGAGGAAGGCGTGGATCGAACGGGCTGCTAACTTACCCTGGCCAACACATTCGATGATCGTCTTCGCGCCCAACTGTGCATCACCACCAGCGAAGACACCCCAGCGATCGGTCATATAGTTATGTGGATTCGTTTGGATAGTTCCCCGTTTGGTCCATTTCACACCTGACTTCTCATCAAGAACGGATGTATCCGGATTCTGGCCGAAAGCAGGGATGATAGTGTCACATTTGATGGTAAATTCCGATCCGGGAATAGGAACCGGACGGCGACGGCCACTGGCATCTGGCTCGCCAAGCTTGTTGCGAATAAATTCGATGCCCGCTACCTTTCCGTTTTCAACGATGACCCGCGTCTGCTGGACATAGAACATCAATTCTGCGCCCTCGGCCTCGGCGTCCTCGATCTCTTCCGGGGTCGCTGTCATCTCTTTGACTGAACGGCGGTAGCCAGTATGAACCTGTGCTCCCAGGCGTACAGAGGTGCGCGTGCAGTCAAACGTGGTAAACCCACCGCCGAGCACAACGACCTCACGCCCTTCCTGGACAGGTAGGGGTTTACCCTCTACCTTTTCCGCCAGGAATGCAATGGCATTTACTACACCCTCTGCATCCTCACCGGGCACACTTAATGGATTACTTGTCCAGGCTCCAATAGCGAGATAGACGGCATCGAAGCCTTCAGCAAACAGATCATCGATGGTGAAATCCACACCGAGTTTGATATTGCTTTGCAGGTCTACCCCAAGCTGCCAGACATGATCGATTTCGAGGTCCATCATGTCCTTTTGTAAACGGTACTCGGGGATACCGTAGCGCAACATACCGCCAGGCTGTGGCTGCATATCGAATATCTTGCAGTAGTTACCCTTCAGGGCGAGATAGTAAGCGCAGGTCAGGCCCGCGGGTCCAGCACCAACAATAGCGATCCTCTTGCCAGTTGGTGGATCCTGGACGAAGGGAACAGGCGGGTCGAGCAGGCAAGCCTCGGCAGCATGGCCGTGCATGCGGCAGATAGCTATTTCTTCTTCGACCAACGCCCGGCGGCACGACTTCTGGCAAGGCGCCGGACAGGTCAGGCCCAGAATATAGGGGAAGGGCAGCACCTCTTTGACCAGGCGTGCCGCTTCTTTCATCGATCCTTTTGCGATCAGTTCCAGGTAACCGGGGATATCGATATGTGTGGGGCAATCCACCTGGCACGGGGGTTGACAATAGGCATTATGGTCGGAGAGCATCATTTCCAGGTTGGTACGGCGAATGTGGAATAGCTCGTCCGATTCTGTCGTTACCTTCATGCCTGGCATTGCCGCCGTGTTACACGAAGGCAGGGGGCGGGGTTCGCCCTCGATATGCACCAGGCACATGCGACAGGCCGAGGTTGGCTCCAGCTTCTCGTCGTTACACAGGTTTGGAATATCGGTAATGCCGTTATCTATTGCAACACTCAGAAGAGTTTGACCTTCATAGGCTTGTACGGTTTTACCATCAATGGTGAGAGTGAAGCTGGGATGCCCAACATCATTTCGCACTACCGGCCCTACCGGCTCCTGAACAATTGGTGAGAGATTATCTCGAATTGATATAGCCATGAAATTTCCTCTTCCTACGGCAAGACATGCTTGGTGACAAACCGATGGGCGCGCAGCGGAATACAGGTTCCTGTAGGACACTGTTGTTCCTCGATGTGCATACGAAAGTGATCCGGCCAGTATCTCCTGGCAGTCTTGAGGGGATTGGGCGCATGTACTCCAAACCCGCAGAGTGAGCCGTCAGGGACATACCTGGCGAATTCATCTAACAAGTCTAAGTCTGCATTGACACCAAGATCGCTGATAATGCCTTCCAGTATACCTTCGATACGCTTTACGCCAAGCCGGCACGGCACACACTTCCCACAGGATTCTTTGGCCAGGTAGCGGCTGCGCTCCATCGCCCATGCCACCATACAGGTATTGGCGGGAAGTAGCTCGATTACGCCGGAGCCAACAATAGCGCCGGCTTCCTCTATAGGATCAAAGTCAAAGGGCGTATCAAGCAGAGAAGTTGGGAGTGCACCGCCTTCTGCTCCGCCAACAACGACGGCACGCAGATCAGCATAAGCACGGTTATAGCCAGCATGGCGCATAATTTCTCGCAGTGTTGCTCCAAATGGCACTTCTATCGCCTTTGGCTCGCTATCGGGCATATAATCGTAGACAGTCAGCACCTTGGTGCCACTTGTCGTTTCGGTGCCAACACTGTTAAACGCCTCGACTCCATCGCGCACAATTACGGGCACATTTGCCAGGGTCTCAATGCAGTTAATAGCAGTTGGCTTATCCCACAAGCCGTATTGCGTGGGATAGGGAGGGCGCTGTTCCGGCATGCCGCGCCTGCCTTTAATGAGGGCAATCTGCACGGTTTCCTCTCCGCCCATAAAGCCGATGTCCACCCCCAGTACGTTGATATTACAACTAAAATCTGTGCCCAAAATATCGCGTCCAACCAGATTGGCATCGACAGCCTCACGGAGCGCTTGCTGCACGGCGGCGACTCCTTCGTGATAGAGGCTGCGTGTGAAGAGATAGGCTTCTGAGGCCCCTACGGCGTATGCCGCGAGCACAATCCCTTCAATAACCTGGTGTGGATTGCGTTCTAACAGGCTACGCGCTGCCCACGCGCGTGGGTCAGCATCGTAGGCATTGCAAATAACATACTTCTGCTCTTCGTCAGCATGTCGCACTAAGCGCCACTTCTCACCAGTCAAACGGCCGGCGCCACCACGTCCACGCAATTTGGCAGCGGCGACCTGCTGGATCAGCTGTTCGGGGGTCTGCTGGCGAATGGCTTTCTCCAAAGCAGAGTATCCCCCAGCACGACGATATGAGTCCAGGGAGCGCAGATCGGGCTCACTGCGCCGTCGTAGCACACGATATAAAGAATCAAACTCAGGCATTTGGTTGCCTCACATGATGAATATTTCCCCACACACCACGCTTATCGGGGGCCAGCCCACGCTCGGGCTGGTCGTCTCGTTTGATACCTGTCACAGCAGGCGCGGGTCGAAATTTTGGGCTCATAGTAGCAATGCCGAAGAGATCACTCAGGTCAACACCACGCATCTGGACGATACGTTTTGCCGCCGGCAAGGAGAGGTAGCCATACATATCCATTACAGTATCTAATAGTGCAGGCAGCGCTCCTGCCTCTTCCGGCCAGGTCTCTAATAGCTCATCCAGCTTATCCAGGTCTATTTCGGGTTCGAGATAGTCTTTGACCGGCATGGCGACGCAGGGTGGGACCGGCTTATTATGATACTCCACAGCATATTCGGAGATACGCGGGGTGTAAAAACCGGCCTTCGAAGCTCCCGATGCCGGTGGAATCTTGTGCGAAGTATACTTGTCGGCACCTTCACGAATGTAGGATTCGAACCAGGGGCGCTCTTTCCACCTGTGCAAAGGCTCGTACTCGATGGTGATGGCGCGCGGTGGACAGGCCTTCTCGCACAAGAGGCAGGCTTCACACTTCAGGTTAAATTCGGTACCGAGGCCCTCCTCTGCAATAAGCTGAATGAGGCCCCGGCTTCGCGGGGGCAGCTTTGGCTTCTCGTACGGATAGAGGCGGGTCACTTTCGGCCTGAAGAGATGGCTAAAAGTCAGATTCATGCCTTCAAGGATTCCACGCATACACTACACCTCTATTTCCTTCTCGCCGCGTACTTTGAGACCCTGCTTGGCTATCTTCTCTCGCAGCTTGAGGATACCTTCTATCAATGCCTCCGGTCGAGGCGGGCAGCCTGGGACATACACATCTACCGGCACAATGGTATCAACTCCCTGGACGGTATAGTAGCTATCGTAGAACTCACCACCAGAGTTTGCACATTGTCCCATACTAATCACCCATTTCGGCTCCGGCATCTGTTCCCAGAGGAGGCGCAGGCGCGGCCCCATCTTTACAGACACGGTACCGGCTACGATCATCAAATCGGCTTGTCGTGGACTGGAGCGGAAGACTTCAGAGCCAAAACGTGAAAGGTCATACTGCGGGGCAGAAGCGGACGCGATCATCTCGATGGCACAGCAAGCCAGGCCATAACCCAGCGGCCAGACGGACTTCGAGCGAGCCCAGTTTTGTGCCCATTGTAACATGTCTGCAAGGCTGGTGATTGCGACCGGCAACTCCTGATCCCCGGGAGTATACTCATAGGGACCAGAAGCCATAACAATTGGCACTGGTTTACGTCGCGTCCCGGGAACCGGCGTTTTCCCATTTTCCGTATTCTCGCTGCTCATAACGTGAAACTCCTGTGCAAAGGTTTAGCAGCACCTATTGCTCGGTTGAGGTATTGGTAGGGTTATTAAACCAGAAAAGAGAAGGGCTTATCCATCTCGCTTCGACCTTATTATAGCACGTAGCGCTCAAGATGACCACTAGACGATGGGCGCGTAGGCGGCCTTGAACTTGTGCCAGCTTCTTGTTGCTCTACCTAATCTATACATGATATACTCGTTCCTAGAAAACTATCGAGCAATGCATCGAGCGCACTCGTGAGGCAATTGCTGGCTACATCGAGAGCCTAAAAGCTGAAGGTGAGCCGATGCCGGAGAAACCTAGCATCCACCTGCATAAGATCTTCATTAGGGGATAGTATTGCTATGAGAGATTCACCTACTATCTTCAGATCATCGGTGAAGCAGCGAGTGCCATTCCACAAGATTTTAAGGATGAGCATCCAGAGATACCATGGAGGCAGATGATCAACACACGGAACAAGCTTATTCATAACTATGGTGGAATTGATTTAGATATTGTCTGGGAAACCGCCATCGTCAGCATCCCCGATTTGCAACCTAAAATTGAGGCAATCTTGGATGCAGGAGTGTGAGTAGCATTGGCGAGTAGGCCGATGCTAAGAAGGAATGAATCGTGGGAACTTACAACATCGCAGTATTGCCGGGAGACGGCATTGGTCCCGAGGTGACTGAACAGGCGGTACGCGTACTGCAAAGCATTGCCAGTCGTTACGGGCACAGCTTCAATACCATGTATGCCCTGGTGGGCGTTGCTGCCATTGAGGCTGAAGGGGATGCTATCTCCGATGCTACAATGAGGCTCTGCCAGGAGAGCGATGCTGTCTTATTTGGCGCAGTTGGCGGCTCAGCGCGCTATGAAGGCCCAGATGCGAAGATACAGCCAGAACGCGCGCTGTTTCGCTTACGCAAGGAGCTGGCGCTCTTCGCCAATCTACGCCCGGTACGGCCATTCAATGCCCTGCTAAATGCCTCTACCATCAAACCTGAGGTCTTGCAGGGAACAGATATGCTCGTTGTGCGCGAACTGACCGGGGGACTCTACTACGGCAAACCCAGTGAGATCCGGGAGACGCTGGAGGGATACGATGCCATCGACACACTGATTTATACAGAAGCGGAGATCAAGCGCATCATGCGGACAGCGTTCGAACTGGCACGGGGCAGGCGCAGGAAGCTGACTTCGGTCGATAAAGCCAATGTGCTCAGTTCGTCTCGACTCTGGAGGCGCGTCGCTGAGGGTGTCGCGGCAGATTTTCCCGATGTTGCTTTCGATCATCTGCTGGTAGATGCCTGCGCCATGCACCTGATCCGGCGTCCCGCGACGTTCGATGTGATTGTGACCGAAAACATGTTCGGCGACATTCTCACCGACGAGGCGTCGATGCTGGCTGGCTCGATGGGTATGCTTCCTTCGGCCAGCCTGGGTACGCGGCACACAGCCCATGGTGTGTTCGGCCTCTATGAACCAATCCATGGTTCCGCACCCGATATTGCAGGTCAGGACAAAGCCAATCCTATTGCAGCAATCTTGACGGCCGCGATGATGTTGCGCCTTTCACTAGGTCTACCACAAGAGGCAGATAGCGTTGAGTCCGCGGTAGAGCGGATCATCAACGCAGGACATCGCACTGAAGATCTACGTGAAGCAGGTAAAGAGGTGGTGGGGACAAAAGAGATGGGCAGCTTAATAGCAGATGTCGTTGCATCTACTACCTAGCCCATCATTGGCTTGGGGCAAGGGCCTAGAGCGCGCAACCTGGCATGTAATGATGCCAGTTCCTTTTCCATAGTGACACGCTCCTGGGCGCCGGGAGATGCCTGCTGTTGAAGTTTGGCTTCCAGGACGTTGATCTGGTAAACGATATTCTGGCGCAGTGCATACCAGCGTGTTACCGCACGTTCGACACCCATCTGGCAAACTCTTTCGGATTAAGTTGCTGCCGCCCCGTAAACAAGCGTATTGAGCATACTGATCAGCTCTTCATCCTGGTATGGTTTGACGACGTATGCGCTTGCACCCAGTTGCATGGCACGCTGCTGGTGTTTAGCGGCAGCACGGGAGGTCAGTATTACCAGTGGAAGCGTTCGATATTGCTCCTGGGCGCGCACTGTCGCCATCAACTCATAACCGTCCATGCGCGGCATTTCGATATCGAGCAGTACTGCTGCCGGTGTCTCATTGGTAATCATTTCCAGCGCTTCCACCCCATCGCGAGCCATTTGCACCTGCCAGCCGTGCTGCTTAAGCATATTACCCACAACACGGCGGACACTTGGACTATCATCTACCACCAGGATGTGTTTACCGCGCTCTGCTGCGACCATTCTGGGTTCGGCAGGCGCGAAGATCGTTATCCCGCGTCGCTCCGGAGCTCCAGCCGTGGCAGTTGGCCTGGCAGGCATTTGTGAACCGGCTACCCCTTCACGCCATGTCGGTGAAGCCATAGAAGTCATTACATTGGGCCGATTAGAAATGAGATCAATCAGTTCCAGGATCAACACAACGCGTCCATTGCCGAGCACTGTGCCGCCCGCCACCCCACGTACCTGGCGCAGGTGTGGTCCCAGATTCTTCATCACCACGTCCATCTTACCCTTGATCTGATCGACAACCAATGCCACCTTGCTCCCACCCGCATTCACCAGGAGCAACTGGGATTTCTCATCCAATATACCAACAGGCAGTGCCAGAAGTTGGGCCAGGATAGAAACCGGGTAATGTTCGTTCTGCACGATGATACTTGGTCGACCGCCGAGCGTCGACCGTTTGAAGTTATCCAGGCGGCCGATCGATTCAACGACCGCCATAGGAACGGCAAACTGCTGCCCTCCGGCCTGTATGATCATTGCACCTTGAATTGCGAGACTGGTGGGGAATTTCATGGTGAATGCAGTACCCCTGCCAGGCATAGATTCGACTTCCAGCGTACCTCTGAGGCGCGCTACGCTGTCACGTACTACATCCAGGCCCACACCGCGGCCACTTTCCTCGCTCAATACTTCGGCGGTTGAGAAGCCAGGCTGGAAGATAAGGCTGATCACATCGTTATCGCTCAATACCTGCTCCGGCCTAATAAGGCCACGAGCAAGGGCCTCGTTACGCACACGCTCCGGGTCTATGCCTGTACCATCGTCACGTACAGTGATCACCACCTGGTTACCCTCATATGAAGCAGACAATTTGATCTGCCCAAGGGGAGACTTCCCTTTCTGCTGGCGAACCTCTGGCGTCTCAATGGCGTGATTCACCACATTACGCACGAGGTGCAAGAGTGGCCCTGCAATTTCCTCAGAAACGGTGCGGTCGACCTCTGTTGCTTCACCTTCTAACAGGAACTCGATTTCTTTATGCTGCTTGAGCGCTATCGAACGGGCAGCCCGGTAGAGGCGCGGCTTCATCATCGAGAGCGGTACCAGGCGGGCTTTGAGCAGGCGGTCCTGGAAAGTGTTGCTCAGGCGGCTTTCACGGGCAAAGATGCCTTCACACTCGCGAATGGCAGCTTCCATTTCATTACCAAGTGTCGACATATCCGATATGCCTTCACTCAAACCGCGTGTGAGCTGATGGAATTCAGTATAGCGATCCAGTTCCAGTTCGTCGAATTCCACAAGATGCTGCGCCCCAGCCAGGTCTTTTGATTTTCCCGTATAGCCGCTAACAAGATTATATAGAGCACTCTGGCTGCCATTACCGGGAGGCATCACTTGCAGGGAACGGCCACTTGGCAGGGTTGCGGCTTCAAAACGGGTCTCCAGCTTCTGACCGACATCACGCAGGCGTCCACTACTGATGCCCACATCGGAAACGAGACGCACGAGGCGCTCAAGGCGCTCCTCCAAAACATTGCGATTCACAAGTAGCTCGCCGAAGAGATTGACCAGCTCATCAAGCTTTTGAAGGGGCACGCGCACACTGAGATCAGCGCGTCCGGTTCGCTGGATATGAGGCTGGTCAGACTGCGCACCACTAACGACTCCTCCAGTCACAGAAGAGCCTATCATAGATTCTTCATCGATATCGATATCAACATCAAACTCTTCTTCGGCAACATGACTCAGTTCGCCGAGCAGTTCTACATAGCGAGCGCGAAGCGATTGCACCATTGCTTCTCCATGCGCCCGCTCGTTCTCCGCGCCAGTAATTAATACATCGAGGGTTTCAGTAGTATCCAGGATGATACTGAGAACGGTCGGACTGATGGCCGTGGTGCCCTCCATCACACTATCGAGTAGGTCTTCGGAAATGTGGCAAAGATCGGCAATAACACGGAACCCCATCATCCCTGCAGCGCCTTTGAGCGTATGCGTTGCACGGCGTATGCTCTGGATGAGATCACGATCCGCTGGCGATTTTTCCAGGGAAGCAACTCGTATACTAATCGTTTGCAGGTGTTCTTCAGCTTCCAGACGGAAAAGCTCGGCAACTTCTTCGCCAAAGTCCGCGCCAAAGGATGACACCGGCTTTGATGCCGATTGGTTTACAGGGCCCAGGTGCGTAACCTGCCGAAGGGGAGGAAGGTCTGGCGTAAAAGCCACAGATGACGGGGCCTGCTGCGATGACAAGGATGCGAGAGCCTCGAGAGTCGACGTTTCCTGCCCCTGGCTTGCAGCACCAGGCTGACCGAGGTGCGAGGGCAATTGTGATGCATTCATCGCTTCTTCGCCTACTACCCTGGCTGTAAGTTGATTGAGAAACTCCCGGCGGACCTGAATCTCGATTTCATTGCGCAGCCGTGCCTCAATCTCCTGCATTGTTTCTCGCTTTTCGGAACCGGACAGACGCTCCTGTAGCTGCCGCTTTGCCTCGAACTCCTGGAGCACTTCGTTTCGTATTTGCCGCTCCAGCTCAGCACGAGCAGCGAGTGTAGATGGACGGGCTTCATACTCGTGACGTAATTCTTCGCGAATCTGGGCTTCTATTTCGCCTCGTAGGGCCAGGGGATCGCCACGCCGTTCGAAGGTCACGCGCTCGTGCACTCCTCCAGTTCCATGAGAAGCCTGCATCTCCCAGGGTGTCCAGCCGGGTTCTTGCGCAAGAACCCGCGAGCTATTGTCGATCTGCATGCGTTGGAAAACACGATCACAGGCATGCAGATCTATCTGCAACTGCTGTAGCGCGATTTCTATTTGCTCATCTGTCGCCATTGTACCAGTAGTGATTTGATTGAGCAGATCGATTATTTTCTTTAATTTACTATTCGCCACCCACATGACGGACAGCGGCAGATAACGCCGTACTTGCTCCGGGCTATTGCGTAGATTCAAGCCCATCGCCTGGCCAGCCCACTCCTCCATACGATCAAGAGCATCTCTGGAGCCATCTAAGAAGCTTCTAAATTCCGTGCGCTGAGCTTCAACGATGGAGACGGCCTGGCGTAACTGAGTCAACATACCCTTAAAAGATGCAGCCTGGGTTTCTAATGCACGAGTTTCCTCTTGCATCCTATTGTAAACAGTTGAAAACGAGGTATCTTGCTCACCGGCGTTTGCTGGGGTCAGTTCTCCCTGCCTATCTTCGCTCAATATTTGCGCTTCGACATTTGAAGGGGCCTCCCCGGTTGCGGGTAGTGGCCGTGTCGGTGTCGCGGGCAGTGTAGGGGGTGGAACACTGTTAGCCTGGAGGCGAGGCGTAGTGGTCGCCATCAAAGTATCCAGGGCACTATTTTGCTCGCTCTGCTGGTATTCAGGTTCAGGCGTTTTGGCAGGCCCAGGATATACCTCTTGATCGGAGTGTATCTCGAAGCTGGCTGTTGGAACAGGATCTTCAGGCCAGGCAACTTCTTCGCCTGCCGCAATCATAGGTGTACGAAAAGAAGCCAGCATGTCATCTAGTGATGGCATTGGTGATTGGGGCAGTGGTTGCTCGTGACTTAAATGCGTTTGTTCACCAAATGCACCCTGACGCTGCCCCTGCGCCTGGGATGCCATCATGAACCGATACTGAGTATAGTCAGCATCGTCTTCTGCGATGATTGCATTTTCGTCGATACCCTGGTGAATACCTCGTAGAAGCTGGTGCATGCGACCCAGGGAACGCTGTAAGAGGCTTATCGTGGGAGCATCAAGGGTCGCCAACCCATCTAACACGTCACCCAGGATATCCTCCATCCCGTGTGCCACATGAGCTAATCCAGGGAAGTCCATCATCGATGCAGAGCCGCCAATAGTGTGAGTGCGGCGGTAGGTTTCTTCAAGAGCATCTATATCACCTGGTGACTGGGCAAGGCGCTCTAGATTTGACTCGATCTCCGGCAAATAACTATTTACCTCTTCGATAAACGAATCGAGGACTGATAGTTTATCAAATGCGTTCGACATACTACACGCACCCACTCATTCTAGTCTTACACAGTGTGCGAGACTCATTTTGTTATTGACCAAATTGACCATTGTTTGGGTGAGGTCCCTGGTCTTGATTAAATGACGGCCGATTCTGCTGCGAACCGCTCTGCCAGCGCTGGCGCGACGTCGGGATAGCTCCCGCTGACTGTCCCGGTTGCAGCGGCCCTGAATTCTGTTGCTGCGAGAATGGAGTTTGATTCGGGGTTGAAAAGAACGGCTGGTTCTGGCCTCCAAACTCGGTCGGGCTACCAAGTTGTTGCTGTCCATTAAAACCCGGTTGGCTTTCAAAGTCACTAAACTCGCCGAAGCCTGGCTGACTGATAAATGGTTGTTGCCCACCATAGCTGGGCGGATTCCCGAATTGCTGTCCGGTAAAATCAGGCTGGCTGGTAAATGGTTGTTGCCCACCATAGCTGGGCGGATTCCCGAATTGCTGTCCGGTAAAACCAGGCTGGCTGGTAAATGGTTGTTGCCCACCATAGCTGGGCGGATTCCCGAATTGCTGTCCGGTAAAGTCTGGTTGGTTGATGAATGGCTGTTGCCCGCCAAAGCTCATCTGGCCTCCAAAATCTTGGGAATTGCCGAAAGGTGACTGGCCAGCGCGTGCTGTCAGAGCCGTCACAGAACCAGAGTTTCTTGGCTCCGAAAGTGGCGCGAAATTCATGGAGAAACTTTGAGCCCACTCATTGTCCATTCCCGTCCCTACACCGGCCAGATCAACATCACCCTCGGGCAAGGCGTTGATGGGTGACATGCCGGGGAATAGATCCATTACTTCATTGCTATGTTCAGGCAAGCGGAACGTCGAAACCGAGGCACGTAATTGATCAGCCAATTCAGCCAGGTAGCTCACACTCGCAGCGGCTTCCTGTGTACCCGCGTCAGTTTGGCGCGTAATTTCCGATATCTGGCCCATCGCCACAGCGACCGCTTCAGAAACAGTTGCCTGTTCATTTGCAGCGCGGGCAATGCCTTCAATCATTTGTGCCTGCCGCTCAACAGCTGTATAGATAGAGTTCAAAGATCGACCGGCTTCATCGGCCAGTTGCGATCCTCTGACGACTTCCTGGGTGCTATCCTCCATAGCAACAACGGCCTCATACGTATCACCCTGGATGCTCTTCACCAGAGTGGCAATGCGTTTGGTGGACTCAGTAGAGCGTTCGGCCAGGAGGCGGATTTCATCAGCGACCACTGCAAACCCTCGGCCATGCTCACCGGCCATGGCCGACTGAATAGCAGCATTAAGCGCGAGAAGGTTTGTTTGATCCGCAATGTCTTCAATGATACGTACGATCTCGCCAATTTCGTTGGAGCGCTCACCCAGGCGCTTGATCTTTTTGGCGGTCTCCTGCACGTTCTCACGAATGAGCAACATGCCTTCGATTGTCTGGCGTACAGCTTGTTGACCGCTGTTCGCGTTGCGCAGTGCTTCTTGCGCTGCCTCGGCACTTGATTGAGCATTGCGGGCAACGTTTTGAATGAAGATAGCGAGCGCTTCGACAGCCTCGGTCGTATGAGAGATCTGGGCCACCTGGGTCTCAGAGGCTTGAGCCAGCTCCGCGGAACGATCAAGAATACGGCGAGTAGCGTTCGTTACCTGCACAGCTGTAGCCTGCACTCGTCCGACCACCTTGGCAAGCTCTTCTATCATATAGTTGAAAGAGTCAGCCAGCACGCCCAGGGTGTCCGGTGTCACTTCGGCCTGAACACGCAAGTCGCCATCCCCTACAGCACTCACTTCCTGGAGCAGCTTTTCGATCTGTGCCTGAAGTGCGGCGGCATCACCGCCAGCGCTGAGCTGAATACCACCCTGCGCGACTCCCTGGCCATCAAGCAAGGTGTTTAGTGACATAGACAACATAGCAAACTCATCATCACCATTGACAGGGGCGCGTATGGTTCGATCGCCTCCTGCATAGTTGTGGCAAACATCAACAAGTCCCAGCAGCCGCTCCTTGATTCTGCGCTGAACGTAAAAATTGGCCGACAGCACCACCAGTAACACAAAAACTGCGCAGAGGACTACTGTAATTACAAACTGTGCCGAATTATTGCCACTGATCTGCCGAGACGCGTACCACCCCAGCGCAGCAATAACGATGATAGGAATAATGGCTGAAGCAAAGAGTCCTAACTGCATCAGCGCATTAATTGTCATTCCACCTCTGTTCTGATCGGGATTCATACGCCAGGCCTCCTAACCATCTGAAAAAACAAATACAAGTGCATACTAAAGAAATGCTTTGCTGCGAAAGCCTCCAAATTCTGGTCTTATAGTGTCTATCACTCCGCCGAATAACGCTGCATCTTATCGGAGAAAAGCAGGCGTACCGCGTCCAGCAACATAATCACACGTTTCTCGAGCACTGCCCCTGCGGAAATGTAGGGAGCAGCCCAAGCTGGAATGTTGGCCTGGCGTGTAGTCAGGCTGGTAACGGCAGTATTGGGAATCAGGAGCATCTCACTGATACCATCCACAATCAAACAAATAGCCATTTCATTGCATTGTACCGATAATAAGCGCGTAAGCGGGTTATATGGCAGCCGTTCTATGTCCAGAAAAGCTCGCAGATCGACGACGGACGCGATAGAACCACGCAGATTGATTACACCATTGACCCATGATGCAACATTTGGAACCGGCGTAATATCCCCGAGACGCTCGACTCCCTGGAGACATTCGGCTTTGATGGCAAACTCACGCCCCCCCAATGAGAAAATAAGGTACTGCTCGCCAGCTTCTGGCGATATTGAGGCTAAAGCAGCACCATTCGTGCCTAATTGACCGATTTGTGCATACTGCTGTTGCGATGCTGCAGAAGAGGACGATCGAGTCCCTACCTTCTGAGTTCGGGCATTGCGTTGCAGTGCTCTCAGTTCTTCGCTGGCCACAAGACCACTCCCTACTCGCCCTCAAGCGGACGTGATAGAAGCCCTCGCCGGGCATGACCTGCCCCCAGGCAGGCCCACACCGTCCCCAGACGGTGTCCTTCTCTGGGGGACAGGATACCTCTCCCCCAGACAGGGTTCCGCAGGTAGCTTCCAATTAGACGAGGCGCCGGACACTAGCGACCAATTCATCTCCATTGAACGGCTTCGTCATGTACAAGTCAGCACCCTGCCTGAGCCCCCAGGATCTATCCAATGGGGTATTTTTACTTGTTAATAGAATAATTGGTATATGTTTACTTGCTTCCAGACTTTTGAGTTTTCTACACAATTGAAACCCATTCTGTTTTGGCAAGACGACATCAAGTACGATGCACTGTGGACGCTCGCGGAAGACCTTCTCCATGGCTTCCTCCCCATCGACAGCCGTAACGACCTCGAAGCCACTGTTACGCAAAGGTGTAACCATCATAGTCAACTCTGTCCAACTATCGTCAACAACAAGTATTTTCTGACCCGGCATTTCATTATACCTTTCCCATCAGCAACATCAGTGCGGTGGGAAAAAAGGGCTACCTTACTGATGCACCTATACCTGCTGGTGACGGCAGGTATAGCATTATTGAACGACCTAGCCACGGCGTCGCAAGCGATGCCGCGCAGCCTCATGTTGTGGCGGCATGCGTTCTTGCCAGTTCACAAGATGTTTCTTGACGGTCTGCACCAACTCTTCCGAATCGAAGGGCTTGGTTAAATATTCCGTCGAGCCAGCTAGCCGACCGCGCATCTTGTCAAACAAACCATCTTTCCCACTGAGCATAATAATAGGAATTTGCCGAAACTGCAAGTTTTTACGTATTATCTGGCAAATATAGTACCCATCCATGCGAGGCAACTGGATATCGAGTAGTATTACAGCAGGCACCTCATCGGCCACAGAGGCAAGAGCACTCAAACCATCTCCAGCGGTGATCACCCTGATGTGCTCCCGCTGCAAGGTCATTTGGACGATTTTGCGCACAGTAGGGCTATCATCCACGACCAGTACTGTTGGTTCATTCATTCAGGTTGCCCTCCTTCACACACTCAAGCGACTAGAAAGTGGCCCTTCTACTTCCCACGACTACTTCCAATTCTGCACAATACCGATTTGCAAGGGTTGTTGTGGCTGTGCAGGGGAACGGCCACGTGCTAATTGGGTATTCTGATAAGCGCGCTCGACCTGGTACTTTTGGATTTCCATTTCGATTTCCGTGAGAAAGGCACGCCACCCGATGTTTAGCTGGCGACCTGTGTGAGAATTTCCTACTTCGTCGCGCAGCAATGTTGCGAAAATCTCACGCACGAAAACGGTTAGCCCCTGGATGGCTTCCCAGTAAAACTCTAAGAGTCTCTCCCCTTTGACCAACTTATTCAAGGTAAGGATATCAGTACAGTCAAGTTGTCCGTCTATGAAGCTTGTCGTCTCAAGGATAGGATACTGCTGCTTTGCCATAAGCTGTAATGGCTGTGCAAAGCGGCGTTCGAGGTAGCGAATGATTTCGGCGGCAGGCATCTGGCCGCGTCCACGCAAGCTTTTTGCGTATTTGCCATGGTGAATGAGCAGTGCGTTGATGCACTCTGACAGGGTGGTAATGAGGCCGAGGAGGTGTTGTTCAGGGGAAGGAGTTTGCCGTCGCTGGGCTAAGAGGTGTTGGCTCCTAATGATGACATTGGAAAGGTCTTGTTGCAACTCCCGCTCTAAAGCCGGATCAATGACCTCGATCAGACGTAGTTCGAGCAGGCGGGTCATGATACGTGCGATACGCGACTCCGGGGTCATCAGCACAAGCGCCATTGCTTGTAGCGGCAGCTCGCCATTCGAGAGGCAGAGAACTTCGATATACTCCTGACTCAAGCCGAAACCACGCACATCATTATTGACTTCTGGCAGCCAGCGAGCTACTGTCGTACGAGTCAACTGTGTCCCCATCTCTCCGGCCATCTCTTCCCACTCATCGGCCTGGCGCAACGCTTCCAACAGAACAGAGTCAACATCAAGTGGCTGCATCTTGCTCTCCATTGCCACTAGCTGACGATGGAAGGCAAAGCGTCCATCTACCCAGCGCAAAGCATGACTAATGGACTGTGTGACCACAAATTCCAGGCGTTGTTGCATTTCTGCAGGGCTCATCCAACGGTGTTCTACCAGCAGAGCTAATGCAACCTGTGTATTACCACGAGACATCTCGCGTATGGCTTGTGCGCGCGGCGGATCAAGTTTATTAATCAGGCAAAGCATACTGAGCAAATCTGGTTGAGGTACTCCTTCTTCGCGCAGGGCCACTATCTGGCCCTTACGCAGAGCGATGGAGAGAGTTTCAGGTCCTGAATGAACAAACAAAGTTCCAGTTTTCTCGCTCAGGGCAAGCATTTTTAGAATGGACTGGAGACCTAATGTTTGTAAATCTCCATCCATAATGCGGTCTTGCGGCTCCATCGTTTCTCTTGTTCCCTTTCTTTATACATCTAGGGGCCTTAAGGCAAGACTTCTGCAGTCTTCTTCCTACGATACTCGCTCTGTGGGGCAGGTATTACCTGCCTCCCAGGGAGGGTATCCTATATGGGAAACAGGTGCCTTATTTTGAAGATAGGTATGCGCCAGAGGAGCCCCTACTTTGTGCAATACCTGTTGGATGGTGGTTAGTAAATAGTCAATTTGAAATGGCTTATCGACGTAAGCCACTGTTTTACCCTCGAGATAAGAACGGTTTACGGGTGTCTCAAGCTGAGTAAGCGCACTCATTACCACAAAGGCAGGTGATACGTGTTGTGATCTTGCAGCGAGACAACGCATGAGCTGATAGCCATTCATCCAGGGCATGATGAGGTCGGTCACTATACAATGGGGGTGCCAGGATAAATACTGTTCCATGGCCTCCAGCCCATCATGCGCCACTGCCACTTCATATCCAGCTTCCTCCACCAAACATTGCCGCACGGCATCAGCGATATTCACATCATCATCTACCACCAGGACACGAGCAGTCTCCCCGGGAGCACCAGAGTTCGCATTATCCGCAGGCAGTACCAACTCCTCAGAGAGGAGCCTCTGCAATAACCGTAAATAACGTTGGAGGCGCCCCATCTCAAAAGGCTTGTGCAGGAAGGCTATAGCCCCAATCTGCTCTAGTGTAGCACGCGAGACTGAATGGCTACTCAGTGCGATCGTGAAGGGCACACGAGGCCACCAATGCTCATTTCTCTTTACCCATGGCATGGGCAGCGTGGGCGTATCTCTCCCTCTGGTCAACATAAAGATACGAAACGCCTCGTCCAGGTCACACAACAGCACATCTCCTTCTATTCCCTCCTCTCCCAGCACAGTCATTATAGAAGGCAGTATTACGGCCTCATAGCCCCAGCATTGAACGTTAGCAGCCAGAATCTGGTCAAAACTGTTGCGTTGGCCTATAACAAGTACGCGGAGTGGCCGGCGTTGATTCACACTATCTTACTCCTGAAATGCTCGCAAGGGGACAGGGCGCCCATTGATGGCATCCTTTTCATCATGAGAGCAATATGAAAAACGAAACGATTTTTACAAATACGAGGTCTTGAACACAATTGTGCTGCATGATAACCTCGAAACCCTTATAACAGTGTACGGTAAACCAAATTAGGTCAATATAAAAAAACACGGCTAACTTATTAAAATTGCATTAAAAATCCAGACGTTTACGAACCAGTTATGCTGGTTCCATTGACGTGCCGGCGCGGAAGACATAACCTATACCTGGTTCGGTCAAGATATAACGCGGCCGTGAAGGTTCTACTTCGACCTTAAGACGCAACTGTCTGACGTAAACCCGGAGGTAGTCAGCCTCCTCTCCATATTCAGGGCCCCAAACTGCTCGTAGGAGGGAACGATGAGTTAGCACTTTGCCAGCGTGCATCATCAACTGTCGCAGCAGTTCAAACTCCGTGGGGGTCAGTCGCACATCCTGGTCCCCAGCACGCACTTGACGGCGCAGCACGTTCATATACAAATAACCGTCATCGCTGCTTAAAATCTCCGAGGGTTGCTCACCTACGGTCTCGGCAGCACCAGCACGCCTGAGGCAGGCACGTACTCGCGCCTGTAGTTCGTCGTTGCTGAATGGTTTTGTCAAATAATCATCAGCGCCCAAATCCAGAGCTTCAACCTTCTGGCTATCTTCCGAGCGTGCAGACACAACAATAATAGGTGTTTGCGTCCAATGGCGTACCTGCCGGCAGACATCCAGGCCATCCAAATCTCCTGGAAGAGAGAGGTCAAGTAGTATCAGATCCGGTTTATGCAGGTGAACCATCTCAATAGCATCCTCTGCTGTATCTGCTACCAGGACATCATAACCGCTTACAGTAAGGTTGCGGCGCAGCATACGTTGAATTGGAGGTTCATCATCAACAATCAGAATACGTTTCCCTCGGGCTTTCATTGCAACCGCTCCAGTGAAGTCCTTGAAGGTACAAGCGAGTAAACCGGCAGGGTAAAGGCAAAGCACAAACCGTCATCGGAGGTCAATTCCACCCAGATTCGGCCCTGATGAGCCTCGACAATTCCCCGGCAGATTGCCAATCCCAGTCCACCTCCCGGTAAGCTGCCACGGGAGTTGAAGGACTTGAAGAGGTGCTCGCGTTCACCTTCTGGTACCGCAGGCCCGCGGTCGATAACCTGAACTCGCAGCATTCTCCTGCGAGATTCTTCCTGGGTCATCGAGGAAATTTCGGGGACCTCCACCTCGCTATCGCCATCGATGATTGCCAGGGCGACAGTTATCTCCGACCTGATTGCTAGTGTCTCAACCTCTGCTTGTTCCTCCATGAGAGAACTACGATAGGCAGCATTTTCAAACAGGTTGTAAAAAACCCGCTCCAGTTGCACATAGTCCGCTTGAATGAGCGGGAGACGGATTTGAGACTCCAAAGGCGTTATGATGCGCACAGGTCGCCCTGCCAGAAAACGTTCGGAGCGGGTGATCGCGGCATGCAGGATTTCGACCACGTCACACCATTCCTTTTCCAGCACCAGTGCGCCCATTTCTATACGTGACATGTCTATCAAGGCATTGACGAGCAGGTCAAGGTGATCCACCTCGGCTTCAATATCTTTGAGGACTTCATGACGTATCTGCTCATCCCACACGACATCAGGTTGCAAGAGACCGCTGACGCCAGCCTTGATAGTAGTGAGCGGTGTACGTAGATCATGTGAGACCGATGAGAGCAGGGCTGATTTGTTTTTTTCATCGCGCACCTGCTCCGTGACCTCATGAACCTGCAGGGCATGTGCCAGGAGTTGCCCGTTGCGATTGTAAAGGGGATAGCGCGTAAGCTGATAATGACGATCAGTGGAAGGCTTGTTGAATCTTTTAGAGCTGATAGCAGATCTGCTCCTCCTGGCGTTCTGCTGCCCTGCGGCGGATTGTTCTGAGGTCGCAGACACTCCAGCAACCTGGAGAGGCCTGCCCTGTCCTACTGTTTCTGCAGTGAGCACACAGCGAATGGCGTTATTGGTGAAGTTCCGCTTCAATCTTACTGGAGCTTCGCCCTGCGGAGGTAAGTCCTCCACGCGCGTATCAAGGGCAAAATCATATAAATATAGTCGTACTTCATCAATGTTGAGCATTCTTGGCAGTACCAGTGCGAAGACGTCTTCCAGCGTACTATTGGTGGCGGTTGTATCCTCCCAGGCCTCCATGAGACGGATGCCACAAAAGACTTCTGCGGCCGGATTCATATATACACACCGGCCATCGAGGTCAACTACGAGCCACGCATCGTCCCTATCACTGGTCACTTGATCATGGGATGAGAGTGGTGTTCCCATATCGTTTTCGGCACCGCTTAATGAGCCCCATGCTTCCTTAGTTTTTGTGGAAGCCCTGCTTTGTGCCTGGGCTGTTGCGAGGGCGGCCCCTACGTCTCTCAACAGGTCTGCGCGTGCGAGAGCAGCTTCTGCCGTTTGCGTGAGCCAGGTCACACTCGTTTCCTGGGGGTCGGCATGCAATGTCTCCTGCCCGCCAAAGAGAGCTTGAGATGTGAAGGCTTCCGCTGTCGATGACCAATCCGAGGCATTCTCTGTTCTCCGCGCTAGAGTCTGTGACTGGGTAGTCTGAAGTGAGGAGATCGCGTGATACTCTTGGCGTGCCGCAGACATGAGAGCTTGTAAATCGCGTTCATTGCGCGTCAGCAGATGGTCACTGATGAAGCGCAAGAGGCTTGTGAAACTGACACCAAATGTACGCTGAGACTCCTGTCGCACTCGTTCGAGCAATTCGTATTCATCAGCTTTTTGCTGATGCGCCTGCTCCAATTGTTCAATAGCTTCCTGGAAACGGCTGCGCTGATGGGCCGATTCGAGGAGCATACCAGTATGAATGGCAATAGTAGCCTGCCCGGCGAAGAGTGAGAGGATATCAGCTTTAAGTGGTGTAAATCCACCAGGCTCTGGTGAGCATAGCAGGAGCGCTCCATAAATGGTCGTTCCTGTTACAAGCGGGTAGCTGAAGATAGAACGTATAGCAAGCTCTGTAGCGAAAACGCGGCTGTCGGGGAAGCGCTCATCTACATCGATATCGTTTGAGACGAAGGGTTGGCGACGCAGCAGCGTGTATCCAATAATGGATCGCTCACTACGAGCTTCACTCGGCTCGATCATCCTACGCAGTATTGCGGGATCCAGTCCCGACTGCGCTTCTAAGTGCAATCTTTGCTCGCGGCGATTAAGTGTGACGATAGCAGACGAAACGTGTAATGCTTCGGTAATGCCAACAACGATATGATGTAGGATAGTTGAAAGGTCCATCGTCGAGGCGAGAGCGCTTGAGACCTGTTTGAGGGCCTGGCGTTGCCGGTCCTGTATCTCTACGTTGCCACCCGTTTGGGCGCTCTCTATAGCAGCCGCCAGCACACGTACTACTGCTCTTGTGAGACGTTGCAAGGCCTCATCATCATAAGTACCTAAGGTCGTGCTGCCAAGCTCAAGCGCCCCTAAGTGGCGTTCTCCAACGATGAGAGGGGCAACGAGGGTTGCATGGAGTTGAGGATACCCGCTCAATGCGTCACCGCTCCTGGCAGGTGGACCATCAAGGCCAACAGGGTAATTCTGCACCAGCATCTCAGGGCGCTGCAACAATCGCTGCGTCATCGAGTCCTCAAGGGGATGCTGATGGTACTGCTCAACCCAGGAGGCATCCGTCCCGCGTATGCAGACAGTGATTCGCACAGCCTGTCGATCGTGACGCAATAATACTATTCCGAAGACGTCAAAAGGTATCGCCGGCTCCAGTTCAGCAGCCAGGCGTGTATAGTCTGGTTTCGTTCCACGCCATTCATGCCCGCTGGATACAATGCGTGCAACGCGCTCGACAATACTTGATTCTTCTATCGTTGGTGTTTGTGTTCGCGCCTCCATGCTACATCCTCTGTGGCCGCTATAGCAGCCAGCACCCATGCATGTTGTTTCCCCCTGCACAACTACCGCAGTATAGCACATAGGAGAAAACAGAACAACACATGTATTTGCATTGTAATACATGTATTATCACAAAGTTAGCATATGTTTATGCACTACCTCGTTGCTTCCAAAGTACTCCAGAGTTTACCCCTGGAAGTATACCATAGGAGTTATGGTACTCTTTCAAATTTGGAAGATAAATGAAAGAATTGTAATCTAAGTGGCATTTTTGCAACGGGAGACGAGACTTGCACACCCTTCATATATTTGTTATGCTTAGGAATAGGCAATACAAGAAGATATTCTCACACGTCGTATATCATTTTAGATTTGAGAGGAAAGCGAGAGCTTATGGATAGTTCTCCACAACGTGCTAGCTCCATATCAGATGAGTTTAGTGCTCCTCTTCTGAAAGAACAAGAAGTCGATGTAGAGGAGACGAAGCCGCACATTCACCTGCCCAATCCTAGCTATTGGCCGATCCTTCTAGGTCTGGCTATTGCTGTTACGATGGTTGGATTACTGTTTATCTCCAGCGCTCCCTGGATAGTTCTTATTGCAGTTGTCCTGGTACTCGCCTGTATCCTGGGATGGGCCCTGGAAGATCCGATGACTCCATTGAAGGAGAAGTTTGTCACCGTCTACCAGCCAGTTAAGGTTGACTCTGGGAGGTTCAAAATTGGTCAGGGGGTCATCGATGCCCAGGGAAAATGGCTTGGCAGAATACAAGCGCGCTTCAGGCGTTATGTTCTGGTCGAACGCGGCAGTTTCCTGCCAAAGGTGTATTATGTGCCATTAAGTGCAATGGGCGACCAGAGCAGGAACGATACGGTCTTCTTAACTCTCAGTGAAGAAGACCTGGTGCGGATGCAACTCGATAAATTGCCCGATGATCTTTACGATGAGCTATCCGATGCCGGGGTTCCCCGCGTAAGAGGTATACCGCAGTTCGCCAGGAGACCGCTTTCACCGGCCGAAACCGGGCACTACAACTATGGTAAGAATTGGCCGGGGATGAATACTGACGCCAGTGGTTCTTATCATCGCGAAGAGGTGCTCCCACAACCGCGGGATTATGTGACGGAGGGCGTTTACACCACAGATGAGCCTATCCCGCCGCGCGTCATCAGCCCTGATTAGATGAGCCGCCATTGGTGAGGTATTCCCGCAAACGTTGAGAATCCGCTGAATGCCTCTCGTCCCATTCTAGAGGAAGCGCACGCGGTTGTCATGAATCTATAGACAGATCCTCGTCGACCACAGAATCAAGCACGTGCCACTTTTTAGTAGAGTCTCACGTGATATAGGGAGACGCCTTTTGCACATTGGTATGACATGCGTGGAGGTGTTTATGGAATTCACTACCGAAGCCAGACGGTCGAGTATTTAAGGCTTCCCGCCTGACATTTACAGGGTTTTGTGTGAGCTCTTCATGTGAAATCACCAAGTCATGAGATACTATTGAGGAGGAACAAAAGATGGGTTATCAACCCAATTCACCTGATCCGCGTACACAACAGGGTTATGGGCAAACTCCTAACCAGGCTCCTTACGAGGGCCAGAGATCTGGTGCAACCGATGAGACTATCAGGTCATCCAATGCCGGCGGCACATACGCTGAGAGCCAGGCTGAAAACTATGTAGACCCTATGGGTAACCGGGTCGCCAGGCGCGAGGAAGTCTTTGAAGATAAAAACCAGAGCCGGGCCAACATGCGCTACTGGATCGCATCGGTCGTCTACTTCCTGTTAGGTGTGTTGGAGGTAATATTGCTGCTGCGCTTCATCTTCCGACTCCTGGGCGCGAATCGGTTCAACAGCTTCGTTTCCTTCCTATATGGCCTGAGCCACGTGTTTGTGTCTCCTTTTAACGGCATTTTCAATGACCAGGCATTGGGCAGCCATAGCGTCTTTGAGGTCTCGACGCTGATAGCGATGCTTATATATGCACTGCTGGCATGGGGCCTGGTGTCACTGGGCAGGGTGGTCTTTGCGCCCAATTTGACAGGCCGCCAGAGCATCACATCAACTCGCCGCAGTCGTTTTTAGCAGGCCTGCAAAAGGCTATGAGCAGCAAAGGATAGCCAGCTGCTTCTTTCCCTACCCTGCACTACACAGAGTTCTGCTCAACTCTTGGAATGTCCTCTGTTCGCACCTGCGTTATCTGCTCAATACGCTTGAGACGTTCCTTAAGCAGTGTGCGGTCGAGATCGGTATGGGCATCCTCGATTGCAGGGTTAGCGATTGCCTCTGCTCGGAGCGATTGCAGAGGCAATCGCTCTTGCCCCTTCTCGACAGAAATCCTGGCCATCGCTTCAACTCCCGTCAGTAACGCATCCGCTACACGGGCATTATCTGTAGTGACCCGTCCAATCTCGACAAGGGCTTGCAGATACTTATGGAAGGTCCAGTAGCGCATCACGAGGATGCTGCTTCCATTGCAAAAATGGTGGATGGCGGAGGGAGTGCATAATGAGGCCTTGAACAAACCAGAAGCCGTTCAGGAGGTCCGACCAGTGACCCTTGATCGTGCTTAGTAGTGTGCTCAACGTCTTGCCCTCATGTGATCTCACAACACAGCAGTTTTTATTGTGGTTTCACCACCGTTTTGTAGTAGTCGCATAAATCGGTAATCGGGCACCGGTTGCAACGCGGTCGTTCAAACACGCAAATGCGTTGCCCATGCCGCAACAAGCCCTTATGGAAATTATAGATGCTACGAGCATCTTTCGGAAGCAGGGCCTGCAAAAGGCTATGAGCAGCATCGGCTGAGACCCTCTTTCCAATTAGACCTAAGCGACCCGAGACCCGATGAACGTGAACATCGACAGGAAGCAGAGGCTGCTGGCAACTGAACAAGAGAACACATGCTGTTGTCTTCGGACCAACTCCCTCAAAGCGATTCAGCCATGCAGCGCTCTCCTCTACTGGAAGATCACATAAAAAATCAAGATCAAGGTTACCTCGTTCTTCGGTAATCTGGCGCATAATGGATTGAAGGCGTGGCGCTTTGACTTCGGGCCAGTTCACGTTTGCAATAGTATCCTGTACCTCTTCTGTTGGTGCGTCGCGTACGGCTTCCCACGAGCCAAAGCGTTTTAAGAGATTATCATAGGCAGCCGCAGTTTGTTCATCTCGTGTGCGATGAGAGAGGATAATATCAACTAACTGGCTCATTGGATCTTTACTTGAGAAAGGAACCTCGCCATAGTAATCGGTTAAGCGTTGTGTTACCTCAATGGCTTTTGCTGAGAGGGCTGCAACATCGGGCGAAGGATAGCCATAATCAGCAAGATTCCGCTCACGTCGAACTGGTTGCTTCACACGCTTTTCTCACTTTTCTACAGTGTATTTCTGACGAGGCATTACTTTATCCTCGCCTAGTATGGACACGCAGTTCTCTAGAGAAAAAGTTCCATCTGCGGGTATCATATCATGATGGAAATCTTAACTCCATCTCAACCAGATCACAACTTCCTCACCAAAACCGCGGCAGGATGCCCCGGGCTTTAGCCCTAGGGAGGAATGCGGCGTTCCTTATCTGGGGCAAGGGATGGGCGTCTCCTGTCTCTTGCCCTAGTGACAATATCATTCAATGGTAGTATACTTGTTCTATG
>WNFX01000166.1_pt1 | contig 55625 bp, 60 predicted proteins | sample 5400111 | NCBI WGS metagenome assembly WNFX01 (sample SAMN13153363, study PRJNA577476) | soil metagenome | isolation source: 40 cm soil or saprolite under grassland replicate 1 | place: USA:California | collected 2016-06-15
GTCGACCCGGCCAGCGGCCGCACCCTTGGCACCCTGCCCCTCGGCCGACGCGCAGGTGGCGTGACCCAGGCAGCCGGGGCGACCTGGCTCACCCTCATCGACCAGGGCGTCCTGCTCCGGATCGACCCCTGACCAAGAAAGGAGCACACCGACAATGCTTCGACGTCGCACACTGCTGGCAGGACTGATTGTCATGGCTGTGGCCATCCTTTGCGCGCCTGCGGCCTTGGCTTCTCAGCCCACGTTCGCCCACTTTGCGGGATCGTTCAGCGAGGTCGACACGCAGACCTGCGGCTTCCCGATCCAGATTCAGCGGGATTTCACGGCTGATGTGCAATTCTTCTACGACGTCAGCGGGAATCTGGATCACTCGCTGAACCATCTCCAGCTCCGCGGGACAGACTCGGCCAGCGGGATCAGCCTGGCCGACACCGCTGATTGGATGCACACATTCGACTTCACCACCGGTGTCGATGGTGACATCGGCCTGCCGGGCCACGTGAGACTCCCCAACGGCGGCACCATTGTGATCGAGGCCGGCAGGGTACTGACAGACGCACAAGGCAACCTGCAGTTCGTCGCCGGCAGGCACCAGTTCCTGGAGGGCGACCTCTCCGCCTACTGTAGTGCGTTGGGCGGCTGAGAACGGAACCCGGGAAGAAGCCAAGTGCCGCATGGGACTGCCTGGACCCGATGCAAGAGGTCAGGGGTTCTAAATCCCTCAGCTCCACCGCGAAACCCCAGGTCAGACGATATGACACTGGTTGGCGGCCGCAGCGCGTCGCGGCTGGTTGTCCGCAGGTCTCGCCGCGGCGAACTCGAAATTTCTCTCTTGACCACGTATGCGTTCGACAGGTAGGCATGTCCGTGCTCGCCATCGGAGGCGCGCAGGGAGGGGAGAGCATGTTGGGATATCGTCGGCGAGGGTCGCTGCTGTTCGGGGCGGTCGGTCTGCTGCTCGCATACCTTGTGCTACCGACGGTCGGTGCGGGCGCCACCCAGGCGACCGCCACCTACGTGGTCGTGCTGAATGGCAACACCCAGGCGGGCGTCAAGGCGGTCCAGCAGGCCGGGGGCCAGGTTCTCAAGGTAAACAAGCTTGGGATCGCCCAGGTGTCCTCGACGAACCCGTCGTTCCTGTCGAGCATCCGCGGCTCCGGTGCGGTCGACGCCGCGGCGAACGATGCGTCGTGGCACCTCGGCGCAAAGGACGTGGCGTCGGTCACCTACGTGCCGGCGGCAACCCAGGCGGCCAACTGCGCCGCCTTCTACCAGGTGCCGGTCGATGTCGGCCCCGAGCCGCTATCGGCGTGTGAGTGGGACGATCGCATCATCAATGCCTCGCCAGGCAAGTCGTATGCGGTCAACCGGGGAGCGGGCGCCACGATCGGCGACATCGACACCGGGATCGACCTCCACCACCCCGACATCAAGCCGAATCTTGACGCCGGCCTGTCGTGCTCGTTCATCACCTCCGCCAACCCCAACGCCGAACCCCAGGAGGTGGCCAACGGGGACTGCTCGAACAAGCTCGCGATCCAGGATTTGGACGGGCACGGCACCCACACCGCCAGCGAGGCGGCCTCCCCGATCAACGGGATCGGGACAGCCGGCGTGGCGCCCGAGGCCACCATCGTGGCGCTCAAGGCCGGGAACGCGAACGGCTACTTCTTCACCCAGGAGGTGGCCGATGCGATCATCTACGCTGGCGACCATCACCTCGACGTGGTGAACATGTCGTTCTTCGCCGACCCGTGGCTGTTCAACTGCAAGAACGACGCCGACCAGCGCGCCATCGTCATGGCCATCAGCCGGGCAAGCCGTTACGCCCAGCAGCGCGGTGTGGTCATGGTGGCAGCGGAGGGTAATGAGGCAATCGACCTGACCCATCCGGTGACCGACACGATCAGCCCGGACTTTCCGCCTGGTTCGGAACTGACCCGCGACGTCGGCAACAACTGCGTGGTGCTGCCGGGCGAGCTGCCGGGCGTGGTGGGCGTGACCGGCATCGGGCCCTCCGGAGTGCTTTCGTTCTTCTCGAGCTACGGCGCCAGCACCGCCGACGTGACCGCACCCAGCGGCTCATCGGGCCAGGCCCCCAACCCCTTCGGGCGGGTGCTGGCCGCGTGGTCGTCCACCGGAGTTCCCGTCGGCCTCCCCGGGCGTGACGTCCAGGACGCCGGCGGCGCGGTCTACGCTTGGGTGCAGGGGACCTCGATGGCGGCTCCCCATGCTGCCGGGGTCGTGGCCCTGATCCGCGCCGCACATCCCAACATGCCGACGGAGGCAGTGCAGGCCCTCCTGCAGAGCACCGCGATGCCGAAGGACTGCCCGACGCCCGCGGAGATGGACCCCCTCTCCGGGGCTGTCGGCGTGCAGACCTGCACCGGCGGGCCGGGCCACACCAACTTCTACGGCAAGGGGCTGGTCGACGCACTGGCCGCGGGCAGCGGCTGAGAGACGATACCCACCGGGCGGATGGGCCGCGGTGAACCGGCCCATCCGCTCAGGTGGCCTCGATCACCGTCCAGCGTTCGATACTCGCCTTGCTGCCAAGCTCGACGTCGATAGCGCGGATCGTGTCGATCTCCTGCAGCCGCTCGGCTCTGGGGCGACCGGCCGCTATTCTCGGGCCAGCATCGCGGCGGCCTCGCGCTCCAGCTCGATGTACGGCTCGCCGCTGACGTCGACGGCGACGCGGTGGATCGTGCCGCCGGTGAACGGCCAGGGCGGGGTGCCGGGGTAGTCGTCTGTGACCGGTTCGCCGCTGTCTCCTCCGACGCACAGACCCTCCCCGGCGATTGCGAACTTGCCGGGCTGGGTCTTGATGCGGCCCTCTGCGACCTTGGCGTCGCCGTGGTAGAGGGACAGGATCCCCGTCGCGACGCCGGGTGGGTCCTCGCCGTCCTTGTCGAAGTTGGCGGAGAGGACCAGGTTCTCGCCGGTCGGCACGTCGTCGGTGGCGACGATCTTCTGTTCGAAGCTGCCAACGAAGTTGTAGACGTAGTGCAGCCGGTTGTCCTTGACGTACAGGGCGTGGCCCCCGAACCGCGAGCCGTGGGCGAACAGCACCCCCTTGGCGCCGGGCTGGGGGATGTCGACCAGGGCCGCGATGATGTAGGAGCGGTTGCGGATGTTGACCGCCTGCGACTCGGGGACGTCGGCGACGTCGGGGTAGTAGACGTACCGGTTCCGCGGAGGGCTCAGCAGTGGCCGTGGGGTGGTGATGATTTCCACGGCGGATCGGTCATCGAGGGGGAACGCGAGGTTCGCGCCGGCCTCGGCGTACCACAGGTTGATGAGCTCCTGCAGCCGCTCTGGCTCCTGGGCTGCGAGGTCGTGCAGCTCGGAGCGGTCCTCGTCGGTGTGGTAGAGCTCCCAGGTGTCCTTGCCGAATTGCCCCCACCCGCTGATCGTGGGGTGGGTGGTGACGGCCTTCCAGCCGTCGTGCCAGATTCCCCGGGAGCCGAGCATGGAGTAGAACTGGGTCGGCCGCGCGCTCGGCATGGTCGCGTGGTCGAAGCTGTAGCGCATGCTGACGCCGTCGAAGGGGCTCTGCACGTGGCCGGCGATGGCCTCGGGCGGGTCGACGCCGGCCACGTCGAGGATCGTTGGCACCAGGTCGATCGCGTGGTGGTACTGGTCGCGGATCTGTCCGTGCGCCTTGATGCCGTTGGGCCAGGAGATGATGCACGGATCGGATGTGCCGCCGTTGAACTCGTAGCGCTTCCACATCTTGAACGGCGTGTTGAACGCCATCGCCCAGCCGTTCGGGTAGTGGTTGTAGGTCTTCGGCCCACCGAGCTCGTCGATCAGCGCGAGGTTCTCCTCGAGGTCGTCGGGGATACCGTTGGCCATCTTGTTCTCGTTGACTGAGCCGTTCGGGCCGCCCTCGCCGCTGGCGCCGTTGTCGGAGACCACGATCACCAGCGTGTTGTCGCGCTGGTCGGTCTCCTCCAGGTAGTCCAGGAGTCGCCCGATGTGGTGGTCGGTGTGGGCCAGGAAGCCGGCGTAGACCTCCGCCATCCGGCTGAAGAGGCGCCGCTCCTGCTCGGTGAGCGAGTCCCAGGGCCGCGTGTAGTCCAGTGCGGGGAACGGCTCGCCGCCGGGTCCGGTCCGGGTCTCGGGCGTGCCGATCGGGTTGATCGGCGGGAGCTCCGTATCGGGCGGGAGGATGCCGAGCTGCTTTTGGCGCGCCAGCGTCTGCTCCCGGATCGCCTCGTAGCCCATGTCGAACCGGCCGCTGAACCGATCGGCCCACTCCCTGGGCACGTGGTGGGGGGCGTGGCAGGCGCCGGGGGCGTAGTAGAGGAAGAACGGCTTTTCCGGCGCGATCACCTTGGCATCCTTGATAAATCCAAGTGCCTTGTCGGTGATGTCCTCGGTGAGGTGGTAGCCCTCCTCGGGGGGCCGCGGCGGGTCGACCGGGTGACCGTCGTAGACGAGATCGGGATACCATTGATTGGTCTCAGCCCCCAGGAACCCGTAGAAGCGCTCGAACCCCCTGCCGGTCGGCCAGTTGCGACGCGTCGAGGCGAGGTTCATCTCGGCCTCCGGGCACAGGTGCCACTTGCCGACCATGTAGGTGTTCCAGCCGCGCGCGGCGAGGATCTCCTGGATCTGCCCGTTCTCCGGCGGGATCACCCCGCTCGCGTTGGGGAACCCGATCGCCGCCTCGGTGATGCAGGCCATGCTGTTGCGGGTGTGGTTGCGCCCCGTCAGCAGGCACGACCGAGTCGGCGAGCACAGCGCCGTGGTGTGCCACTGCGTGTAGCGCACACCCTGGTCGGCGATCCGGTCGATGTTCGGCGTGGGGATCGCTCCGCCGTAGCTCTGCAGCGCCGAGAAGCCCACGTCGTCGAGCACGATGTAGACGACGTTGGGCGCCCCCTCGGGCGCCTTGGGCGGCTCGAACGGACCCCAATCCGGGACCGAGTCCCGAATGTCGACGTTGATCACACCCTGGAATCTGCGCTGCGCCATCGCATGCCTCCTGTACGTCCAGCGTGAAAAGAAGGCCCAGCGCGCCTGCCCATCGCCTGCCGACAACACCCGCAACCGGGTGCCAAGGCAGATCACGATCCGCATCCAGCTACGCCGTCCTGTGCTCCCCACGGTCACGCAGGCCCGGCATGATCTGACCGTGTCGAGCGTCTGGGGCCATCATCCCGATGGGATGAACCTGGCCCGGCGAACCACCGAGAGGCCTCGCGCCGTCGCGGCTCGGTGCCGGAGCGCTCGACGCCCAGCGCGATCGTCTGCCCGGCGACGGGTGATCACGCCGTTGCTGGCCACGCTTCGTTGAACCCGGTCCTCGGCGGCTGCGGACCTCAGGCGGAGAAGTTGGTGACCTTCTCCGGAATCACGCGGACGATCAGGCGGACGACGTCGTCGGACTCGGGCGGCGGATCGCTACCGAGGTATTTGCGTGAGAGCTGCTTCGGCAGCGTCTTGCCCTTGTCCTCGACCAGCTCGGCGGTGCCGCGGATCTCCACGGAGTTGTACGGGTTCTCGGTCTCGAAGACCGCGACACTGACCCGAGGGTCCCTGGCGAGGTTGCATGCCTTCTGCCGACCAGTGGTGATGGAGAACAGCACCGTGTCACCCTCGCGCGTGACCCAGACCACCGAAGCGTGCGGCGCGCCGTCCGGGTTCAGAGTCGCCACGGTGGCGAAGTTCCTGCCGTCCAGGAGCCTGCGGGTCGCCTCGTTGAACGTGACTGCCACAGCGTGGTCCTTCTCTTGAGCGTTCACGGTCCACTGCTACCCGAGAACAGGCTCGCGCGCGCACGTGTTCCGAACCTATGAGGTCGGTGGCGCGGGCCGGGCACCCTGGCGCCGGACCGCAGGACGACGCGACCTCAAGGTCGGCGCGATGGCCCCGGTGCGTGCGCTGCTGGTGATGACGCCGCCGTGCTGAGAGCAGCATCGGAAAACCGGTGGTGGATCCCACGCGGATCGCCGATGATGCGGGCATGAGCCCCAGCAGACGAGCCGACATGTTCGTCGACCCCGAAAACGACCCACGGGAAGACGGGCCGACCCTGGGCGATGAGCGCGCCACGCTCGTTGAGTTCCTGCGCTGTCAGCGCGCCACGCTGGAATTGAAGTGCTCCGGCCTGGACGCCGCCGACCTGGCCCATCGCTCCGTGGAGCCCTCCACGCTGTCGCTGCTGGGATTGGTGCGCCACATGGCCGACGTCGAGCGCCGCTGGTTCCGGCGGGTGATGGCCGGGCAGGACGCGCCGCCGCACTTCTACTCCAAGTCCGACCCCGACGAAGACTTCGACGGCGCTGTGCCCGACCCCGAGCTTGTCGCGGAGGCGTGGGACACCTGGCGGGCCGAGGTCGCGTTCGCGGATCGGTTCGTGGCCGAGGCGCCCGACCTCGACGTCACCGGGAAGATCCCAGATCCGTGGCGCGGGGCGACGTCGTTGCGCTGGGTGCTGGTGCACATGGTGGAGGAGTACGCCCGGCACAACGGCCACGCCGACCTGCTGCGCGAGCGGATCGATGGGAAGGTGGGCCAGTAGTCCTCGAGGGTCGGATGCCATGGTTTGGTAGCTGTGGACCAACCGGGTGTGCCCCCATAAGGGATCGGGCTGGCCGGTTCTCGCGGTCCGCGAAGCGGTCAGCGCTGCGTGCTGGCTGGATCTTCATCCGGTTCGGGTGATTCGCAGGAGCCCACACTCTGAGAACCTGCTCCCCGATTCGCTAGCGAGAAAGGGGTGATAGCGTGGGATTCATCTGGTGGCTGATCATCGTGGCGTTTTGGGTCATCTTCCTATCGGCCACGATGTCGATCGCCCGGAGCAAGGGCCACAGCCCGCTGTTGTGGGGGCTGCTCGCCGTCTTCTTCCCATTGATCACGGTGATCGTCGTGCTGTTGCTTCCGAACCGGGCGGTCGTCTGACGGCATGCGATCCGCATCTGCACCAGCAAGGGCCTGGTCAGCTTGGATCAGCGGCAGGTCCGCCGCCTGGCGGCCCTGGCCGGCCGGGCCGTCGGTGATGGTGGCCACCGGCTGCGCTGGTCGGTGTGGCGAGGCCGACATCGGGCACACGCAGACCTGCGGCTACCGGCCACAGGCCGCGTGGGGACTGGTAGCGTCCGGGCGGAGGATGCATGCGATGCGACGCCCCGCTCGATCAGGAGGTCCGACATGAGCGGCGAGGCCAGGGCGATGGACCCTGAGGATGTGACGCGGCTGGTGGCCGAGCGGCTCAATGCTGGCGACGCGGCAGCCGTCGCCGCGCTGTACGAGCCGGAGGCGGTGTTGGCCTACCCGGCCGACCGGCCGACGACGGGGCGTGAGGCGATCCGGGCTGTGTACCAGCGGCTGGTCGACGCAGGGATGACGTTCAGTATCGAGACTCCGCTGCCCACCGTCCGGTTCGAGGACCTGGCGCTGACCTCGACCCGCTCAGCGGACAACACGGGCGTCCGCGTGCAGGTCCTGCGCCGCCAGCCCGATGGCTCGTGGCTGCGGATCATCGACCGCCCCGAGGTCCCACAGACCTAGCCCGTCCCCGCACGGCCCCCGCACCGAGCACCGACGCGCGCAAGCTGCCGGCCCGACCGCGCGGGAGCCTGCTCGCGCTGTTCGGGCCGAGGACGGCGCGCGGCTTGGCGTCATGGCCGCGGTCGACGCTCGTCGGTCCGGGTGAGGTACAGGACCGGCCGCAAGACCTGCGATGTATGCGCGTTCCCACGAGAAAGATTGCCCCGTTTGAACGGTGGTGGTCGTGGGGAGCCAGCACCCCACGCCGACATCCCGGCGTATAGGGACGAGTGGGGAGCTAGCCATGCATCCGAGACACAAACACAATCGTCACTGGAGGCCATGGGGAATTGCGCTTGTGCTCGCGGCCGCGGTGCCGCTTGCTCTGCTCGTGATCCAGGTGGCTCGGCCGACCCCAGCCTTGGCGGAGAACGTCGTCAACGTCACCTTCCACGTCCCGGCGCAGGTGGAGATCAATCCGTGCACGCCGGGGGACATCGTCAATCTCAGCGGTGACATCCACGTCGTGATCACCACCACCGCCGACGCCGCCGGCGGCTACAGGGTCGACAATCACCTGAACAGCCAGCTGAGTGGCGCCAGCATCCTGACTGGCCTCAAGTACGCGAACTCGACGACGAACGACGAGGAGTGGTACGCGCGCCCGCCGTTCCCGGCGGTGCACACCCACACCTACGACTTCGAGCTGGTCAGCCAGACAGGCTTCGACAATTACGTGCTCCACATGACGATGCACGAGACGGTCGACGCCAACGGCGTCCCCACTGCCACCGTGGACAACTTCTCCATGGACTGCAAGGGATAGATCCCCCGGTACCTCATCAGGTCCGGACGGAGCGACGATATGGCTCCAAGAAAGCAACCACCAACACTTCTCCCGAGATCAGCTATACTTCGCGCTCACGCCAGGACCGAAACACTGGCGACTTGTGTTTATGCAGGTCATAGGGGGAGTAGCGTGCGGAGGGGGGCAGCATGGCTGCTGGGGGCGGCAGGTTTGGCCGTCGAGGTTTCCTGAAGGGCGCGACCGCGGTGACGCTCGGCTCGATCGCCGCGCGGGGCGTGTACGAGGTGCTCGACGAGGCCGGCGGGGGACCGGCGCGCGCGTGGGCGGCAGCAGCGGTGCGCCGCCTCCAGGAGCAGTACCTGGTCGACCAGATCGAGGTGATCCTCGACAACGGCGTCACGGTCGCCGTCCCCCCGCTGCACAACGACGTCTTCACCGCCAAGCTCAAGAGCAACCTGACCTGGAGCGCCAGTGCGCTCAAGAACGCCCAGCGGCGGGTGGAGGGCGCGCTCGCAGCCGTCGAGAAGCCCTATTCGTCCACCGCGGCGGGGTTGACGATGGTGATCGGCTGGGGGCTGCCCTTCTTCCGCACCTTCGTGCCCTCGCTGATGGGCACCTACCTGCCGGCGGACCTGGCGCTGACGGGCTCGGGCCCCAAGCAGTACGCGGTGCTGGATGCGATCGGGTTCCCCAGTGATCCTCCTGGCGTGGTGCTGGAGGACAACCAGGTGATGTTCAAGTTCCGCAGCGACTCCTCGGCAATCGTCAGCGGTGCCGAGCGGGCACTGTTCGAGGACCAGAACAGCGGCGCCTATATCGGGGATCTGTTCGAGCTGACCAGCAAGCGCATCGGCTTTCTGGGCCGCGGGTTTGGCACCAGGAGCATCGCCAAGACGCTGGCCCAGGCCGCGGGTGTACCCGGAGCCGACAGCATCCCCGATAACGCCCAGCTCACCATGGGTTTCACCAGCACCCAGACGCAGGCGCTCGGCCCCGACAACATCGTGAGTTTCGAGACCCTGCCTGGGATCACCGACCAGTGGCCCAGCGGCTACTTCGCCGCCGGCTGCGCCATGCACCTGTCGCACCTGTTTCTGGATATTGGCGTCTGGTACGGGAGCTTCGACTACGCGGCGCGCGTGAGCCGGATGTTTTCGCCCCGCGTCGAGGTGCCGACCGATCAGGCGACCGTCACGATCCCGAACGGTCCCGCACAGGTCTCGACCATGGACCAGGTCATGCAGGACGCGGCCGGCGGTCTGCTGGGGCACAACGCGCTCTTGCAGCAGGCCGCGCGGCTTGGCGCCAACGTCACCGACAACTACGGCCGGCTTCGGCCCAAGGGGACCTCGGTGCCGTTGCGGGAGGACTTCAACACGCTGGACAACCCGTTCTTCTGGTCCCCTGAGACAGGGTTCGTCACCGCCAACGCTCCCGGCATGCATTTTGTGGCCTTCCTGCCAGCCAGCCGCCTGTTCCACCGGGCCCGCAGGGCGATGGACGGTGTGATGCCGGACGGGACGAACTTTCGGGAGGCCCCCTACTCCATCTCCGACGAGAACAACGGCATCAACGCGAGGATCCGGGCGTCACACCGCCAGAACTACCTGATCCCGCCACGCCGTCACCGCTCCTTCCCCCTGGTGGAACTGCTCACCTGATATCGACCAGGAAATATATCCATCTATTCACACGATGAATTGCCCGTTTCCCCATCTTGCCGTCGCGCGGGATTCACCTACCCTTGGAGGGACGTTGTGCGCATACGTATCGGTCTCGTGACCCTGGTCGTCTTCGTGCTCGCGGGCGCGGTTGCCTGCACCCACAGCACGAGCGGCCGCTCCGGCTCGCCGCCCGCATCCTCCGCGGCGGGGCATGACGGCATGAGCATGGGCGTGACCACCACCACCGCGCCCGGTACCGCCACCAAGGCGTCACCGGAGCAGCTCGGGGCCCAGTTCGAACAGCTCCTCGGGCGGCACGCGCTGCTTGCCGCGCGACTCATGCGCAGCGCGGTGATGGCCGCGCCGGACTTTCGGCAGGCGGCCGTCGCGTCGCTGCAGGAGAACACCGACGCGCTCAGCCAATTGGTCGGGTCGGCGTACGGCAGCGCCCAGGGCGAGCGTTACCGACAGCTGTGGCAGCGCCGCACCGACGACCTGTTCGCCTATGCCAACGGCGTGGCCGGCAACGACGCCTCGGCAAAGCAGACGGCCCGGGCCGCCCTCATGACCGATGCCGATGCCTACGGGTCCTGGTTGGCTGAGGCGAGCAACGGCCAGGCCCGGGCAGGCGACGCCGCGACCTTCGCACGGACGAACGTCCAGGAGCTCATGCAGCAGCTCGACGCCTACGCCGCCCATGACTACGACAAGGCGTACCAGCTCGAGCGCTCAGCCTACGAGCAGATGTTCACCGGCGGCGCCACGCTGGCCAAAGCGAGCGTTCCGCCCAAGGCGGCGGCGGCCCTGGACGCGCCGCCGAACAAGCTGCGGTCGGCCTTTGCGATGCTGCTCGGCGAGCACATGGAGCTGATCATCGACGCGCAGCGGGCGACCTTCGCCGGGTCGCCGGAGTTCCACGCGGCCGCCGCGCAGATCAACGCCAACTCCACCGCGCTGGCGCAAGGGCTGGGATCGATCGTCGGCCCCAAGAAGGGCGCCGAGTTCCAGTCGGCGTGGGCTGACCACGTCGCGGGGCTGATGGCCTACACCACCGCGGTCGCCGGCGACGACCAGGCGGGCAAGGCCGCGGCCGAGGATAAGCTGCACAGCTTCGCCGTCACGCTCGCTACCTACTTCAGCGGCGTCGTCCACACCCCGGCCGCCTTCGTCCCCCTCACCGGCGCCATCACGGCCCACGACACGCATCTGATCGACCAGGTCAACGCCTACGCGGCACGGGACTACGCCAAGGCACAGCAGATGGAGCTGCACGGCTACGAGCAGATGCTCGGCGTCGCCAACACCCTGGTCGACGCCATCCAGCGCACGGTCAAGCCAGGGATGCCCGTGGGCGGGTCGCAGACCGGCGGCGGCGGGACAGCACAGCGGCCGTGATGGGACCGGGAAGGCGTGGGCTGGTGGCCGGCGTCGCCGCACTGGCGCTGCTGGCCGGCTGCTCGTCGGGCGCGCGGCACGCGGAGCGGTCTACCGAGGCAAGCCGCGGGACGCCCGACCAGGCGGCCCCAGGGCTGGACGCCGCTCGCGGCTTCCAGCCGGCGCGCAAGTACCAGGCAACCTCCGTCCCGGCCCGGCTCGAGATCCCCAGCATCCACGTCGCCAGCGCACTTGCGCGGCTCGGCCAGGCGGCGGACGGCACGGTCGAGGTGCCGAGCCGGTGGGAGGTTGCCGGCTGGTACGCGCTCGGCCCTCGACCAGGCGACCCGGGGTCGGCGGTGATCCTCGGGCACGTGGACTCGACCCGCGGCCCGGCGGTGTTCTACCGGCTGCGCGAGCTGCGTCCGGGCGACGAGATCGACATCACCCGCGCCGACCGGTCATCGGTGCGGTTCGTGGTCGAGCGGACCGCGCAGTACCTGAAAACCCGATTCCCGACCGATGAGGTGTACTACCCGACGCTGACGCCCGCGCTGCGGCTGGTGACGTGCGGAGGGCAGTTCGACTTCACCACCGGGCACTACCGATCCAACATCATTGTCTTCGCCACGATCCGGAGCTGACGTGCGGCAAGGCCCGGCAAGGTGGTGCCGCTGTGACACGGGGAGGGAATGATGCCTCCAGAGCGCGAAGACCTTCAGCGGCGGCTCGAAGCCTTCCACCAGTCCCTGTCCAACCTGAGCGCCAAGCGCAAGGAGGCCTCGCCGAACGAGCCGCACCGGACGCATCGGGACGAAGCGACGTCTCCAGAGCAGCAAGACAATCAACGGCAACGGCAGCTCGAGGCCATCCAGCAGTACGTGTCCAACCGGGACGCCAAGCGCGAGGAGCCCGCGGCCAGCGATCCCACTCCCAGCGATCCCAGCGATCCCACTCCCAGCCCTCCGAGCGATCCCTCTCCCAGCGGTCACGGACTCCTGTCCCGGGGGCGGGCACTGCTGGCGCTGGCGCTGGTCGCCGCCGCGGTGCTCTCCGGCACCGTGATCGCCAGGACCCTGCGCCCCGGCGCGCCCGCGTGCGCGACCGGCGGCGTCACGCCGACCGCTGTCGTCGTCGGCGACTCCATCAGCACCGTGACCGCACCGGCCGGCCCCAACATCGCCTTCCCGCTGGTCACTGCCCGGCTCCTCGGCTGGCAGGTCAGGGTCGACGCCCATCCCGGCACTGGCTTCACCACCCCGGGCGGCAGCGACGCGCGGCACCCGAGCTTTGCCGTCACGGTCGGCTGCGTCGTCGCCGCCCACCCGCGCATCGTCATCGTCGCGCTCGGCTCCGACGACGCCGAGCGGGCCGGCTCGGCGCGCATGGTCCGGTCGAGGGCGACCGACGGGCTGGCGGACCTGCATCGGCGCCTCCCCAGGGCGCGGGTCGTGGTGGTCGGTCCGCTGTCGTCAGCCAGCACGCCGTCGCCCGAGCTGCAGGCGGTGCGCGACGCCGCCCGGGCAGCCGCCCGGGCGGCGAACGTGGAGTTCATCGACCCGATCGCGGAGAGATGGATCACCGGTGGGCGAACCGACCCGGGGTCCGGCAACGCCAACCAGATGATCAGCGCCGACGGGCGGCACCTGACGCCTGCCGGCCACGCCTACGTGGGGCTGCGGCTCGCCACGGACCTCTCCCGGCTCGGCCTGGCGTCGCGCTGAGGTGTCGCCGGCGGGGACGGCCTGAGCGCCTCCTTGGGCTCCGTTATGAGGTCAACTCTCCCGACGTTTGATGACGCGCATCTCGTCTCGGGCGCGACTCCACGGACAGATGGTCGCGGGACGGCGAAGCGCGTTGCGGCTCTGCGCGTCGACCCGCGGCGTGGCGGCGTCCCTGGGCGGCGAGGGTCGCCGCGCGGCGGCCTGTCCCGGCGCGGGCGGGCGGCCATGCTGCTCTGCGCCCTGGTGGCCGGAGCCGTGACGGTGGTGTGGCTGTGGTGGCGCGGCACACCCGCCCGAACGCTCAACGGCCCTGGAGAGGCGCTGACCGCGGCCGGTCGGGTCAGCGGGCTGCTCGGCGGCTACCTGCTGCTCGTCGAGGTCATGCTCATGAGCCGGATCCCCTGGCTCGAGCGGCGGATCGGCAGCGACTGGGTCGCCGCCGCCCACCGGGCACTCGGTGGCTACCTGGTTTCCGTGCTGGTGGCGCACACGGTGCTGATCGTGGCCGGGTACGCCGTGACAGCGCACGTCGGGATGGCGAGCGAGACCGCGCGCGTGGTGCTCGACGAACCGGACGTGCTCATGGCCACGGTTGCCCTGGCGCTGCTGGTCGGGGTGGGCTGGCTCTCGGCGCGCGCCGTGCGGCGCCGGCTGGCGTACGAGACCTGGTACTACCTGCATCTGTACGCCTACCTGGCGGTGCTGCTCGCCTTCGCCCATCAGCTCGCGGTCGGCGCCCAGTTCACCGACGACCGGATCGCGCGCGTGGCCTGGAGCGGCGCGCACCTGGCGGTCGCGGCGTGCCTGCTCACGTTCCGCGCCGGTGGGCCACTGCGGCTGGCGCTGCGGCACCGCATGCGGGTCGCCGCCGTCAGGCGCGAGGCCCCGGGCGTCGTCTCGGTGTACGTCACGGGCCGGGACCTGGAGTCGCTGCGCGCGGAGGCCGGCCAGTTCTTCCGCTGGCGGTTCCTCACGGCCGGCCGCTGGTGGCAGACCCACCCGTTCTCGCTGTCGGCCGCGCCGAACGGGCGCTTCCTGCGGCTGACCGTCAAGGCGTCCGGTGACCACTCTGGGGGCCTTGGGAGGCTTCGGCCCGGCGTGTGCGTGCTTGCGGAGGGACCGTACGGCGCGTTCACGGCGACGTCGCGGCGGCGCCGTGGGGTGCTGCTGCTGGCCGGTGGCGTCGGTGTGGCGCCGCTGCGCGCGCTGCTGGAGGCGCTTCCCGCCGGGCCCGGCAGAGTGGACCTGATCTACCGTGCCAGCACCCCGGACGAGGTGCTGTTCCCGCACGAGCTGGCAGGATCGCCAGCGCGAGGCGGGCTGCCGTGCACTACCTGCTGGGCCCGCGCGTCGGTAGCCACCCGGCCGGCCAGCTGGCCGCCGACCGGCTGCGCTCGCTGGTGCCCGACCTGCCGGGGCGGGAGGTCTTCATCTGCGGGCCGCCGGGGATGGTGGACGTGGCGCGCCGCGAGCTGCATCGGGCCGGTGTGCCGCGCCGGCGCATCCATGCCGAACATTTCGACTTCTGACCGAAGGGGGCTGTCACCTTGCGCCGCGTCCTGCTCGCACTGGTCGCCACCACGTTCGGGCTGGTCCTGCTGCTCTCCTACAAGACCCAGGACCCCACCAGGCTGCTCGAGCGGCGCCCGGCCGCGTTCGCCTCGCCACCCGCCGGCCCGACCGTCACGGCGGTCCGCCACTCCACGGCGGCCCGCCGCACGACCACGACCCGCCACACCACCACGGCCCGCGCGACGCCGGCGAGCGGCCGTACCACCACGACCCGCCGCGCCACGACCACCACGACCCGCGCTCCCGCGTCCAAGCAGCGCCTGACCGGCCCGGCCGTGGACACCCAGTACGGACCGGTGCAGGTGCGGGTGACGCTCCAGGGCGGCCGGATCGTCGACGTGGCGGCCCTGCAACTGCCCAACGACCGAAGCCGGTCGGTGGAGATCAGCAACTATGCCGCGCCCCAGCTGCGCGACGAGGTCCTGCGGGCCCAGAGCGCCAAGATCGACGTGGTCAGCGGCGCGACCTACACCAGCCAGGGCTACATCCAGTCGCTGCAGGCCGCGCTGGACAGCGCCAACGCCGGCTGAGCGCGCTCGCGCTCCGGCGCGACCCGGTGCCGCTCGCGCCGCGGCCCGCGCGCCGCTACGGCTTCACCGCTGCCCGCCGCCGGGCGGTGTCCGCCGCCGCCGAAAGGGTGGCGATGTCGTAGGCGCCGTAGTGCCGGCGTCCGTTGATGAAGAACGTCGGGGTACCCGAGACGCCGCTCAGGTCGGCGGAGTCGACGTCTTCGGCGACCCGCGCGGCACCGGTGTTGTTGCGCAGGTCGTTGCGGAAGCGCTCGACGTCGAGGCCGAGCTCGCCGGCGTAGCGGACCAGATCGGCGGGCCGCAGGGCGTCCTGGTGCTCGAACAGCAGGTCGTGCATCTCCCAGAACGCTCCCTGCTGGGCAGCGACCTCGGTTGCCTGCGCCGCCAGCTGCGCCTCGGGGTGGACGTCGCTGAGCGGCAGGTGCCGCCACACGTACCGGACGTCGCCGCGCCCGGCCAGCAACTCGCGGATGACGGGTTCCGCCTGGCCGCAGTACGGGCACTGGAAGTCGCCGTACTCGACCATGGTGATCGGGGCGTCCGGGGGGCCGCGCATGTGGTCGCGGTGCGGGTCGACCGGCGCCGCGAGGTCGACGATGCTCTCGGCGGTGCCCAGCAGCGCGCGGGTCCGCGAGCGGGCTGGCAGCAGCGAGGTCAGCCGCACGACGACCCAGGTGGCGGCCGCCGCGCCGAGCGCGGCGGACAGGATGCCGACCTTGGCCTCCTCGAGCCGCGTGCCGGTGAAAGCCAGGGTCGCGATCAGCAGGGCCACCGTGAAGCCGATGCCGGCGATGGTGCTCCCACCCGCGACCGCCGCCCACCCGACCGGTGGCCGCAGCCGGCCCCGGCTCAGCCACGTGACGAGCCCTGAGAAGCCGAGGATCCCGATCGGTTTCCCCACGACGTAGCCGACAAGGACCCCAAGGGTTACCGGCGATGTGAAGGCGCGGCCGAGCAGGTCGCCGGTGATGGTGATCCCCGCGTTGGCGAGCGCGAACAGTGGGACGATCACGTAGCTCGTCCACGGGTGGTACAGCTGCTGCAGCCGCTCGTTCGGCGAGAGCGCCGCGGCGACCCCCGTCTGCGCCGACCGCGCCAGCTCGGGGGTCGGCTGCTCACGGAAGAGACGGAACGCCTCCGTCGCGCGTTCGAGGTCGCCGCGCATGGCCGGATAGGCGTAGGTCAGCAGCCCCATGGCCAGGCCGATGACCACGGGGTCCACGCCGGAGAAGGAGAGCGCCACCCATGCGACCGTTCCCAGCAGCGCGTACACCGGGCCGTAGCGGACGCCGCCGGCGCGGACCAGCAGCATCACCGCGAAGATGCCCAGCGCGGCCAGCAGCGCCGGCATGGCGACGTCCTTGCTGTAGAAGATCGCGATGACCCCGAGCGCGACGATGTCGTCGACGACGGTGACCGTGAGCAGGTAGGCGCGCAGGCGGGCCGGGAAGCTCCGCCCGAGCAGCGCGAGCATCCCGAGCGCGAATGCCGTGTCGGTCGACATCGCGATGCCCCAGCCGTGCGCGGAGGAGCGGCCCGCGTTGGCGGCCAGGTAGATGGCCACCGGCACCACCATCCCGCCGAGGCCGGCGGCCAGCGGCAGCGTGAGCCGCCGCCGCTCGCGCAGCTCCCCCATGTCGAACTCGCGGCGCGCCTCGAGCCCGACGACGAAGAAGAAGAAGGCCATCAGGCCGCTGTTGACCCATTCGCGCAGGTTCATCGAGAGGCCGGAGCCCCCGACGCGGACCGACACCTGCGTTGCCCACACCGTCTGGTAGGAGGAAGCGTGCAGGTTGGCCCAGGCGAGCGCGGCGAGCGCCCCGGCCAGCAGGAAGACGGCGCCGCCGGTCTCGGTACGCAGGAACTCACGGAGAGGCGTCTTGAGATTCCGTGCCCATGCCGTACGACCGGAAAACGGTGTGGCGGTCAGCTGGCCCTCCTGGCGGACCGTCAGTCCTGAATGCTCGCCCGCGACCGTAACAGATCTCGGTGACCCGCGGTCAGCGCCCCAAAGGGACACATCCGTCTGTGTGGGGCGGCGGAGCTCCGGGAGGAGCGGTCAGACGGGCCAGGCGGCATCGGCTCTGGCCATGATCTCCTGGACGACGGAGCTCTTGGCGTCGGCGTACTGCTGCACGTACTTCCAGTCGCGGGCGGCCAGCTCCCGCTTGGCCCGGGCGTACAGCTCGCGGTCGGCGGTGCGGGCGCGCAGCCAGTCGCGGAACCGCAGCATGCGCTCGACCTCGACGGAGCCCGCCGTGAAGACGTCGTAGTCGCGGATCTCGATGCGGCCCTGGAGCGGCGGGGGCTTGCCGACGGGACCGCACGGTCATCTTGATGATCGAACGGCAGGCTCCGATATCGACAGTAGACCGCTGTTGGACTCGGATCTTGTCGCCTCGATACGATCTTCCTGTTCGTGCCACGGGGGGTCGCCGGGGGAATCGAGTGCTCTGCGGCTGCTCGTCCGTCGTGGCCCCACGCCAGGAGTCGGCTCAATGTCCGTGCGCCAGACGGCACGCTCAGCGCTCGCCGAGCCGCACCCTCGCGCCTGGCGCTGGTATCTGGCGGGCTGCCTGGTGGCGGCCGCCGCGTACTCCGTCCTGGGCGCGGGGCCGCCGTATCTCCACGGCCTGCCCCGCACCCTGCTCCACGACAGTGTGGGGGTCGCCTCCTCGGTCGCCATCCTGCTGGGGTCCGCTGGTACCGGCCGTCCCGGCCCCTGCCGTGGTACCTGGTGGCCATCGCGCTGAGCATGACCGCGGCTGGCGACATCACCACGCCGTTCCTCTCGGACTCACCGGTCGCGGTCCTGCGGAATCTGCCGGGCCTGCTGTACCTGGTGGCGCTCCCGCTCGGCGGCGTCGGTGTGCTGCTGGTCCTGCGCCGGCGCAGTCCCGGCCGCGACCGTGCCGGCCTCATGGACGCGCTCATCGTGGCGACCGGGCTCGGGCTGCTGGCCTGGACGTTCCTGGTGGTGGGCTTCGCCCGCCAGACCGGCATGCCGCTGGCGGACAAGCTCAACTACCTGGGCGCGCCGCTGCTGGGCGTCGTGGTGGTGGCGCTGACCGTCCGCCTGGCCGGAGGAGGCCCGCCCACGACCTCGTTCCGGCTGCTGGTGGCCGGCATCGTGGCGCTGCTGGCTTCGGACTCGCTGCTGGCCGTCTACCTGGTGACCGGCGTCCATGCCCATCCCGACCCCGCGGGCTTCATCTACCTGTTCGGGTTCGCCTGCCTCGGCGCCGCGGCGCCGCACCCGTCGATCCGCACGCTCCAGGAGCGCGCGCTCCCGGCGCCGACGCGGCTGACCCGCGGGCGCGTGTCCCTGCTGCTGGGGATCGCGCTGGTCACCCCGACGCTGCTGGCCGTCCAGGCGGTCGCTGGGAGGCCGGTCGGCCTGCCGACCCTGCTGGTGGGCACGGCGGTCCTGTTCGCCCTGGTGCTGGGGCGCATGGCCGGGCTGGCGGCGGAGGAGACAGCCCGCGCCGACCTGCGCGAGCAGGTGCTGGACCGGATCGTGGCGGCCACCGAGGAGGAGCGCACCCGCGTCGCCGCCGACCTGCACGACGGGCCGCTGCAGCGGCTGGCCGCGATCTTCTACAGCACCGCTCTGGTGCAGTCCCGGCTGGAGCGCGGCGACCTGGAGCGCGGCCGCGAGCTGGTGAAGTCACTGGAGGACAAGGTCGGCGAGGAGATCGACGCGATCCGGCGGCTGATGGTCGACCTGCGCCCGCCGGTGCTCGACGAGGCCGGCCTGGGGCCGGCCCTGGTCCAGGCGGACGCGGAGCTGGCGCGCCGCACCGGGACCAGGTGCACGGTGGACGCGGCGCCGGGGCTGCGGTTGGGCTCCAACCGGGAGACGGTCCTGTACCGGGTCGCCCAGGAGGCCCTCACCAACGTCACCAAGCACGCTCAGGCGCGGACCGTGGAGATCACGGTCGCGGTGGACGGCGGCACCGCCCGGCTGGAGGTCGCCGACGACGGCGTGGGCTTCGACCCCGCCGGCGTCCAGGGCCTGGACGGGCGGCATTTCGGCCTCACCCTGATGCGCCAGCGGATCGCGATGGCCGGCGGCACCCTGGACATCCAGGCCCGCCCGGGCCACGGCACGGCACTCGTCGCCCACCTGCCGCTCTCCCCGAGCGCCCCACCCCCGAAGACTCTTGACCTTGGAGGGCGTTGGGGGAGCGGGCTCCCCCCGCATGGATGACCTCCCTGACCTCACACGCGCCTTCCGCACCGACCAGCACGCCGTCTGAGCGCGGGCCGCGCGGCGGGTCGCCCGATGTGGGTGGCCCGCCGTCGCGCGTAGAGTCGTGCTCGGTCGGATAGCCAGCCGGCCGGGGCCGCCGGCGCGCGTGCCCTGGCGCCGGGCGAGGACGGGACGGAGGCCATGGACGACAGCGTTGAGATCGTGGTGCGGGACGCCCCGGAGCGGGACCGCTACGAGGCCTGGGCGGGGGACCGGCGCGCCGGCTTCGTCGACTACTTGCGGCAGGGCGACACGCTGGTGCTGATCCACACCGAGGTCGAGCCGGAGTTCGAGGGCAAGGGGGTCGCCGCCGAGCTGGCGAGGGCCGTCCTGGACCAGGCGCGCGCCGCGGGCCTCCAGGTCGACCCCCTGTGCCCGTTCATCTCCGTCTGGATCGCCCGCCACCAGGACTACCTGGACCTCGTCCCTGAGCAGCGGCGGGGCCGCATCGCCCGCACCAGCCACTGACAAGCCGCGATCGGCGGGGAGCCGGAGCCCCCCGCCGATCGCCGTGTGGACGTCAGGGCATGCGTGCCGGCTGGTACGCCGGCTCGCCGCCCTCGTGTGCGGGAGCGCCCAGGTCGGCAACCCCTGGCACGCCGTCCACTCCCCCGCGGAGCGGGGCGCGGTCGCTACGGTGGGCCCGAGGCAGCCAGCGCAGCCACCTCGGCAGGTACCAGTTCCACTCGCCGAGCAGCGCCATGGTGGCTGGCAGCAGCACCCCGCGGATGATGGTGGCGTCCAGCAGCACCGCGACCGCGAGGCCGAAGCCGAGCTGCTTGATGTCGATGATCCGCAGCCCCGCGAAGATGGCGAACACCGCCACCATCACCGCGGCCGCGCTGGTGACCGTGCCGGCGGTCGCCTTGATGCCGCGCTCCACCGCATCGGTCGTCGGTTCGCCCGAGTCCACGAGCTCCTTCACCCGGCTCAGGATGAAGATGTGGTAGTCCATCGACAGCCCGAACAGCACCACGAACAGGAACAGCGGCAGCCACGAAGTGATCGGCCCGACCGGACTGGCGCCGATCAGGGACGCCCCCCAGCCGTGCTGGAACACCGCCACCAGGATGCCGTAGCTGGCGGCCACGCTGAGCAGGTTGAGCAGGATCGACGTAGCGGGGACCACGATCGACCGGAAGGTCACCAGCAGCAGCAGGAAGGCCAGGCCGAGCACGAAGGCGAACACCAGCGGGAGGCGCTCGTGCAGCCGCTGGCTGAAGTCCTTGGTGCCGGCGGTGTCCCCGGTGACGCCGACCCGCACGCCGTCGAGCTTGCCCACGGTCGCGGGGATCAGGTCGCCCCGCAGCGTGTCGAGCGCCTGGATCGACGTCCGGTCCTCGCCGTTGCCCTGCAGCGGGATGTCGACCAGCGCGACCGTCCGGTTCGGGCTCACCCGCACCTGGACAGGCTCGCTCATCCTGCCGGAGGCGATCGCGCGCCGGTGCAGGTCGTCGATGGCGGTGCGTACCGCCGGAGCCGTGACGTCGGGTGCCTGGATCGCCACCACCGCCGGCACCGACGAGCCCGGGAAGGCCGCCTGAATGCGCTGGTAGGTCTTGATGACCGGCAGGTTCTTGGGCAGGTCGGCCAGGCCGGTCGTCTTGGTGCGCAAGCCCAGCGCCGGCACCGCCAGCAGGAGCAGCAACACCGCGGCGCTGATCGCCGAGACCAGCGGGCGGCGCAGCACGCGGTCCAGGACGCGCGACCAGACGCCGCTGGCCTGCTGCCGCTCGCGCGATCCGCCCCGGCGCCGGCCCAGCAGCGGGACACGGCCGCGCTCGACCCGGTTGCCGAGCTTGGACAGCAGCGCCGGCAGCACGGTCAGCGAGCCGACCATGGTGACGAGCACGACCGCCATGGTGCTCACGGCGATCGATGAGAAGGTGCCGTCGCCGGCCAGCAGCATGCCCGCCATGGCCACGATCACGGTGGCGCCGGAGATCAGCACCGCCTGGCCGGAGGTGCCCGCGGCGATCCGCAACGCGCTGGCGCGATCGCGCCCGGCGGCGACCTCATCGCGCTCGCGGCGCAGGTAGAAAAGCGAGTAGTCGACCCCGACCGCCATACCGATCAGCAGGATCACTGAGTTGGTCGTGTCACCGCCGTTGGGGACGAGGTGGCTGATCAGGGCGGACAGACCGAAGGTGGCCAGCACGGCGGTGAACGCCAGCACCACCGGGATGCTGGCGGCGACCAGCGCGCCGAATGCCACCACCAGGACCAGCAGCGAGATCGGCAGCGAGAGCTGCTCGGCGCGCCGCAGATCGGCGCCGATGGTGGCGTCCAGCTCCCGGTTGGCGCTGGCCTGGCCGAACTCCTCGATCACGTAGCCTGGGTGGGCGCGCTGGAGCGAGCGGACCTGCTCGAGGATCGGCTGCACCCGCTCGGAGGTCTGGTTGTCGGAGCCGGGGATCTGGAAGTTGACCAGTGCGGAATGGCCGTCCTTGCTGATCAGCCCCGCGCCGCCGCGGCCAGACGGCGCCTCCAGATCCTCGACGTTGGCGGTCCCCTCCAGCCGTGCGGCCACGTCGCGGACCACCGCCACGAAGGGTGGGTCGTCGGCGCGGAGACCCGAGTGCTGGACGATGACGCTCTCGCCGGCGCGCTCCGGGAAGCCGTCCTTGGCGATGATCTCCTCGCCGACTCTGCTGTTGCCGGTCGAGGATTCGGCGTTGGTCAGGTCGCGGGTCTGCACGAGCATGGTGAGCGAGAAGGCGGCGATCACGAAGACGATCCAACCGATCACAGCCGTCTTCCAGTGCGACGCGCTCCACCGCCCCGCTCGGGCGGCAAGGTTGTTCATTGGGGGTTCCTCTCGTGCTGGCGCTGCGGCGGCTTGGGTTGACCGCTCCAGACCGTACGAGGTCGACCGGCGGGCGAACATCCGGGAGTCACCCTGGTTTCACCTGGGGTTGTCCCTACCTCGGTGAGGGGATCAACCCGAGGTCCGCAAGTCAGCGCCGCCGCGCCGTCAGGGCCGCGGCATCGCCGGCAGTCCCTGCCCGCTGCCGCGCGATGGCGGCCACGGCCGCCAGCACGGCTTCGACGCCGTCGACCACGAGCACACCCGGGTGGGCGGCGTACTGCTTGGCCCACGAGCGGCGCAGCACCAGCGGGCTCAGCAGCAGCAGCCGCCGGCCCTGGTCGAGGCAGCGGCGCGCCTGCAACGGCACCGGGCTGTCCTCGCCGCCGTCGACCACCACCGTCGCCATCGCCAGGCCGCTCAGCACGGCGGCGTGCAGCTCCGAGGCCGGCTCCGGCGCCGCGTCCGGCCAGCACGGCGAGACCATGGCGCAGCGCCCGTCCAGGGCCGGCTCGAGCCCTTCCGGCAGCCGCTCCGGATGGTCGATGCCGGCGTCGAGCACGGCGACGGCGGGCCCGCCGGCCTCGACCGCCGCGGCCAGGGCGGCACGCCCGCTGGCGGTCCGCGGCGCCGCGACCACGGTCACCCCGCGGCGGCCCAGCGCGTCAGCCAGGCCGCTGGCCCGCTCGACGTCCTGCGGCGCGGCGTCGGCGGCGCCGGCGATCGCGACCACCCGGCCGCCGGGCGCCGGCGGGACACCGCGCACGAACAGGAACGGCGGCCGGTCGTAGGCGGCGTGCAGGTCGGCCGGGTAGCCGTCGTCCAGCACGGTCACCAGGCTGGTGCCACGCGCCGCCAGGCCGGCGGCCAGCTCGGCGCAGCGGCTGATCTGCTCGGGGCCGGCGGCGCGGGCGAGCGCCTCGGCGTCGGCGCGGTGGTGCCAGGCCAGGCTTCGCAGGTCGCCGGCCAGCAGGCGCCTGGCCCCGCCGGCCTCCTCGATGAGCGCGCCGGCCCAGTGCCAGGCCAGCGGTGCGGCGGCGACCAGGGCGAGCACGGCGGCCTGCTCGGAGGCGTCGGGCATGTCGGATCTCCCTGTCCAGCACGGATAGCCCGAGACGACCACCGGGAAGGTGGGGAAGTTCGTGGCGTCGCCAGCGTAAGCGGCAGGACGCGCCGAGTCGACTACTCCAGCAGCGAGAGTTGGTCGCCCTTGGGCTCCGCCTGGCGCCGGGCGCCGCCGGAGCCAGCCAGCCGCTCCAGCAGCGCCTCGTCGATGGCGGCCAGGAACGGGGACGGAGCGCTGTCGCCGATCGTGCCGTGCCGCGCGCGCCGCGCCGCCCAGGTCAGGTACAGGTGCGAGCGCGCCCTGGTGATGCCCACGAACAGCAGCCGCCGCTCCTCGGCCAGTTCCGCGGCAGCCGGGGAGGCCCCGCCGAACCGCAGCGGCAGCAGGCCGTCCTCGCAGCCGACCAGGAACACCACCGGGAACTCCAGTCCCTTTGCCGCGTGCAGGGTGAGCAGCGAGACGCGGTCGGCGCGCGGGTCCCAGGTGTCCACCTGCGCGCCGAGCGCCAGCTCGCCGAGGAACCGGTCCAGGTCCTCGCCGCAGCGCGCCGCCAGCGGCACCAGCGGCTCGACCTCGGCCTCGGCGACCCCGGCGGCGTCCGCCGCGCGGCGGAGGAGGGCCAGCACGGGCTCGGTGGTGCCGGTGGCCTCGGCGGACGCGGCCCTGGTGGTCCCTGGGGCCGCGGGCCCGGCGGGCCCCCAGGGCAGGGCGGTGCGGAGGCCTCGCAGCACCGGCTGGACCGCGGGCAGGTCGGTGAGGCGGTCGTGGGAGCGCTTCTGGAAGGGCATGCCCGCCCGCGACAGCGCCTCCACCAGGGCCGGGGACTGCGCGTCGGTGCGATACAGCACCGCCACGTCGGCGAACGACAGGTCGGACCCGCCGTCGCCGTCGACGCGGCCGCTGTCGAAGGAGAAGAAGGTGGAGCCGCCGAGCAGCCGCTCGATGGTGTGGACGACGAACTCGGCCTCGGCGGCCTCGCTGGCCGCTCGGTGCACGCGCAGGCGCGGCGGGGCGGCATGGCGGCCGCTGGCGCGCAGCACGCGGCCGCGCACCAGCGTTCCCGGCGCGATCGCCTGGAGGGCGCCGTCGACGATCGCCGCGCTGGACCGGTAGTTGCGGGTGAGCTGCGCGGTGGCGGCGCCGGGAAAGTCCTGCCGGAAGCGCAGGAAGAAGCCGACGTCCGCTCCGCGGAAGCCGTAGATCGCCTGGTCGGGGTCTCCGATCGCGCAGAGGTTGCCGCCGGGCGTGGTGAGCAGCCGCAGCAACCGGTACTGGAGCTCGTCCACGTCCTGGTACTCGTCCACCGAGATCCAGGCCCAGCGCTGGCGGTAGGCGGCGGCGAGCTCGGGGTCGCCGCCGAGCAGGGCGACGGGCAGCGCGATCAGGTCGTCGAAGTCGACCAGGTCCCGCTCGCGCAGTGCCTTGTCGTAGTGCTCGAGGAGGTCGTCCACCTCGGCGGCCGGCCCTGCCGCGGCCCCGGGACCGCGCACCGCCCGCTCCCGCTTGCGCCGGCCGATCTCGGTGGCCAGCCGCCGCGCCCGCGCCTCGGAGGCGCCGCTGGCCGCGCGGAGGACCCCGAGTCGCTCGACCTCGTCGGCGACGCGCATGCCGGGGCCGAGCCCGAGCTCGGCACGCCGCTCGCCGACGATCGCCAGGCCGAGGCTGTGGAAGGTCGCCACGGTGACGGTCTCCGCCCGCTCCTCCAGGAGCGCGCCGAGCCGCTGCCGGAGCTCCTCGGCGGCCCGGCGGGTGAAGGTGATCGCCAGGCAGCGTTCCGGCGCCACGCCCCGGTCCGCGACCAGGTGCGCGATCCGGTGCGTGAGCGTGCGCGTCTTGCCGGTCCCCGGCCCGGCCACGATCAGCAGCGGGCCCCCCACCGCGGCCGCCGCCGCCCGCTGGTCCGGGTCGAGCCCGTCCAGTGGCGAGGCGGGGCCGGTGGTCGGGCCGCGCCCGGCCCCGCCGGCCTCCGCGGCGAGCGCGGGAGCGGCGACCGCCTCCGCTGCCTCCCGGGCCAGCGGGGGAGCCGTGACCGCCGCGGCCTCCTCCGGGACCGATCCCGTGGTCCCCCAGGCACGGCCCGCCGCTGGCCTGGCGGTCGCCCGGGGCGCCGGCTCGAACAGCACCGCCGCGCTGGCCGGGCGCTCCAGCTCGTCGGGCTCGAACAGGCGGATCACGCCGTACTCCCCGTCGTAGCCGGCATCGCGGAGCACACGGCCCGCGCGCAGGCGGCCGAGCGCCTCGGCCAGCAGTGCAGGGCCGACCCGCCCGACCTCGTCCAGCGGCGCCGTGGTCAGGATCCCAAGCTCCGGGCCGAGCCGGTCGGTCAGCGTCGCGAGCTGGGCGGCGACCGCCTTGCTCTTGGGACCCACCCGGAGGATCTCGCCGATGACCTGGGGCAGCTGGATGAGATTGCGGAAGCCCGCCGCGCCGTCCGGCCGGGTGCCCTCCGGCCGGTCGGCCAGCTCCTCGACCCGGTGCAGCACCCCGACCGTGAGCGGCTTGCCGCAGACCGGGCAGCGCCCCCGGTGGCGCCTGGTCTCGGCCGGCTCCATGCACACGTCGCACTTGCGGTGGCCGTCGAGGTGGTACTTGCCCTCCTCGGGGAAGAACTCGACCGTTCCGCCGTAGCCGTCGCCCGTCTCCAGCGCGCGCCGTATCGAGAAGTAGTCCATCCCCGTGTCGAACACGCAGGCCTCGCGGCCGAGCATCGGCGGTGAGTGCGCGTCGGAGTTGCTCACCAGCCGGAACCGGTCCAGCGACGAGACCCGCCAGTTCATCGCCGGGTCCGACGACAGCCCCGTCTCCAGCGCGAAGATGTGGTCGGCCAGGTCGGCGTAGCAGTCGTCGACGGTGTCGAAGCCGGACTTGGAGCCGAGCACCGCGAACCAGGGCGTCCAGGCATGCGCCGGCACCAGGTACGACCCCGGCCCGCTCTCCAGCGTGATCTCCAGCAGGTCTCGCGAGTCCAGGCCGAGGATCGGGCGGCCGTCCGAGGCGATGTTGCCGATGCGCCCGAGGCTCCGGTTGAACCGCTCCGCCGCGTCCAGGTCCGGCACGTAGACCAGGTGGTGGACCTTGCGGGTGCGCTCGTCGCGCTTGTAGATGGTGGAGATCTCCACCGAGAGCATGAAACGCACGGGCCCGCGGCACGAGGCCGGCAGCGTCCGCTCCACCTCCCGGTCCTGCTCGGCGCGCAGGCGGAACAGGCCAGGCTCGGCCGGCTCCAGGTTCTCGCGGAGGTGCTCGAACCAAGCGGGGTGGGTCAAATCCCCGCTGCCCACCACGGTCACTCCCTTGCGGCGGGCCCACCACGCAAGATGCTCGAGGTCGCAATCCCGGCTGCACGCTCTTGAGTACTTCGAGTGAATATGGAGATCTGCGTAGAATGGCATCACCTGGAGATTACCATGCCTGTTCGACAACGGTTCGGCTCAACGCCCGCGTTGGGTCCCGCGCTCCGCTGGTTCCTCGCGAGTGGCGTCCTCGAGCAGCGCGACCTTGGCCACGAGGTCGATGTGGGCGCGCCAGGTGGCGGCCAGGCGGGTCTCCGGGCGGCTGACCGCGAACGCGTGATGGCGGCCGCGTCGCGACCCGATACACTCCTGGCATGAAAGCAAGCCGGCAGGGGACGTTGCTCGCATCGCTACCTCCCAACCTCTCCTACCAGCGGCCCAAGGGGGAGCAGCTCCAGGAGATCCTGGAGGGGTTCATCGCCAACCTGGAGCCGGGCACCAGGCTCCCGTCGGAGCGGGTCCTGGCGGAGCGCTACGAGGTCGCCAGGGCCACGGTCACGCAGGCGATCGACGAGCTGGCCGGCAAGGGCCTGGTCTACCGGGTGCACGGGAGCGGGACCTTCGTGGCCGAGCCGAAGTTCCGGCAGCCGCAGACCCTGACCTCTTTCACCGAGGACATGCTCGCGCGCGGCATGGTCCCCGGCTCGGTCGTGCTTGCGCGGGAGGTCGCCCCAGCCAGCGCGGTGATCGCGCGGCACCTCCAGGTCGCCCACGAGACCGCGGTGGTGCAGATCGAGCGGGTCCGCACCGCCAATGGCGAGCCGATGGCGCTGGAGCGCTCCTACCTGCCGGCCAGCCGCTTCCCCGGGCTGGAGGAGGCCGACCTCACCGACGTGTCGCTCTACACGCTGCTGGCCGAGCGCTGGGGGGCGCGGGTCGCGGCCGCCGACCAGTGGGCCAGCGCGGTGCGGCTGACCGAGGAGGAGGCCGAGATCCTGGGCGTGGACATGGAGCAGCCGGCGCTGCTGTTCCAGCGGGTGACGCACGACCAGTCCGGCAACATCGTCGAGTACGTGCGCTCGTTCTACCGTGGCGACCGCTACGAGGTGCACCACCGCCTGGAGCGCATCGAGCAGGGCTCGGCGCCACCGGCGGTGAGCGCCTGACCCGGCGAGGCCCGGGTCCCTGATGCGGCGAGACGCGGCGCTATTGCTCGGGGACGAGCCCGGCGATCACGTCGCCAGCCACGTCGGCGACCCGGCGGTTCCCTGACCTGGCCGTGCTCCTGATGAGCGCGAACGCCTCGTCGGCGCTCACCCCCATGCGCGCGATCAGCACGCCTTTGGCCTGTTCGATCAGCACCCGGCGGTCGAGCGCCTGCTGGAGCTGGTCGGCGAGCTCGCGCTTGCGGCTGGCGTCGGTCGCGGTGGCCAGCAGGCGGCCGAGCACGGTGGCGTAGGCACGCATCGCGCCAACGTCGGCCAGGCTCCACCGCCGTGGCCGGCTGGTCAGCACGGTGCAGGTGCCGACCGGCCGGCCAGCCGCGCCGACCGGGGCGGCCAGCACGCCGCGGACGCTGCCGGTGGCCGCGGCGCCCAGCCGCGGCCAGCGCGCGTCGCCCGGCAGATCGGTGCTCCAGACCACCTCGTCGCGGTCGAGCGCGTCGATGCACGGGCCCTCGCCGAGGTCGCGCTGCGCCTGCTCGAAGGCGAGCTCGTCGCTGCCGGTGGCCGTCACCCAGCGGAGGCCGCCATCCTCGTACCTCAGCATGAGCCCGGCGCCGTCGGCGTGCAGCAGCGTCGCCGCCGCGCCGACGACCTCCTCCAGGACGCCGGCGAGGTCGTCACGGCCGGCCAGGGCCTGCTCGGCCGGGGCGGGTCGACCGCCGGCCGCGCGGTCCAGGGGGCCACTGCCCGCCGCCTCGCCGGCCGCGGCGGCCTGGCGGTCGCGCAGCAGCCAGCGGAGCTCACGGACGGCCCCGGAGCGCTCGCGGGTCACGCCGATGGTGGCGCGGACCGGGACTGCGGCGCTCCGGCGTGGCTCCAGGCGCAGGTCGTACTCCTGCGTCCCGTCCCGCCCGCCTGCCAGCCGGAGGCGGTCCTGGAGCGCCCAGCGGTCCTCGGGAGCGAGGAACCGCGCCAGCGGGCGGCCGGCCAGGGAGCGCGGGGCCGCGCCAAGCAGGCGGCCCGCCAGCCGGTTGGCCTCCGTGATGACGCCCGCCGCGTCGGTGACCAGGTACGCGACCGGCGCGTGCTCGAACAGGTCCCGGAAGCGCTGCGGCCGCGTCCCGGACGCCGGCATCGCCGGGTCCATCCCCATCCCACGCCCTTCCCTCGGTCGCTCTGAGAGGGACGCGCGAGCCGGGGGCTGGTCACGCAGGCGACGCCCGGAGCGCCACTCCAGAACGAACTGACGTACGTGCCGTGGGCGGGATCAGGGCCCAGCGCGCCGGCCCGGGGGAGTCGGGCTCCGTGCAGCGAGCTTCCAGGTCAGGCTGCCTCGCGGAGGTTTCGGCGCGCGACGAGCTTGGAACGATACTGGATCGGGCGAACACGAGCAGCTTCGCCAGCGTGGAAGCGATGCGCGATTGTCGTGCACATTCCCCGAAGGGGACTGGATCGACGTCTCCGAGAAGATCGACTGCAAATACTGATTCAAGCTAATCTGATATTTCATGTCCATGCCTCGACTGACTCCCGTCCGCTCCCGCCCGTCGAGGGAGGTGAAGAGTCGTGGCGCTCTTGAAGCGACGGTTCGCTCGCATCGCTCTCATGCTCGGTTCCCTTGCCGCCCTCGTGGCGGCCGTGGGCGCTGGCAACAGGTGGAATTAGCCCGACTGATCTGACCGACTTCGCCCCGGGCTCGACAATGCCGGGGCGAAGTGGTGTGCTATCGGTCCCTGTCCCACTCCCAGGGAACGAGGGCAATGACCGGTCGTCCCCGCTGGTCGGCTATCAACGGTTACGTCGTCGCCGTGACGGCAACCGGCAGCTCTATTCTGCTCGTGCTGGCGATCCGCGGTGGAGTGCGGTCGCTGGCGCACATGTCCGCGATCTTCTGGCTGTGCTGGCTGTTCATGGTGGTGGGCGAGATCCGCTACATCGTCCTGCCACGCAGCGGGAACCTGGAATCGATCACCACCACCACCTGCCTGAGCCTGGCGATGCTGCTGGGCTGGGGTCTGGCGCCGACCGCGCTCGGACTGGCGGCAAGCTCGATCGCCAGCGACATCTTCCATCGCAAGGCCGCCAAGAAGGCCGCGTTCAACGCCGCGCAGTACGCGATCGCGGTGACCGCCGGCGGGTCAGTACTGCTGGCGCTGGGGGTGCGGCCTCCCTTCCAGGTCAGCCAGCTTCCCGCGTTCTTCGTCGCCGCGGCGATCTATCTCCTCGTCAACAAGTCGCTGGTCGGCATCGTCGTGGCCCTGCACCAGCAGGCGCCCTTGGACCTGCGGCTGTGGCGTGGCAGCGGCGTGGAGCTCCTGCCGAAGGCGATCATGGTCGCGATGGCCCCGCTGGTGCTGGTGGTCGCCCAGCGGAGCATCGCGCTGGCGGTGCTGCTGCCGCTGCCGATGATCGGCGTGCACCTGGCCTGCAAGGCGGCGATCGACGCCGAGGCAAACCGTGCGGCGGCGGACGCGGCGATGGCGGCCGCTCGCGTGGTCGCCGCCGAGCAGGCGCGGCTGGCGCAGGCGGAGCAGGCGGTCGCCCGGCGGCTCCAGGAGAGCGAGCGCCTCAAGGAGAACCTGCTGGCGGCCGTCTCCCACGAGCTGCGTACCCCCCTGGCCGGCGTGCTCGGCGCCATCGCCACGCTGGACCAGCGGGGCCACCTGCTCACGCCGCAGCTCCAGGGCGAGTTCATCGCCATGGCCGCGCGCCAGGGCAGGCGGCTGCGGGAGCTGATCGAGGACCTGCTGCTGGCCGCCACGCTCGAGCAGGTCCCCAGCGAGCGCCTGCCCGCCCCGCCGGTCGACGTTTCCGACCTGGCCCGGCAGGCCTGCGAGGTCGCCAGGCGGGCCGACCCCACCCAGCCGATCGTGGTGTCGCTGGACGGCTCGCTGCCGGTGCGCGCGGCGCCGGACGCGGTGCTCCAGGTGCTGACCAACCTGCTCGACAACGCCACCAGGCACTCGCCGGAGGGGGTGGCGATCCGTCTGGAGGCGCGCCCCCAGGGCGCGCACGCGCTGATCGCGATCCAGGACGGCGGGCCGGGTGTGCCCCTCGCCGAGCGTGAGCGAATCTTCGAGCGCTTCATCCGGCTCGACGAGGAGGGCTCCTCACGCCGTGGCGGTGGCGTCGGCCTGGGCCTGTACGTGGCCCGCCGACTGGCCCGCGCCCAGGGTGGCGACCTGCGGGTCGCCGAGCCCGTCGGCGTGGAGGGCGGCGCCCGCTTCGAGCTGCTGCTGCCCCTGGCCGGCGAACCCGAGCCGGCGGCCGACCTCGGCCCGGTCGGGCTCCTGCCCGCCCGCGAGGTGGCCCGCGAGGTGGTCGGCCAGGGGCAGCAGGCCGGCCAGGCCTCCGTGGGTGAGGCGTTGCCGCCGGCCGCTCAGGCGTAGAGCCGCTCGATCTCCTTGGCGTACTTGTGGTGGATCACCCTGCGCTTGAGCTTGAGGGTGGGCGTCAGCTCGTCGCTCTCCACGCCCCACTCGCCAGGCAGGATGACGAAGCGCTTGATCTGCTGGACGCGGGCGACCGCCTGGTTGGTCGCGTCGACGGCGCTCTGGACCTCCGCGACCACGCGCTCGTCGGCGGCGAAGCGCTCCAGGGTCGTGTACGGCAGGCTGTGCGCGGTCGCCCAGCCGGGCGCCGCCTCGCCGTCGATCACGATCAGCGCCGCCGGGTAGGGCCTGCGGTCGCCGACCACGCACGCCTGGGCGACCAGCGGGTGCGCCTTGAGCAGGTTCTCCAGGTTGGAGGGGGAGATGTTCTCGCCGCCCGCGGTGATGATCAGCTCCTTCTTGCGGTCGACGATGCGGACCCAGCCCTCGTCGTCGACCTGGGCGAGGTCCCCGGTGTGCAGCCAGCCGTCCTCGTCGAAGGTGTCGGCGGTCTGGTCGAGGTCCTTGTAGTAGCCGGCGGCGACGTTGCCGCCCCGGAGCAGCAGCTCCCCGTCGGGCTCCAGGCGGATCTCCACGCCGGGCAGTGGCGGTCCCACGGTGCCGACCTTCAACCTGTGGCGAAGGTTGAGCGTTGCCGGAGCGGTCGACTCGGTCAGCCCGTAGCCCTCGCGGAGCGGCACGCCGAGCGCCAGGAAGAACTCCATCACGTCGTCGGCCAGGGGCGCGGCGCCGCTGAAGGTGACGTGACACTGATCGAGGCCCATGCGCTCGCGCACCTTGGCGTATACCAGACGGTCGAACACCGCGCGGCGGATCCGCAGGCCGAGCGGCACCGGCTTGCTGGCCTGCTGGAGCCGGACCACCTGGCGGCCGGCCTCGATGGCCCCGAGCGCGAGCTTGCGCCGGCGCTGGTTGGGCTCGGCCGCCAGCGCCGCCATGATGCCCGCCTGCGCCTTCTCCCACAGCCGCGGCACCGCCACGAAACTGAAGGGCCGAACCTCCGGCAGGATCTTGATGATGCTGTTGAGGTCCGCGCAGAAGTACACGCACGAGGGCTTCCAGACGCCCACGTAGTGGCCGCTGAGCCGCTCCAGGCTGTGGGCCAGCGGCAGGTACGACACGTACTTGGTGCCGGGCACCCAGCGCGGGTCGTCGGCCCACCGGTCCACCGACGCGGCCGTCCAGATGGCGTTGTAATGGGTGGTCATCACGCCCTTGGGCGGCCCGGTGGTGCCGGAGGTGTAGAGCACCGTCGCCAGGTCGGTCGGCTGGACCTTCCGCCAGGCCGCGTCGAAGCGCTCCCAGCCGGCCGCCAGGGCCTGACGCCCGCTGGCCAGCAGCGCTTCCCACGTCGAGACCCAGGGGTAGTCGGCGAAGTCGCCGCCGTCCTCCAGCAGCACCACGTGGCGCAGGGAAGGCAGCTCGGACTTGACCTTCTCCCAGCGCTCCATGAACTCGCGGCCCTCGACCACCGCCACCTTGGCCTGGCAGTGCTCGGCGATGTAGGCGATCTGCTCGGGGGCCAGCGTGTTGTAGAGCGAGACGGGCGTCGCCCCGAGATGGACGGCGGCCAGGTCGGCGATCAGGTGCTCCGGCCGGTTGCGGGACATGATCGCCACGAAGTCGCCGCGGCCGACGCCCAGCGCGTCCAGGCCCATCGCGACCTCGGCGACGCGCTCGCGGTACTGGCGCCAGTCGAGCTGCTGCCAGCCGCCGCCCTGCTTCCAGGCCAGTGCCGGCAGGTCCCCGTGGACTCCCGCGTTGCGCTCGAGGATCGTGCACAGCGTCTGGCCCTTGACATGGGCGTCGATCGCGGCACGCTCGGCGGCGACGTCGGCTCCCCGCATGCTCGCCTCCTTGTCGACCGTCCTGCATCTCAGCCTTGCACGACCCGCAGGCTACCGTTGGTAACACAAATGAGAGCATCCGCGGACCGGCCGTTCAAGCGTCGGTAGCGCGCGGCGCCGAAATGACCGGCGCCGGCGTCGGGTAGCATGCCGACCATGTCGCAGCTACCGGTCACCGAGCCGGCCGAGACCAGGATCACCGAGCCCGACGGCTCCACGGAGGCGCTGGAGCGGGCCACCACGCCCGAGGAGCTGGTGGCCGTCGCCGCCCGCTTCCCGACCTGCCTGGCCGCCTGGGCGGCGCTGGGCGAGGACGCCCTGCGTGACGGCCGCGCGGTCCAGGCGTACGCCTACTTCAGGGTCGGGTACCACCGGGGTCTGGACCGCATCCGCCGGGCCGGCTGGCGGGGCAGCGGCCGCGTCCCCTGGGCGCACGAGGGCAACCGCGGCTTCCTCCGCTCGCTCCGGGGGCTGCACCTGGCCGCCGCCGCGATCGGCGAGCGCGACGAGGACGAGCGCTGCGCCAAGTTCCTCGCCGACCTCGCCCCGGACGCTCCCCCGGAAGGTCCCTGACCGGCCCGGTCCCAGGGTTCGGGTTCGCGGGGCCCGGGTCGCCCGGCGGGGCCCGGGTCGCCTCGCGTGCGCCGCTCAGGCGGTGCCGTCGCGGAGGGCCCGTTCCACGCCGGTCAGCAGCCGCTCGTCCTCCAGCTTGCCGCCCGCGTCCAGGTGCGCCTGCACGATGGCGATGATCCGGTTGGCCAGCAGTGCCTCCTCGCCGGGCGTCCGCTGCCCCGCGGTCGCCTCCGCGCGCTCCTCCTCCGTGACGAGCTTGCTGAGCTGGCGCCGCCAGTTCGAGAAGCTGGACTGGTCGACCGACCACGCCGAGGCGCCGGCGTGGCGGCTGATCCCCGCCCGCGCCGTCTCCAGCCAGCCGGCGTCGCTGTCCGGGAAGGTCGCCACGTGGATCGGCTTGCCGGCCATGTCGGTCACCACCGGGCTCGGGTCCTCGAAGAGCAGCTCGCGCTGCGCCGGCGTGTAGACCTGCGGGAGGCCGAGGTCGAACTCCTCGACGCAGGCGTCCCAGGGAACCCCGGCGGCGGCCGCCTCCGCTCGGGTCGGGACGCTGGAGAAGCCGAGCACCGCCTCCGGCTCGCGCTGGCGGACGCGCCGGGCGAACGCGACCACCTCGTCGGGTGGCGTCTCGAACTGCAGTTCGGCCACGTAGAGTGGTCGGCGCGGCGCGATGTCGCAGAGCAGGTCGGCGGCGCCGAGACCGTCCGCGCTCGCCGGCGGGCCGAGCCACGTCCAGGGGACGACCGACGGGCCGCGCGCCGACGCCCACCGCTTGAAATTGGCGGCGTAGTCGAAGGCCTCGCGGGCCGGGCTGGTGCCGCTGGCGCAGCGAACGAACACCGCGTCCAGGCCGAAGATGGAACGCGGGCCACTATGCCAGACCCATGCCGCCGTCCTGGGGATCCCGAGCTGGCCAGACATCGCGAGCACCACCACCCGTTCCGCCGGTTTCGCAGCAGTCCGGTCGCAATCGTACGGCACCAGGCCCGCCGCCCAAAGGAAATCGCCGGGAGCGCACGCGGCGCGCATGCACTCCCGGCGACGATCGATGTCGCTTGATCAATCTGTCGATTGGTCGAGCCGTCGGTAGGTCGCGTTGTCGATGATCAGCGTCGGCGTGGCTCGCCGGCGGCGGTCATGGTCGCAAGGACCTGCTCGACCCCCTGCGCCGGGTAGCGGCGGTGACCACCTGGGGTCAGGATGCTCGGGAGCTTCCCGGCCTGTGCCCAGGCGAGCACGGTGCGCGCGCTGACCTGGAGCCGGCGCGCGACCTCGGTGGTGCGAAGCAGTGCCTCGATGCCCTCGCTCTGTGGTGCCGCGCCGTTCGGACGGAACGGCTCGTACGCGCGAGGTGGCTGCCAGTCGCGCACGGTCCGGTATGGACCGGCCCGGCCGACCTGATTGCGAGCAGTTACCACGGTTGCCCTCCCTCTGGGTGGCGAGTCGTTCACGGAGCGTGCCCGCTTGCCACCCGAAGCGAGCTACGTCCGGCTGGTACGACTTCGACGATATGGCGGGGAAGATTGCACCTGGCGACCCCCAATGTCCAGATGACCAATAAAACGCCCATCTCTAGCATCACCGACACCTCGTAGGATTCTGCGCAGCCCAACGGGGGGCGCAGAGCTGGGCGAGGGGCTTGGAGGCCCTGCGCGGAAGCCTTTCCTGGCCTGCTGTTATGCTTGCCCGGTATGGGGCGGGCGCCTCCGGCCCGCCCCTCCAGATCGAGCATTCCCGGCAGGCAGGTGAATCGACGGTGGAACCCGAGCGATACGATCCGCAGCAGGTCGAGCCCAAGTGGGCGGCGGCATGGGAGGAGCAGGCGCTCTACCGGGCCGACGAGAACGACACGACCCGGCCGCGGTTCTATGCCGTCGACATGTTCCCCTACCCGTCGGGCGACCTGCACATGGGGCATCTGGAGGCCTTCTCCGGCGGCGACGTGATCGCGCGCTTCAAGCGGCGGCAGGGCCACAACGTGCTCCACCCGATCGGCTGGGACGCCTTCGGCCTGCCCGCGGAGAACGCCGCCATCAAGCGCGGCGTCCACCCCAAGACCTGGACCTACCGCAATATCGAGGCGCAGCGCGCGACCTTCCGGCGGCTGGGGACCTCGTTCGACTGGTCGCGGACCTTCAACACCTGCGACCCCGACTACTACCGCTGGACGCAGTGGCTGTTCCTGCGGATGCACGAGCTCGGCCTGGCCTATCGCAAGGCCTCGCCGGTGAACTGGTGCCCCAACGACCAGACCGTGCTCGCCAACGAGCAGGTCATCAACGGCCGCTGCGAGCGCTGCGACGCGGTGGTCGTCAAGCGGCAGCTCGCGCAGTGGTTCTTCAGGATCACCGACTACGCCCAGCGGCTGCTGGACGACATGGCCGGGCTGGAGCACCGCTGGAGCGACAAGGTCCTGACCATGCAGCGCAACTGGATCGGCCGCTCCGAGGGCGCGCACGTCGACTTCGAGGTGGAAGGGACCGGCGAGCGGGTGCGGGTCTTCACCACCCGTCCGGACACCCTGTTCGGGGCCACCTTCTTCGTGCTGGCGCCGGAGCACGAGCTGGCCGAGCGGCTGGCCGCCGGCAGCCCGCACGAGGGGGAGTTCGCCGAGTTCCGCGAGCGGGTCTCGCGGCAGAGCGAGATCGAGCGGCTGTCCACCGAGCGCGACAAGGAGGGCGTGTTCCTCGGCGCCTACGTGATCAACCCGGTCAACGGCGAGCGGATCCCCATCTGGGCGGCCGACTACGTGCTGACCGAGTACGGCACCGGGGCGATCATGGCGGTGCCAGCCCACGACCAGCGCGACTTCGAGTTCGCGCGCAAGTACGGCCTGCCCATCCGCGTGGTCATCCAGCCCGAAGACGAGGACCTGCTGGACGGCGACACCTTGGCGGAGGCCTGGACCGGCGACGGCCGGCTGGTCAACTCCGAGTCGTACGACGGCCTGCCGTGGACCGAGGCCAAGTGCCGCATCACCGAGGACCTGGCCCGGCGCCGGCTGGGCGAGCCGGCGGTCAACTTCCGGCTGCGCGACTGGCTGGTGTCCAGGCAGCGGTACTGGGGCTGCCCGATCCCGATCGTCCACTGCCCCTCCTGCGGCGAGGTGCGCGTCCCCGACGAGCAGCTGCCGGTGCTGCTGCCCGACGACGTCACCGATTTCCTGCCCAAGGGCCGCTCGCCGCTGGCCGCGGTGGAGTGGTGGGTGAACGTCGACTGCCCGACCTGCGGTGGTCCGGCCAAGCGCGAGACCGACACCATGGACACCTTCGTGGACTCGTCCTGGTACTTCCTGCGCTACACCGGGCTGGACCCCGACCGGCCGTTCGATCCGGAGCGGGTCGCCAAGTGGATGCCGGTCGACCAGTACACCGGCGGGATCGAGCACGCGATCCTGCACCTGCTGTACGCGCGGTTCTTCACCAAGGTCCTGTACGACATGGGGCTGGTCGGCTTCACCGAGCCGTTCCTGGCGCTGCTGAACCAGGGCATGGTCGTGATGCAGGGCGCCGCCATGAGCAAGTCGCGCGGCAACCTGGTGGAGCCGTCCCAGATCATCGACGAGCACGGCGCCGACGTCGCCAGGCTGACCATGCTGTTCGCCGGGCCGTTCGAGGACGACGTGGACTGGGCCGACGTCTCGCCAGAGAGCATGGGGCGTTGGATCCAGCGGGTCTGGCGGGCGGTCCGCGGCGCGGTGGAGGGCCAGCCGGGCGAGCCCGACCTCGAGCTGGAGCGGCTGGCGCACCGCATCACCCAGGCCGTCACCGACGACCTGGAGCGGTTCCGGTTCAACACCGCGATCTCCAAGCTGATGGTGCTGTCCAACGGCCTGGCCGACGCGCTGCGGGCCGGCCGTGGCAGCGCCGCCCAGCGACTGTCGGCGGCCGAGCGGCTGGCCTCGATGCTGGCGCCGCTGGCGCCGTTCCTGGCCGAGGAGCTGTGGCGACGCGCGCTGGGCCACTCCGAGTCGGTGCACGTGGCGGCGTGGCCGGCCTTCGACCCCGAGCTGGTGCGCGTCGAGCGGGTGACCTGCGTGGTCCAGGTGGACGGCAAGCTGCGGGACCGCTTCGAGGTGCCCGCGGACACTGGCGAGGACCAGCTCCGCGAGCTCGCGCTCGACTCGCCAAAGGTTCGCGCCGCCATGGGGGAGCGGCCCATCGCCCGCATCGTGGTCGTCCCCCCCAAGCTGGTCAACGTCGTCACCAAGCGCTGATCTGGCGGCCATGGCCCGGCGTTCGGGCCCCGGCTGACCAGGCCACGTCCCTCGTCCTTGGAACCGCGCGTCCGCGCAGGTCAAGGGGCTGGGGATGGGCGTGCGCAGCGATGCTCCGAGCAGGCTAGGGTCAACCGGCAATCCGCCGCGCCGGCCGAGCCGGTCGCCGCCTCGGCCCCAGCCCTCAAGGAGCATCATGCCGTCATCGCCGTCTCCATTCGTCGTGGAACCCGCCGGCTGGCGCGCCCGTGTCGAGCGCCTGCTCGACGGCGTCGCGCGCCAGCGCATCGCCATCGCGTTCATCGCCATCCTGGCGCTTGCCGCCGCCGGGACCCTGTGGCTGAACGCGCAGCCGCGTGCCGCCGACCCTCCACCCTCGCGGGCTTCTGGCACGGGCGGGGCTGGCCTGGTCCTGCCGCGTGCCGACGCCGGTGCGGGCGGTGGCGCCGCCTCGGCCGCCGGACAGCTCGCCGGCGCCGGGCAGCCGACCGGCGTCACCATCGCCGTCGACGTGGTCGGGCGAGTCCAGCGCCCCGGGCTCGTCCGCCTTCCCCAGGGCAGCCGGGTCCTCGACGCGATCGAGGCTGCCGGCGGCACGACCTCGGGTGCCGACCTGGAGGCGGTCAACCTCGCCCGCAAGGTCGTGGACGGCGAGCAGATCAGGATCCCCCGCCACGGCGAAGCGATCGTCGCGCCACCGTCCGGTGGAGGGCCTGGTTCCGGTGCCGCCCCAGGTACACCGGGCCAGCCCGGCGGCGCCGGGCAGCCCGGGGTCCCCCTCGACCTGAACACCGCCACCGCCGAGCAGCTCGACACCCTCCCCGGCGTCGGCGAGGCGATTGTCAAGCTACCCTTGTCGTCGTGATAAGATTGCGGTCAGGGGTGAGCGATTGCCAGAGAGCCAAGCCAGCGCCCAGCCGTGGGCGATCTACGCCCGGATCAGCCGTGTCCGCCGCACGGACGGCCAGGTCGAGACGCTCGGCGTCGAGCGGCAGGAACCGCCAAGCCGCGAGCTGGTCGCCCGCAAGGGCGGCCAGGTGGCCAAGGTTTATGTCGACAACGACATCTCGGCGTACAGCGGCAAGCGCCGCCCCGCCTACGAGGCGATGCTGGCCGACGCCAAGGCCGGCCGCCTGGCAGGGATCGCCGCATGGCACGCCGACCGGCTCACCCGCCAGCCGATCGAGAACGAGGGCCTGATCGCCCTGGCCGAACGCTACGGCGTGCAGCTCGCCACCGTGACCGGCGAGCACGACCTCTCGACCCCCTCGGGCCGCCTACACTTCCGCATGCTCGGCAACATCGCCCGCTACGAGAGCGAGCACCGGGCGGAGAGAATCCGGCTGAAGGGCGACGAGTTGGCGCAGGACGGCAAGCCCAAGGGCGGCGGCGAGCGGGCGTTCGGCTACCAGCGCGACGGCCTCACCCTCCAGGAGGACGAGGCCGCGCTGCTCCGCGAAGCCACCGAGCGGATTCTGGATCGCGGGGAGACCACCGGGCAGATCGTCAAGGACTGGCAGCGGCGCGGCGTCGTTACCACCGCCGGCCGGCCGTTCACGACGACAGGTCTGCGGCGCTGCCTGGTGCGGCCCCGCACCGCTGGTCTGCGTCAGCATCGCGGCGAGGTCGTCGGCGAGGCGGCATGGCCGGCGATCATCACCACAGAGCAGCGTGACCGCCTGCTGGCCTTCTACGGCAGGCCGGACCGCAAGCGCCAGGGGCCACCACGGGCCTACCTGCTGTCCGGACTGCTGCGCTGCGGCCGGCCGGACTGTGGCGCCCCGATGATCGCGTTCGGCAAGGACCGCAGCGGCAAGGCGCTGTACTCGTGCCGGCGCGACACCGACCACCACCGTGGCTGTGGCCGGACATTCATCACCGTCGAGCACGTCGAGCCGTTGATGGTCGAGGCGTTCAAGATCCACGTGTGCGGACCGGGGTTCGCCGAAGCGGTCGGCCGTCGCGTCAAGGCCGCGGCCGAGCACGACCCGACGCCCGCGCAGCTTGACGCCGACCAGCGGGAGCTCAAGGAGCTGGCCCGCCTGAAGGGCGAAGGCCGGTTCACCATCGGGGAGTGGCTGGCACTGCGCGACCCGATCCAGGCGCGCATTCGCGAGGCCGAGGCACGCCTCCGGGCCCGCCCGGACCTGCGCCCGCTCGTGGACATCCCGCAGGTCCGGGAGGAGCTGGACGCGGCGTGGGAGCGGTGGACACCACAGGAGCGCCGCCGCCACCTCGAGGTGGTCGTGGACTACATCCTCGTGGGGCCGCCGAAGCGGCGCCGCTTCTTCGACCCGGACCGCGTCGCCCCACCCTACGGGCCCGTCTGGCGGGTGTAGCAGGGGTGAATTACATCGTTGATATTAGCCCGGAAACCTGCAACACTAATCTGCAACCGGAAGAAGTATCTCTGAAGACGCCCTGCGGCCTGCCGCCCAGGGCGTTCCGCATCTGGAGCCCGGATGACCGCCGACCCTGACCGCGACCAGCGGGTCGACCCGCTGGTCGATATCGCCGCCGCCGCGAACGGCCTCGGCGTCAAGGCGTCGACCATCCGGAGCTGGGTCGCGCGCGGCTACCTGACCCAGCGGGGCACTGACTCCCACCGCCGCTCGCTGTACCGCTGGAGCGAGCTCCTGCGGGTGCACCACGACCGCCACTACGCCAAGGGCGGGCGGCCGAGGAAGACCCCGCCGCCCGCCTAACCCAACCCATAGCCGGCCCGCTCAGGGCCACCACCAAGCCCGGCAGTCCCTCGAGGATGCCGGGCTTTCGCATGCCCGGAGGAGGGCGAAATGCCTGTACCCGACCCGCAGCCCGCCAAGGCGATGCTCGCCCTGCGGCGCATCTCCAACCGGGCACTCGCCCGGCACGTGGGCGCGTCCCCCGGCTGGGTCGGCCGTGTCCTGAACGGCTGGGCCGAGCCGTCCCCCGACTTCCGCCGCCGCACCAGCGAGGTCCTCGGCGTGCCCGAGTGGCAGCTCTTTAGACCGGCCGCCGAGGCGGACCGGCACCCCGGCGACCGTGCCCTCGGGCAGGCCTCATGACGGCCGAGCAGATCCACGAGGCCGCCATGGCGATCGTGGAGCGCAGCACCGCCGCGCAGGGCCTCCCCTTCCATGTGACCGATCCGACCGTGCTCGATGCGCTCGCCGGCGCGGTCGTCCAGGCCAACACGCCGATGTCGAAAGCCGCCTGATCCCCACCAGCAGCCGCGGCCAGGCGAGCGAGGACGCCGACCGTGGCCCCACAGAGGAGCGTTCATGTCCTCGGACAAGCAACGAGGCGGCCCCTCACAGAGCCGCCCCGGGATAGTCACCCCGACCACCCTGAGAATAACACCCGGCCGGAACGACCTGGAGGCCCGGTTCTGGGCGAAGGTCGACAAGAATGGGCCAGGCGGCTGCTGGCTGTGGACCGGCACCACGACCAGGGGCTACGGCCTGTTCCGCATCGGCTCCCGAACGGACGGCACCAGCCGCAAGGTCGGCGCGCACCGGTTCGCCTACGAGCTCCTGGTCGGCCCGATCCCCGACGGGCTCCAGCTCGACCACCTCTGCCACAACCGCGACGCCTCATGCCCTGGCGGGTGGGGCTGTCCGCATCGCCGATGCGTCAACCCGGCACACCTGGAGCCGGTCACCAGCCGGGTTAACACCCTGCGCGGCAAGACCAATGGGGCGAAGGCGCGCTGCCCAAAGGGACACCCGTACGACGAGGTCAACACCTACGTCGACAAGCAAGGCCGACGACACTGCCGACCCTGCGAACGTCTGCGCACCCAGCAGGCGCGGGCACGTCAGCGGAGGGCCGCCTGATGGCCAAGAAGCTGTTCGATCTGGTCAAAGACAGGTCTGATGCAGTCGGCTGGCCGAAGGTCGTGCTGCTGATGATCGCCGACCATGCCAACAGCGAGGACGGCACCGGCTCGTTCGCCGCCGAGGCGACGATGGCCGCCGAACTCGGGATCGAGGAGCGCACCGTCCGCCGCGCCATCGAGACGGTGGAGTATGGCGGCGAGCTGGAGGTCACGCGCGGCTACGACCACCAGCGCAAGCGGCGAGCCACCAACCGCTACCGAGTCCGTGTCGAGGTGCTCCGGGCCAAGCCGCCGCTCGAGGCCAAGCCGCCGTTCCAGGAGCGACTCGACGCCCAGCGTCGCCTCGTGGAGCAGATCGAGGCGCAGCGCCGGGCAAGGCGCCGGCAGAAGGTGACGCCACCCGGGGACACCGATGGCGCTGGCGCTGGTCCTGGAAACCCGTCCACCAACGGTGACGGCCAAGTCGCTGACCTGCACGTTCAGGAGCCACCGAGGCCGGGTTTTCAGGAGATGGCCGCTGACCTACCGGACAGAGAGTCCTCCAGGCTAGAGGACAGAGAGTCCAGCACCTACCGGACAGAGAGTCCGCTGGCTACCGGACAGAGAGTCCGAAGAACCCCCAGCACTAACCCCCAGGGTGAACCCCCAGTGGATGAACCTTCCGGCTCGGCTTCTTCCGCTCGCTCCGCTCGCTCCAGAAGCCTCGCTCGGCGCGCCGATGCCGCTTCGCGGCCCGACGCGAGCGCCACCACCATCCCGGCTTCGCCAGCCCCCAACCCCACCACGCCCGCCGTGGAGCCAGCCTCACCGTCAAAGGCCAGCCCAGAAGGCGAGCAGGGCACCACGGCGGACGGAGGGTCACCCGCCGACCACGCCAAGGCACCCATCCCCGAGTTGTCCGCCACGCTCAAGGCCCTCACACCGAACGGCCACGCGGCCCCCACACGCCGCCGACTGCCACCCGAGCAGCCACCCACTCGCGAGCTCACCCCGGAGGAGCTTGCCGAGCGGGAGTCCGCCCAGGCCCGCTCCCGCGCCTGGCTGGACGCGCACCCCGCCGAACCAGCCACCACCACGAAGCGAGGCGATGACCAGTGAGCACCCCGCAGCCGACCCGCCTCACGTTCCCCACGCCCGACCCCGCCGCGGTCGCGGTCGCGCTGCTGATGCGCCGCGACTTCGACGCCGCCATCACCTTCCTGGAGGCGATGGACCGGACCGACCTGCTCCGCCTCGCCGTGGTGCTCGCGGTCGAGGTCGCGTTCATCCCCGGCACCACCGACGAGGGCCTCCAGCTCCGCCTCTACCAGCTCCACGGCGATGCCGGCCAGTGACCCGCGCCGACCTCCGCCGCCTCGCCGCCGCGCCCCCTGGCGGGCACAGCGCGGTCATCGCCGACGCCAGCGCCCAGCTCGGCAGCCTCCAAGCCGTCTACGCCCTGCTGGACGCCAAGCCCGCGCAGGAGACCATCCGGTGACAGTTGCCGCTGCGTCGGCCCGGCTCGGCGCACCCGCTCCGTCGCGTTGGCGGCCCCGCGATCTACTTGGCCGGCTCCTCCTCCTCGACAGTCCGCTAGGGCGGCCTGTCGCGTCGTCGGTTCCGGCCGGCGCGCGTGGTGGCCGCCAGCGCTCCGTCGCCTGCTGCTACTCGCCGGGCCGACGCAGCGGCAACTCCAGCGACGCCGAAAAGGCGCCCGAAACGCGGCCGGGATCGTGCGCGAATCCGGCACGGAGACCAGCCCGGATGGTGCCCCGTTGACCCGCGCCCGCGAGTCGCTCCAGGAGAAGGCGCTGCGCCTCATCCGCGACGGCCGCCTGATCGTCACCCTGGTCGACGGCGAGCGCATCGAGGCCCACGTCCGCGGCACCGACGCCGAGCACGTCGTCACCTACCAGCGCGGCGGCTGGCGCTGCTCGTGCGAGGCAGCCCGTTTCAACCAGCGGTGCAGCCACCTCGCCAGCGTCCAGCTCGTGACGCGCCGGCCGGAGCGGCAGACCGCCGGCCTGACCGCCGAGCGTCTCCGTCACGAGCAGGACGAGGCCGGCCGCGTCCGCGCCGGCACCAGGCTGACGGCGTGACCCAAGGGGGCAACCCAGGAAGGGACAAAATCGCGATGAAGGCTGAGATCCAGATCGCCGCGCGGGAGCGGGAAGCCAGAGCGCTCCAGCTCCGCAAGGCCGGCGCGTCGTTCGAGCAGATCGGCCGGGCGCTCGGCGTCAGCACCCCGCGCGCCTGGAGGATCTTCCAGCGTGGGCTCGCCCGGGTCGTTCACGAGCCTGCGGAGGAGCTCCGCCAGCTCGAAGCGCTCCGCCTCGACGGCCTGCTGACCGCGATGTGGCCGCACGCGATGGCTGGCAAGGGCTGGGCGGTCGACCGGGTCCTGGCGATCATGCAGCGCCGCGCCCGCCTCCTCGGCCTCGACGCGCCCACCCAGCACCAGGTGCTGTCCATCGACGCGATCGACGCGGAGATCCGCCGGCTGGAGGCCGAGCTTGCCGGCTACCAACTCGAGGACGGCGAGCCGTGAGCGACCCGGCCAGCCCGGCGCTCGCCGCGCCGCCGGCGGCCCAGGAGCAGGCGCAGGAGCCGCGTTATCCGGCCGAACCACCAGACGTATCTACGGGTCGGTCTGCGACTCTCAGCGGCCTCCCAGCGGCCAGCAGCGGCGCGGACCTGCTCGCCGCGCAGATGGTCGCCGCCGATCCGGATCACGCCAGGGAGATCGCTGGCAAGCTCGCCCTGGACCTGCTGGAGAAGATCCAGGCCGGACGGCGGGTCGACCCGGTCGTCCGCGAGCTCGTCGCCGCGCTACTGCGCGCCACCAGGGACACGCCGCCGGCTATGGCCGCACGCGGCCATCAGGTGGACTCGGTTCCGCCGGCGACGCCACCATCAGACGATGACGACTGGCTCGACGTGACGACTGCGGCGGAGCGGCTGGGGAAGAGCCGGCGGACCATGCGGCGCCTGTGCGCCCAGGGCGTGGTCGAGGCTAGGAAGCCCGGCCGGGACTGGCAAATCAAGGCGGGCGCGATCGGGCGGCAGCCGAGGAGAAAGGGGCCGGTGTGAGGCTGGACCTCAGCAACAGCGGCCAGACCGGCGACTGGGTCGAGGTCCGCGACGTGCGCTCCGTTGCCGACATGGTCGAGCGGGATCAGGTCATCACCGACCTGGAGAGCTTCGCCCGTGACCCGCAGCGCCAGACGCTCCAGGACGTGCTCGACTCGGTCGGGACGACGAACAGCTCGTTGTCGTTGCGGCACCCGGCCAGCCGCACCAACGACATCCGGGACAGCTACGGCAAGGCGCAGGTCGGCCACCTGAGCGACGGCCAGTACGGCGCGCTGCTCGATACCGTGAAGCGGCTGGCGCCACGGTGGCTGGTCGAGATGCGCGACCAGGCGAGCGAGGCCGCCAAGGTGGCACGGGCGACGATGCGGGGCCTGGCCACCCAGCCGATCATCGAACGTGAGCTGCTGGTCAAGGCGGTCGGCTTCGAACGGGAGGCCGACCGTGCCACCCGTGCGGCGATCATGGTCAAGGCGGCGCTGGACAACCAGCGGCGCCGGGGCACGATCGGCGAGGCGCTGCTGGAGCAGTCCCGCCAGATGGCCAGGCGAGCGCGTAGGACCGCGCTCGCCAAGGCGGCTACCGACGCCAGGGACACCCTGGACATGCTCTACAAGCTGGAGGGGTCCGGCTCGGGCCGGCGCTCCGTGGAGGCTGACGGGCTGCGCGCCCGGGCCGCAGAGTACCGGCGGCTCGCCTCCACGCCCGGGATCGCGCCGTCCGACGTGGCAACGCTGACGCTGGCCGCCGACACGCTCGAACGGCAGGCGGCGGGGTAGGCGACGTGCCCCCGGCTGGTGGTGACCACCACGCCGCTGCTGGACGCCGCCCAGCAGCGCGCACGGCTGGACGCCAGGGCGGCGCTCACCGCCCGGCTCGACGAGCTGCCCTGCTGGGGCAGCCTCGCCGTCGAAGCGTGCTGGTGGAGCTTGCCCGCCGCTCTCGATGAGCTGACCGCGGTGACGACGACCGCGGTCCGGGTGGCCGCGGCCGCGCTCGGCTGCGAGCCGGCCACCCTGCTCGGCGCACTGCTGGTCGCGCGCACCGCAGCGGCGTACGAGCCAGCCGAGCAGGTCAGGCGCGAGGCCGAGGGCCGCTAGCGGAGCCAGCGCCGGAGCGCGCGGCGTGCCCTCCTCCGCGCCCCGTAGCGGCCGGGCGCCCGGGAGCGACGGCTGGCAGCGCGGGCGGTGAAGAGGGCGCGCACAAGGCTCCAGAGGGAGCCGCTGCGACGGTAGGTCATGGCTGGTCTCCCTTCCTAGGCCACGCTCATGCCGGCTGTGGTGGACTCTCTGCGGCGTCCTCGCCCACAACGATGACTCCGGCTGCGTGCCAATCGAATCCGCTAGGCCAGCTCGTATCCTCGTCAGCGAGTGCTTCCTCCAGGTGCGCGCCACCGAGGCGCGCCCGCTCCAGGTGCGCTCCTTCCAGGTGCGCGCCGCCGAGGTCCGCCCCTTCCAGGTGCGCGTGGATGAGGTACGTCCGCTCCAGGTGCGCGTGGTCCAGGTTCGCCCCCTCGAGGCGCGCGCCGCTGAGGTTGGCTCCCTCCAGGCGCGCGCCGCTGAGGTTTGCCCGTTCCAGGCGCGTGTCGCGGAAGTACGCCCGTTCCAGGTGCGCGTCGCGGAGGCTCGCCCGTTCCAGATGAGCGCCGAAGAGGTTGGTCCCCTTGAGGTGCGCGTCCCGGAGAGTCGCCCCTTCCAGGTGCGCGCCGCCGAGGTCCGCCCCCTCCAGGTGCGCGTGGTCGAGCCTGGCCCCTTCCAGGTTCGCGTGGACGAGGCGCGCCCGCTCCAGGTGCGCGTGGTCGAGGTCCACGCCTTCCAGGTGCATGTCGCTGAGATCCGCCCCCTCCAGATGCGCGCCGTCGAGGCGCGCCCGCTCCAAGTGCGCGTTGCCGAGGTCCGCCCCCTCCTGATGTATGCCGCGGAGGTCCGCCCTCTCCAGGTGTGCGTCGCGGAGGGTCGCTCCCTCCAGGTGCGCGTTGCGAAGGCTCGCGCCCTCCAGGTGGGCGTTGGCGAGGTCCGCGCCCTCCAGGTGCGCGTCGTCGAGGCTCGCGTCCTCCAGGTGCGCGCGGCGAAGCATCGCGCCCTCCAGGTGGGCGCGGCGAAGGATCGCCGCCTCCAGGTGGACGGCGAAAAGGAACGCCCGCTCCAGGTGCGCGTCGCCGAGTTCCGCGCCCTCCAGGTAGGCGCCCGGGAGGCTCGCACGCCGCAGGTCAACCCTGTACAGGTCGAGTCGATCGCGCTCGCTCGCCGGAGGCGCGAAGCCGCCACGGCCAAGCACCGTCAGGCTGGCCTGCACGTCCGCAGCCCACTCCTGCAGCAGGGGAACCTGATTGATCGGCGCTGTGGCGACGTACTGGCCGGGCAGGCGCGGCGGCCAAGGGGCATGGCCGCGGACGAAGGCGGTCAGCACCTCCCCGATCGTGGCTCGGTCGGCGGGCGAGTCACGGGCGATCCGCTCCAGCGCATAGATCCCGCCGAGCCGCACGTCAAGCTGGACGTGGCCGAGCTGGTCGATCGCCCGGGTGTAGCGCTCGGTGATCTGCCCTTCCCGCGTGGTGCGAAGTTGGCGGTAGGTGAAGTACGCGCCCACCAGCAAGACCACCCCACCAACACCTTGCAGCAGGGTCGTGCGGATCTCGTTTTGCGCCTTCAACCCCTCAAGCGACCGGTCATGCACAAACCATGGCGGTGCTGTCACCAACACCACCACCAGCAGGCCAGCAACCCCAACGACCAGGCCCACGATCGCTAGCCAGCGACGCCCCGCCATGCCGTGACGAACACTCGCAGCGACCCCAAGCAGGCGTTCGCGGCTGCGCATGCCCAACAGCAGGGACATCACCACGGCCAGCATCGCCGGCCAACCCAGCTTGAGCGCCCGCCATACCGCCCCGCCGACCGGACCCGCAACGACCGCCAGCGCATGACCGACCCGTGACCAGCCGAGCTGCTGGGCGACGATGACCAGTGCAGCCGCGGCAAGCAGCCACCCGGTCCTCCAGATTGCTGCACGCGAGAGCCTGTGTCTCATGGGCGGATCGTGGCATTTGCAGCGACGCGGAGCCAACCGGACTGGCGAGCAACCGGCGCCCGAAGCCGGCGGCCACGAGCACGACCAGGACGGCGGGCAGGCAGCTCTCATCGGGCCGGCGGAGGCTGGCCGGTAGCTGATAGGTTCGCCGCCATGGGTTGGGGTGACGCGTTCACCGGAGTCGGCGTCCTCATCGCGCTGGCCGCATTGTGGTTCGCCTACAGGGTGAGCAGGCGGCAGACCGAGCTGGCGCAGCAGCAGACCGACGTGCAGGCGCGGCTCACGGCGATCGAGGAGAGCCGGCGGGCGCCCGACCCCGATGAGCTCGTTCCGCGACAGGCATAATGCGAGCCGTGGCAAGGCTGGTAATCCTGGGAGCGTCGCCCGTCACCATCGTGCGGGACGCTTGGGATTGGCTCCTGTACGCCGCCACTGCTCTTGCGGCCGTCACCGCCATCGTCGCCTTCTCGGCGTGGGCCTTAGAGCTGCGGCGTCGGCCAGAGGTCGGGTTCTACTGGAGGCTCTCCCCTGACGGCGACCCAGTGCACCTGGCCGACTGGCCAGCGGACCACGTCCCTGAGATCAGCTCGACGCAGCCCTTCCTCATCGCGGCTGCAATCCAGAATACCGGCGACAAGGCCGGCGGCGACACGCTCATCAACTTCGTGGTTCCCGACTGCTTCGACCTGCACCAGGTTGAGGCGCCAGAGGTCGATCCCGTCCGTGCAGGAAACGGAACGGCGGGCTTGCCTCCGGACAATCGAGTCGTCTTCCTCATCCCGCGAGCTACTCTGTGGACCCCGGCCAACTGGCACCTGAGCCACTACCGGCTTCAGTATGTGGCTGGCCAATGCAGCAGGCACTTGCCGGTCCGACTGCTCTTTGCGGTCGCGGATAGTCGCTTCAACAGTCGCGGCTGGCGGTGGTTGCCGAGCATCGTCCCGCCGTCGGGATCTCAGGTTGCTCCCGTCGGGACGCCATGGCCGCCGAGGCCTCGTGGTCGTCGGCAACTCCGATGGATCCGAGCCGAGCCTCGGGGCCGAGTGGCCTGTTGGCGGGGCGAACGCAGCGATGTCCGGGACCTCATCGTGATGCCAGTCGAAGAGGAGCCCCCGGTCGAGGCCGCCTCGTCGGCGCTGAAGGTCAAGGCTTCGCTGATCCGCCAGTGGGCCAGACGGATGCGGCGGGGAGCGGGTAGGTAGTCCCCGAGCATGCGGAAGGCCCAGCGCGGCTCCTGGGGGCCTTGGCGCGGGCGTTCGCCGCCGAGCTGGGGCGCGACAGTGGCTAACCACTGGCCAGTGGTGGCGGGTCGTCGGTCGATGTGGGCCGCTCGGCATTCTGACCGTCGGCGACTTCCTGCTCGACCACCGCCGGCGCAACGATCGGGCGGCGCCACAACAGCACACGCCGCCATCCCACTTGTCGGCTGCCACGATCGACGATGCGAGCGAGCTTGCCGGTGTGGCTGCGGGTCCATCGGACATTCGCGCTATCGGTGAACCACATCACCGGAAGCCCCGACTGGTCGCGACGGGCAAGGCCCAGGTCCTGAATCTCGGTTCGGCCGGGCGGCACGATCTGTCTTCGAAGCAAGAACTGGCGGTGACCGGCTGCCTCCCAGTGCTTCCGCGCGAGGTCGATCCTGATCAGACAGTCGTGAACCGGCTCCTCTGAGTTGTTCTGGATGATCACGGCAAGGGACGGCCACGTGCTGGGACCGCCTGGCACTAGGTACGAGGTCTCTTGCGGAACCGTCTCGACCCATGTGACCACCCGGCGAGCCTGGTGGCTCAACTCAGCCCAGGCTCGGTCTCGCCGTCCGCGTAGGCTCCAGAGGAAGGCCACGGCGGCGACGAGTGCGGCGCTGAGCGATCCGAGCGCGGAGACCCAGTCTCGAAGGTTGTCCCAGCCGCTCGGGGCGGCCTGGGCGGTCTGAAGCAGCACCACGTGTGTCCTCGCCGGAGGTTGGTCGGTTTGGCCGGCGATTCTCGCATGGTCCAGGTGCGGTTCCGCTCAGCGCTTGCGTGGCCGCGGCCTGATGACCTCTTGGACCGAGCCGACCGTCAGGCCCGCCGCATCGGCGATCCGCCGCCGCGACCTATCCCTCCGTCTCGACCCAAGGATCGTCCGCTGGGACGTTGAGCTGCCACTCGACCTTGAGATCTCCAGCCTCACGAGGGACGCCTTCAAGCGGGGCGTCGAGCCTGATTCGTCGATCAACGCCGGCCACGCCAAAGCTGAGGTGGATCTGGACCTGGGAGGACCCGGCAAACATTTCGCGGTGATCACCGTCGAGCCACTCTCCGCCGAAGACCTGGAGCATTCCGGGGCCTGTGATGACGACGCCGTCTGGGCTCCCACTGACTCCGTACGTCGGCTTAGGGCGGACAGGAGGCGCCTTGTCCACCGGGCCGAAGTACTGTGGCGTGTGCGCGTCACGGTAGTTGAGCTTCCACTGGAGAAAGCTGGAACCGCGGGCGTAAACGATCCGGCCATGCATCTGATGCGCGGGCAGCATCACCACCCCAGCCATTGCGGGCTGCTCGAAGAAGACCTGAGCCCTGAACTGAAGATTGGTGCTTCCCTCCTTGCCTTGGGAGCCTGGCCTGTAGTCCGCGGTGAAACCGGCTGAGAGCAACTGGGCCGCTGGCGGTGCGACTGCGAGAATCAGTAGCCGCAGCAGCTCATCGCGGCGGGCGCTGCGGGTGCCGGTGCCGTCGCGGATCGGCGCCTCGCGGTCCAGCTTCCCATCATCACCGCCGTCTTTGATCACGTAAGGCGATCTGTCGGTCAGGAACCGGAGCGCGGTGACCGCTTTGCCTTCACTAACCGGGACGACGATGTGAAGTTCGAGCTCCGGGGCGGGCGGGTCGAAGCGGCTGGACATCGCCGGCCACCAGTCCGCGACATCGACCGGGTGGACCTTGGTGGTGAGCCTGTGGGCATCCTCGTTAAGGCCGATGATCCACAGGATCGGTTCGCCGCGTGCCTTGTTGGCGGCGCCGGCGAGCTGACGGGCCGAGCGACGGTTCTGTGGCTCCGGCCACTGACCCTTACACTCCACGAGGTCATCCTCGATCCGCCCGCCCTCAAGTACGAGGTCGACGAGTCCGAGGACCCGCGCCTCAAGCTGCTGCGGGCGCAGCCGGTGGATCATAGCTATTCCCCTCCCCGGTCACAGTAGCGGCGTCACCTTGCGGTAGACCTCGGCCGCGCCCTCAAGGAGCCCGATCATGAACGGGTCTCGCTTCCACCCGACGGTCCGCCACGCCCCGCCCTGGTGGAAGTCCAGGTCCAGCTCGGCCTCCAGGAACCCCAGCAACGAGTTCTCCCCGTTGATACCGAGGCTGATCCAGTGCTCCCTGGCCAGCTCAGCCGCCCACGCCAACTCCTCCTCGGCGGCCTGCTCCTTGGCCCAACGCAGGCCGAGCTCGTAGCCCTCCTGGTAGTCCCGCTGCGCTTTGTCGGCCCGGGTTTTCTTGAGCCTGGCGGCGACCTGCTCGAGGTCGGAGCTGGCTTCCTTCTGCGCCTGCACCTTGCGGACCTCCTGTTCGAGTGCCTTCTGACAGATGGCGGAGACGGAGATGCCCGCCTTGTGGACAGCCTCGGCGAGGTCGTCGGGAAGGTAGACGTTGACCCTGCTTGGCATCCGAACCTCCCTGCTCTATGCGCATAGAGTGTGTGCGGCGACGAGAACACACACTATGCGCACATGTCAACAGCCCCGGCCGATCCTGCGCCGGGGCTGCTGTGCGTTCGGGCTCTAGCCGTCTCTGGGGTCGGTCGGCTGGGACATGAGCAGGGCGACCCGGTGGAGCGTGGCCGGGTCTTCCACGTGGAACGGCAGGCCCTGCGCGGCGCGGGTCTGCTCGACCAGCTCCCGGGCCACCTCGGCGAGGGTGGGCGGCTCGGGCTTGGCGGCATCGGTAGCCATGAGGGTCTCCTCCGGTGATCGAAGCCCCCGGACGCCTTGCCCGGGGGCTTCGTAGTATGCATGCGCGCTACGTGAGCGCCTCCCACCAAGGGCCGTCGCGGTGGTCGCCGAGGTGGGTGGCGACCTGGAGCGCGCCGACCACGGCCAGCCGAGCGAGCCGCTGGAAGTCGAACACGCCGTCCGGGCGGACGCAGGCCCGCTGGATGATGGCGTCGATCGGGACGCCGCGGGCAGCAAGCTCAGCCTCGGCGAGCTCCAGCTCGGCCACGTAGCCGTCCAGGGCCTCCAGGTCGACCTTGGCGGGCGTGGTGGTGGCGGGGATGGTCATGGGAAGGGCTCCTTCCGGGCTTGCAGGCCGCCTGGCAGCCTGCATCGAACGCGAGGCTGGCGCCTCGCGCAATCGTGGGACAGCGGCGTCCGGCGGATGCGTGAGGCGGCTACCCGGGCGGCTTGCGGGACAGGTAGAACGGCGACCCCGTCACGTGCTGGTCGAGGTCGAGCGCATGCTCGTCCGCGGCGAGGAACACCGCGACCAGCATCCGCGCGACCTGCTCGAGGACGATCTGGCCGGCGTCGTCGCCCAGCACGATCCGGGCGGCCTGGTCGAGGTCGACACCGCGCTCCTCGAACCCCTTGGCGAGCAGGACCATCTCCTCGTCTGGAGCGTAGTTGGGCACTTCGAAGGCGAACGGCTGCACGAACGGTGCGGGCATCACTGCTCCTACGGTGAGGCGGGGCTGGCTCCGATGGTTGGGCGGCGCGCCCGGGAGTGAAGGCAAGCGCGTTATTGAGGCCACTCCCGAGCGCGGCCGCCCGCCGAGGTCAGGCAACCCGATTACCGACCCCGGCCGTCGTGTGCTATTCGCCCCCTCCTTCCTCCGCGAGCTGCTCGCGGGTCCTGTCCACCTCGCTGGTGATCCGGTCCAGCAGGTGCGCGCGGTTGCCCTGGCGCACGGCCAGCGCGGCCTCGTCGAAGCGGCCGACGAGGTAGCTCGCCAGGCGCGAGCGATCGATGTAATCGAGGCGGGAGTCGTCCAGCGCGTCCCTGCTCGCCTCCAGCAGCCGCGCGATGCTGGCGCGCTCTTGGCTGCCGAGCGGGCCGGCCGGGCGGCTCACGACCGCTCACCGCTCTCCTGCTGGCCGTTGCTGGCGGCGAGCCACCGGTCGAGCCGGTACGACTCGCCAACCCACAACTCCAGCCCGCAGCCGAGCCGGGCGGCGCAGCGCTTGACCGCGTCGGACGCGGCGGCCTTGGCGCGCTCCCCGTCGTGCCGCCAGTTGTGCGGGTCGTCGCAGTCGCCCACCTCGGTCACGACTACGGTGCGCCCATCGATCGTGGCGGTCAGCCGCGCGAGCACGCCGACGACGACGCCCTCCAGGCGCGGCGTGCCGGCCTTGGCGCGGTTGGAGCGGCCTTGCGGGTTGGGTGGAACCTCGGCCACGTCCCCGCGGATCAGCTCGACCACCTCGAAGGAGATCGGGCCGAGCAGGTACAGCAGCCGCTCGATGACGTGGCCGTGCGCGACGTAGGACTCCCCGTCCTTGCTCTGGACGTAGGCCGGCGGGAACGGCTTGGCGAGCCGCTGCAGGTCGCTCACCAGCCCTCACCGCCCCACGGCTTGAGGTCATCAGGGCCGAGGTCGTCGAAGTGCTCCCGTTCCAGGCGCTCCTCGATGGCGAGGTCGTCCTGGTCGGTCCGCTCAGGGTCCGGGTTGTAGGGGGCCGCAGGAGCCGCCGGGGGGATCTCGGGATGCGCCGGGCCGCTGTCGTGGCTCCTGGGGGCGCTCATGACGCGCCGCCCTGGAGCACTTGGACCGGGGGCCGGCCCGCTTCCGATGTACGTCGAGCGGAAGGCTGGGCGCCGCCGATGATGAGTTCCAGCGCCGGCCGGGCCGCGTCGATGATCGGCGGGGCGCCGGCCAGCCGGGCGAGTTCTTCCAGCGCGCCGGCCAGGAACCGGGCGAGGTCGACCAGGCGCTCCCGGTCGGCCTCCAGCTCCTCGAGGCGCTCCTCCGCCTCGGCGAGCCGCTCCTCGGTGGTCACGAGCCCGCCGCCTTGCGCAGAATCTCCTCGGCCTGCTGGCGGGCCTTGAGCTGGTGGGTGCGAAGCGAGGCGGCGGCCTGGCGCTGCCGCTGCTGGGTCGCGTGGCAGTCCTGGCAGCCGTCGGCGGGGCCAGGGTGGCCGGCGAGGACGTGGAACTCGGCGACCGCCGGGGGGATGGTGTCGTGCTCGGCTGCGCGAGAGAATCGAGCGGGCATGAGGTGCACTCCTCGTGTCCCGGGCCCCGGGAGCTGGTATCTCCGCGGGGCCACCATTCCTTTCTCTGCGTATCTTGACGGTTGGCGAGGTCACCGCCAACCAGATCATCAGCTATCGCGCGGCGCACCCGTTCAGATCCGTCGAGGACCTCCGCCAGGTCCCCGGCATCGGCGACCGCCGCTTCGAGCTCCTGAAGGACCTGGTGACGGTCGCCGGTGCAAGCTGACCTCACCTCCCCCGCCGGGCCGGCCTCGGGCGGAGCGTCCGGCGATCCGGGCCTCGGCCGCTCCAGGAGGCTCCGCGACCCCGACCCGGACGGCGTGGCGATGGTCCTGGCGGTCGCCGCCGGGGTCGTGGCCGGCGCGGTGGCCGGGCCACTCCCACCATGGGCGCTCGCCACGACCATCGGCTTGGCCGTCCTGCTCGCCGGTGCGCTTCTCCACGGCGCCTGGGGACCCATGCCAGTTCCCGCCTCGGGTACCGGCCGGCTCCTGGGGTGGGGCCGTCCCGGGTCGTCCGCGGGGTTCGCCGGGTCCTCGTGGGCGGCGATGGGCTCCCGGCCGGCGGCGCACGGTGTGCTCGGGTTGGCGTTGCTCGCCCTTGCCGGCGCCGGCGTCGCGGGGTCGCGCGCGGCGGCGGTCAGGGCCGGGGTCCTGGTCGGCCTGGTCGGGCACGGCGGGACGGTCACCGTCGACGCGACCGTGGCCGAGGAGCCGGACCTTGTTCGGTACGGAGGGCGCTGGGTGGTGCTGTCCGCCCGCCGCGTCGAGTCCGCCGGCCAGGCCCGGCGGACCCGCGAGCGCGTGGGCGTGATCCTTCCGCGGGCGGCCGGGCCCATCGCGGTCGGTGACCGCCTGCGGGTCAGCGCCGGGGTCGAGCGGGCCAAGCGGACCGACCCGCTCGGCGGCGAGCCCGGCACGGTGCTGCGGCGGCCGCGGATCATCTCCCGGGCCCCGTCGCGGTCCCGGCTGCTGCGCGCCAGCGAGAGCGTGCGTGCGGCAGCGCGCCACCGCGCCCTGGACACGCTGCCGCCCGAGCGCGCCGGCCTGCTCGTCGGCATCGCACTCGGCGACACCTCGCTGCTGCCCGCCGACCTGGACCGGGCCTTCACCACCGCGGGACTGACGCACCTCACGGCGGTGAGCGGTCAGAATCTGGCGGTCGTGCTGGCCGCCGGCCTCGGCATCGCCGTGGTCCTCGGCGCCGGCCGCCCGCTGCTGGCCACGCTCGGGATCCTGTTCATCGCGCTGTTCGCGCTGCTGACGCGCTGGGAGCCGAGCGTGCTCCGCGCCAGCGCGATGGCGGTCCTCGCCCTGCTCGGCGTCGCCACCGGCCGCGGGCCCGGCGGGCGCCGGGCGCTCTGCCTCGCGGTCACGCTGCTCCTGCTGGCCAACCCGGCCCTGCTGTCCAGCATCGGGTTCCGGCTGTCGGTGGCGGCGACGGCCGGCGTGCTCTGGCTCGGCCCCAGCGCCATGCGTGTGCTCCCTCGCGGTCTGCCCGGCGTCGTTCGCTCGGCGGTCGGCATCAGTCTGGGCGCGCAGGCCGGCGCGACCCCGGTCCTGGCGCTCACGTTCGGCCAGATCTCCGTGGCGGGCCTGGCGGCGAACCTCGTGGCCGTCCCGCTCGCCGTCGCGCCAATGCTGCTCGGCGTCGTCGCCGCCGCCGCCTCGGCGGTCCCGCCGCTGACCGCCGTGGCCGTCATCGCCTGCCGCCTCGCCGACCCGTTCCTGGCCGCGCTCGTGGCCGTCGCCGAGCACGCGGGCAACCTCCCCGGGGCCTCGATCTCGCTG
>WNFX01001463.1_pt1 | contig 55332 bp, 53 predicted proteins | sample 5400111 | NCBI WGS metagenome assembly WNFX01 (sample SAMN13153363, study PRJNA577476) | soil metagenome | isolation source: 40 cm soil or saprolite under grassland replicate 1 | place: USA:California | collected 2016-06-15
GGTTGCTCTGAAAAACCTGCCGAAGGCAAGCAGACTCAACCAAAACGACCACGCGGGCGTCCTCCCAAGTATGTCCTGGCTGAGGTTTTAGCCGCTGCCAGAACAGCAGGCTCGTTCACCAATTAATGGAGAGCTACCGCTTTACGTGATTGTACAAAATCAGTCATATCATCACGAAATTGCCTCATTTCAACGGCAGAAGAAATCATTTTACATTCAGCGATTATGAGTAAATCATCAGCTCCCGAGTACCCTAAAAAGTCAATCTCTCCAATATTTTGTGGGATTAGTATTTGTTCTTTACCAAAACCTATGACTGTTTTAAGGGACACACTGCCTAATATGCCTAACTTTTTTAGTTGTTGCATAACCAGATTTTCAAACCATTTACCGGCTTTATTCGATATAATGTCTAAAGCTTGTTTTGTTGATTCATTACGCCACTCAAATGGAAGCTGTTTAAATACAAATCCAGATTCTAAATTTGCTAATGCTTCTATTGCCATTCTAATTGAAAAAAGAAAGTGTTTCCCACCATCATAATGAATTTCAAAAAAGCCCCGACGAAATGCGCGATATTCCTGTTTAGGCAAAGATATTTTACGACTCGGCTCCATATTCTCAATCTTTTCCTTAGAAAGAGAAAATCCTTCTAATATGCGTAACACTGTATCTGAGGAATAACCAGATTCCTTTGAAATTTTAGAAACTACATGATTTCTACGAAATCATATAGGATCTGTGGGATCAGATAATTGAGTTTGTCTAATATGTGCAGCTTCACTTATTAATATCTGTATAATTTTTAAGGCATCATTTAAAGTTACTCCTATGGAGTTTTTAAAAACTAATTCTAAATCTTCATCTTTTGTATAATTTTCCACTTCAAAGATAGGAATATCTTCTCCCCGCATTCTTTTCTGTATATCAAGAACTTTAAGTTGAGAAGTGCCAATACTCGTCGTAATATATGGATTATGATTTGGTGGGAGGATTTCGAGTACGGTATCTTCTGGAAAGAGATAGTAACTCTGATCACAAAGTTGATAAAGCTGTGCTAAATTTTCAGCACATACCCAAAATTCTTCTATTTTTGACAAATCATTGGTATCATAAATTTGTCTTTTTTCTGGTAAGTTCTGAACCATAATCTCTGCCATATATTTAATAGCTCTACGAAAGATTGGTCCCAATTTGGTCCAGACTATTTTTTCTGTGTCAGAAAGCTTGCCACTTCTACTCAAATCCATCTCTATTTTAGAGGCTTCATCATATTGATAAAGAAGAGAAGCAAGATTATCGATTGAAGAAACTTGAGGTGCAAGGTCATTCAACAATTTATCAATGAAGTCAAACTGATAGCGGAGTATCGCACTTATATCGTTCTTATCTTCATACCTTCCTTGTGAATACCTTTCTCTTAGGTGTTTTTCTAACTTAGAACGCATTCTTTTCTCGCAAAACACGCTTGGACGAAATAGCTTTATGCCACTAATTACGGAATAATTGGACTCATGTAAAATCATACGACTTTTAGCCTTCCCTAAATTAATAAACGTTTATGCAATTAACCCAGCTATATTGACAATGACACAGTGTATCATATATTTGATGTCATCTCAAATGCTGTATAAAGGAAAGGTAATAAAAGAACCTCTCCAGAGTTGATAATACAGGCACAAACTGCTCATTTGGAATAGATCGTTCTTTATAATTCAAATTCTAACAAGGAGGCAACTACTATGGAGCGACAGAACATCTCAACAGGGACGTTATGGGAGCCGATCGTGGGTTACTCACGGGCGGTGCGCGTTGGCAATACGGTTCACGTGGCGGGCACGACGGCCACCGACGAGCATGGAGATGTGGTCGGGGCTGGCGATCCCTATGCACAGGCGGTACAGGTGCTCAAGAATATCGAACAGGCGTTGAATAGGGCGGGAGCCAGCATGCGAGATGTCGTGCGCACACGCATGTTCGTGATCAATATCGAGGATTGGGAGCAGATCGGCAGGGCGCACGGCGAGTTCTTTCGCGCTATCCGCCCCGCCGCGACGATGGTACAGGTGAGCCGCCTGATCTCGCCCGAGATGCTAGTGGAGATCGAAGCGGAGGCCATTATTGGCGAGCAATGAGACGAGGAGCCTTCTCTAAAGGAGCAACATGGCGTCGCCGAAGCTGAAGAAGCGGTAGCGCTCGCGAATGGCCTCTTGATAGGCTTCTTCCATCAACGACTTGCCCATGAAGGCACTGACTAGCAGGAGCAGGGTGGAGCGCGGCAGGTGAAAATTGGTGATCATAGCGTCCACCACTTTGAACCGGTAGCCGGGCGTGATGAAGAGGCGTGTGTGGCCGTAGTACGGCTCGACGCGCCCATCGTGCAGGCTCGCGACGCTCTCCAGCACGCGTACGGAGGTGGTACCGACGGCGATGACGCGACCACCAGCGCGACGGGTCTCGTTAATCAGTGCGGCGGTCGGCGCGTCCAGCTCGATCTCTTCGCTATGCATCTTGTGGTCGCTCACCTCCTCGACCTCCACGGGTCGGAAGGTGTCCAGGCCCACGTGCAGCGTGACGAAACCGACACGAACGCCCTGCTGGATCAGTTGCGCCAGCAGGCGGGGAGTGAAATGCAGGCCGGCTGTTGGCGCTGCGGCTGAACCACTGATGCGCGCGTAGACGGTCTGGTAGCGCTCCGGATCGTGCAGAGTCTCGTGAATGTAAGGAGGAAGCGGCATGCGCCCCAGGTCGTCGATGAGCTGGCGTACAGTCAGCACGTTGTAAGGATTGCTGCTACCGTCTGTACTCTGACCCGGCGCGGTGAAATGCACAACGCGCCCACCGGCATCGGTGCGCCGTAACACCTCGGCATACAGCGCACCTTCGCCGAAGACGATACGTGCGCCCTCGCGCAATCTGCGACCGGGGCGGACCAGGGTCTCCCAATAATCGCGGCCAAGGTCCGAGCGTTCGAAGAGCAGGAGCACCTCGACCGCGCCGCCCGTCCCCGCGCGGCGACCGAGCAGGCGCGCCGGGATAACGCGGCTCTGGTTGGCAATGAGCAGATCTCCGGGACGCAGAAAGTCGCCGATGTCGCGAAAATGCCGGTGGAGCAGAGCGCCGGACGAACGCTGCACCACGAGCAGGCGCGATGCATCGCGCGGCTCAAGCGGCGTCTGCGCGATCAGTTCCGGTGGCAGGTTATAATCGAAATCGCTGATCTTTAAGGCGTTGTCGACCACAGGCTCCCACCTTCTTCACCCGGAGGAGTCAGACCCAGGTGCTGATATGCTGCACGCATCGCGATGCGCCCGCGTGGCGTGCGCGCGATGAAACCCAGTTGCAGAAGATAGGGCTCGTACACGTCCTCAATCGTCTCCGTATCCTCGCTGGTGCTGGCGGCCAGCGTATCAAGGCCCACGGGACCGCCATTGAACTTCTGGATGATCGTCAGCAGCATATTGCGGTCGGTCTGATCGAGGCCGATCTCATCGACCTCCATCGCATCGAGGGCCGCCTTTGCCACGTCTCTGGTGATCACGCCCTGCGCCCTGACCTGCGCGTAGTCGCGCACGCGCTTCAGCAGGCGATTGACGATACGCGGCGTCCCACGGGCGCGGCTGGAGATCTCCTCGATGCCCTCCTCCTCCGCAGGCACCTTCAAAATGCGGGCCGAGCGGATCAGGATTTCTTTGAGCGCCTGCGTGTCATAATACTCCATGCGGTAGATAGCGCCGAAGCGGTCGCGCAGGGGAGCCGTGAGCGAGCCCACGCGCGTGGTAGCGCCAACAACCGTGAAAGGCGGAAGCGAGAGACGCAGCGACCTCGCGCCCGGTCCCTTGCCGATCATCACATCGAGGGCGAAATCCTCCATCGCGGAATAGAGGCGCTCTTCAACTGCGCGTGCGAGGCGGTGGATCTCGTCGATAAAGAGGACCTCGCCCGGCTGCAAGCCCGTCAGGATCGAGGCCAGGTCGCCGGCGTGCTCAATTGCAGGCCCCGACGTCGTCTTCAAACTGACGCCCATCTCGACGGCGATAATATTGCAGAGCGTCGTCTTGCCCAGGCCGGGAGGTCCATACAACAGAACGTGATCGACCGACTCGTTACGGTGACGGGCGGCCTCCAACAGGATACTGAGGTTCTCTTTGATCTTCTCTTGACCGATATATTCTGCCAGGCGACGAGGGCGCAGGCTACCCTCGATAATCTGTTCCTCTTCGCTCAACTGGGGCGAAACGAGGCGCTCCTTCATAGCTCACTCCAACCTGAAACTATGTTCTACAACAGTGCGTCTTCATTATATCAGAGTTATACGCGGGCGTCGAGAGCCCGCGCCGCATGGGCTTATAAATCGCGCCCCTACTCCAGTTTCGCCGCCAACGTCTCATTTTGCCGCTGCACACGCGCTTTGCGCTTCTCAGCATAGGTCTGCAAGCGATCTTTGATAGCGGGATCAGCGATCGCCAGTTCTTTCGCGGCATGAATCGCGGCATTGACGGCGCCCGCCTCGCCGATCGCCATCACGGCGACGGGAGCGCCCTCGGGCATCTGGACCATCGAGAGGAGCGCGTCAACGCCTTTCAGAGCGCCCAGGTCCCGCGGTACCCCGATCACGGGCAGATCGGCGCGCAGATCGGCGATATTGCCGGGCAAGTGGGCGGCGCCACCCGCACAGGCGATAATGACCTGCACAGACTCCGGCAGGTTCTCGATATGGCGAACGACCGAGCGCAGATCGCGATGCACGGAATTGATCTGCACCAGGCACGGAATGCCGAACTCGAATCTGAGCGTATTGATCGTTCTCATCATCAGAGACAGATCGGAGTCGCTCCCCATCGTCACCAGCACGCGGGGAGATCCCTGCGCCGCCGGGCCGACGCCTTCGGGAGAGATGAGGACGCCGGTCTCTGCATCAAGTGTCGTACGGAGTATAGCTTCATCCTGTGACATAATGTCAAATCGAGAGCGCCGCTCTCACCTCCTGTGCGTGTTCGTAGACCTGGGCGAGATCGTCGCCGACGACCGTGATATGGCCCATCTTGCGATCGACCCTGGCCTCGCGCTTACCGTAGATATGCACGAATACCTGATCGGGGTCATAGTCGTCGAGCCAGTACGGATCGGCAGGACCATCGCGATCGCCGAGAATATTGATCATCGCAGCAGCCTGGTAGAGCATATCCGTTGGTGCCAGCGGTAGATTTGTGATAGCGCGCAGGTGCTGGGTGAACTGCGAGGTCTTACACGCCTCGATCGTGTAGTGACCGAGGTTATGCGGTCGGGGAGCGATCTCATTGAGCCAGACCTTCCCGCTCGTATCCAGAAAGAACTCGCAGCCGAAGATACCTACACCCTGCAGAAAGTCGATCGTGCGGCGGGCGATCTCCTGCGCCTCGTCCTGCAACAAGCGCTCTATCGGAGCCGGAGCAAGCACAACCTGGCAGATATTGCGCGCGTGTACCATCTGAACCACCGGATACGTCATAATCTCGCCGCGCTCGTTGCGAGCGATCATCAGGCCAAGCTCTTTATCCAGATCCAGGCACTTCTCAATATACAGCTCGCGACCGCTTAACCTTGCCATAGCCGACGCGATCTCCTCCTGCTCATCGATGCGTATATTGCCGCGTCCATCGTAGGCATCCCTCTTCGCCTTCAGCATCAGCGGATAGTCCCACAACTGCGCGGCCTGCTCGATATCCGCCTCCGAAGCGACCGCCGTAAAAGGCGCAACCGGAATGGCGTGCTGCGCCAGGAACTCCTTCTGCTGATATTTATTCTGGATGATAGCCAGCAGATCAGGAGAGGGATATATCCGCGCGCCTTCCGCCTGCAAGGCCAGTAGGGCGTCGGTATTAATATGCTCTATCTCGTACGTCAGGATATCTGAGCGCGCGGCAAGCTGGCGCAGCGCCAGTGGATCTTTCAAGCTGCCGACAACCTGCTCCGCCACGATCGACGCGGGACTCTGCGGCGTAGGATCGAGCACAGTCACGCCGGCATAGTTCATAGCACGGGCGGCCTCAGCCGTCATAAGTCCGAGTTGGCCGCCGCCAATAATGCCAACGCGGGTAGACGCGGTAATAGCCGCTTCCTGTTCACTCAACATAACTTCAGTGGATGCTCCTTTAATTCTCGCACATTCATTGTAACCAGAAGCTGAGAGCAGTGTCAAACGGGTAGGAATATGATAAATCCGGACGCGCTGAAGCTGGTCCCTACGATTATATATGTGATTGATAGATTGTGAAAGGGAACATGCGCCAGATTGTATCTATTGTCGTAGGGACCAGCTTCTAGCGCGTCCGGATTTATCATATTCCTATCCCTCCACTATGTTGGGTGCCTTGCGTATCAGGGCGAACTCCACTAGAATAGGAGGCAGAAGCTATTCATTTCGTTGGAAAGGGGGGGATTGATGTATGCCACGTATACCGCCAGATGACGCCGCTCAGATACCTCAGACAGCGGGCGCGAGCGACGGCACAACGTCTACGTTGTTCAGAGTGATGGCGCACCGTCCTGGCATCATGCAGAACGCGATGCAGTTGTTGGATGCCGCCATGCGCACGGGGACCGTCGACGCAAAGCTCAAAGAATTGCTGGCGATCCGTGTCTCGCAGGTCAATTACTGTTACTACTGAATGGCGGCGCATACTGCCCTGGCAGGGCAGATGGGAGTAAGCGCGGAGACGCTTGACGCAATGTACCACATCGACGAGCATCATGACATGTTCACGGCTCGCGAGCTGGCGGCGCTGCGCTACGCAGAGATAGTAACGACGAGCGCGCGCGACGTAGACGAGAATCTGTGGGACGAACTGCAAGCACACTTTGACGACGGTGAACTGGTGGAGATCACCACCGTCATTGGTCTGTTCAACTTCTTCAATCGTTTCGCAGACGCCCTACAGATCGATCCTCCGCCACAAAACAAGCAACGCTAAAGGATAAAGACGATGCCCGGCAGTGAAGAGAAACTGGACGCGCTCTTAAGCGACCTGCGGGAGTTAACAACCTACCTGCACGGACGCGGCGAGAAGACGCTAACGCTCTCGAAGCAGTTCGAAGAGCACGCAAAGAAAGACGCATCGAGCAGAGATTTCGACCTCAACCAGGCCAGGATGCTTGATTATCAACATTACATCTGGCACGAAATCGCGAACTTAGTGGAAAAGTTAGTCAAACAGTACGACAGGTAGATATATCTCTTCAGTAGGGATGGGGCTTGCCCCCGTCCGGCCAGGGAAGCGCGATCAGGCAAGGGAGCTGTATTCCCGGGAGAATCGGATGGGGGCAAGCCCCATCCCTACTTATAGATTCTCCAGGTCCATATTTGCGTTACAGATACGTAAATAACCAGACTCTCTACAGGTTGCCTGATTTTGCCTTAGTGTAGCGCTCGGTCAGATCATCTTTCGTGCGTGAGTATAGCTCACGACCCTGAGTCAGAGCATCGTTCGCGCGTGCGCGTATCTGATCGTTCAGGCTGCCCGAGCGCAGTTGCACACCCTGTTCGCGCAGCAGAGCGAGAGTATCCTCGCCCGTCTGCGGAGCAACAAGCAGACCGATAACCACGCCAAGACCCAGTCCCAGCAGTAGACCCCAGATGAATTTCATGTCTTGTCTCCCTTCTTCGTACAAATAGTCTGTAAGACAGATTACAATACAAATGGCCGGAACGCTCTCCGGTCGGAATAATGAATATCTCCAGGCTCTTCAGCGTCCAGATTTGTCCAGCAGTTCCTCGACCTTATCCAGTAAGGAGTTCAGCTCAAAGGGTTTGCGGAGCAGGTATACGCTTTGGTAGCGCTGAGGGTTTCCCTCGATCAAGCTGGACACCTCGTCAGCCTCAAGCACGGCTGCGGTATAGACAATCACAGGAATATCAACCGTCACGGAATCGTTCTTCAACTGTTTGAGTACATCCTGCCCAGATATGTTGCCCAGCTTCAGATCGAGAATGAGCAGATCTGGTAGTAAGCTTTTAACGTACGTGAAAGCGTCTCTACCCTCCTGTAGGATAGAGACCTGGTATTGCTCATCTTCCAGCACCCTGCGCATCAGGTGAAGGAGTTCGTTCCTATCATCTACAACAAGTATTCGCTTTGCCAAATCGTACCGGTGCGCATCCAGAGAAGGCACCGCCTCCTGTCATGGTTATCCGACGCGGTTCATCTTAACTCATCGCGGGGTACTGTAACCGCTTCAGGTCGTGACTAATGCCAGTAGTGTATCACGTTACCGATGAACTAACAAGACTCATGGTAAGAAATTTTTCCAATTTTCCCTTGAGATTTCTCCTGAATTTGCTGGGCGCAAATAAGAAAAGAGGGTTTCTATTTCTCCTGACCATTACGCCGATTTCCAGGCGCTTTCCCAGACCAACCTGAATTTAGTAGTATCAATGTACATTGACATTTGACGAGCTAGCGAGTACAAATGATATAAGTGTCGAGAAGGCACTATCTAGAGCAGAGGCGCTCTCCATTAAACAGGTATATCTTATCTGATGAGGAGACAGAGCATGTACATGATTCCTGAGCCTACTGAGCCAGAATACTTTCTCAATACTTTTCCACGCGATGCTTTCCCTGCCTATAACTGGACGGAGCGCACCACCACATTGCCCGGCGCGGCATGGACTACTGAGACAACACACCGCGATGGTCAGCAAGGAGGGCTTCCGCTTTCAAGTGAACAAAGTCTCAAAATATACGATATTCTCTGCCGTTTCACCGCCAACTCTGGAGCCATCAGGCAGGCAGAATCTTTTGTCTATAGACCCTCAGATCGAGCAGCTCTTGAAGGAGTCCTGGAGCGTTATCGGGGAGGGTCACCAATTGAGCCAACCACCTGGATTCGCGCAACCTCCAAAGATGTCGCTCTCATCCGTACTCTTGGTATCCGTGAGACAGGAATGCTAGCCTCTGCCTCGGATTACCATACGTTCCACAAGTTCAAGCCAGGGGGCAGAAATCAGGCTGCGCAGATCTACCTGGAAGCATTGAAGATGACGTTAGATGCAGGAATTCGTCCCAGACTCCATCTTGAAGATGCCACTCGCGCTCCAATGGACTTCCTGCTCCCTTTTATTGAGAATGTCCAGGAGATAAGTGCGACTTATGGCCCTGAACTACGTCCAAAATTTCGCATCTGTGATACGATGGGGCTTGGACTACCATTTGATGACGTCGCATTACCACGCAGCATTCCTCGTATTTTCCATCAACGGCACAGCCCTCGGCAAAGGGGAACGAACGGGCAACGCCCCTCTCGAAGCCATACTGATGCATCTTATCGGGATGGGCTACTTCTGCGAAGAACAGCCCGATTTCACAGCCCTGAACGAGCTTGTGGACCTCTACGCCGCGATGGAGGAGCCGATCGCCTCGAAGTACCCGCTCTATGGACGTGACGCACACCGCACGCGAGCGGGAATCCATGCCGATGGACTCAACAAATTCTGGTGGATGTATGCCCCTTTCAACGTCCCTCAACTCCTTGGCAGGCCGTTTGAGGTATCACTCACCAAAGACAGCGGACTTGGCGGCCTGATCTTCCTTATCCGCCAGCATACTGGTCTCGACCTCCCCAAAGATGATCCCCGTCTACAAAAAACATATACCTGGCTCATGGAGGAATTCGACAATGGGCGCCAGACCAGTATTGAGTGGGAGGAGATTGCGCCCATTTTTGCCCACGCTTCCGCTCCGTAATCGCCTCCATCAGAGAACGTAGTGAGGCTAATATTATCGCAAAACTTTCAGAAGCTGGTTACGACGTGTTGAAGCCCTTTGGTGATAATCTACGTTACGACCTTGTAATTGAAGACGCTGATGGACGGTTCTGGCGAATACAGTGTAAGACAGGGAGATCAAACGGCGAGTATATCCAATTTGCACCGGCAAGCCTTTACTACCATACACGCGCGGGAAGGACTACTCATGGTAGTAAGAATTACAAAGACCAGATTGATTACTTCGCCGTGTACTGTCCTGAAAACAGAGAAGTATATCTGATACCTGTTGCACATGCCGGTGTATCACAGATGAATTTGCGCCTCGTACCAACTAAGAACAACCAGGGGAAAAATGTGCGCTGGGCAAAAGATTATGAACTGTAATATGAGTGAGGGCGGAGGGGATCGAACCCTCGACCTCGGACTTAAAAGGTCCTCGCTCTACCACTGAGCTACGCCCTCAAACCTGGTACATTATAACAAATCGCGCTTGCTCTGCCAGCTGAGCTACGCCAACTCGCTTGATAAGTTATACACCCATCGCGCTTGACCGTTGCTATTGTAGCGCATTTCGTGGCGCGATGCAATAGGGTAATGAGTAATCAGGACTATTTGCGGCTCTCGGCAACTTCCGTCGATGTCTATTTCTGGAAGAGGCGAGAGAGGGCTTTGACGCGCGGCTCCTGTCCCCAGAGAGCAAGCATGTGCTCGTAGAGGGCGTAGACCTCGCTGAAGGCGAGATCGCTCTCGATTTCCTGCGCGGCCCTGGCGGCGGCCTCCAGGTAGATGCAGCTCTGGGTCATGTTGCCGAGGACGCAGGATGTGTAGGCTTTTTGTTGCAGGAACTCGGCGCGGATACGTTCGGGCGGCGCAAGCTCATCTACCTGGGCAAAGGCGTTCCACGCTAAGCGGGGCTGACCGATGCGCAGGAAGACCAGCCCCTCGTACAGGTAGAGCATGGAGCGATCGCAGCGCGCATAGGCGAAGCAGGGATCGTCTTCGGGCTGCTCGGGGAAGACCGCGAAGGCCAGTTGCAGGAATTGCAGCGCCTCCTTCTCCCGGCCCATCGTCGCCTGGATCTCGGCGAGGCCCGCGAATATCCAGCTATGCAGGATAGGGGAGATATCGTCGCTGGTCTCCGTGACGCGGCGCAGCGCATCGTTGTAGGCATTCAGAGCTGAGCCGATGCGCTTGCGGGCGGTGAAAATTGAGGCCAGGCGTATCTGCGACGCGATATAGAGGTTCCAATCCTTCGAGAGCTGGCTGTATACCAGGGCCTGCGTGGCATCCTTTTGCGCGGTTACGAAATCGCCACGCTGCAGTTCGAGCAGGGCGATAAGTTGGTAGGCCTGGGCGGTCAGGCGGGCGGCGACCCTCTGTTCGGGATTAGGATAGAGCGTCGGCCTGCTCAGATTCGTCAAATAGGAGGGAAGCAGGCGCTCTAGCTCGGCCTGGCCTCCGATCATATACAACTGCCAGCACGAAGTAATGCCTAACGACCAGAGCGCCAGGGCCTCCGATTGCGCAGGCTGCTCTGAAGTATTTAGACCAGGAGAAGGGGTCGCCTCCTGGTCTGCCAGCAGGTGTGCAATGTTTCTCCTACCATAGGGAAGTTCAGCAAAGCCCAGTTCTTCTGGCGACATCTCGAAGACTTTGCAGAGCGCATCGAGAGAGGCATGGCGCGGCAACTGGCTGCCAGTCTCCCAGCGATTATAGGTATTGAGACTCACGCCCACTTTTTCACTGACGAATTCCGGCGTCCAACTTTTCTGTACACGGGCAGACTTCAACATGCTATTGTGCTTTTTCATGCGGCTTCCTCACACATAAACACATTTTACCTTATCGTTTGTTATATGTCCTTTTTCGCGGCGCGTCAAGTAGAAATTGTATTAAAATTAGCAGGATATTTCTGATGCTCTCTGTACGTCGCGGCACGTCGGCAAAAATACATGAGCCTCTCCAGATCGCTCCGGGCAGCGAAGCGATCTGGAGAGGCACGGGTATTACTTTTCTTACGCCAACAGTTCCTCTTCGCTCAGGGGACCGAGTGCGGTGAGCACCTGCTTATCGCGCATGGGGAAGCGGTGAAGCGCGCGCATCACGTCCTCTTTCGTTACCTTCTCCACGCGCTCAATCTCTTCTTCGACGCTCACCAGGCGACCCTCTGTCACCCAGTCGTTTGCCAGCGAGCGCATACGCGCGAAGGTCGATTCGCTGCTGAGTACGATGCCGCTGATCCATTTATCTTTGGCGCGGCGCAGTTCATCCTCGAATATACCCTCATTCAGCAGACTGTCGAGTTCGGAGCGGAGCAACTTCAGCACGCGGGGAGCTTCTTCCGGCGTCGAGTTCGCCTCCATCAGCATGATGCCTGTTCCCTCCATGGACCAGACACCGGCGCTCGCGGACTCGGCGAGGCCACGCTGATGGATGTTCCAGTAGAGGCGCGAACCATCGGTATCGCCCAGGATACTGCCGCCGAGCACATCGGCGTAGTAGTCGGGATCTTTGACATCGACTGTTGGCATGGCGATGATCATAATCTCCTGCTTGAGCTTCTTATCGACCATCACGTTGTTTATCGCATGGGCGGGCTCATAGTGCGATACGTCGCGCCCACTATCGCCGGTGCGCCAGTTATTGGCATGCTGCTCGGCCAGGTCTATGATGTGGTTCCAATCAAAGTTGCCGGCCACCGAAAGAATCAGGTTGTTGGCGGCATAGCGGCGGCGCCAGTACTCACGCATCTGCTCGACATGCATGCTGCGAATGCTCTCGCGCGAACCCAGGACATCGTGTCCAAGCGGATGATCGCCGAAATAGGTCTGCATCATACGGCGATAGGTGATGTTATAGGGCTGGTCCTCGGAGCGTGCAATCTCGTTTACGATAACTTCCTTCTCCGTCTCGAAGTCGCTCTCGGCGAGGCGCGGATACATCATATCGCTGAGCAGTTCCACGGCACGATCCAGGTACTCACCCAGCACGCGCGCGTAATAGACGGTGGACTCGTGGGAAGTAAAGGCATTCAGTTCGGCACCGATCTTGTTGAAAGCCAGGGTGATCTCCTGCCAATCAAGCGACTTTGTACCCTTAAAGACCATATGCTCCAGGAAATGAGAGACGCCAGCGATCGAGGGGTCCTTCTCGTCGCGCGAGCCAGTGTGTACATAATACGACACGGCCACCGATTCAAAGTCGGGCATCGGCTGACCAACAATCTGCAAGCCGTTATTGAGGCGATGGGTATAAAACACAGTACCGTTAGCTGTGGATTCTGACATGTGGTTGCTCCTCATAATGTCACAAACGTAGGTGGCCTGCTCGTTACTCTTTTACAGGCATAGTTTGTGACTATCATCGGCGGCTCGCCGGGGTTGGTGTGGGTGGCGGGGTTTGCGGCCCCGGGGCCGCAAACCCCGCCACCCACACCAACCCCCTTGTGAAGCGCCGCAGGCGCTGATGAGTCAGGAAAAAGGGTCCTAAATAGTTACCCTATTTTACGGTTACTGAGGCTATGGTATACTGAATTTGCTGTAGAGCATGCAAGGAGAATTAAAAGATGAGTAATTACCGCTATACTATTATCTTACAACCCGACGAGGAAGAGGGAGGCTACACTGTTACCGTTCCGGCATTGCCAGGTTGTATTACACAGGGAGAGACGGTGGATGAAGCTATTGAGATGGCAAAAGATGCCATACGTCTCCATATAGAGTCTCTAATCGCTGAAGGACAACCAGTCCCTAAAGAGGACAAGCATCCACAAGCCATCACCATTGATGTTGCCGCCTGACCTCAATCGGCATTAGATCGATTATGATGAAACAAGCGTGCAAAAGAAGGGCATTGCGTCTCTCTTTCGCACGCTTGTTCACTTCAAGAAACAAACACTGCATTTTGCATAATATCCAGCGCCACATTACGAGCGTAGTCATCGGCCAGCGGCAGGTTCGGCCAGAGACGATGCGCGGTATCGTTCACCGCCATAAGGACGCCGAAGCGCTGCAGGATATAGGCGGCGGGCATCTGTACCGGCGCTGTTTGCAGATTATCTCCATCATGCAGCATCGCCGTTGCCAGACAGCCAGAAGATCGATTGGAGATCGAGGAGAAGGATCTCCACTGGTATCCACTCCCTGGGGAGGCGCTATGACATGCCCATCGGCAGCGGCGTAGATCCAGGTCGGGCGAACGATAGCGGCGGCGTGCCACCCCTCGCTGGTCACGTCACCCGATTGAGGCCAGGGCAGGGTACAGAAGTTCCGGCAGTCGTTTCCGGCAAAGGAGCACGCGGGCCCAAAACGCAGGCCATCACACCGCGCGGGCCGCGCAGTATCGATATCCAGTAAAAAGCGCACCCGCGCGGTGAGTGGCTTTGTCGCCTGGCGAGGTTGAATGCTCTGGTTGTATGTATAGAATTCGCCAGGCTGCACAGTGGTCGAGGATTGCAGCGTATCAAGGAGACCCTGCGCCGCCTTGACCAGAGCTCCTCGCTGTGAAGGGGAGAGCTGATTGAGCGAGAGCGTCTGCGGAAACGAAACGAGGGAGGCGCTGGGGACATACGCATTCGAGCCGCTAAAGCGAACATCGCAGGTCTGCCTTTCTGGATCGGACGGCACCAGGAGGGTACAACTCATCGACTGGAATGGCGTCGCACGCCACTCCAATACATGCTTGCCAGCCGGCAACCTGACGGGAGGATCATCGTTGAGCGCGGGCATGCGAGAGAGCGGCTTGCCATCGAAAAAGAACGTTCCCCAGGAGGGAAGGGTTTGAAAGTAAAAGTAGTCCGATGAGAGAGCGGTCGATGTATTTGATAGGCCAGGGATTCGCGCGACAATTAACTGCTGTATCGGCGGCCAGCTTCCCAGCAGCGCCAGGAGGGCCACCAGTACAACGCCCGTTGTGATAGCTACCTGCTTGCGCCTCTGGTGGGGAGAATAGCGAGGTTTTAATGATATCCGCTTTACAGGCAAGATGCTGTCTTCAGCGCCCGGTAGATCGCTTATCTCTATCTCTTTTGTATCGTCTGACATTTCTTCTTCCTCCACAATCCTTTTCTAAATAGCGCTTCCTTGTATATTAAGAGCATTGTATAGATGCAACACCTTGAGCAGCTATAGATGAGCAGAACTACATTGATAACAGTTTCGTACATCTGACGGTAACATTACCTATATTAAAATGTCAATAAAATTGAGGTAACTCTTCAGGACTCCTCGCGCCTCAGGCGCTTCGCCGCCCATACCAGACTCGTGCGAGCCGCAGAGCGCGCGGAGCCACGAAGAGTCAGGGAAGGAAGATCTGAAGAGTTACAAATTGAGCTATATTGCATATCTCTTTTGCCGCTCATTGTGTATAGTACTGCAAATATACGACAAATCTACGTTGAATATAAAAAGAATGTGTGCTATGCTAACAATAGCGGGCTGTTGTGTTAGTGTCCGCTATCAGCCCGACAATTATATCCAGGCTTTCCTGGTGCTGCCGCTAAAAAAATGAGGAGCCGTGCATGTCGACCTCAACGTGGGGAGGACCTGAAGCATATCCCGATGAGCCCTACCCATTGTCATTACTCAGGCATCTCCTTCGACAGATGATGATGCAGTTTGCTGCTCAGGGAGCATGCATCGCGTTATTCGATGAGAGCATAGAACAACTAAGGGTACAGGCGCATGTGCGCCTACGCAGCGCGGCGATGGCGGCCACGTCTGCCGCCGTGCTCAAATCGACCAGACGCCGTCCGACTATCCACCTGGAGAACGATATCCCCTCTCCATTCGCGCGCCAGAGCACGCCAGTCCTGGAGGCGCTGGACGACGTTCTGCCTCAGCAGAGCGATCTCTTCGCCATCGGGACCGCCTATCCGATCGGACAGGACCTGATCGGCTACACCTGGCTCAAGGGTGAAGCGTATATTATGCGCCACGATGAATACCTGCACGCTCCCTTCCGCAGCATCCCCACTCTATACACCGACATCACTCCCACCAGCTACCTTGCGGTGCCAATTCAGGAATCGACCCTTGCTGATACCTTACAAGGACATCAATATACGGCCAACATATTAGGGGTAATCATCCTGTACCAGATTACGCCCGGAACAGGATTTCAGCAGAAGCAGCGCGCCGAGGCGCTCCAATATGTAGAGCAGATCGCGCTCTATCTGCAAAACCACCAGTTGCAACGGTCGCACCGTCGCACCAGCGAGTACCTGCAGCGTTTGCAGGAGATCAGCACAGCGTTCCCAAGTTCCCTCAAGTTAACCGATCTAGTAGAAAAGATCTACCAGTTTGTCGGACAGGTCGTTGATGTCTCCTCCATGCTATTTACGCTCTACGACCGGGACCTGGAAAAGATCTACGACGTGTTCGCCATAAACAATAACATGCGCGTAGAGGCCCTTACCGAGCAGCCGCATATTATGAGCAAGGAAGAGCGGCCCGTCTGGTGGCAGATAGCACAGCAGGAGAAACGCACGCTCCACTTCTCGCCCGCCCAGGAGATGCGTAAGGCCGACGACTACCTCGAACTTCTGACTGGGACGTGGGGAGATCAGCGGCACACCGAGTCGTTTTTGCTGCTTCCCATGAAAATGTTCAACCGCGTGATAGGCACGCTGAGCCTGACAAGCCTGCGCACAAATGCCTACCATTCTGAAGAGGTGCAGGTGCTGGAGACGATGCTGCAGATCGTCACCGTGAGCATCGAAAACGCCAAACTCTACGAGCGCGACCGTCAGCTCCTGCAAGAAGCCAAGCAGCGCGAGGCACAATTGGCCGCCATCAATAGCGCGCTACAGGCGATCGGTTCCGGGCTCAATGTCACGGAACTGCTCAACAGCCTGGTCAAATCCGTAGCGGTCCTGGTCAACGTCGATATGTGCGTATTCTTCCAGTTCACTCCCGCAAAGGACGAACTGTTCACACATGCCATCTACGCCCCAACATTCATCAGACAGGCCGACGATGGCAGCGAGCGTCCAGCGATCGCGATAAATCAAAATCAGAAGGCGCATGAAGAGCTTATCAACATGGTGCGTTTCCCCATCGCGGACACCATTCTAGGGCAGCGACTGGGCGAGGGCTTCTTTTATCTCGACTCTGCGCAACTGGAAGAGCTCGCGCAGAAGGGCGGCGAGGCATTTGCCATCTTCCTGCAAGAGACGCAGATCCAGCACATGCTCATGATCCCCATGTCCTATCAGGGCGATATGGTCGGCATCCTGGGAGTGCCCACGCCGAAGGAGGCGCACTTCTTCCGTCCGAAGGACATCGCATCGCTGCTGGCGATCTGCGCCCAGGCGACCAGCGCCATCCGCAACGCCCAGCTCTTCGAGCAGCGCGAGGAGGCTTACGCCGAACTACAGCGTCTGAGCAAGCTCAAAGACGAGTTTCTAGTAACCGCATCGCACGAGCTGCGCACGCCGCTCAGCGCAATCAGCGGCTACTCCAGCCTGTTGAGGCGGCAGAGCTCGCGCATCTCCGCGCCGCAGATACTGCGCTTCGCCACCAAGATTGCCGGTGCCGCAGAGCAACTCACCAATCTCGTCACAAGAATGACCGAAGCAGCGCAGATGGGAGCCGTCGACAAGAAGCTGTATATGCAGATCGAGCCGGTCCACGTGCTCTCAGCCGTCGAGATAGCATCAACCATGCTAACATTCAACGTTGAACAAAAAATTACCTACGCGGTTAACTCGGACCTGTGGATCAACGGGGACGCCACGCGTTTTCGCCAGGTGCTCTCGAACCTGCTTGAAAACGCCGTGAAATACTCCTCGTCCGAAAGTCACGTCTACCTCTCGGCAAAGGCGATGACGCTGCAACCAGCGGCGAAGCTATTGTCCGACGACCAGTTCGACCCGGCGCTGCTGGACCAGGGAGACCCGCCTGTTGTGCTGATCCGGGTGCAGGACCAGGGGGAAGGCGTTGAGCCTGCGGACCAACATAAGATCTTCGAGAAATTTGTACGCGCACCACGCTCGCTCACCACCCCCGTGCGAGGCTCTGGACTAGGATTGTATATAAGCCGCCGGAATGTAGAGGCAATGGGAGGCAAGCTCTGGTTAGAGAGCAGTGTGCCCAACGAAGGTTCTACCTTCAGCTTCTACCTACCGCGCATTGATCCCCCCATCGGAACAGGAGAGCAGGAAACGGGTGAACACAAAGCCTTATAAGAAGATACTGGTCGTTGACGATGACCCGATTATTCGCGATATGATGGTGGATATCCTGGGGATGGAGGGATACCCTATCGAAGTAGCAAGGAATGGGCATGAGGCGCTTGAGAAGCTGCACGGCACGGAAGATTACCTGGTCTTTCTCGATCTGATGATGCCCGGCATGAATGGACGCGATGTCTGTGAACAGTTGAACGCGGAGCCAGATATACGCAAGCGCCACGTCATCATCCTTATCTCCGCCCTGGACAATCTCGCCCAGGCCAGGACGCTACACGTGAATAGCACGATGCCCAAGCCCTTCTCGGTCGAGGACGTACTGCGGGTCGTGCAGCCCTATATGGGGAGCCCGCTGGGGTAAAGGTCAAAGACTATCCAACAGATGATGTAATTCACGAACCAGACGATGCCGCAAAGAAACATTCGATCACGACTTCCTGGTTTGGATTGTCGGTATGTGATGGTCATGACAACAACGTATCTACTTATCGAATGAGAGAGAGACGTTTAGCCCACGCTGCCAGACATCTCCAACTGGATCAGACGATTCAGTTCAACCGCGTACTCCATGGGAAGTTCCCTGGTGATCGGCTCAATGAATCCGTTCACGATCAGCGAATACGCCTCGGATTCAGCCAGGCCACGGCTCATCAGGTAGAAAAGCTGGTCGCCACCAACCTGCGAGACAGTCGCCTCGTGGCCAACCTCGGTCTGGTTCTCTTCGACGCGAATGGTTGGATAGGTATCGGTGCGAGCGTTCTCGTCGAGTAAAAGCGCATCACAGCGAACACTGGATTTGGTATGGTGCGCCCCCCGGTTGATGCGGACCAGCCCACGATACGAGGCACGACCAGTCCCCTTGGAGACCGACTTCGAGAGAATCTGGGAGGTGGTATGCGGAGCAAGGTGCGTGACCTTCGCTCCAGCGTCCAGATGCATCCCATCGCTGGCGAACGCGACGGAGAGGATATCCCCTCTCGCGCCCGGCTCCATCAGCAGAACCGCGGGATACTTCATCGTCACCTTCGAGCCGAGGTTGCCATCGACCCATTCCATCGTTGCGTCTCGATAAACCGCTGCCCGCTTAGTAACGAGATTGTAGACGTTCTTCGACCAGTTCTGGATCGTCGTGTAGCGGACGCGGGCACCTTCCATGACCTTGATCTCGACGACCGCGCTGTGCAGGCTGTCGCTGGCATACGTCGGAGCGGTACAGCCCTCAACATAGTGGACATAGGAGCCAGGGGCGGCGATAATCAAGGTGCGCTCGAACTGACCCATGTTCTGGGCATTGATACGAAAGTAGGCTTGCAAGGGAATTTCCACTCGCACGCCCTCTGGTATGTAGACAAAGCTACCACCACTCCACACCGCGCTGTTGAGCGAGGCGAATTTATTATCGGACGGCGGAATAACGGTGCCGAAATGCTCTTTGATAATGTCGGGATACTCGCGCAGGGCCGTATCCATGTCAGTGAAGATCACACCGAGCTTCTCAAGGTCTTCGCGCACCTTGTGGTAGACAGCCTCACTCTCATACTGCGCCGTCACGCCCGCCAGATACTTCTGCTCAGCCTGCGGAATACCCAGGCGATCAAAGGTATCCTTCATCTCTGAAGGGATGTCGTCCCAGGTTTTCCCCTGCTGTGCGACTGGCTTGATATAGTAGTAGATGTTGTCGAAGTCAATTCCCGAGAGGTCCGCACCCCATGTTGGCATGGGGCGTTTCTCGAAGAGTGTCAGGCTCTTGAGGCGGAACTCTCGCATCCAGCCAGGTTCACCCTTCATTTCGGATATTTGTTCAACGATCTTCCTGCTCAGTCCCCGCTCGGACTTGAACGCATAATTTTCGGCCATGTGGAACCCGGCAGAGTATGCCTGCTGTTCCGTTCCGTATACCTGAGTATTCATCGAATTGACTCCATTTCCTGCTCTGTTCGTGCAGGAAGCCTATGGTTCCTGCTCATCCTTACGTAACGATGCGGATATATGCATTCGTTTATGTGTGGTAAGTCAGGGGTTTCGTGCAGTCTCGAGAATGTTAGGTGACTGTTGTCGTATCCCTGGCTCCTCGTCAAATCGACTGAGGGGATGTGAAGTGGCCTTACTGGGAGAACACAGAAGCAGGGAAGTACCGAAGCTGTTCCTGTTGGAAGAAAGAGAGATGCGTTCGCTCTTTCTCTTACTTCTATTATAGCACAATTATTTACAGGAAGCGACTCTGCAAAATGCGGGTAGGATCCTACGAGGGAATGTACAATCACTTTATTTCCTTAATCCAGGCATATCAACCAGGAGGCTTGCTGAAAGCAGTGCATGTTCACACTGCACCTTTTCCAGAGAGGTAAAGCCCAAAGAGTTCATAGTACTATAGAGGACACCAAAAGAGTATTCGCTTATATCTCCTAACGGGTTCTTCTCGATCATCCAGCGGGCCAATGTGCGCAGATGTAGGACCGTCTCCCAGGTTTTTGTAAGTGCTGGATTGCGCGTTGCATAACTGGTTCGCAAAGACTCTAATTGATTAAAGTGTTTGATATTGCAGATTGCCTCTTCTAACGCCAGACGTTCTTCTAACGTCGCTTGCTCTGGACGCAACAATTGCAGACGAACCACCGTATCAAGCATTGTCACATCGCGTAAGATATGACCTGGTCTGGTACACTGAAAATCAATCAACCAGGGATGTTCTGTATCATCTACCAATATATTGCGGTGATTAAGATCACCATGTGTTATCCCTACATACGTTGGTCGTATCACTGGCTTTACTGCTTTTAATCCATCAAAAGGGTTTATAAATTCACGATTTGCCGAATTTTGTAATGATTGGAAACACAATTTCTCTTGCTGCGATATTGGTACCAAACGCTCCACTATCTTCTGTTCTAGCTGCTTTACACTGTAGCCGCATTGCTGTTGATAGTCCTCCGTCCAATTCAATAGTTGCAAGGTCTGGTTTGCGTACCACATACCACAGGTCCGACGGAATAAAACATCCAGGACGTGCCTCACCTGGCCGGGACTGGCTTGCTGATAGAATACGCCAAATTCCTGCATTTGATGCGTCGCCGTTCCCAAAAAGGTGTAGGAAATTGCGCCCAAATGAGCCGTCCACTGATAGTCGAGGGCCACTGCACTCCCACTCCCAATGAAATCACGAACATATTTACGGTAGTTCTCATGCTCTTGTTTGATTATCTGGAGATTGCCAATCTTGACGACTAGCTGCTGTCCCGCGCCTTGCGCATAAAAAGGTTGAGCCTTCACAACCCTGGTACCGCTAAATCCATGCGAGAGCACTTCGACCAGGATCTCTTGAGCATGCTGTGCAAAAAGGCTATCCAGCAGATGATGTAATTCACGAATCAGACGATGCCGCAAAGAAACATTCGATCTAACGTTCTCCTGAGCATAGAGTTCGAGTATCAATTGCTCAGGCTCACAGCCCTGCCAGACTATCCTGGGCGAGGCATTTGCCATTCCCCAATGAATTAGTGAGGGTGCGTTGAAATTCATCAGGAGTATTCCTCTCTATGAAAGTAGATGAGATCTTGTCTAAGCTTAATCTGATCACACTCTCATTGAGAGTAAGATTACCCTATTGGTAAGTCGAAATACTAGCGTGATTCTGGGCGGAACTTTGGAAAATACTACCAACTTTTTCGGGATTATATGTCACTTCTTTAGAAGCGCCAGAGCGGCGCTATAACTGCTGAGCTTTTTATCGACCTGACCCTCTATCTCTTCAGCAGTAAGCCAGCTTACGGGCAACTCGGCTTCTTGCTGAGTCAAAACCTGTTGAGGCGCTATTAGCGACCCATAAATAATATCCAGCCAGCTCCCACCGCGATGATCTTTGATCGGCACCAGAGAGATGAGCGTCAGGTGTTGGTCGCCGGGTAGAAATACGCCAGCCTCCTCGCCGAGTTCGCGCAGGCCTGCCTGTAACGGGTCCTCGCCAGGCTCAATGGCACCGCCGGGCAGTTCGAGTCCCTTTGTCTGGTGACGCACAAAGAGGCACTTCGATTCATAGGCCCACTGCGCTACGACGGCTATTCTTGCGGCAGCCCTGACCAGGTATACTGGCTTCTTGCCAGCCTCCTCCGCCCGTGTTAAGGGCACTATAAACTCCATATCTTTATATCTCCAATGGATGCTTGCTAGACGTACAAAAAGCGGCGGCGCATTTGCTGGCAAGCGCAGTGGCTTCACGATAGTTTGCGCCTCCATTTAGCGCGTCCAGGAAGCCCGCGCTAAAACTTGCGCCCGCCCCTATCGTTCTCAAAGGTTGAATAGGCTCAGCCGCCACGAAATACTCGTCTTGCCGCTCCACCAGAACAGCGCCGACGCTGCCCAATGTGATTACGATCGCCCCTGCATTGCATAGTTGCAGCGCAGAGCGACCCCAGGCAAGGGCATCGTCCACGCTTCCACCTCTTCTCATTTGTACAATATCGATAGATGAGAGGTGCGTGAGCTGCTGTACCTTCTCCGCATGATGCGAAGAACTCAGATTAACAAAGCAGCGCACTTTTGCCTGAGACCACTTTTGTAAAAGCGCGAGGCGCTTTTCACTATGTTCTTCATAGATGTCAAGATAGGCAAAGTTATAATCGGGTAGCTCATCAAACGCAGCATTATAATGAAAGGCACAATCCTCCACCAGCCAGGCGCGCTCATCTGAAGAGAGCGGTGAGAGGAAGAAGGTGGTTGGAGTAACGACGCCTTCAACATCAATAAGAGAGACATCGACCTTTTCCCGCTGTAACAGGTCGATTAGTGGCTGACCATCGCTGCGCGTAATCGCATTGGTCGGAACCAGCCGCGTGCGCATCCCCAGCCGCGCTGCAAGTAAAGCCACAATCGCCGCATCATTACCCAGCAGCCGTTCGACACCTAAAACCGGGGTCATCGCTCCTGGTACAGGGAGGTGAGCCATCGTCAGAATAATGAGCCATTTCAAGTCGCCTACTGCACAAAGATCAAGCATTCTCTTTCACTCAAGCCATTCTAAGCGCCTGCGTCTCCACCAGTGACGAGGCTATCCAGTCTTTATAAGCGGCGTGCCATATCTGTCGCTTCGATGGCGACAGCAAGGCGCTAGACGCATTCACCTTCTCCATCAAGTATCGTAACTGTACTTCATACCAGGTCAGAACACGGATGATGCCATCATCCACGTAGCCAGCCTGTACCATTTCACGCGCTATCGCGCAGAGTTCCGCGTGTCCATTGATCCCGACATGTAGTCGCTCCCATTCGCGTATGATAGTATCGTTGACCAGAGAAAAAACCTGCGCCAGGCTGCGAATCAGCGCATATCCCAAATAGCGATGTCCTGCAATAGCCTGCCGTAGCAGTTCTCTCTCCGCACCTGCAGAGACCTTCTGTAAGCCTTTTAGCGCATATACAATCGGAAAACCGTAATTCACCCAGTACTGACAGGCTATACATATGCTCCCTATCTCCGGCACTACATACGCCGTGCGATAGCGGGCGAAGGACACATCTAAGCGTTCGCTTATCAGTTGTGGCACTTGCTGCTGTAGCTCAAACAGGTATCTACTTTTCGCCAGCACCTCAAGTGGAGAGACCATATACGACACATCCTCATAAACAGGTCGCCCGCCTGCCTGCGGTAGCAGCGAACCATGAGCGAGCGACACCGTATCAAAAATCTCTTCCACAGATGCATCATACATAGTCGGGAGCACAACATCGGTTCTACCCAGAAACTCAATATTTTCGATAAGGTCCTGAACCGACATCAGCGGGTCAAAGAATATAAAGCCGAAGCGCAATTGCACACCTAGCAGGCTGAAATAACGGATGGCTGAAACCATCTCTTGCACGGTGCTCCCTTTATTGTAGCGTATGAGTTGCGCCGAGGCTCCCGACTCGACGCCTAGAAAGAGACGGGACAGGCCACCGTCCATGCTACGCTTGAACAGTTTTCCGCGCTGCACATGCCATTGTGAGTCACGGCTCTCGCGAAAGATCTGATCAGCACGGCATGAAGCATCGAACGTTATCTGCAAACCCCGTTGCTGCACGCCATCTAAAAAATCGGTAATACGCTGGATCGTTGCTTCTCCATCCTCTACACCAATAAAATCCTCATCGGCCAGGAAGATGTGGGGAGTACGCCGAAAGTGTTGAAAGACGCGCGCGAAGACCTCCCATTGCTCTATCATGGATGCGACCGGCAATGTCCTCCATATACTACCTTTATGTGTGCGTGGGCAGAAGCTACATTTATTGTATTGACAGCCACGGCTAAACTCCGCCGTCATCACACCATCATGAGCAAAGAGTTCGGTGACTGTATCGAGTGCAGGAAGTGGCAAATGTTCCATAGCAAGGTAACGTGAAGGAGTACTAACAATCTTTCCTTGTTCCCTATCACGATAGTAGATACCCGATACCCGGTCCAGATGCGAGCGATCACGACCGTATCTGACGAGGTCAGCAAGTGTAAGCTCACCCTCCTTGCGGCAAATCACCACCTCTGGATACACCTCCAGGATCTCGCGATAGCACATTGCCGGGAGAATATTGCCAAGAACTACGGTCGGCGGCTTTTCGGTTGCTTTAGAACTATAGACGCCATCCAGTAAGCGTTGCATGAGATCAAACTGACCAAAATTGACAGAGATACCCAGAATATCTGGATGTAATAAGCACATACTTGCCAACACATCCTCTACACTGATGCCCAACTGACAGTCCATCAACTCCACGTTGGCAAGATGGTGGAGTCGCAGATAGGATGCTAGATATGCAATGCCAAGAGTAAGGCGTGCGGCTGGATACATTTCTGGGTGAAACAAACTTACTAACAAAACAGTTGGAAGTCTCAATCTAGATCGCAGTCGCTCATTTAAGGAAGCAGACAAACAGTCCCCAACGGCAACAAGGGAATGGGCCTCAAAGTGTACATCAAGCTCCTCAACCAGTTCGCGAACAAATGGGTGCGTTGTTAGACCACCATGTGAACTGCAGAGCACCACCTGATCATCATCCATCAAACAAAGAATACGTCGATCGGGTGATCCGGTCACTGTTACCTGCAGCGGCATAACTGCTGCCCAATGGGGAGAAGACTGCAAAAGAACCAGGATGTTGTGCGACGTCAACATCGGCGTTTCCCATGGTCTATTTAACGCCGCGATCACTTCAGGCCAGACATCGAGCACAGCTTCGACGATATGAGTAGATACTATCATAAATACATCTTCCTTACGCTAAACAAACCACCCTTGCTGCGCTTCAAAATCCAGTGCATTGCGACCACAGCCCTTCCAATAGGGCGTCAGATCGTACTCCCTATACACCTCTTGTAATGCAAAAGCAATTTCTAGTAAATCCTCATAAGGAGGGCGGGAATGTTCCTCGTAGTGGCTGCCATGGTCGTTATGGAAGACATTGACGATCGGAGTCACGCCGATACTGGCGAGATATCTGATCCCAGCAATAGTTGAGCGCACCGGCTCAAGGCCGGCAATAAGGATAGAATGCACGCGCTTACCGCTCACCATAGAAGCAGCATGTTCCAGAGCGTCTAGCAAGCGTTGTCGTCCATAAAGGCTGGCCTTGCCAGGGCAGATAACTTCAAAGAGATGCTCATCAAATACTTCTAAATTCATACTGATGCGCGCATTTAAATCTTCTAGAGATGCAAATAGGCCAAAATCTCGCGGTGGCATAGTCGCAATATGGGTCTGCAAACGACGCTCAATAGGCAGCGAGGATTGTTGCTCATCGAGCGCCTGTGCAATCTTCAGATGGCGTTGAAAACCCTGATCGTAATTAGACAGGTTACCACCCACCAGCATAATTTGCTTCAGCAGGTGAGCATCGGTCTGCAAAGCAATCTCTAGCACAGAAGCGGCAAGAGTGGGACTGATAGTATTAAGAAATAGCTGCTGCGAACTGCGATTTGGCTTCAATGAACAAAATTTGCACTCATGACCATCATTGAAATAGTAGCAATTTGCAGGTGTGAAGAAAGCAAGTGATGATCCACCATAGAGATTAGCGACACGATCACACCGTACACCACCCGGTGTAATACGCTCAAAGAAACGAGGGCGATGAGGAAAGGTAGCCTCAACATCAATCCCGTTATTTCCTACCAATCGATAAACTTTATCACGATAGATCAAGCGCCAGGGAGATCGTGGCTTATAGTTGACTGCTACCACAACATCCTTCAAATACACTTCCTGGGGTATTCTACTTTTCCTATCCAGATGCCGATCATCACTATCATCGTAGGCACGCCGTTTCTCCATACTTGAGTGATCATACTCAAATTGTTTTAAAAATGCAGCATCGAAGGAAATTCCCTCAGATAAAATATGTAGTTTAAGTTGCGCCGCATCACTATTACTAAACGCGGTCATGGATCAACCTCTTTTTCACAGTCAGTAGATGGGAGTAAGGATAATCTATCGTACTTCCCTTTGTCAAGAGAATAAAACCCATGATATTCACTCACAGATATGGAAAGTTGCTCTGATGCTCCACTACTGAACATATATAGTAAAACCAAGTCTAAGCCTGGTATGAAATCATGCCAGAGTTATGGGTAGTGTCCAGAATGAAAAATATGTTCTAATACCCTTCTGACGCTTGCACGCACAGAGGCATTTGAGGACTAAGCATAGTGATATTATACTCTTCATAAGCCAGTTATGCATCTATGAGTTCATCAATAATATCCTGCGCCCGTTTGATCTGAGATTTGAGACCTACTGTTTCAAATAGTTCTACCGCTTTCCTGGCATAATCCAGATTTCGATCCAGTTCAGCTAAACCGAGGTAATTCCAGGCTAACAGACGGCCATCGGCCCCATTTTCTGACAGGCTTTTTGATTCGTTATAGTATTTACGTGCCTTCACTTTATCATTGATGCTCAGGTAAGCATCTGCTTTCAAACGTGCGTGATGCGCCAACACGCGATCCCACTGAAGTCCCGACATATCTTTATCCGCCTTATCCAGAAGTTCAAGCGCTTCATTACTCTTACCCTTTAGTAGCTGTACTTCGGCCATATAGCTCAGGGCAGAGATCCTTGTTCGCAGACTGTCATAATTTTTTCGCCTTGCGGCCTTATCCTGTGCCTTTTCGAGGAACTCTAAGGCTTGATCTGGATCTCTACGAAGGTAAGTTTGCCCAAGACGTAAATAGACTTCGGCCTGTAATGTCTCGTCTCCAATCTCTTCTGCCTTTCTCATTGCAGGATCAAGATATTCTTTGGCCACGTCAAACTCTTCTTGATGAGCATAATGTCTACCGAGCAAAATCTGTACTTTGATTTTGTTTACATCACCTGACATTTTCTCAAAAATGGCATTGAGAAACTTCTCTGATTCTGGCCATCGCCCACTGATGTGTAAATAGTGAGCAACCGTTGTACCAAAAGCGCAAAGTGTGTTCTCTTTTTTGACAGTATATTTTACGAGCAGCAGTTCGAGTGCATCTATAAGATTGTTCAAGTCATCAGCAAACAGATTGGCTTTCTCACTGTATACTTCCCACTCCTCATACTCTTTGGCAATTCCGACTGCCCATTCAATAAAATCTTGCTGTACCTCTGTTATTAATGTTGAGTTCTTCTTACGATTCATGACATACTCTCGCAGTGTATCATGTAAATAAAAATTATCATTGACCATGGTCCACAGACCGTAATGATGCAATTGTGTCAGCGCTTTCTCATACGATTGCTTATCGTACCCTATCACACTTTGTAGTTTCCTCTTATCCAGGAGTGATTTAAAGAGAATCATCATCACAAGTAGCCGCAGCTCATTCCTGTTCAGTTGTTGCAGTGCTCGCTCGTAAATATATTCCCATAAGTCATGAGACCCTGGTTTTATATCGTCTAAGACCGCCTTTATGTCGCTAATGCTGTGGATGTAGTTGCTGACCAGTTCTAGCGCTAGAGGTATACCAGCAGTAGCTTTAAAAATTTCCTCATATACCTCTTCACTCCATTGCCTCGAAGAGAGCAAAATCGATTTTTCTTTACAAAGATAGATGAAATATTCCTTCGCCTTTGTTGCATCAAAAGCTCTTACTTCTATGACACGGTAGGTATAGCGCCGTATCTCTGGTGAATCGCGCCAACTGGTGAGTAAGAAAAAACTTCCTACCGCAACCTCACTTAGCAATGCCGCAAAATCGCTATCCAGTTCCTTTTCTTCTTCCAGGAAAAATTCGAAGCTATCAAGAATAACGAGGGTGGGTGCATTTCGGAGCACTTCCTGTATCCCTTTCAGTGGATCTTTGTTCCCTCGGTATGGCTGCTCATGTACTTCCAAAATCTCAGCATATATTTCATGCTTGCTTTGATGAAAGTTGTATGGCTTTGCGATCCCAGTAGTAGTCAACTCTTCCTTACGAAACGTCAACCATACGATATGAGTGAAACGTTTTCCCAGAGGACCATCCTCAACCATGCAACTTTCTGCAATTTTCTTTGCAATTAAGCTCTTTCCGCATCCACGACCACCCCATAAAAATATCCCCCGAATATCTCTGTCGATCAAACATTTCTGTATCTCTGTCAGCACCTCTACCTGCTCAAACACATTTCCCGGAGGAGCCGCTATATGGTTATACTTGACCTTAACAGCATGTGGCCTCTGTGCCACATTAGAATCTGATACATCTGTCAAGATAGGCGATGTTGTGATAGGTGCGGAATGGCGGCTAGCGGCACTATCCGCTTGTATGCCTGAAGTGATATATGATGAAGCGTTTTCTCTCTCTAGTGGATGAGATTCGGTAGAGTTGGGAGATATAGGGAAGAGCCATTGAAGAAGACTGATTATCAGCGCGCCTCCGACGAAAACGACGGACAAAATTGCAGGCCAGGATCCTTGGCTCAATTGTATCCAGACGCTAACAGCAACTATAATCGGAACAATTAAAATGGCGAAGACAACCTTTGTTCGAGGGTATTTTCTTCTTTGTCGTCTTTGCTGAGGTATAGCCATACTTGCTTACTCTCCTGCCTCAGTATAAGATTTGCTAATGACAATGTAGTACAAAGTTGTCTGTTCAAATTACCAGGTAACTCGTACCTAAAAACAAAGTTATCTTGTGCCGTAAAAGTAAGCTTGTACGTCTGAACGTAAAATCAGCTATCACTCTTAATTGTACCAGAAAAATATCTAAAATCTACATTCGTATACCTTATTCTAATGTTTTGATATAATAAGAGTTGAAATTGGATGAAAGGGTGGAAAAAGGAAAAGAAAAATGATGAGCGAAATTGTTAAGGAGAAGTTAACATGAAGGGTATGCCAAAAGAAATCGTGCAACAAAATACCTATACAAGGAGAATATAATGGTGCGTCATTATCCACAGCAAGAATATATCGCTGCAGGAAAACTTGAATCTTACGCAACCCTGCTGATCAGCCATGTGGTATACTGAAAAGTTGAACATTTTTTCACTTTTGCGTAGTTTTTCGAGGACTCAAAAACATCCTATGATCATTTTTCCAGACCTTCCCAATGTCGAAGTGGAAGGAGTAGAAGTAGCTGAGGAGATCACTTTGACCCTACGTACGACCTCCCCAACAGCTCCTTGCCCCTCATGTGGGATTGTATCTTCGCGCATTCAAAGTCGATACACACGGCTGCTACGTGACCTCCCCTCCGTTGGGCAGCCAATCCGTCTCATTCTGCATGTGCGTCGTTTCTTTTGCAAAAAGAGCACCTGTGCTCAAAAGATCTTCGTTGAACGACTCCCAGAGCTTTGTCGCCCTCATGCCCAACGCACCATCCGGTTGCAAGAGGCGCTTTGTCAGCTTGGACTCAGAGTCGGAGGTCAGGCGGGAGCCGATGTGGGAAGCGAGCTGGGCATCAGCGGAAGTCGCGATACCATCTTGCGTTTGGTTCGCCGCTCTCAAGAGCCAGCCACATCGGAACCGCGAATCATTGGATTGGATGACTGGGCATACAAGCGCCGATTGCGCTACGGGACGCTGATCTGTGATCTGGAGCGCAACCACCCCATTGATCTGCTGGCTGACCGGAAGGTTTCGACGGTGGAAGCGTGGTTGAAGAAGCATCCCTCTATCGATATTGTCAGCCGTGATGGTTCATCGGAATATGCTTCAGCGATTTCCAAAGGCGCTCCCCAGGCTCGACAGGTGAGCGATCGTTGGCATCTCGTCAAGAATTTGGTTGAATGTGTCTCGGTGCAATTGGCAGAGAGCCTCGCTCAGCTACGCCGTGCAGAACAGGTGAGAACCCGATCAGAAACAAAAGAAAGGGGGCAGGCATTAGAAGCACGGCACCCGGCTCGAACACGAGCCGTCCAACATGCGCAATTGGCTCGTCAAGCCGAGCGAATGGCTCGCTATGAGCACATCGTGGCGTTGCAAAAACAAGGCATGCAGAGTGCTGAGGTCGCTCTACAGCTCGGGGTAACACCGCGAACCATTCAACGATGGAGCGCGACTGGAACCATTCCCTACTCCGGCCCTCGCAAGCAACGGCCTCGTCTCATTGATCCCTACAAGACGTACCTCTTGAAGCGCTGGCACCAGGGATGCCGCAAGGGAGCACAACTGGAAAGAGAAGTAAGAGCAAGAGGCTACAAAGGCTCTGGGCGTGCGCTCTATCGCTATCTAGAGACGTTGGAGCCGACGCGCTTGTCGGCTGGTAAGCGTGGTTCTCCTTCAACTGAGCACCAACCCAACTCCTTGTTAGCTCTCTCCGCACAACAAGCCACCTGGCTCTTTTTCCGCAAGGAAGAAGAGCTGAAAGCCGAAGAGCAGGAGACGCTCCGACAGCTGAGACAAGCCAGTCCACACGTGGAAACCACCTATCAGCTGGTCAATGCGTTTCTGCGCATGGTACGTGAGCGCACTGGAGGGCAGCTTGATGACTGGCTAGAAGCAGTGCAAGCCAGTCATCTCGAAGCGTTTCAAACGTTTGTGACAGGAGTGCAAAGAGATAAAGATGCGGTCCTGGCGGGATTAACCTTGCCTTGGAGCAATGGGCCTCTGGAGGGCCATGTGAAGCGGCTCAAGCTGATTAAAAGGAGCATGTATGGTCGCGCCGAATTCGATCTTCTCAAACGTCGCGTGCTCTATCAGGGCAAGAAAAATCAGGAGAGAAAAGACAAGCAAAAGCACCATCAAGGACAACAAGTGGGTCGTCTTCTGAAACATGGTACAAACTCTCAGCATACCATAACCGACATCAGCAGAGTTGCGTAAGATCCAGCGCAGGTAAAAAACTGGAGCATGGAAGAAACAATGATATATGTAGGTAAGCGCACAAAACGTAGCTGCGATATGGTATATCGTTGGCAGCAAGGGCGTTCCCTACCGAAAGCGGGGATCGTAGAGCAATTGGCGCATCTTGGCTGTGAAGAAGCTGAGTTATCGCGCGAATGGTGCGAGGAATTGCTGCGTGTCACACGTTATCCTGATACCACTGATTTATTGAACAAATTGTGGGGAGTGAAAGAACTCCGAACAATACCCTATCGACTGGCACGTATGGAGCATACGCGATTGATAGGACGTCAGGCAGAAATCAAGCAACTGCAAGACCTCCTCTCCCCCAACTACGCAGCTTATCTGATTACTATAGATGGCATTGGTGGCGTTGGTAAAACCGCCCTGGCACTTGATGTCGCATATCAATCCTTGCGAGCCAGCACAGGTGAGAGCGCCAGACCCCATATCCCCACCTTTGAATCGATTATCTTTGTCTCCGCCAAACAGCAATATCTCACAGCGCAAGGCATACTCCAAAGTTCCCAGGTGCATCGCACGCTACTCAAGATTTTCCAGGAGATAACTACCACACTGTCACGTTACGATATTCGCTCGACGCCGGTTCATGAGCAGCTAGACCTGGTGCGCGACGCGCTGAGCCGCCAGAGAACACTACTGATTGTAGACAACCTGGAAACGATGGAGGATAAGCAAGAGATTCTATCTTTCCTATACGAATTGCCACCCACGGTCAAAGTCGTCGTTACGACTCGTGAGCGGGCAATGTTCTCGCCCATTCGCCTGGAACAGTTAGCCGAAGAGGCAGCCATAGAGCTAATTGAGCAGCAGGCGGAAGAGAAAAAAGTGTATATGGGGGAAAAAGAGATCCGTATGCTCTATGAACGCATAAGAGGCATACCGGCAGCACTCGTGTATGCAGTGGGTCAACGAGCGGCAGGGTACTCGCTAGAAACCGTACTGAAGAACGTGCCCAGAGCAGACGGGGATGTAGCGCGCTTCTGCTTCCAGGGCGCAGTTGAACCATTGCGTGGACATGAAGCGCATGCAATGCTTATGGCTTTTGCCCTTTTTCCAAAAATGCCTTCACGTGAAACAATAACCTATGTTGCTGGATTGCAGACCAACCCCATCGCAGCGGAAGAGGCGCTTTCCCAGTTGCAGCGCCTTTCATTGATACGTGAATTCCACGATCGTTTCCGTATGCTTCCACTTACACGTGAGTACGCGTTGGCAGAATTGCGAGCATATCCAGAGTTCGAGCAGGGGGCGCGCGAACGCTGGATAGAGTGGTATCAGATGTTCGCGCAACGCCACGGCGGCTATGATATGGAGGAATGGCATGTGCGTTACGACCACCTGGAAGACGAGTGGGAGAACTTGCTGGCAGTCTTTGATTGGTGCGCCAATCATGAACGGTATGACGTCGTGAAAACCTTCTGGTGTGCGGACGTACCAGGTAGCGTCGTTGACTTCACGACACTTTATGGGTACTGGGACGATCGTCTAAGCTGGTTAAACTGGTTGATGCAAACTGCGGAAGGAAGAGGAGATTGGTTAACAGTCACGGACACCATCGCCAGCATGGCAAATACCCTGACGCTTATAGGTCGCTATGATGATGCAGAAAGCCTTTTCAGGCGTGGTCGGAAGCTATTCAGTTACGCTAATCTAGAGGTACAGACAAGGTTACTCATCAACAACGCCTATCTCTCCATCTGGCTCGAACATTTCGAGGAGGCCAATAGCTTACTTGATCAAGCCAGGATCAGCGCATCGCAGTTGCAGGAATCACTAGGCACGCGGGCAAATATTAACATTGACTACGATCGTGCAGCCATGTTTTACTGGATGGGTGATCTTGCCTCTGCCCGTACAGCTTTTACCAGGGCTATGGAGCAGGCGAGTGACTTTGGCTGGCAATGGCTGGCTAACTATGCCCGGAATTATCTGGCAGATATAGCAATCAACCAGGGGAACTACGAAGAAGCCGAACTCTTACTAGAGCCAGGTCTGACCATGGTTGAACGAAACAAAGAAAAGCGGTGCATATCCAACTACAAACGTTCTTTTGCCTATCTGCGGCAGAAACAAGGTAAGCTTGACGAAGCGCTGGTATGGGCACAACAAGCGAGAGAGGGATTTGAAGGCCTGGGTGTTACGCGAGAAGTACAAAAAATGGAGAGGCTGATTCAGGATTTATGGAAGGCGATTGGTAGTCAGAGCCAATGAGAACGAGACTACAGTGGGGAGACAAGCAAGAGCACAAGAGCTATTTCCCCACTGAGTATATTTACCGCAACTGGCTCAATCTACCTTCCTTTGCCATATTCCATGTCTCCATCAAGCTAGCCATGCGCTGAACAAGATCGTATTCATCAGAAGGATGAAACTTTAGAGTAGCAATTTTCTCCGAATAATAGTTGCTCAAGGGATGATCATGATCATGCAAACGTCGTAGAGCCCCGTGGAGGTCGTCGTCAAGTATCCAGATCACCCTGGCAATACGTGCCATCAATATTGCCCCGCTACACATCAGGCAAGGCTCCATCGTAGTATAAAGCGTGCAGGTATTAAAATTTGGCTGCTTCATAAGTTGATCGCCAGCATTTCGAATCGCCTCTACCTCTGCATGTGAAGTAAAGTCGCCGTCACTGTAAACCCGATTGTGACCCTCACCAATGATCTTGCCGGTTGGATCCACAATAACGGCACCAACCGGGTACGTATGCGCCTCACACGCACATTCAGCTTCACTCATTGCACGATCTAAATACTCACGTTCTGTCATAATCAGTCCTCGCCTCCAAACTTGATAAACTAAAAACAGCCCAAAGGATATCGATATACGTCTGCTGAAATGATTGATCCCCCATCATTCCACACACGCAATTATCTCTTTCTATTACTCAGGATTGAATCCCGCAAAGCATTTGATCTGCAGACTGTTAAACCTGAAATGGATAATAGAGTAGAAAATGTGTTCATTATATCTCCAGCTTCTCTGGAGAAGTAAATGACGGTGAGATGATAATGTAAAATGACTAGATAATGCAACATTTGATGATTCTAATTACCGCTGGAATGTACCTTACTTCCTGGAAAAGAGTGCGAAATTTTTGGAGTGGTCGGGATGTACTGTCAAGTCTGTAGCAACATAACATCGCGTTTTCGCCGGTTTGTATATTCAAATAACATGTACAAGCTGTGACGTTGTGCAGACGGTATAGCGCTTGATGAGCCTGGCAAATGCATCGTCCCTTACAGCATCGCTCGCCGCGTCTGAAAGATCGGCCATAAGATCGAGCTGCTCCTCAGCCGGAGCCTTTTGCCTGCTCAGTATCTCATCGATCTCATCTCCGACCAGTTCGCGTTCCTCGCGGCTCAGACTCCCCTGCACCAGCAACCAGAGCTGCTGCGCCAGTTCGGTTGCCTGCACACCCCGAAGCTGTGTCTTGAAACCCGAGCTGATCCTGTTCGTCCTGGCGGGCAGTACTTCGACAAGCTGTTGCCACTCCAGACCCGTTTCATCCAATAGAAGAGCAAGTACCTCTTCATGCTTGCGTAGGAGAGCCGTCTGTAGCACGAATGGGATGCAGAAGCGCTTCCAATCGGGTTTAGCCTGTGTTGGTAGATTGGTTGCGGGCACGCGCCCCTCGACGCAGATGAACCCATCTTTCACGCCACCCTGTATGAATAAATCTCGCAAGAGCATCTCATCACCAGAACGAATAGCCGCCGCAAAGGCCCTGGCATCAATACTGTCAGCATAGGGCAACTGCACACGCAACCTTGCGCCGTAACGCGGAAAGTACAGAAAATCGTATCCATTGAAGACATGCGAGACGGACGACCTGATCTTCTCTACCTCGCCCCTCTCTACATCGACAACGCTTACATAATCGGCGCTCAAGTAGTCAAGTACGCTAAATTCTTGCTGATCGGCACATTGTACAACGGCCCTGAAACACTTTTTGTAGTTGATAATAGAACCTGTTGTTTGCACTTCTGCACAAGGGATCGCCATTAGCCGTTGGTATCCAAAGACGTGCCTGTAGTAGTCGGTCAACCCTCTGGGTCTTGTAGGCAGGTTCTTGATCAGTTGAGCGTCGTTTTTGTAGCGGCTTGTGCTGAGCATTGGTTCCCATATGTCGAGCCGTACATCTCTTTTGCCCGTGCGTCGTTTTTCGGCGAATGGCGAGTTTGCAGTGAGCAGGTTAAACATCCACGAGGTCGCCTGGAGAACGGCAAGCTGATCAGCCGCCGTCTCTATCTCCAACGAGTTCCAGGGCTGAATCGAGGTGGACATAGCCGTGAATTGATGCTGCCAGCCCCGTCCCTTCTCAGGCTCGCTTGGATAAACCTTGCCGAGCACATCTGGCTTGAGACGATGCTGCCCATTATAAACGCCTCGCCACAGGTCATAGATAGGTTTCGGCAGCACGTTTTTGTAAGCCGTGGCCATATCTTCTGTGGGATGAAAAGACACAGAGAGCAAACACGCATGCCGCTCGTCCCAAAGAATCCGCTCCACAGTAGAAATGGCTTCCTTGAGCGCTCCCACCAGGCGCGCAAGCTCACTATGTACGCCTGCACCAATCTCTATCAAGTGCCTGGATGAGTCATAGCCAACGCTCAAGTGTTTGTCTTGAATATCTCTAACGTGCCTCAATGCATCTTGTACCATAGTTCGCACTTCATCGTCGAAAGGTACAGGCAAACCGTTATCGTGTTTGATTGCCAGCATCTCTACTTCACCGCCGTACGTTACTGGCAACTCACTACGTTCTACCATGAGATACTCCTGTAGCCTGTCGCTACACATATTACAGAAAAACAAATTTAAAAGGAACAACTTTAAACAGCAAGGAAAAGAGCATATAATAAATTTGTGCCGCAGCGATAGTCGCTGCGGCACAGATGAAACTGATTTTCTATGGGATACCTCCTGGGATGACTTCGATGGCCCCTAAAGACAGCAGGACGGTCTTCTGGGCAGCGTTTATATCGCCTGTGACAGCGCTGATATTCATACGTTCATACGGCCTATCGCTCCTCAGTGTTTCTCGGGGGATATCCACGCGTAAGGGACCGAGCTTTACAGTGCCATCGTGACTGCCGCTGGCGACATACTCATGTGAATTATTCTGCGTGTATGGTTTGAAACATACCGAGCGCACGCGATTGTGATGGTCTGTAAATCTCACGACGCTCTCGCCTGAACTGACTTCCCAGACACCAACGGTCCTATCCTCGCCGCCGCTCACCACCAGCGTACTGGCGGGATTAAAGGCAATGGACCAGATGCGCCCTTCGTGCGCAACTATCTCTTGCAGGAGTTCGCCACTCTGCACGTTCCATACGCGAATAACGCCATCCTCGCTGCCACTGGCAAGCAGTTTTCCGTCGGGACTGAAAGCGATGGACCAGATATTTTTACTCGTTGCCGGAAGGTCGAGTGTCTTGAGGCATTGAGTGGTCTCAACGTCCCACAGGCGAATGGTCTCATCCTCACTCCCACTGGCGAGCATGGCGCCGTCGGGATGAAAAGCGATCGCGCGCACGATCGTCCGATGCGCCTCCCATTGCTTGAGCATTTCGCCCGTTTTCACATCCCACAGACGAATGGTGTGATCTTCACTTCCACTGGCAAGGATCTTGCCTGAGGGACTGAAGTCAACGGACCAGACGCGGTCTCCGTGCCCCGAAAGGGTTTTGAGCCACCGGCCCGTATCAGCATCCCACAGACGGATCGTACGGTCCTCGCTCCCACTGGCAACAATCGTATCGCCGGGATTGAAAGCAACCGAACGCACGCGGCCTTTGTGTCCCTGCAACGTCCTGTATTCCTGCGCCGGCGCATCGCTTACCTTCCATAGACGGATACGCCAATCCTCTCCGCCAACGGCAAGAAGTGTCCCGCGATGGTTAAATACGATAGTGTGAACCCAACTGCTATAGCCCTGGAGCTTCTTCACACAAAACCCTGTACTCAGGTCCCAGAAAAGGACGGTATGATCTTCGCTCCCAGTGACCAGTGCCTCTCCGTCAGGAGTAAACTTGACGGAGCGAACGCGGTCGCTATGTCCATCCAGCGTCTGGACACTGCCCGACGTCCCAACCCTCCACAGCCGGACGCTGCGATCTTCACTGCCACTCGCGATACTGGTGCCATCCGGGCTGAAGGCCACCGTATAAATTCTATCGTGGTGTTTTCCCAGTAACGCAGGTTCACGCTCAGCATGAACATCCCAGAGCCGGACCGCCGCATTGTTATCTCCACTTACCAGCAACGAGCTGTCCGGGCTCAAGGCCAGCGCGCGCACACCGTTTCCATCGGCCTGCAATACGCGTACACACTCCCCCGTCTGCAGGTTCCAGAGGCGAATCGTCTCATCGCGACTGCCACTCGCCAGCAGCGTTCCATCGGCGCTGATCGCCATTGCTCTCACGCTCCCCGTATGACCCCGTAGCGCCCTCGGCTGCCACGCGTTCGCCACTTCCCAGAGTAACAGGACACCATCCTCACCTCCACTCGCCAGCAGCTTTCCATCATTATTAAAGGCAATCGCGTACACCCTTTTCTCATGACCAATCAGAGTACGTAGACACTGACCAGTATCTACGTCCCAGATCCGCAGCGTTGTATCTTCACTGGCACTCGCGATCGTGCGCCCATCAGGGCTGAACACGACCGCGCGCACCCAGTCGGTATGCCCCTGAAAGGCGACCGACAACACTCCACTCGCAATCTCCCAGACACGCACCTCGCAGTTCATGGTCCCTGCAGCAAGCAGGCTTCCATCTTTGTTCAGGTCGGTCGAGAGGACGCTGCCAAAGGTATCGGTAAATATTGAGCGCTCAAAGTGCGACGAGGAGAAGTTCACATCGTGCAGTGAGATCCCCTGTAGAAACGCCTGGAAGATAGATAACCGCGAAAAATCGTACTCGCTGATCGTTTCTCCTAACGCAATGAGCAGATTCAAAATATTGCCCGCCGCGTATCTGAGCTTCTGCAATGGCGCCTTGCGCAAGGCGTTTAAGATATCCTTGAGCTTGGTCGCATAGCCCTGGCGAGAGAGCGTGGTCTGCAAACGCCTCACCAACGGTATGAGTATCAGTTGCTCCTGCCGCTCGCGGATATATTCTTTCGCCTGCGCCTGCATCAACGCGTGGCTGCCCAACACATGCAACTCCTCGGAGAGAATCTCTTCGTAGGCTTCGTTGATCAGGTGGTTGGTCATATATTCGCGGATGACGGGCTGGAGCTCGAAACGCGCTCCCTCCAGGCTCTGTACCATCGAGCGACGCAGCAAGGTGTTGAATGTTGCCAACAGGTCTCTTTTAGAGAACGTGGAGATGATATCGTCCTGCAAATCGTCCAGCGAGATGGCTTCGTTGGCGATCGCCAGCCAGTACATAATCTCACGCTCAGGCTCGGAAAGACGCTTGAACTGCTGATCCAGGAGTTCGGAGAGATCATCGAAGATGGAGATGCCCTCACCCTCATGTAAGAAGGTGCCGATATCACCCTTGAATAATTCATTGATGGATTCAGCTACTAACTTTAAGGCTAATGGATTGCCGGAATACTTCTGGATTAAGGAGGACCAGTCTTCACGCGATCCCTTCAAATATTTCTCCGCCAGCATCTCCTGCACATCTTCGAGTACGACCCCCTCTAATTGCAACGCATGCACGTTCGCTTTTCTGGCCTCCAAATTACCGAAACCGCGTGGCTTCTCTCGGCTCGTCAGCAGCACACAGCTTTGATGTTCCGTGGCGACAAGATATTTGAGCAGCTTGCCATAGTTTTCATATTTTTTCTGAATATGCCAGTCTTCGTGCTTATCCTCCGGCAGAACCGACTCGAAATTGTCAAAGACGATCAGGTATCTGCCCGCGCGCAGATACTCAACAAACTGCTTCATAAGCCCATCCGCGTCAGTTGGCAGCTTCGTGTGCTCATCGGCAAAGACATAGCGGATGCAACGCACCAGTACCTCTTCGAGCGGAGGCGAGTCTTGCAGGGAGAACCACGCAGCGCCAGCAAACAGACGCTTCTTCTGATGGAATATCTCGGCAGTGAGCGTGGTCTTGCCAATCCCTCCCAGGCCATACACCAGGACGAGCGGAGAGCCATCGTCGATGATCCATGTCTCCAGGTCCGCGACTTCGTCGTCCCTTCCACAGAAGAGTTCGACGCGAGGAGCATCAAATAGGACGATATCGGAGCTATTCACAGGGGCGGGCGCTATAGATACAGTTTCCTTTATCTCGACTTCGTATCGAACGCTATCGGAAACCTGGTATCCATCTACCAGGCGCTCCTGCACTCGACCTGTTCTGAGCGGCCCACCTTGCTGATTGTTCTCTAGCCTACCAACTGCCTGGCTTAATTCCCCCGGCTCCAGGCCCAGCTCCCGCTCATATTTCTCGACAAGATCAGGAGAAGGGCGGCTTACACCATTCTCGACTGACGATAAATGGCTCTTCGTATAACCCAGCTTCAATGCCAGGTCGGTCAACGTCATGCCCTTTTGTTGACGCGCCAGCCTCATCTTCGCACTTACCTGCCCCGCATCCTCAACCTGGACACGCTTGTCTTTCCTTCCCATTTCCCCGCCTCTTTCTTTTTTGTTCACAAAACTATCGAAACAACCATTGAATAATTCAAAAAGTTATGTTAATATTGTTTTGCCAGAACAAAAGAACTGGATGACGTCGAAAGCAGTACCATTTATGAAAGGCTATTTTACCTCTCTCGATCACCTGCCGCGATCATTATTATATGGCATCGAGGTGATTTTGTAAATAGTTTGTTAAGCGAATTTCTAATGAACATTGCAAACAAACCATTGTTCATAGTACAGCTTTCCATACTGTAGCGCGGTTAACATAGTATAGCAAGGTATGAGAATAGGATTTAACGCATGCATGAAGGAGAACAGTATGTGCGTTCAACCCATCGATCCATCCTCTGCTTCAGAAGGAAGCGCTGCTCTTTGCGCTCTCAATGTGAATGCCGTCATACAGGAGTACGAGGGCTATATCCGCAAACTGGCATACCAGTTCATTCCACGACAGGTCATATGTGCCGATGTGCTTGATCTTGAGATCGACGAGCTGGTTCAGACTGTCCGTATAAAGTTCTGGCTGGCTCTCTCACGGCAAAAGATCAACAACTATAAGTCCTACCTCCGGCGCATGGTGCACAATGAGGCCATCAACATTCAGCGCAGCTCCAGGTTTAATCAGTTCCTGGATACAGATGAGGAGGGAGAGCCTTATTATGGGAATGTGCTCCTGTCACAAAACGAGGGCACGCTCGATCCGGTAGATATAGTCACAGAAAAAGAGACCATCTCCGAGTATATCCACCGGGTAGTGGATAGCGCTATGGATTTTCCTCCGCTGCAACGGAAAGCCATACTCTGCCTCTTCAAAGATCGCATAGACTACGTGCACGAGCTCTTCGATGCGCTGCGTGTTCATCACGTCGATCTTAAACAGCTCGACTGGTCCGGGCACCAGGGAGCTCTGCATAGCATGAAGGTGTCAGCCTCTCTGGCTAAGAAAAAGCTGAGAGCGCTACAAAAGGCTTCCCTTCAGGCATAAAGGCGGAAAGTCTTGCAGGATCTCACTTCTCAGTGAGCTCCTGTTTCGATAGAAACTGCATCATCATCCATAGAATCTACATCCACTCCTCTCAATCTCTCTATTCACGAAAACCTCACGAAAACCTCACGAAGGCTATGAAGCGCTGTGCTATAATCGAATTGTACAGAAATAGCTCTGCCATTAAGGGCATAAAGGAAGAGCTTACCTGCTTGATGTATAGGATGGAAGGGATGGAAGTATGGAGAAGACCAGTGAGCCACTCATACGCTTAACCACCTTTGGCGAATTTACCCTCGAACGTTTCGTCCCCTCGGGCCGCACTCACTACTACAGCCGCATTGCACCGGAGGAGTGGGGCAGCCGGGGAGCAGCAGTGACGCTCCTGAAAGTACTATTGTGCCGACCTCACCGACGAGCGTCCAGAAGCGAACTCCTTGCTACGGTCTGGCCTGATAGGGATGGCATTAACGCAGGGCACGCGTTCGATGCCTCCGCATCTCTTCTCCGCCGTCATGTGCTGCGCACATTTAGCGGCGAAAGCCTGCTCTACACGACACACATGGGAGGAGAGACCAGCTTCAAGCTCCCGGCCCAACCTCTGCTCTGGATCGATGCCGACGCCTTACTCGCGCTGGCCGCTCAATCCCTGGAGGCTACGGGCCAGAATGCGCGTACCTTGCTGGAAGCGGCGCACACGCTTGTCCACGGCGAATTTCTCGAAGACGATCGAGACGCGGCATGGTCACAGAGGCGGCGCCATACACTCAATGGCGCGCGTCGCCGCGTCCTCTACAAATTGTTGGAACTCTACCTGAAAGAGAAACGTATTCACCAGGCCGAGGAACTTCTCTACGGATTTCTGGAACAGTATCCAACCGACGAAGACGCGCTCTATCGCCTGATGCTCCTGCTGGCAGAACAGGAGAGACGACGCGAGGCCCTCCAGCTCTACCACTACACTGTAAACGCGCTACACGAGGAGCAGCATGAGCCGGCCTCATACACGAGAGCACTGGCGACACGCATTCAACATGGCCTGGCACTACACGAGCAGGTGGCGGATTATATTGCGCCAAAGCTCGTAAACGTGCTAGAATTGATACAAAACGAACATTTTTATTATACAAATGAATTTACGGTCTTTAGTAGCTTTTTAAGTGAGGAAGTTCTTTTGCACAAAAAATTACTTGTGCTACATTATACGCAGGAGGCGGTGTGCTATGCGTGCGGAGGTTGATAAGATATACTCCGGCAACTACAGATTTACCGTAGAGCTCGACACGGGAGCGGAGACGGGAGACAATCAACTTACTATCTGGTTTGCGGAGAAGGTGGGCATCAAGACGGTTCCACTCTCACATTTTAAACTGCATCAGCTCCTCAGGGCACTGAGAGAGCCGTACAGATCACATCTTCAGGCACAATTAGATGCCGAAAAACAGGCCTGCCGAAGACATTTCGAGGAGGAGATCGCTCGCCTCCGCAGCGCTCCCACGCAAGAAAGTACGTCCCATGAACGGCGAGGCAGTGCTAAGCGACGTATAAAGGAGCTCTATAAGCAGATGAATATCGCTCTACAGCGGCTCAACGTGGATTTTACGCACAGGATGGTGCTGTCCCTGGACAGGCAGTACTTCGATACAACCATCCTGCAGCAGGAAAACCGCCAGTTCGGAGATGATCGCTTCCTACGCGATTTCTACTTTGAGGAGACAAATCCAAAATATATCCGCAATTTCTGCCACAAGTTTGCTACGAGCGAACCCTATAGACAACAGGTACTTGCGAGAGAGACGGCATGGGCAAAACGCAATGCACTCTTCTTGCGCAATATGTTCACTGTGCTAGAACAACTACCTCGTACGGTTGGCTCAAGAGAGGAGGATGAGCAGAAACTACGTGACTTCTTTCACTGGATAGGCACTTACTACGAGACGATTCTCGCTTTGCCGGAGTACCAGCGCCTTCAACAGCTCGATAACGCCTTCAAGGCCGACGCGAAGGTGCTTGATCCTCTTATCCGACTCCCCGTGGAACTGCTAAATCAAATACCCGGCGTTACCACGCAGTATTCATGCCAGGGGGTTTCGGGAAAGGTACAGTTTCAGGGGCGCGCACTGCTCGCCGTGTCGGAACACGAGGAGTTTGCCTACGTCTCATTCGCTGCATTAGAGCAACCAGCAAAGGGCATTATTGAAGCGCTACTCCCTGCATTTCCTGCTGTGACGAACGTTCCGCTCCCCTTCAACTTCGCCCTGCGTTCGATGTTGCGCTCGACTGGCGATAATCTCCGCTTCCGTGCTGAACTCGTCGCCCTGGCTCAATGCGCGCTAGACAAAGTGACCGGTTGGGAGACCTCATGATGGTTCGCTTGACGATGGCTCGCGCAGCGGTGAGGCTGGATCGTTGCCCAGGAGATGCAAGAGACCTTCGCCAGCTACGACGAGATGGGCAGACGAAGCGGTGGTGAGCAGCGCCTCAAGATCCTGCGCACTCAGATCGCGCGCAGGGTCCCACCCATATCGCTTCAGGTCGACGCGCCCATCATCCGAGAAGACGATACCTTCCTGCTCCAACATCTGGCGCATCACGCCCGGACGGCCAAACGCATGGCTCCCAGTCAGCTCGCCTTTGCTATTGATGACGCGCTGCGCCGGAACTCCTTCCACTGCTTCACCCATGATCCAGCCTACCATACGCGCACCACGTGGATAGCCAAGCGCCCTGGCAATCCAGCTATAGGTTGCCACAGAATATCACCATCATTAGTTGGCAAGGATAGCCGGAAACATCAGGCAAGCGTTCACGACGACTTCATCGGCGAAGCCGGATCATTTTGCACCAGTCCTAACAATTTCTTGCTCACATGGTAGTGGACAGTGGAGGCAGTATCTAACACGCCGCGCAACTCCTCTTCATTGAGATCGCGTAATGGTTCCCAACCATAGCGTTTGAGATCAACAGTTCCATCGGCGGAAAAGATAATGCCTTCACCTTCTAACAACTGGCGCATTCTTTCAGGACTACCAAACGCATGGCTTCCGGTTAATGCGCCCTTACTGTTAATGACACGCTGTGCAGGCACTCCTTCCGGCGCTTCGTTCATAATCCAGCCAATCATGCGCGCACCTCGTGGATAGCCTACTGCCTTTGCCAGCCAGCCGTATGTTGTTACACAACCAACGGGACATGCCCGGACTAAGGCGAAGACACGAGCCTCAAGTGTAGCGACCTGCTCAGAAGTAGGAGATGTTTCGTTAGACACTGTTTTTACCTCACCATCGTTTGAGAACAACGAACCTGAAAGCACAGTTTCCTTTGTATGAACGATAGTACCGTATCATCAATGCCTTGTCAAAGGAAGTGAGACTTATGATATGCAAATCTGGCATATTCTTTTTTACCAGAACAGCCTCACTTCATCCTCCATACAAGTGTGTTGTAAAGACCTCCCCCGCTTGGTACTGCTTACCCGTCAGCAAATTGAGATGAGCCACCATCCTCTCCAAACAACTCTTAGTAGCCAGATTCTCAGAAAACAACATCCAGATGTCTTGCCCATCCACACTCAAACAACTCTCATAAAAATCTTCAAAAGATATGTGGTTCTGCTCTAACAACTCCCGAAAGATTAGCTTCTCTCCTGCCATTACACCCCTCCTTCTGCTTATTCTATAGAACAATAACGATGAATGTAGTATATGACATTCTCCCGTAGGGAATAAACCCGTAGGGAAAATTGCCGACTATGTATAACCATAGGGGAGAGTTAGGATATGGAGCAAAACAGAAGGGGATACCAAGGAGGTATCCCCCAGAGGATAGATATTGTTCAGGTTAAAAGTCAAAGAAGTTGCACAAGCAAAAGGGATAAGCCAGAGGCAACTCTTCATCAGATCAGGCGTGGACATTAAGACCATTCAGAAGATCTACCGCAACCCCCATACAGTAATTACAGTTGAGACCCTAGCAAAGTTGGCAGATGTGCTAGGGGTGGATGTATCAGAGCTGATTGAGAACGAGCCACGCAGCAAGGGGGGGAAGTAACCCCGATCATTTTTACTTCCCTGCTTTTTCCTCATCAGGAATCTCCACGATCTCTAATAATTCGTTCATATCGGTAATTTCCAACGCTTTGCAGATGGCAACCAACGCCTTGACGCTCATGCTGGCTATTCTTTCGTAGTACCAGTCAGAAATAGTATGTACATCTAAGCCCGTCATTTCAGCAAGGTCTTTTTTAGTAAGTTTCTTTTCACCCATGATCCTTGCAAGATGTATAAAAAGTTTTTGTCTCATACGACGATTGTATCTAAAGCTACATTATTTGTCAACATAACCTCATTTTATGTGGTAACAACTCCGAAACCCCTATAGTAGTAACCTACAAGATAATCTCTAAGCACATTAAATGTATCTATAGTTACAATAAGTGTAACTCTTCTTACATTATTCTTACTTGACTATTATTGTACTTAGAGTTACAATAAATGTATATTAAGTTACATTAAATATCTAGCTCATTAACAATTAAAGACCAATTACCTCAATAGTTTCTCTGCTCTATCCATTCTAACAAAGTGGGTAGAAACAGGCAAACTATGCCTGAGAAAGCGAGGTGATAAATATATGGACATGAACGAAGGAATCGAAACGTGGAAGATCCATGTAACCTACACGATCCACTCAACAACAGAAAGATACGCCTTACAGAAACTAAATCAAGCATTGAGAACAGGGAACGCATATACATATCAAACAAACATACGAATCGTGAAGGCGGGGGAGACCACAAAAAAGCCAAAGATGAAAAACAATCCTTGGCTTAAAGAAATAGCGAGACAGATATTTAAGAGCAAATAACTTGTCTGCCAATCATTCACAAGTAACAGCTTGTGGATGGGAGCAGATAAGTTAAAAGATGATAGCAATTCAAACTCCTATCGTCAACCTCTACCTGAGAAAGCGAGGTGATGAAAAATAAATAATGATATTTCCGAGTACCCCCTCCAACAAGCAATCCAAGACGGAGAGCTTGTGGAGATCTTTAAAAACCGATGGCAACAACTAAGCGGTGGCAAACCGATTGTTGTAACATCCCATCTCTTCAATGAAGTTTCATTAGCCGGACTAATGGAAATATGGAACGAGTATGTCAAATGGAGAAAAACCATAAAACAGACTCTTCCAGAAGAGGAAATATTTGTAACTGAAATGAACAGTTGCAAAATCTGGCTCATAGAGGACGCACAAGCGTTCACCATGATGTATCCAGACGATTACTGATAGCTTGCCTATCCACTTCCAGTAAGCACCAACTTGCTGGAAGCAATAGACAAGTTATACCAACCAGCAAAATGGTTGTCAATAACCGCTGTCTAGGATAGGAGGTGGTAAATATATGAAATACGCAGAGATGAAAGATCTCATCGAAGAAGCCAAGTTTGCAGCGGCATACATAACAGACGACGTTGACAAACTTCTGACAGAGAAGTTTGATAACTGGCTGTACGAAAGAGTTATCCACGCGACAACTCAAGAAGAGTACGACCGCCTAAAATTAGCTTTTGAGGAAGGTTACGGAATCTGTATGCACGAACAGAAGTAGTTTACCTACCGATCACTTATCAGTCTTATTCACTGGTAAGTGAAAGCAGATAAGCTATCTTAACTAATCTCAATCCATTATACAAGAATAAAATGATAAAAATAAAAAATGGAAGCCTCCCCGCGCGGGCGCAAAAAAGGAGGGAATCTTTTTTTGAGTACCGGAGTCATCAGACGAGGAACGGAAAAAAAAGATTCCCTTGCGCACCTTCTTCATCCAGAAACTCCCCGGATTGAGCGTAAATTTGAGCGTAAACCAAGGTGCAACCAAACCCGCAGTTTGTCCTGTGCTTTGTCCCACCTTACGGCGGACAAGTCTGTTGTCAAACCAGCAACTTCTTTGCTAAAAAATTGATTCGCCCACCTGCTACAAAAAAGGGCAGGCGGGCGAGAAAAGAATAGTAGTCAGCAAACGCGGCTACATCCTAATCAACGGATAGCGCCTGGTCTCTTCTGAATCCAGCGGATGAAGCCAATAATCAGAGAGGAAGACTTGTCTGGTATCAATCGCCTCTTGTTGCAGAGAGGGGATGAGACCGAAATGGAAAACGAGGTTTTGCGGATCTTGCGGACTGGTGTACGAGCGCAGTCTTAGTAATTCCTCCCTCGCTAATCTCCTCATTTTCTCCACATGCTCCATGTCAATGGTGGAGACAAAGCAGACCTTGAGGGTACGCCCACCAAACCGCCCGTCAAACACCCGGTTTTCAATGACATGGTAAATATCCTTGAACTTCTGCGTAAAGGCTTTCTCTCTATGGCTATTACGTTCCAGCTCGATCCAGAGGGTGAGCTTCTTTCTTGCTTCGTTGGGGTTGCGTACAATCCCAAAAGTGAGCAAAGCGTCAGGAATCACCCCGTGTTTGTTACCCTCCCCATCAGTATACACCAGAGGCGCGCTTTTAAGCGTGAAATCATGCAAGCACTCAGTTACCAGTATCCTAGACACTCCGTTTGGTAGGGAAATCAATTTCCCTACCAAATTAGCCGAGATTAAAAACTTATTCAGCTCCAAAGGATGAATTAACCACTCACTAGAAAATCTGTCCCACTCGGATGGTTTGCGGTAAAAAGCAACCTCAAGCTCTCTTTCCTCCCGCAAATACTTTACCCCGCGCTCACCAAGCACACACACCAAGGGACTCTTACCTGTTTTGGTCGCTAAGGGGAATCTATAAATATATTTTGCGACGCTCAAACGCAGGAGGTTTTTATGAACTGTGGTCGCCGATCCCAGACTACCCACCGCCGGAATGAGCAGATCCGCCGTCAGCAGATGGAAGCGGGCGAGAGTACACAGGATCTTATCGCCCGCTTCCTTGATCTCTAATTTGACCGGAGCAGATTTCACCACTCCTTGTACTCACTTTCATCAGTTGCAACAGAGCGGGTGGTGTCGCCCTTAATACTCATTCCGATCAAACACCTCCCACGCGCTAATCTCTTCCAGCGTTGGCATGGTCGCAAAAGGTAGCTCACTCTCTCCTTGCCCCGCCGTCCTGTCCACTCTAGTGCGAGCGTTGGCGATCCCACCCGCCGTACCCTTGGCAGAGGCGGGTTGCCCCCGCCCCGGCTCAGCTTTAGCTCCCCGCGAATCCCTTGCCTCGTCGAAGCCTTGGGCGTAGGCGAGCGTACCTGAATCCCCCGCGTATACCGCCTCAATTTCCCGCTCCACACTGGCTCGATCACGGCAATAGGTATGGATCGTCTGGTGCAGAATGGCAGTCGTACGCCCATGTACCTGCTGTGCGTCCAAGGCGGGATAGGCATTATTCACATCCAGAGTGGTCATTTTTCGCACCCGCCCCCCTATTTTCACCAATGCTTCCCTTTGCTCAAGTTTTTGCAGAATATCCGCTATTTCCGAGGGAGAATACTCAGACTTGTCAATCGTCAGAGGGAAGGCAATCACCGCCTCAAGTACCCCCCGCAACAACTTCTGTATTGCCTCCAATCTGGGATCTACCACCCATTCCGTCCGGTACTGTTCCGGCAGAGGTTTTGGTTGCACGCGCTCGTTGACAGCTAATGCCTGTACCTGCTCGTAGGCTTGTTTTGCGTTTTCCAGCGAGGTCTTTAATTCGGTTAGTTGGCGGTCGCATAAGGAAATCTGCCTAAGTCGCGTTTCTGCTTGGCACGCCTCACCCCCGGCACTCTCCTGCCACTCCCGCAGTTTTCCCCGCGAGAACTCCACCGCCTTTTTTTGCTCCTGACTCATCACCCAGAGATCAAACCCATGACGTGCGTAAATTCCTTCAATATCCAGCTCCTCTTTTGGTGGCGTATAGACATAATGCGTCCCCGCGTCGTCTTCCTCTGCAATTCCCTGAATATACCTCTCCCACACCTCTTTATTTACCACAATCAAAATCTTGTCGTCTTTAATAGAGACAGCGTGCTTGGTAACATTTGTCCAGCGAGTGGTTGTCGAGAGAATATCCGGTTCATCCGAGAACCAAAAACCATAAAACTCCCTGTGCGGAGAACGGATTCTTTTGGTATGTTTACGTTTGTTCGTTTGATAAGTAAAGTTCAAACCTTCTAACGCTTCCCAATAAAGCTCTTTAATCCGCTGTTCCAGTAAATCCTTCTGACTCAGAAACTTCTCATACGCCCTTTCCGCGCTTCTCAGCTCCATCTCTTCATCTCGAATGATTGCTCTCTGTTTCCGAACCCGGTCATCAACCAGATCATACGCCTGCTTTGCCAACTCCCTCCTCTGTCTCTTCTCAGCGACCACCCGTTCATTCTCCGCTTTGACGCTTAAATATTCCTCATCTTCCACACGGGTACTCTTAATCAGTCCCACCAGCCTGCCGTAAGATTCTATCCAATCCGCCAGCCTTGCCTCGGCAAAGCAACCATCCTTCTGGGCGTCATACAACAGATGATTAAGCGAGGCAAGAAGTGTAGCACAGGTATCAGGATCAAACGCGAGGTAGTCAAAGCCAAAATCATACCTTGGATAAACCTCACGTTTGACCTTTTCTTCCTTTTCTTCATAGAAATCATACTCCTTGACGGTTTCTGTCTTAATTCTCAGTCTCGCTCCCCCCCGCAACCCGTTAAGGTAACGCAGCACAAACTCTTTAACAACGGGGCTAGGGTGCGTATCCAGTCTCTCTACCGGATCAACATACAGATTACTCGCTTGTTTGGGCAGACCCTTAAATATGCCCGCCATACTGTTAGCGTCCGAATCATTACAACTCATACACACAATGGTATACGCAGAGGTAGTCGCTTCCTTATTAGTAGTAGACCCTTCCCGATCTAACTGCGAACGATACTGATGAGCCAGAAACTGCTTAACCTTGTACTTACGTCCTTCCGTAAAAAACTGCTCATAACTCTCATCACTCCCAAAATTACTAAATTCATCCACAAACAACGAGTAACCAGGTCGTTTGTCTACCGGAATATCCGCCAAACCAAAAGTCGCGCTATGCAGAAGCGACACCAAAAACGTCCCCACCACTGAAGCGGGATAACTATACGCAATCTCCCGCATATGCAAATTCACCAAGACAATCTTCCGCTCCAACACCATCTGCCGCAAATCCAAATACGCCCCCTGCTGGCAGAGAACCGCCCGCGTAACATCATCCGACAGCAACCGATCAATCCTATCCAGTAACGGCTGTGTCTCCCTCTCTCTCTTACTCACAGACCAAGAGTTAAACCCCATCCAAAAAGCACGGCTCACGGGATTCTGAACCCGCCTAGTATACCGCAGTCTAAACTCATCATCCGTAAAGAGCAGAGGCACACTAGCCAGCGTCAGCTCAGGACAATCCAACAGCAAGGAGACCAGGTGTCTCAACATCTTCCCAAAATACAATCCTGATTTAGTCTCACTCCACAATTTCCCAAAAGCCTGCATACATTGATTACGCACCGCCTCCCGAGATTCCACAGATCCCCGCCCGTTACGGGGCAGAGCAAAAATATTCATGCCAAAAGGATATTCCCTCGCCACCTGCAAATCCAACAAACAGGTATCAGAGACCCGACGCTCAGGCATACGCGAGATAACTTCCTTGATTAAATCACCATGCGGATCAACCACAAACACCGCCCCGCCCCCTTCAATTTGTTGCAAAATAGCGGAAAGAAGCAAAAAACTCTTACCGGAGCCTTGCTTACCTAAAATGTATGTACCGGACTCTAACTCCTTCTGGCTCACCCGCACCAGCCCCTCACTACTCTCACCAAGGATAACAGCAGACTCACGCGCCCGGTACGAGGACAGATCAATAGGATTTTCGACCACGATCACATACCACTTTCTGTGTCAATAAAAATGCTAATAACGGGTTCTACTCACTACTAACTACTACTAATAGTATACGAAAAACGTGAAGCAAACGGGCAGACAAGGGGATGCCATATTGCGTTCCCCAGGGGAGCTAGGCGGGAATATGGTATAATACACTCACTATGCCAGCTCACCAGCCAACTATCACCCTTACGCAAAACCAGCCACTGATTGGTATCCCCTTTATGGAAAATGGAAAAGAAATCATCCGCTACTTCTCAGAAGAAACCCAAGCAGATAACGCCGTCGCGAACAATGCCACCAAAGACGCACTCAATTTAGCCGGAGCGTGGAATGATCTGTCATGGGAAGAAACCCAAGAAGCCCTAGAACGTATCCGGCATGAAAGTACACCCACCCCGCCAATCCAGAAGCTATGAAGCGTTACTTGTTGGACACCAGCCTATTAGCCGCGTACCTGCACAGTCGGAAGCCATCCGTAACTCTCCTCACTCCCTTGATTGAAGCCCATGAAGTAGCCACCAGCATTTTAGTCTACGCCGAAGTAACCGAATACATCCAAGGATTATCCAACTACCACAAACGAGCCGACCAACTACGCCAGCTCTTCAAAGAAATCTACCCCTACTTTCTCACCTACTCCATCCTTGAACGATACGCCACCATCCGCAGAACCCTCAGACCCCCACACGGCAAAGGACTGATTGGAGACATAGACACTCTAATCGCGGCGACAGCACTAGAAAGAAACCTCACCATCATCACCGCAGACCACGACTTCGAGAAAGTACCTCACCTGAAGGTAAAGTTTGTAGATTTGAGAGCCGCTTAAATTCTTCAACCGATCCCCTAAATATAGATTATAAGACTTTATCTATTGACTAGTTTATCAACTTTATATATAATCCAAAGGCTAAAACTTGGATAAATAGAAAACTCTAAGTTTAGTATCTTTTCTCTCGAACGTTAAGAAAAAAGATGAAAAGACCTTTGAAATCCTAAGTTAGGAGGTCTGCGATGAGCGGACAAATCCAAAAGAACACAGCGCGTGTTCTTCAAACCCTATCGTTTTGCGTTGTAGTGCTTTCTTTAGTCATGGGGGCTTTTTCAACCTCCGCCTATGCCAAAAGTGCTTTAGGCGGTCCTGCTACATTAGCCTGCTCGCATGTGTACTTTATCGGCATAAGGGGTTCAGGTGAGCCAAAAAGATCAAGCGAGCTGGACATGGGAGGAGTGGTCTCTCAAGTTTACACGCGCTTCTATAGCAAGATGAAGGATAAAGGTATTGCTGTTTCCCCAGAGGGACTTCAATACGAAGCCGCCGCTGTAACAGAACCTTGGCTAATGCCTAGCAGTTTACAGGGCGGCGTAGATTTCCTTACGCGAGCCCTGCTAAGAAAAGAAGCCGCTTGTTCAGTCTTAGTCGGGTACTCCCAGGGAGCCTGGGTGATCCACGACACACTCGACCAACTTCCATCCTCTTTACGAGGCAAAGTTAAGGCGGTATTGACCTTTGGCGATCCTTTGTTTGATCCGAAAAGTAGGCAGTCTATCGTGTACGGCGACTATGACTCATGGAAACATCGGCTTGCCGGCGGTACGAACGGGGAAAAAGATTTTCCCTCCTGGGTCTTCGGAGTCCAAAGTTATTGTAACGCCTACGACCCTTTCTGTGACAAAGATGACTTAGATGGGCAAGTAGGTGGTCTACAAGTAAGTTACATAGATTGCGGTGCTGCTATATTAGGAGGATATGGTTGCCATATAAGATCAACATTAGTAAGATGTGCTCCTAGTTTCGTGCTACAGAACGCGGGAAAACATCTGAAAACAGTTCAAACCTTCGCGAATAAGCTATGTAAGCACTTAGACTATTATACGAACCAAACGCTTCAGGAAGATGCCGCCACGTACATGGCAAGTCTCTTTGCAAGGTCTATCGCTCCTGTATCCCCTGGTTTCTACGGAGACTGGACAGGAGTAATCGTCAACACCACCCACAATCATAGCGGAAGGATGTATCTCTACATTCAGAATACATCCTCCGGTTGTCAGGGACGCTTCCAAGTAGATTCCGCTATGGTAGGTACAGGAAACATAGCATGTGGAATTTCAAATAATGCCATCGGCTTCGTAGTGCACCCGGACAATTCACAATTGTCCATCATGCACTTCAATGGTTCCCTGCAAAACGATGGCAGTATTCAGGGAAGCTGGCACGTCAATCCGCCTATCGGCATCCAGCAGGGAACCTTCGTGGTCTACCGCCTTCACACCTCTTAACTAACGTCCGCCTGTAACTTACAGTACAGTTTCCCCAAAAGCGGAGAACCATTCTGCTCCTTACAGGCAATCACCAAAGAGAGTCTGCGCGGGCAAACACAATTTGCTTCACGTAGACTCTCATACTATTTTTATCCTCATAGTAAACAAATTGTTAAACCCTCTACTCCTCTGTTACAATATGAATATCTTATGAAACAGATATGCTCCTATTACAAAAAAAGCAAACACAAAAAAATGATTATCTTCGTCATTATCTCGTTTTTACTTCTTTGCTTCATCAACCCCCTAACACAAAAATATCTCTATGAGCAACGCGAGCAGGGGGATAAACAAGCATACGCGCAGGAGTTTGATTCTGTAATCAGTCCTGTGCCTTCGGGCTTTAAGCTCATAGATGAAAAGTTTTATTATGTCGACGGACTTAATAGGATTGAAGCCATGTCCAGTTTTACCAGAACCTATCGTGTCAACAGTACCAGAGAAAAAGTATCTCAAGCACTAAAACCACTCTTTCAGAAACATAATATTAAGCTGGATGAGCTGGATGAACCAGACGAATACGCGCGTAATCCCAACACCTCTTCCACTTGGTTTGCGAGCGATTCCACAGACGATTTCACAATATTTCTTTATCCTGACGATGAGAGCTTTCCATCCGTCTATTTCTTTCCCGGATCAACTCCTGTAAACCAAGTTACAATAGAGTTGCGATAGAGTTGGGTAAGTATATAAAGCCAGTTGTAAACGGACGTAGAGTCGATTTATATCCAATCAAAAAATCTCCACCATCTCCCCTTTCTCGTTTATTACGGCAACCCATTACTAGCGGAGAACCGTGTTGTACTTTTGGGTAATATGTTCGTTCTTCTTCAATAGAGATCAGTAAATCCATGTATAATACCGGATTAAAAAAGGAGTTCGTAGCACCAATGCCGGAAAATATGCAAGATGACGTACCAGAAAGTATAAACAGTTTGGGAAATCAGCATTTAAAGCTCAAGCTGGATATTGAGGAAGAGAAACTCCACTACAAAATAAAGCGGCGTCCTTTAGCCTGGTTTTTTGCGCTACTGTCCATTGACAGCATTATCGTTATCCTCTCAAGTCTTGCTATATACCTTTTTGGTTCAGGTTCATTTGTCGGCAGATGGAGCATTTTTACTGTAATTGTAAGCACCATCATTTTTATTAGTCTGGCTGTATACTTTCTGCTTGACTATACAGACAAATATACTAAAGAAGAATGGGGGTTTAAAGGAGTTGAGAGAATTAAAGACCTCATATCTTTGAAAGAAGGTATCGAGATGTTGCAGATACAACTACGGCTCATTGAGGAAATTCAAGCCGCCCGTCGCCCACGCAAAGATAAGTTTGCAGACGACATCTCCCAAAAGGTACAACAGTACACGCGGGGGGCAAACTACAATAGAAGATTTTACTATATATTGCAAATAATTATTATCTTCTGCTCTTTACTGGTAACAGGCTTAACCAGTGGTCTTACCGGACTCATTAGCATTCTAGGCAAACCCTGGCTAACTCCTGCCATCAGTTTTGCCGTCAGCTTTTTAACTGCAATGGTTACTTTGTTCAGGTTTCGGGAAAGAGGTCATAATCTCCAATTAACAGCCGACGCCATCCAGTACGAAATCTCTTGTGCGACGAAAGGCATTTATGGATATAAAAGTTTACCGGAAGAAGACGCGTACATCAAATTAGCAGAAGAAGTAGAAAGGCTTATCAACGAGCAACGTAAACGACAGCAACAACTGGAACAAGCCTCTGATACCAAACAAACCTCAGAATGACATCATGTTGTATTTACCCCTTTTGCTTAGTGTTAGAGGTTTGTTTGCTTATTCCTCACGAAACCCGCTCAGACTTTTGTAATCCTGGTTGATGATTTTATACCCCCGTCTCTTATAGTAAGAAGTCCAGTAGCGCTCCCGTTCAATTGCCTTTTCCCCTGATACCTCCTCTAATTTGAGAGGTTTTGGCTCGCGGTCTTGCTTGCGAAGACTCTGTATCAGTGCCACTTTACCGGAATTTTTCGTATCTCTCAGATGTTCAGTCCATCGTCGTTCTAAATTTTCGGTCTGACCTACATAAACCTCGTGGGTAAGCTCATTAACGAACGCATAGATGAAGATACGTTCTTTGTATGACAAAGGTGCTTTCCACTCAGGAGGGACACCCCCTTTGGCGTCAACTTAAGGAATGTGCACGTGAACAACTGAAGAAAACGAGGCGGAGTCTCACGTGATACAGTGAGAAAAACATCGTCATTTCACTGATCAGGAGGGACTCATGCCTCAACGAGATCATCATACG
>WNFX01000170.1_pt1 | contig 55118 bp, 43 predicted proteins | sample 5400111 | NCBI WGS metagenome assembly WNFX01 (sample SAMN13153363, study PRJNA577476) | soil metagenome | isolation source: 40 cm soil or saprolite under grassland replicate 1 | place: USA:California | collected 2016-06-15
CTTCCTCGAACGCCGCGACGCGCGGCCGCCGGGTGGCTACGAGGGCCAGAGCCGCCGCGCCGGCCGCCACCGCGCCGACCGAGCCGGCGACGGCGAACCCCCACGCCGTCCCGTGCCGGTCGACGACGGCACCGACCACCGGCGCGCCCAGGGCCATACCGGTCGTCAACGCCGACCCGTACCACCCCATCGCCTCCCCGCGCACGGACGCCGGCACCAGCCGGCTGACGAGGTCGGCGCTCGACGCCAGCGCCGGCGCGCACAGCATCCCGGCCGGCAGCAGCGCCAGGCACAGCCACTGCCACTGCCCCACCAGCCCGAGCGGGATCGTCGCGAGCCCCAGCAAGCCGATGATGGCCAACGGGGACAACGACCACCGCACCGCGCCGAAGATGAAGCCGCCGGCGAGCGAGTAGAGCCCCCAGGTGATGAACACCACACCGCTCCAGCGCAGCTGCCCGGCCTCCCGGAGCGCGGCGACCAGCCCCACGTCGGTGCCGGCGAGCACGAACGTCGCACCGACCAGCGCGGCGAGCAGCATGATCAGCCGGGGTTGCAGCACCCTCCGGCGGTCGTGCCCGACCGCGGCGGGCTCCTCCTCGCTCGTCGTGCGCGGGTTGAGCACGTAGAACCCGATGCCGGCCAGCAGAGTGGCCGCCCCCACCGCCCACATCGCGACCGTGGCGGACACGCTGGTCACGATGAGGACTGCCGCCGCCGGGCCGGCCATGTAGGAAATCTCCACCGACATCGAGTCGATCGAAAATGCCGCGCGCCGGTTCTCCTCCGGCACGAGCGCGGCCAGCGACTGCCGGGCCACGGAGAACACCGGCAGCGTCAGCAGGCCGGCGACAAACGCCACGACGAGCAGGACGTGATAGGACAGCCCGGGCGCGACCGCCCAGAAGACCACCTCGGCGAGGGTGGTGATGACGACCATGGGCCGCAGCCCGCGCCGGTCGACGAACCGGCCGAGCGCCGGCGCGCCGAGCGCGATCCCGATGGTCGACACCGCGCCGACCAGCCCCGCGGCCGCGTATCCCCGGTGCATGTCGAGCACCACGTGCAGGGTGAGCGTGATGCCGGCGGCCGTGGCGGGCACCCTGGCCAGCATCGCGACCAGCAACAGCGGCCGGACCCCGGGCCGGGCGAGCACCTGATGGTACGGCTCCAGACGCATGGACCCATCCTGCGCCAGAGGTCCGACAGTTCCGAATGGTTTAGGACGCCAGCCGCGCCCGCACCTGCTCGGCGTCGGTGTGACCGAGCTGGTCGAGGATTTCCACCGCATCCTGCCATGACGTACGCGCCGCGTCCGGTGCGCCGGCCGCGAGGTACGCATCGCCGAGGTGCGCCAGCGTGTCGGCCTCGAGGTAACGGTCTCCGAGTTCCCGGTACAGCCGGAGGGCCTCGTCGTAGCAGGCGGTGGCCTCCCGGTGGTGGCCCAGGTGGTGCCGGGCGTACCCCAGGCTGTCCCAGGTGCCCGCCTGACCGTCCCGGTCGCCGATCTCCCGGAGCAGGACCAGGGCCTGCTCGCAGTGGGCAAGCGCCTGCTGGTAGTCGCCGAGCTGGGCGTGGTACCAGCCCACCGCGTTGAGGGCTCTCGCCTGCCCGGCCCGGTGCCCCGCGGCCCCGAACAGCTCGAGGGCATGCTCGGCGTGCGCGAGCGCGTCGGCGGCACGGCCCTGCCGCTCGTCGAGCCACGCGAGGGTCCGGTGGACGTGTGCCTGGCCGGGCCCGTCACCGAGCTGCCGGAACAGGTCGAGGGCGGCACCGAGCTGGGCGTACGCGTCGGCGTGGCGCCCGAGCTGGATGAGGGCGGCGGCAAGAGCCCGGTGCGAGTATGCCTGTCGGCGCGGATCAGCCGTGCGCCGGGCGGCGTTCAGCGCGCTGTCCTGCGCCGCGGCATGGTCATGCCAGTGCCCCTGGCGGTCGAAGTAGTCCGTGAGGGCCCAGGCCAGATGCCAGGCGTGATCGTCGGAGCCGGCATCGGCCGCCTTCTCGACCGCCGCTACCAGTACCTGGTGCTCCGCGACGAACCAGGCCATCGCCTGCCCAGCGTCGGTGAGGTGCACCGTCGGAACGGCGGGCTGGGCCGGGTCGACAGCGATCGGGTCACGGTACGGCGCGAGCAGCCGGGCGGCGGTGTGCGCGGCGTGCACGTAGTGGTCGAGTACGCGGTGCAGCGCGGCACGCGGGTCGTCGGCGGCGTACACGAGTTCGGCGGCGTAGACGCGCAGCAGGTCATGGAAGGCGTACCGGCCGGCGGCGGGCGCCTCGAGCAGGTGCGCGGCGGTGAGCCGGTCGAGCAGCCGGCGCGCCTCTTCCGGCGTGGTGCCAGCGAGCGCACCGGCCGCCGCGACCGCCACGTCGGGCCCGGGTGCGAGGCCGACCAGCCGGAACATCCGCCGCGCGGGCTCGCCCATCCCTTCGTACGACAGCTCGAACGCGGCACGAACCGCGGCCCGCTGGTCCCCGTCGACCTGGAGCGCCGCGAGCCGGTTGCCCGTGGCGAGCCGGTCGGCGTACGCCGCGAGCGACTCCCGCTCCCCCAGGTTGGCCGCCGCGATCCGCAACGCCAGCGGCAGGTACGCGCAGAGCCGGGCCAGCTCGGCCACCGCGGCCGGCTCGGCCGCGACCCGCTCGGGACCCAGGACCGACGCGAGCAGCCCGCGGGCCTCGCCGTCGGGGAGCACGTCGAGGGTCACCCGGCGGGCACCGTCCACGGCGACCAGCCCGGCCAACGCGTCCCGGCTGGTGATCAGGGCAAGGCAGCCGGCACCGGCGGGCAGCAGCGGGCGTACCTGTTCGGCACTGGCGGCGTTGTCGAGCAGCACCAGGACCCGCCGGTCGGCCAGCACGCTCCGGTACAGGGCCGCCGCCTCGGCCAGCTCCACCGGGATGCGCTCGCCCGGCACGCCGAGTGCGCGCAGGAACCCGCCCAGCGCGTCGATCGGGCGCACCGGCTCGGCGAGGGAGTACCCGCGCAGGTTGACGTAGAGCTGCCCGTCCGGAAACCGGTCCCGGATCCGGTGCGCCCAGTGCAGGGCGAGGGCGGTCTTGCCGACGCCGGCCGTACCGACGATTGCGGAGATGACGATGGCGGTGTCCGCCGGCCCGCTGCTGAGCATCCCGTCCAGCCGGGCCAGGTCGGCGGCCCGCCCGGTGAAGCAGCCCCCTTCCGCGGGCAGTTGCCGGGGCGGCACCTCGCCCGCCGCCGGGCCGGTCGGCTGACCCGCCGGCTTGTCCGCGGCCGTGCCCGCGCCGCCCCGCAGCGCGCCGTGCAGCCGGCGCAGTGCGGGTGACGGGTCGATGCCCAGCTCGTCGGCGAGCCGGTCGGCCAGCTCCCGGTATACGGCCAGCGCTTCCGGCTGACGGCCGCACCGGTGCAGCGCCGTCATCAGGTGCCCGACGAGGCGCTCCCGCAGTGGATGCGCGGCGACCAGCCCGCGCAGCTCCGCGACGAGGTCGGCGTGCCGCCCGGCGGCCAGCTCCAGCTCGACGCAGTCCTCGACGGCGGCCACCCGCCGTTCCTCCAGCGTCGCCGCCTCCCCGGCCAGCACGGTCCCGCCCAGGTCGGCCAGCGCCGGACCGCGCCACAGTGCGAGCGCCTCCCGCAGCACGGCCGCGTCGCCGGCCGCCCGGCCGCGCGCGACCAGCTCGTCGAAGACCGCCACGTCCAGTTCGCCGGGCCCGACCCGGAGGACATAACCCGATTCTTCGGTATCGATGAAGCCGCCGAACCTGGTCAGGTTGGCGCGCAGGGCGGCCACCCGGTTGCGGACCTGACGCCCGGCGGTGGCCGGCGGCTCGCCGTCCCACGCGGCGGCCGTCAGCCGCGCCATCGACACCACGCGGTTCGGGCGCAGCAGCAGCGCCGCGAGTACCCGTCGTTGGCGCAACCCCCCGAGGTCGAGCACCCGGCCCTCGGCGCGTACCTCCAGCGGCCCCAGCACCCGGAATTCCACGGCGCAACCTTAGGCGACTTGACTTCGAGCGCGCTCTAACGAGCAGGCTGGATGACAGCCAACAAACCGACGACGGGATGGAAGCAACCATGAAGTACCGCACCCTGGGCAACGACGGCCCGGCGGTCTCCGCCCTCGGCCTCGGCTGCATGGGTATGTCGGAGTTCTACGGCCCGACCGATGAGACGGAGTCGATCAACACCATCCACCGCGCCCTCGACCTGGGCGTGACCTTCCTCGACACCGCCGACATTTACGGCAACGGGCACAACGAGCGGCTCGTCGGCCGCGCGATCCGGGACCGGCGGGACGGCGTCGTACTCGCCACCAAGTTCGGCATCGTGCGCGGCGAAGGTCTCCGGCGGGGTGTCGACTCGTCCCCGGAGTACGCCCGGCGCGCCATCGACGCCTCGCTGCAGCGCCTGGGCCTCGACCACGTCGACCTGTACTACCTGCACCGCCGCAATCCGGCCGTCCCGATCGAGGACACCGTCGGCGCGCTCGCCGACCTGGTCAAGGCGGGCAAGATCCGTTACATCGGCCTGTCCGAGGTGGGTGCGGACACGCTGCGCCGGGCGCACGCGGCGCACCCGATCATTGCGCTGCAGTCGGAGTACTCGTTGTGGACCCGCGACATCGAGGCGGAGATCCTGCCGACCGCCCGGGAGCTGGGCATCGCGCTCGTCGCGTACTCGCCGGTTGGTCGCGGTTTCCTCACCGGGAAGATCGAGTCGACCGAGCAGTTGGCCGACGACGACTTCCGCCGGTTCAACCCGCGCTTCCAGGGCGACAACCTGGACCACAACCTCAAGCTGGTGGAGACGGTGAAGACCGTGGCGGCCGAGGTCGGCTGCAGCCCGGTCCAGCTGGCGCTGGCCTGGCTGCTCGCGAAGGGCGAGGACATCGCGCCGATCCCGGGCACCAAGCGGGTGACGTACCTGGAGGAGAACGTGGCCGCCGTCGACGTGACGCTGACCGGCGAGCAGCTGCGGGTACTCGATGATGCCCTGCCGGCGCCCGCGGGTGACCGCTACGACGAGGCCGGGATGCGCAGCGTGGGCCGCTAGCCGGATCCCCAGGAGGGTGCCCCTATGCGCGCTGGACGCCGACAGGGGCACCCTCCTGGCGAAAAACCTAGCCGCGGAAGCCGGCGAAGATCTTGCTGAACTCGAACGGGGTCTGCGGCACGTTGGTGCACTGGAACAGGGCGCCGGTGCAGGCGTTGCGGTCCCGGTTGGCCTCCCAGAACGACAGGTACCCGACGTGGTTGGCGTTCGCGAAGTTGACCATGTCGCGGGCGTCGCCCTGCGCGAACGTCCCCTGGTCGTCGTTCTTGCCGAGCATCGGCGTCACGCCGAGCATCCGGAACGCCTGGGCCTCGCTCACGCCGAGCAGCCCCTTGAGCTGCGCGGCCGTCGACCTGGTCGCTTGGATAGCCAGGTCGCCGTAGTCCTGTGCGGAGCGGCCGTAGTCCATCGCCATGATGTTGACCAGGTCGAGGTTGACGCCGGCGGCGCGGGCCGACTTCACCACGTTCAGCCCGTCCTGTGTGAGGCCTTCGGGCAGCACCGGCAGGGTGAGCGAGATCTTCAGGCCGGGGTTGCGCTTCTGCAGCGCGGCCAGCGCCTGTGAGCGCCGGTCGACCGACGCCTTGTCCGCGACCGCCGCGCCCTCGACGTCCAGGTCCATGAACTTCAGCTGGTATGCATCGATCACCGCCTGGTACTCGGCGGTGAGCGCGTTGACGTCGGTGCACGCGATGGCCAGCTCGATGCCGGTGGCGCCGCCGAAGGAGATCTTCACGTCGCCGCCCTGCCTGCGCAGCGCGTCGATCTGGTCACCGAACGCCTTGGTACGCGGGTCGAACGCGTTGAACCAGCTCGCCTTGCAGCCGGCGCTGTTGACGAACGCCATCGTGAACGCCTTGACCCCGCCGCTCGCCGCGAGCTGGGCAAGGGTCGGGCTGCCCGGGTTGGACAGCAGGCCCATGTCGACGTACGGGGCGACGAGGATGCCGCTGGCCGGCCTGGGCGCGGGCGCCGGTGCGGTCTTCGTAGCCGTCGCCGTGGCCGTCGGCTTCGGCGCGGGAGCGCTCGGCTCCGCGGTCGGCGGCTGCACCGGCGGAGCGCCCGCCCCGGTCGCGCACGGCGCGCCGTTGATCGTGCACCCGGCGGGCGCCCCGCTGCCGGTCACGATGAACCCGAAGCTGGTCGCCGAGGCCGCGCTGAGCTGGGCGTTGTAGTCGCGGTTCGCCGCGATGAGCTTGTCGCCGCTGCGCGTGACGGTCGCGTCCCAGAACGAGCCGAGCGAGGAGCCGGCGGGCAGTGTGAACTCCACCCGCCAGCCCTTCACGGCGGCGCCGCTCTTATTGGAGATCGTGAACTTCCCCTGGTAGCCCGAGCCCCAATCCGAGTCCTTGCTGAAACTCGCCGTCAACGTGCCGGTGGCGCCCGGCGCCGGTGCGGTCGCCGCCACCGCCGCGCCCACACCGCCACCGGCAGCGACCAGCGCCGATATCGCATAGATGGCCAGCCGGAGACGGTTGCGCGACATGAACACTCCGATCGCAGTAAGGACTGTCGATCGAGTGTGTGTCGAGGCGGCTTAGGCCCTACTGCTAAGCGTCTTAAATGTTCTTGAAACTTCTCCCGCTGACGCCCTCCTCGCCGATCTTGGAGTTATCTACCTGGTTTGATCTCTAAACCACGTCACTTTCTCCTTGATCGGCGCGGGGAGGGGGCGGCGGCGCACGAGGGGACCATCACGATCAGTACGTACGATGCCTGGTCCAACCGAAAAGCCAAGGTCCCTCATTGATTGATCACTGTCGTTCCCGCCAGACGGCATTCGGTTGGATGACCTGTTGACACGTCGCGCCGACCGGTGGTCCCATCAGCCCAGATTCGCGGTCTCTGGGGCGGAGACTTCGAAGCTGGCGAATACCAGATGAAAGAGGACGGCCATGAGCACCGCCCCCCGCCCGCGCCCCGCGGTCACTCACCGCACTCGCGGTACTCGTCACGCTCGTCGTCGCGGCCGAGGTCTACCTGGCCGCGTCGAGTAGGGCGCAGGACGCACGCGGCGCCCGGTCCAAGGCCGCCGCCGGCAGGCAGTCGTGAACGAGCGGAGGACCCCCATGGAGCGAAAGACGCGACGGAAGATCGTGCTGGGAGTGGTCTTCGCCACCGCCGTCGCGGTGCCGTCCGCCATCGCCTGGCCGAGCCTCGCCGCCCAGACGCCGGCTCAGACGCCGACCCAGACGCCGGCGCAGGCCGCGGCCCAGACGCCGACCCGGGCGCCCCGCACCGTAACGGTCTCGTCGGTGCAGCAACTGTCGGCGGCGCTCGACGTGGCGGTCCCCGGTGACCGGATCACCGTCGCCGCGGGCAGGTACGCCAGCGGCATCATCAAGGCCACCCGCTCGGGCACCGGCGACAAGCCGATCACGATCTCGGCGGCGAGCGTCGGGGCGGCCGAGATCGCCGGCAGCGCACAGATCCAGCTGGCCGGCGTCTCGCACGTCGTCGTCCAGGGCTTCGTGTTCAGCTCCACCGCCGGCCTCGATGTGCCGGTGGGCGCGACGGCCAACCGGATCACCCGCAACGTGTTCCAGGGCAACAAGAGCGGGGCATTTCTGAGCGTGTCGGCCGACGACACCGAAGTCGACCACAACATGTTCCAGAACAAGAAGAGCGCGGGCGTGTACCTGCAGGTCAACGGCCCCGGCGCGCACGGCATGGCGCAGCGGGTGCACGTGCACCACAACTACTTCTTCAACCACCAGTTCAAGGGCGACAACGGCGGCGAGTCGATCCGCTTCGGCCTCTCCGGCCGCCAGCACGGCGATGCGCGCGGGCTCATCGAATACAACCTGTTCGAGAAGGCCGACGGCGACTCCGAGGCGATCTCCGTCAAGTCCTCGAACAACGTGGTCCGATACAACACCTTGCTCAACTCGCGCGGCACCATCTCGCTGCGGCACGGCTGGGGCACGACCGTCGAGGGCAACTTCGTCATCGGCGGCCGCTCCGGCATCCGGTTCTTCGGCAACAACCACACGGTTATCAACAACGTGGTCCAGGACAGCAGCGGCCTGCCGATGGAGGTCGGCGGCGGGGAGATCCGCGACGACACCAACAGCACCACCGCGCACGAGGCGGCCGACCACTGCGTGGTCGCTTTCAACACCCTCGTGGGTACCGGTGGAAACGTCGTCAAGTACGGCAGCGGAAAGAAGTTCCCGCCCTCGGACGTCACGCTCGCCGACAACATCATCGTGGGCAAAGGCGGCAGCGCGGTGGCCGGGACAGGCGGCGCGCTGAAGTTCGGTGGCAACATCCTCAACGGCGCGTCCGCCGGGACGATGCCGGCCAGCGGCTTCACGTCGGCCGACCCGAGGCTGGCGCGCGGCGCGGGCACCGTGTTCCGGCTGTCTGCCGGCAGCCCGGCCATCGACGCCGCGACCGGGTCCTTCCCGCAGGTGACCCTCGACATCGACCGCGTCGCCCGCACGGGGACGAAGGACGTGGGTGCCGACGAGTTCGCCGCGAGTGGCCCGCAGGCCCGTCCGCTGACGACCGCCGACGTGGGGCCCCAGGCGCCGTAGCTCATCCAACGTGTGATCACCGAGAGTTCTGACGAGGCACTCTCGGTGATCACACTATTTGTACGGCTTTCTAGCTGGTGGAAGCACTTTCGAGACACATTGACCTTCACGAGATCGTCACTTTAGGTTGATTCCCGCTACCGACTGCCGCGTCCGCGGGGGACCCGGTCGGCCGATGAGCGGAGGATTGAATGCGTCGAACGTTGCGCCGGAAGGTGGCGCTCGGAGCCGGGGCCGCGGTGGCCGTGGCGGTGCCGTTGGCCATCGCCTGGCCGACCCTCGCGGCCACCGAGCACGCACCCGTGGTGCAGACCCGGGCCGCCCGTGCGGCATCGGTGACGTCGGCGAGCCAGCTGAGCACCGCCGTGGCGCAGGCGCAGCCCGGCGACCGGATCACGGTCGCCGACGGCGTCTACCGGTCCCCCATCCGCGTCACCCGGTCCGGCACCGCGTCGGCCCCGATCGTCATCAGCGCACAGAACGTCGGGCGCGCCGAGGTGACCGCCGACAACGCGTTCCAGCTCGCCGGCGTCTCCAACGTGGTGATCGAGGGCTTCACGTTCAACCAAAACGCCGGCCTGGACGTCCCGCCGAGCGCCAAGGCCATTCGGGTCACCCGCAACACGTTCCAGAGCGGCAAGGCCGGGTCATACCTGAACGTGTCGGCCGACAACGCCGAGGTCGACCACAACACGTTCCAGAACAAGAAGAACGCGGGCGTCTATCTGCAGGTCAACGGCCCGGGCGCGCACGACATGGCGAAGAACGTGCGCATCCACCACAACTACTTCTTCAACCACCAGTTCAAGGGCGCCAACGGCGGCGAGTCGATCCGGCTGGGCCTGTCCGGCCGCCAGCACGGCCAGGCGCGCGCGCTGGTGGAATACAACCTCTTCGAGAAGGCCGACGGTGACTCCGAGGCCCTGTCGGTGAAGTCGTCGAACAACATCATCCGCCACAACACGTTCCGCGACAGCCGGGGCACGCTGTCGCTACGGCACGGCTCCGGCACGCTGGTCGATGGCAACTTCATCCTCGGCGGCACCTCGGGCATCCGGTTCTTCGGCAACAACCACACGGTCATCAACAACGTGGTGCAGGGCAGCGCCGGCCAGGCTCTCGAGGTCGGCGGCGGCGAGGTGCGCGACGACAAGGACAGTGGCCGCAACCACGAGGCGGCCGACCACTGTGTGGTCGCGTTCAACACGCTGCAGAGCAACCGCGCGGGCATGGTGGTCTACGGCAACAAGCCGTTCCCGCCCAGCGACATCACGCTGGCCGACAACATCCTGGTCGGCACCGGCACCTTGATCCGGCCCAACAAGGCCACGGGCCTGACGTTCCAGGGCAACCTGATCTCGGGCGGCAGCGCGGGTGTCTCCGGAGGTGGCTTCCGGACCGCCAACCCACAGCTCGTCACCGGTGCGGGCGGTCTGCTCCGGCTCAAGGCCGGCAGCCCGGCCATCGACGCCGGCAGCGGCTCGTTCCCGCAGGTGGCCAAGGACATGGACGGCCAGACGCGGGCCGGCGGCAAGGACGTCGGGGCGGACGAGTTGGGTGGCAGCGGCGAACGCCGACCGCTGACCGCGGCCGACGTGGGCCCCAAGGCACCCTGACGCCGGCTCTCTCATGATCCTGAAGGATCTTCCGTGCTGGAGCACGGAAGATCCTTCAGGATCACGGCACGGGGACAGTCAGGCGACGCGGACGCCGCGGGCGAGGGTACGGGAAGGTGTGGTGAGCCGGCGGGTGGTCAGCCACAGCGCCCCGCCGCCGAGCAGCAGGTTGAACCCGAGGCCGTAGGGCCACACCGGCCGGGTGTCGAATCGACCCCCGGAACTACCCCGACGAGCCCGGCGTACCTCCTGGCCGATCGAGCCCAGCGGGTCGAACGGCTCACGCGGGTCGTCCTCGGCGCGGGGCGGCAACGTCGGAGCGGCGTCGGCGAGCACGACGAACGGGTTGGGCGCGAGCAGCCACCACACCCGCTCCGTATGCATCACCGTCACCTCGTAGGTGCCGCCGCTTCCGTCGTTTTCCTGGACGGTCTCGCTGGTCAGCGGCAGCGCCAGCCCGAAGGCGATCAGGGTGCCGACGGTCAGTGCGAACACGGTCAGATAGGACATGAGCGCCGAGGTGATGCTGCGCGCAAGCAGCGCCGACAGCGCCTGGGACACCGCGCAGATGACGCCGATGAGCAGCGCCACCACGACCACGACGACGACCGCGCGGCCGATCCCGACGCCCCCCAGGACGACCGCCCAGCCGACGAACGGCAGGGTGAGTGCCAGCGCGGTGAGGCCGACGGCCCAACCGGCGATCAGCTTGCCGACGGCGATCTGGGCCGGCGACAGCAGTGTCACCTGCAGCGTCGCGAGGGTGCCGCGCTCCCGGTCACCGTTGACCGACTGCGCGGTCAGCGCCGGACTGATCATGAGCACCAGCCCGAGGACGAAGAGCATGAGGCCGCCGAACAGCGGCACGCCAGGCGGCGTGTTCGTAGTCACCAGCGCGAGGTTGAGCAGCGCGGTGAACGCGGCGACCACCGCCACCCATACCGCCAGCAGCCAGCGCCAGCGGCCGGTGCGCAGCCGCACCCGGAACTCCTGGCCGGCGACCAGCGCGGCGCCGGCAAGCGGCCCGGTCCTCACAGCCGCTCCTGGGCAAGCGCGAGGTATGCCGACTCCAGGTGGCTTCCGACCGGCGCGAACGCCACGACGCGTACCCCTTCCTGTACCAGCGCGACCAGCAGGTCGGCCGCCTCGTCCTCGGACATCGACGGGATCTCGACGCCGGCGGCGGTGGCCGCGCCGATCGGCACGCCCCGGGCCTCCAGCGCCGCGACCAGGGCCGCCGGGTCGGTGGCGCGCACCCGCCAGCCGATCGCCGTGCGCCGGGTCAGGTCGCTCATGTCGTGCTCCCCGACGGCCTGGCCGGCTGCCACGAACACCACCCGGTCGGCGATCTCCTCCAGCTCGGTGAGGATATGGCTGGAGACCAGCACCGCGGTGCCCTGGGCCGCCAGCCCGCGCAGCAGGTCGCGCAGCTCGACCCGGGAGCGCGGATCCAGCCCGGACGCCGGCTCGTCGAGCAGCAGCACTCGCGGCTCGTGGACGAGCGCGCGGGCCAGCGCGAGGCGTTGCTTCTGCCCGCGCGAGAGCACGTGCACCGGCTGGTTCGCGTACTCCTCCAGGTGCACCAGCGCCAGCAGCGTCGCGACCCGCTCCCGGGCGCGCACCCGCCCCAGCCGGTAGGCGTCCGCGAAGAACGCAAGGTACTCCGACACGGTCAGCTGGTCGTAGACGCCGAACACGTCCGGCATCCAGCCGGTCGCCCCGCGCACCCCGATCGGGTCACGCACCGGATCGCAGCCCGCGACGCGCACGTCACCGGTGTCCGGCCGCAGCAGCGTGGCGAGCACCAGCAGCAGCGTCGTCTTGCCCGACCCGTTCGGCCCGACCAGCGCGGTCACCTGGCCGTAGGGCGCCGCCAGATCCAGCCCACGCAGGGCCTGGACCGGGCCGAACCGGCGGGCCACGCCCTGTGCGAGCACGCCGAACTCGTCGTCCTGCAAGGTCAACCTCCCCGTTGTGCGCCCGAGCGTAGCGGGGGCGTCAAGCTCTGGGGGACCCTCTCATGATCATGAAGCATTCTCCGTGTCCCAGCACGGACAAAGCTTCAGGATCATGGGGAGGAGGTGACGGGGATGTTCGTCAGGCCGGTGGTGGCGCCGGTGACGGCGTTATCGGCGTACACGAGGTTGGGCTGGCCCTTGGCCGCGCACATGTCCTGGTTGGTGACGAGGACCGCCACGCTGCCCACACCGCCCAGGTCGGAGAAGTTGCCGCGGAAGACGTTGCCGCAGCCGTACCCCTGGTTGTACTGCTCGTGGGTCTCGTACCCGTCGGCGAACACGGAGCCGGGGGACGAAGCGAAGAACCCGTAGTTGCTGGTGATCTCGTACCCGCTGCCCTTGACGTCGATCCAGCTGTCGGCCGAGTTCTGCCCCGACAGGCCCCGGCCGTCGAAGAAGTTGCCGATCACCTTGCCGCCGACGGTGCCTTCTTTGATGTCGATGTGCTCGGCGGCCACGTCCGGGCCGAACCGGTTGCCGATGACCGAGATGCGGTCACTGCGGTCGGGCGTACCCGCGCCGTTCTCGCCGTAGCAGCGCCAGTTGCCGAACGCCGAGCCGATGTAGACGCCCTCGCCGAAGCCTTTCTGCACCAGGCCGGTGCGCTGGATCGTGGAGCCCACGATCGAGCTGTCGGTGGTCGACTTGCGGAAGTGCACGCCCTCGTCCTCGATGTCACGCACCAGCACGTTGCTGAGGTGCACGCCGCTGGCACGGTCGAGCACGATGCCCTTCTTGGTGTTGGCCACGGTGAACCCGCGCAGGTTCCAGTGGCTGGCGCCGTTGAGCCACACCCCGTACCCGGTGTGCCCGCCCGGGCAGGGTGTGGTGGCCTTCTCGAAGCGGTCGTTGCTGAGGATCGCCTTGCGCGAGCCGGTGAGCGTGATCGGGGCGGCGGCGGTGCCGGAGACGGTGGTGAACGCCTCGGCGTGGTAGACGCCGTCGGCGAGCTTGATGGTGTCGCCCGGCCGGGCGGTCGCCAACGCCTGCTCCAGCTCGGCGGCGGTGGCGACGGGCACCGTGCGCGGACCCACGCCGGCCAGGGCGGGACCGGCCAGCGCCGCGGCGCCCAACAGGATGACGCCGCCCACCAGCGCCGCACGTGGCCAAGCCCGCATGGTTTCCCCCACCTCGATCGACCGCGATCACGGTATGGAGGGGGAACCCGCTGGTCAAGGCCTGTTCCGCGGGACGGTCAGGTGGGTTCGCGGAACTGTGGGGTCAGGTCGTCGGGCCCGCTATCGGGCGTGGTCAGCTCGGAGACGGTGACATCGTCCTCGGCGGCGTCGACGACGTCGTCGCGCTCCTCGAGCGGATAGATCTCGACCGGCTCGTCCGGCTCAGGCAACGGCTCACTCACGTCTTGGTGCATACCCCGACGACGGGTGATCAACACATGAGTGGGCGCCCCCATCACCGCCCACGCGGTGAGAGGGGCGCCCTACTCAGCGGAAGGGGAGGATTACCCGCCCACCCGCTGCATCTGCTCAGCCATGATCAGGAAGGCGCCGAGCCCGTGCTTGTCGTTGGTCAGGCGCCGCCGGGCGATGTAGTACGAGTAGCTGCCGACGTTGGTGCCCTCGCAGATGTCGGCGATGTTGACCAGGCCGTCGCTGGTCTTCGTCACCTTCGCGAGCACGCCCTGGTAGCCCTTGCTCGCCACCGCCCTGTAGCTCGCGTCGACATAGCCGCGCTCCACCGAACGGGAGATGACGTACGTGTACATGCTCGAGCACGACGTCTCGGTCCAGTTGTCGGATCGGTCACCGCGGTTGACGATCTGGAACCAGCGGCCGGTCTTCGGGTCCTGGTACTTGGTCCAGCCCGGGACCAGGAACTTCAGGATGTCGATGAGTGCCTGCCGCCGCGGGTGGTTCTGCGGCAGGATCTCCAGCACCTCGATGGTGGCCATGCCGAACCAGCCCTGCGCCCGGCACCACGACTCCGGCGCCTGGCCGGTCTGCTTGTCGGCCCACGTCGCGGCCGGGTCGTTGGGGTCCTGCGCCCAGGCGTGCCGCAGGATGCCGGTGTTGTTGTCGCGCAGGTGCCGGAAGTACACCTCGAGCTGCTCGGCCGCGTTGTCGTTGGCGTACTGGCTGTCGCCGACCCACGCGCCGTAGCGGACCAGGAACGGCAGGACCATGAACACGCCGTCGCCCCAGAGCTGGTTCTTGCGGCTCGCCGAGGTGGAGTGCCACCAACCGCGGTCACGGGTACGCGGGTACGTGTTGAGCCGGTTACGGATCTTGGTAGCCGCCGTGCGGTACTTGGCCTGCCCGGTCTCCCGGTAGAGCAGGACCAGCACGTTGCCCGACTGCATGCTGTCGAGGTTGTTGAAGCTGTTGCCGATGCTGCCGTCCGCACTGACGAACCGGTCCGCCCACGCTCTGATGTAGGCGAGGACCCTGGGGTCGTGGGTGCGCTGGTAGTTGAGGTAGAAACCCCACAGCGTCAGGCCCTGGGTGTAGCCCCAGCCACCGAACTCGGCGGGCGTCTGCCGCTTCATCGCCGACTGCACGACCGCGGTCGACCAGTCGGTGCCGGGCGGCGGGGGCGGGGGGACCGCGCCGGTGTCGACGCTCAGCGAGTCGAGGTTCGGGCCGCCGTTGGCGGTCGTCGCGGTGGCCCGGATCGCGTTGTCGCCCGCCTTCAGGGACACCGTGACGTTGGCCGTCCGCCAGGTCGTCCACGAGCCGGTGCCGGCGAAGGCGACACCGGAGGCGGCGGCGGAGCCGTTGACCGACACGGTCATCGGCCGGTTGGTTGTCGTGCCGTTGGCGTACCGGAACGTCAGCGTCGCGTTCTGCGCCTGCGCGGCCGGGACGGTGAACTCAACGTGGCTACCGGTCACGTTGTTGTAGTTGACGAAGCCGGACCCGGTGAATCCCGCGTGGTCGGAGTTGACGGCTCCCTGGGAGATCGTGGCCGACTCCGCCTCGTACACCGTCGCGGCGGCCGAAGCCGGGACGACGACCGCGAGGGTCGCCGCCACTGCCGCGGCGACGCCCCCCACGATCAACGAGCGGGCGAGCTTCCTTGTGGTCATGCGTGTTCCAATCCGTTCGGCGCCGCTGTGACAGGCCGCTGGCGGGTCGCGGTGGTATAGGGGCCTATCGATAGACCGCTATGTTAGGAGTCTTTATCCATCGCGTTTCCTGTCAACGGAAGCTCCCGCCACACGGATGAAGGAGGGCGCCCGAGGGCGCCCTCCTTCATCAATCCAACCCCGCCGTGTGCGTTCACCTCATGCCGGCGCGACCTCCGCGAGCCGTTCCGGGCCCCGGGTGCGGGCACAGGACGGGCAATAGTGGAGGCCTTCCTGGTCGGACCATCCACGAGCCGCGGCGGCCGCCAGGATCTCGGCAGGAACGGGTGGAACGGCCGGGCGTGGGGCGAACAGTACGTCGCAGGAGTCGCACGCCAGGTCGACGCGTACACCGGCGTCGCAACTCGTCGTCATGGTCAACATGACGCCTCCTTGCCGTCGGGTCCAGCAACTACGTGCCGACAAAGTGTTTCCTATGGACATGACAACCCCGTATCGATTCCACCCCAGTTGACACGGTGTTAACGGAAACGACCCTGCCCTGACACGAGAGCCCGACAAATCGGATTAACGATCGTTCAAGTGTCGATTCCGAAGGTCGGTTCCCAACCCAGCACGGTGCGGGCTTTGGCGGTGCTCCATAGTCCCGCCGAACGGTCCCCGGAAACGGTGAAGACGTGGAATCCGTCACGGTGCTCCAACGCAGACAGTACCGCCCGCGCCAGGTCCGACCCAGCCGTCGCGTCGATCGGCACGCCGGCCGGCGTCGCCAGCCGGAGGGGCGGGCCGTCCCCGCCCCACATCGGCCACAGGTCGTCCGGGGTCGGCCAGGTCAGCCGCAACACGTTGATTGACAAGCTCCACTCCCGCGCCGCCGCCGCGCAGACCGCCTCACCCAGCCGCTTGGTCAGGCCGTAGAGGTCGGTCGCATCCGCGGGCACCGACTCGCCGTCGATGCGGCGCCCGGCGATGTCCCGGTAGACCGACATGCTGCTGATGTGCACGGCGTGCGGGACACCCGCCTTGTGCGCGGCGCGCAGCGCGAGGTGCACCGACTTGACGTTGACGTCGAACGACGCCGCCGGGTCGGCGGTGTCGGCCATCGCGCAGTGCACCAGCGCGTCGACGCCGTCCAGCGCGGCCGCCAGGGCCTCCGGGTCGGTCGCGTCGCCCGCGTGGTAGTCGCAGGGCGCCGACGGCTCGCGGAGGTCCAGTACCCGCACCTCGTGCCGGGCGGCGAGGGCCGGCACGAGCAGGCTCCCCACGTACCCGGAACCGCCGACGACGAGGACTCGCACGCGCCCACCCGCCATTCCATGATCATGAAGACTTTTGGTGGTTACAGCCCCCCGAACTCTACATGATCATGATGGCGCGCCGGCCGGACCGCGTTGCCACGATCCGGCCGGCGCCGGGTGGACGGCCGGCGGGGTGCGCGCCGCCGGCCGTCAGGCCAAATCAGTTCGCCTTGGCCGCGGAGTTACCCGACAGCGTCGTGTTGGCCGTGCTGTTCGCCTTGGCCGCAGTCTCCACCTGCGCCACTGTCGAGCTCTGGCTCAGGCCCGGCAGGGTCGGCTTGTTGATCGCGTACAGAGTGAACACGTACTTGTGGTTGCTGCCACCCGGGCACGGCCCGAAGTACTGCAGCGTCTGGTTGCCGGAGCCGAGCGCCCGCTGGTGCGCGCCGGAGACACCCGGCACGTTGAAGCCCAGACCCAGGCCCTCGGGCAACGACGTGGTCGACGCCGGGATGTCCCAGATCGCCCAGTGCTTGTTGCCGTTGCCGGTGTCGATGAAGACGATCGCGTAGCTCTGCGGCTTGTTGCCACCCGGTCCCCAGCTCAACGCGGGCGAGATGTCGTTGCCCGCCTTGTGGTCCTGCTGGCAGGTGAACTTGATCGGGATGGTGCCACCCTCGTTGAACGCGGTGCTGGTGAGCTTGAACGCACCGCCCGGCGGCGGGGGCGGCGGGTTCCCGCCGGCGAACTTGAGCCGCACGATCACGTTGTCGATGGCACTGGGCGTGCCGCCGTTCTTGTCACCGTTGGTGTTGCTCAGCCACAGGCCGCCGTCCGGCGACTTGATGACGTTGCGCAGCCGCCCCCACTTGCCGTTGAAGAAGGCGCGCGGCGTGTCCGTACCGTTGCCGTTGATCTTCATGACCCACAGCCGCGAGCCGCGGACGGCCGCCATGTAGAGCCAGTCGTTGACGATCTCCAGGCCACTGGGCGAGGCGGCCGCCACATCCCAGGTGCGGATCGGGTTGGTGTACTTGGCGTTGTTGCACGGGCCCTCACAGTCCGGCCAGCCGTAGTTCTTACCGGCCTGGATCAGGTTGAGCTCGTCGAGGTTGCCCTCACCGAACTCCGACTCCCACAGCCGGCCCTTCGAGTCCCACGCGATGCCCTGGACGTTGCGGTGGCCGTAGCTGTAGACACGGTTGCCGGTGGAGCCGCTGACGTTGCCCGAGACGCCCTTGCCGTCCTTGTCCACGCGCAGGATCTTGCCGTTGAGCGAGTTGAGGTTCTGCGCGTTCGAGCCGTTCTTCGCGTCGCCGGTCGTGACGTAGAGGTACCCGTCCGGGCCGAACCGCAGCCGGCCGCCGTTGTGGTACCGGTTCTTGGCGATGCCGGTGACGATCGGTGTGCCGGTGGCCGAGAGCTTGCCGTTCTGGAACGTGTACCGCACGACTCGGTTGTCGCTGGGCGAGGTGTGGAACAGGAACACGTAGTGGTCGGTGTTGTATGTCGGCGAGATCGCGAGGCCGAGCAGGCCGCCCTCACCGTTGGTGCCGACCGCGTCGGCGATCTTGCCGACGACCGTCTTCTGGCCGTCGGAGGTCACCTGCAGCACCTCGAAGCGGTCCCGCTCGGTCACGAGCGCGGAGCCGTCGGGCAGGAAGTCCATCGCCCAGGCCAGGTCGACCTTCGTGATGTCGCGGTCGTAGATCGGGTCACCGCCGCCGTTGCCGTCGCCCGGCCCGTGGGTCTTCACGGTGACCGGCGCGCTCGCCGCCGAGACGTTGCCGTTGTCGTCCTTGGCCTTCACGGTGTACGTGTACGAGGTGTTCGGCGTCAGCCCGCTGTCGGTGGCCGTGGTGTCCGGCACCGAGGCGACCAGCTCACTACCCCGGTAGACGTCATAGCCCTTGACCCCGGTGTTGTCGGTGGACGCGTCCCACGTCAGCGTGATGCTGGTGGCGTCGACGGTCGTGGCCTTCACGTTCGCCGGCACGCTCGGTGGCGTGGTGTCGTCGGACCTGGGCGTGGTGATCTGCAGCGAGTTGCTGGCCTGCGACGGGTTGCCCGCCGCGTCGCGCGCGATCACGGTGATGTCGTAGAGGGTGTTGGGCGTCAGGTTGCCGACGGTGGTCGAGAGCTGGTTGCCGCCGACCGTCTTGATCGCCGTGCCGCCGTTGTAGACCTGGTAGAGCTGCACGCCGACGTTGTCGGTGGCGGCGTCCCAGGCCAGCTCGAACGAGGTGGGATTGGCCGTGCCGACCTGCCGCAGGTTCTTCGGCGGGGTCGGCGGGGTGTTGTCCACCGGGCCGCCGTTGGAGCCGTACATCTCGAACTCGAACAGCGAGTACCCGTACGCGGTGCCCCGCGTGGTGCCATGCATGCGGACGTAGCGGCCGCTCTTGTCGAGCGTCAGGTCGTCGGTGCCGCCGTCGCCGGTCGTCGTGCTGTAGGCGTCCATCCAGTTCGTGTCGTCCTCGGACACCTGGATCTTGTACGCCTTGCCGTAGGCGGCCTCCCAGCGCAGGACGGCCCGGCTCAGGTGGTATGAGGCGCCCAGGTCGACGCGGATCCACTGCGGGTCGGCGCCCTCCTTGCTGGCCCAGCGGGTGGTGGTGCTGCCGTCGACGGCCTTCGGCCCGTTGAGCGACGCGGTCTCGTCGGAGCTGGTGGTCACCGGCTTGTTCTTGGAGATGAGCTGATCGGCGGCCTGGGCGCTGGTGGCGATGGCTACGCAGACACCGACGACCAGAGCACCTGAGGCCGCAGCGGCCGTCAGGGTACGCGGTCTGAGGCGCATTCATTCCTCCCGATATAGGGCCGGGTTAGTCTCTTCGCAGAGCGGGGATAATAAATAGTCAGTCAGCTTGACTTATTGAGTGCGGCCGATGTTAGTGATCGTACGAGAAGGCCGTCAAGCCTCCTCCGTACGGGGGAGTGCGCAGCCCGACAGAGTGTCGTAGCGGCTCGTCAGCCGCGCACGTGTGCGGCGGAGCACCCGGCCCGGCCGCCATGCCGGCGGGGCGCTCCGGATTGGCGTCGGCAGAGCTGGAACTTCGGCCGATCCACAGTGGAGCAGCCGGACCGGGAAACGCGACGAGCGCCGCCACGGCCACCGGGCCGGGAAATGGCACGGGCGTAGTCGGCAAACATGTGAGGCGCTTCCGCCTCGCGGAACGCATGTACCGCCAGACGATCAGGCGGTTTCCGACCAGCCGGACGGGCCTGCGTACAGTGCCGGTGTGCAACCGACCGCCTTCGTCCAGGCCCACACGCGGCTGGCGCCGGTGCCGTTCGTGCCGGAGATCCGGTTGCATCTGGCCGACGACGCGATCGCGCTCTGGGTGTCGACCGAGCAGGAGCTGCCCGGCGGTGAGCAGCCGCCGCCGTTCTGGGCGTTCGCATGGGCGGGCGGGCAGGCGCTGGCGCGGCACCTGCTCGACCACCCGCACCTCGTGCGCGGCCAGACCGTGTTCGACCTCGCCGCCGGGTCCGGCCTGGTCGCGATCGCCGCGATGAAGGCCGGCGCCGCCGCGGTCACCGCGAACGAGATCGACCCGCTCGCGGCCGCGGCGATTCGCGCCAACGCGGCTGCCAACGAGGTCGAGGTGACCGCGCTCCTGGACGACCGGCTGGCCGGCGACGCGGGCGGCGCGGCCGTGGTGCTCGCCGGTGACGTGTTCTACAGCGGGCCGATGGCCGACCGGGTACTGCCGTTCCTGGAGCGGGCCGCGGCGCGCGGCGCGACCGTGCTGGTCGGCGACCCCGGCCGGGCCTACCTGCCGCGCTCCCAGTTCGAGCCGGTGGGCGTGTACGAGGTGCCGGTCGTCCGGTCGCTCGAGGACGCCGACATCAAGACGACGACCGTCTGGCGGCCCGCTTTACCTGCCACGTAATCGACTGGGCACCGGTCGCCGTGACACCTTCAATCGCGTCAACACGAGAGTGGAGGAAATGGTCATGAGCGACCTGGCCGAGCTGGTCAACCGGTACCTGGAGATCTGGAACGAGCCCGACGCCGGCGCCCGGGAGCGCGCGATCGCGGACGTCTGGGCTACCGACGGCAGCTACACCGACCCCCTGGCCGCCGTGGCCGGGCACGCCGGGATCGCGGCGGTCGTCAGCGGCGCCCGCGAGCAGTTCCCGGGCTTCGTGTTCCGGCTGGCGGGCGGCGTGGACGCGCACCACGACGTGGCCCGGTTCACATGGGAGCTGGCGCCGGCGGCCGGTGGCGAGCCCCTGGTGGTGGGCTTCGACGTGGCCGTGGCAGACGCTGACGGGCGGCTGCGAGCGGTCTACGGCTTCCTGGACAAGGTGCCGGCGGCGTGAGGCGCTACGCCGGCACCGCCGCTTCGCGCAGGGCATCGGCGGTGCCGGCGTCGGCCGGGAAGAACGACTCGATCGCCAGCTCGGCGACGGTCACGTCGAGCGGGGTGCCGAACGTGGTCACCGTGCTCAGCAACGACAGTTCGCGGGTGCCGAGGCGCAGGCGCAACGGGACCACGATGTCACTTCCGTCGGTCAGCTCGGCGACTCCGCCCGGGTAGCTTCGCAACTCCTCGGAGAGCTTCGTCAGCTCCGGGTCGGCGGTCACCGCCGCCTGCCGCGACAGCCGGGACAGCAGGTGGGCCCGCCACTCCCCCAGGTTGGCGATGCGGGGGGCCAGGCCGTCGGGGTGCAGGCTCAGGCGCAGCACGTTGACGGGCGGTTCGAGCAGCTCCGGCGCGGCCCCGGCCAGGAGCGGGCCCACGGCGGCGTTGGCGTCCACCAGGTGCCACGAGCGGTCGACGACCAGCGCCGGGTACGGCTCGTGCCCTTTGAGCACCTGGCGCAGCGCGGCCCGGACCGGGGCCAGCCGCGGCGAGTCGAGCGCGGTCTCCCGGTACACCGGGGCGTATCCGGCGGCGAGCAGCAGGTCGTTACGCTCGCGCAGCGGGACGTCGAGCCGCTCGGCCAGGTGCAGCACCATGGTGCGGCTCGGCACCGAGCGGCCGGTCTCGACCAAGCTCAAATGCCGGGTGGAGATGTCGGCCTGGATGGCCAGCTCCAGCTGGCTGAGCCGGCGCCGCTCGCGCCACTCGCGCAGCAGCTCGCCCACCGGCCGGCGCAGCTGTCGGGTCGTGCTCACGCGCCCAAGCTAACAAGTGACGGTGTGGAGCCGATGCGGCACGTCACCGGCTCCACATCCGCACCTCACGGGTTGACGGTCTTGCCGTTGATCTTCACGTTGGTGAAGGACAGGCCGTCGATGTACTTGAGCGTGTTGGTCGTGTTGGCCACTCCGGTCGCCGTGAAGTTCTTCACGGTGAAGCCCTTGATGTGGTCGTTGGACAGGCCGGTGACGTCGAAGGCGGCCCGGCCGGCCTTGGTGATCGACGAGTTCGTGAGCGTGAACGGCCCGAACTGCGGCGGGTAGTTACCCGTCTGGCCGTTGTAGTCCATGATGATGTAGGCGAAGGACCGGTCCAGCACGCCCGTGAAGCTGTCGAGATTGATGTTCTGGCTGAAGCCGCCGCGACGGGTGTTCGACTTGACGTAGAGGGCAAACTTCGTGACCCCGACGAGGGTGCACTTGTAGGCGTACACGTTGCGGATGCCGCCGGTCTGCTCGCTGCCGCAGGTGATGGCGCCCCAGTTTCCGTTCATCCGGCAGCCGAACACCACGATGTTCTGGCACGGCACGTTGACTCGGCGGCCGTCGGCGTCGCGCCCGGACTTGATGGCGATGTTGTCGTCGTGTGCGCCCAGGTCGCAGTTCTTGATGACCACGTGGTCGCACGACTCCGGGTCGCAGCCGTCCGTGTTGGAGTGCGAGGTGCTCGGGTCGGTGCTGACGCCGTCGACCGTCACGTTCTTGCACAGCGTCGGATGCAGCTGCCAGAACATCGAGTTCCGCAGCTTGACGCCCTGGATGAGCACGGTGTCGCAGTTGTAGGGCTCCACAAAGGCCGAGCGCATCTGGTGCCCCGAGCCGGGCACGATCCGCTCCCGCGGCGGCTTGCCGAGCTGGGTCTCCAGCCAGGCCCGGTCCTTGCCCTTGTTCCACGAGGAGGTGCCGCCAGCATCGAGCGTGCCGTTGCCGGTCAGGGCGATGTTCTTCTCACCGTACGCGTAGATCATCGGCGACCGGTTCATGCACTCGATGCCCTCGTAGCGCGTCAGGACGATCGGGAACTTGCTGGCGTCGCCGGAGAACTTCAGCGTCGAGCCTTCGAGCCTCAGGTTGACGTTGCTCTTCAGGTAGATCGCCCCGGTCACGTACGTGCCCCCGGGCACCAGGACCGTCCCGCCGCCGTCCGCGTTGCACGCGTTAATGGCCGCCTTGAACGCCGCCGTGTTGTCGGTCTTGCCGTCGTTTTTGGCGCCGTATCTCATCACGTTGAAGACCGCGTTGGGAAACGACGGCACCTTCGTCTCGGCGACGATCTTCTTCGCCTCGGCCCATGGCAGGTCGTCGGGGGACACGGCGGCCGCGCCCACGCCACCCGCGGCGGTCGCGGTCGGGTCGCTGCCGGCGAACGCCGTCTGGGCCAGCACCGGGGTCGCCACGGCGGCACCTGCGACGCTCAGACCTCCGATGAGCACCTGCCGGCGAGATATACGGTCTGCCATTCTCTCCACTCCTCGTGGCTTGGACAGCTGCTCCGCCGGCGGGGATGTCGGGCCTGGCGACGACGCGTGGCCGACTGCGGACTCGCTGGTGGTCATGGGTAGAACTGCGCACCTTCGGGCGGGCCCGGCACCGCATCATAGTGACAGGCCTCGATGACGAGGTGTACACCACAGTCGAGGAGAGGGTCAAGGAAACATACGACGGGTTGCCGCGCGGCGGAACCGTTTGCAGCGTCGTTGCAGCGCCCCCACTCCGCGCAGCGGCATCGCCATCTCCCGTCGGCGATCTTGCTAAGTGGTGTCGCTATCGCGGCAGCGGGCCGTCAAGATCGCGCAAGGGATGCGGGGTGGGTCCTACTCCGGGTCGAGTAGCGGGAAGACGCGGGCCACAACCGCCACCGGCCGGGCGCCGCGCGGCCGCGCGGCCGGGCGGTCCTCGCGATCCCGGTACCCCTCGATCAGCTCCCGGATCGCGCCGCCCAGCACCGTCAGCTCGCCCGGCGTGAGGTAGAGGACCTGACTGAACGCCTCGTCGCGGCGCCACCGTGCCGGCGCTTCGCCCCGGCGGGCCAGCCAGCGCTGGTAGCTCTCGTCTTCCAGGCCGCGGGCGAGCCCACCCAGGTCGGGGCCGGGAGTTCGGGCGCCGGCCAGCCGCCACGGGCGCACCCGGCCGCGCCCGCCCGGCGCCTCCTCGATCAGGCCGTAGCGCGCGAGCTGGCGCAGGTGGAACGAGTGGAGCCCGGAGCTGCCGCCCAGCTCCTGGGCAGCCTCGGTGGACGTGACAGTGCCGCGCCGGCCGAGCAGCTCCATCAGCGCCGCGCGGACCGGGTGCTGAAGGGCCTGTTCCGTGGTCTCCACTTTGCAAACTATGCTGGTTTGCAAAGCCGTCGTCAACCGAGGGGTACCCGCCATGGCCGTCCTGCCCGTGCGCCTGTTCGGCGATCCGGTTCTCACCCAGCCCGCCGACGAGGTGACGGCGTTCGACAAGGAACTGCGCCGCCTGGTGCGCGACCTGCGCGACACGCTGCGTGACGAGCAGGGTGCCGGGCTGGCCGCCCCGCAACTCGGCATCGGCCTGCGGGCCTTCGCCTTCCACGTCGACGACGTGGAAGGCCACCTGGTCAACCCGGTGCTGCGCTTTCCAGACGAGGAGGAGCAGGACGGGCCGGAGGGGTGCCTGTCGATGCCCGGGCTCTACTTCGACACCAAGCGGCGGATGAACGTGGTGGCGAAGGGCTTCAACGAGTACGGAGATCCGGTGCAGATCGTCGGCACCGGGATGCTGGCCCGCTGCCTGCAGCACGAGACCGACCACCTCGACGGTATCCTGTTCATCGACCGGATGGACACCGCGCGGCGCAAGGCGGCGATGAAGGCGATCCGGCGCGCCGAGTGGCACGACGAGCCGGCGCCGCGCGTCAAGCTGAGCCCGCACCCGGTCTTCGGGCGCATCCGGTAGCTGGTCACACACGATGTGATCAATTCCACCTGTACATCGATGGTTACCGTCGGGTAGTTCTAGGCGCGTCTATCGCCCCTACCCGGAGGGACCCGCTTGAACAAGCTCCCGCGCCCACGGCTGCTCATCCTCGGCACCGTGGTCGCCGTCTCCGCGCCCGGCGCGGTGAAACAGGTCGACAGCAACGCGGTGCGGCTCAGGTCGTACGACGCGCCCAACGGCAAGGCACGGCTGGCAACGAAGGCCACTGTCAAGGCCGGCGACGTCATCGCCAGCGGCGCCAGCCCGCAACTGCCGAACGGTGCACTGGTCAAGGTCACCGACCCGACGCCGGACAGCACCGGGGCCGTCAGCGTGCGGCCGGCGACCCTGCCCGAGCTGCTCGGGGACGCGAAGATCACCTCGACCACGCCGGTACGCCCGTCGGACGTGACGATCAAGCCCCTGCGCAAGGGGGTAGCCGCCGCGGTGACGCCGTCACCCGTACTGTCGAAGGGTCTCGGGCCCGCGCCGCTGCCCAGCCGCGGGCCGGGCGGGCGCCTCCCGGTCGGGCAGGTGAGCCTCGATCTCGACGTGCCACTGGCCGACCTCGGCTTCACGCCCGCTACCCAGGGCGGCCCGACGCTCGCTGGCTGGGTGCGCTTCCAACCGGAGATCATCTTCTCGTACCAGCGCGACCACGGCGCCGGGTCGGCGCCCTCCCAGGCCGCCATCGGGGTCGGCGGCCCCTACGACTATGGCTGGAAGGTGCATGCGTCCCTGCCGGCGAGCGTGGACACCGGCCGGCAGCCGCTGCGGCCGCCGTTTGCCGAGGTCCACCTGCGCACGGTGCTGATGGTGGCCGGCTTCCCGATCGTCATCGACGTCGACCTCACGTACTTCTACCAGGTCAGTGCGACCGGCCGGATCGCCATCGACGCCGAGCAGAAGATGACCGGCGACCTGTCGCTGGGCGCGGCGTACGCCAAGGACAGCGGCTGGACCGCCCTCCCTCTGGACAGGCCCACGGGCACCGCCGGCAGCAAGCCGAAGATCACCGGCGCGACCGGCGCGCGGGCCACGATCGGCGCCCAGCTGTCGGTCGCCCTCTACGGCATCGTCGGCGCCGCGCTGGTGTGGGGCCCGTACCTGCGGGCCGACGTGGGTGCCCGGATCCCCAATGTGGACTGGTCGCTGTACGCCGGGTACGAGCTGACCGCCGAACTGTTCGTGCGGCTCGACATCCTCGGTGTGCCGATCCCGCGACAAAGCGTCCAACTGCCGCCACTGACCGGGGAATGGAAGCTCGCCGGCGGCATGATCTGACGTCGCCATCCCTGGGCCGGAATGTTTGCCGGCCGCTACGCGGGTACCTCGTGAGGTGGACAACCGAGTACCTCCGGCCAGGGATAGGGAGCGAGATGGCAGAGCGAACCCAGACCCGACGCCGCGACGCGTCGGCGGGCAAGAACAAGCCGGGCAACCAGACACCAAACACCCCCGACCTCAGCGAGACTGAGCTGCGGGCCAAGAAGGTCGACGAGCTGCGGCAGCTGGCCCGGAGTGAAGGTGTGAGCGGCGCATCGAGCTTGCGCAAGGACGAGCTGGTCAAGGCGATCTCGAAGGCGCACCGGGCGGCGGCGAAGAAGAGCACGAGCCGGAACGCTGGAGGCGACGATGACGGCGGCTCGCGGTCCGGCACGAGGAAGAGCACCGCGAACGCGACGAAGAGCACCGCGGGCAAGGACAGCGTGGGCAGTGGCGCGCGCCGCGGCAGCAAGAGCTCCAAGTCGCTGAAGTACGCCCAGGAGATCACCTCGCCGGACGACGACCCGGAGCACCCGGGTCGCAGTCTCGTCACGACCAACCACGACGTGATCCGGGAATGGGCGGAGGCCCGCGAAGGCGTCCCGGCCGTGGTGGAGGGCACGGAGCACGGCGACCTGCTCGGCGTGCTGCGGTTCGACTTCCCGCAAGGCGACAGCGACCGGCTGCGCCACGTGACGTGGGAGCAGTGGTTCGTCACGTTCGACGAGCGCGGTCTGAACTTCATCTACCAGGAGGAGCGCGCCGACGGCCGGCAGAGCAACTTCTTCCGGCTGGAGAATCCCGAGCGCGAAGACGCCTGAGGGCAAGACACGGAAGGGAGGGGCGGCGCCGCTTTCCGCGGCGCCGCCCCTGTCGGCTCACCCGGGCCTTACCCGCGCATGGAAGGTAGGGCCGGGCCATGAGCGCGTAGTGGTGGCTGTGGGATTCACTGTCGTCTCCCTGAGTGTTGGGTGTCGTAATGGCGCTACTAGTAAAGAGCCGACACCCGGCCGGGAGATACGCATTTTTCGGCCGGCGCGGGCTGACCGTGTGGGTGCTCGGTCGCGCCGATCTTCTCGTCGATCTGGGAGAAGTTGGGCGATGAAAGCGCTCTCCGACGCCGACTTCTCCTAGATCGGCGCGGAGCCGGGGCGCAGCCCAACGAGCAGCGGGATCGCCGCGATCTTCTCGTCGGTCAGCTCCGACCAGCGGATCCGCGCGTCCGGTCGGGCGGCCCGACGCCGCCGGCAGTCGATGACCCGCTCCGGCGTGATGACCAGGTCCATGGGTACGTCGTGGGCGGCCGTGGGGATCGAGCCGGCCGGGCGTACCTGAAGCTCGTGGACGGTGGTGACGACGAGCGTCTCCGGACCGATCAGCCCGGCCGCCGCCGCGAGCGCGTACTCCAGGTCGGCGAAGCCGCCGCCCTTGCCCAGCCGTGCGCCGTCCTCGCCGACAGCGACGCAGCCGGTCACCACCAGGTCGACGGGGGCCAGATCGGCGACGGCCACCCGGCGCGCCGAGCGGGTCGCCCCGCTGATCGAGGCGGCCTTGCGCGGGCTGTCGGCGAGGTGCGCCGGGTCGAGCAGGAAGAACGGGTCCGCCTCGGCCAGCCGCGGCACGGCCATGTAGACGGTCTTGCCGTCCTCCAGCGCGCGCTGCCGCACGGGTAGCTGCGCCGAGTCCGGGTTGGCCTTGAGGGTCGCCGCGCGCTCCCACTCCGGGGTTGCCCGCAGCCGTTCGGCGGCCGCCTCCGCCCCGACGAAGTTGGAGATCCGGCCCACGGCACCCGGGAACCGCGCCACCCGGGCGGCGGTCAGCGCGGACCACACCTCCTCGCGGAGGGCGGCCTTGGCGGCGAGCAGGTCCGCGGGCCCGCCCGCGTCCTGGTCGTGGCGGAGCACACGTCGCGGCACGCCGGCACCATATCGGCAACTTTGCCGACCGGCACGGCGCTCTCGACAAGGCTACGCTGCTCCTGTCGAGCCCACTGTCGAGAGGGCGTCGTGCGGACACCGGCCTCCCCGTTCCCCGGCGAGAGTTCGATGGCGGCTCCGATGGCCGGCTTCGATTGGGCGTCCTCGCCGCTGGGATCGCCGGAGGGCTGGTCGGGCAGCCTGCAGAGCGCCTGCCGGATCTGCCTGACCTCACGGTTCCCCATGATCGTGTGGTGGGGTCCGGAGCTGCGTTTCTTCTACAACGACGCCTACCTGCCGCTGCTCGGCACCAAGCACCCGGCACTGGGAAAGCGGGGCCAGGAGGTCTGGGCCGAGATCTGGCACATCGTCGGGCCGATGCTCGAGAGCGTGCTCGCCACCGGGCAGGCGACCTGGTCCGACGACATGTTGCTGCCGATGGAGCGGCACGGGTACTGGGAGGAGACCTACTGGACCTACTCCTACAGCCCGCTGCACGACGAGGACGGGGCGGTCCGCGGCGTGTTCGCGGCCGTCACCGAGACCACGCAGCGGGTGGTCAGCGAGCGGCGGTTGGCCGCGCTGCAGGAGCTGGGAGCGCAGGCCGGCACCGCCCGCACGGTGACCGAAGCCTCCCATCGCGCCATCGCGTCGCTGGCCGGCACCGCGGCCGGAGGGCCCGGGCGGCTGGCCGCTGGACAAGGTGCTACGCGACGGTACGCCGATGGTGCTCACGGACCTGGCGGCGCGCTTCGACGAACTGCCGTCCGGAAGCTGGCCCAGGCCGCCGGCCGATGCGATGGTGCTACCGCTGCGCGGCGAGACCGGCGCGCCGCCTCTCGGGGTCTCCGTCCTGTTCCACCAGGCCGCCCGGACCCGCACCGAACTGATCGCGAGCGAGTTGCTCGTGCCGGTCCTGGAGATCTCCGGCCTGAGCCGGGTTACCATCGTCCACCGCTGAGAGCGGGCTATTGAACGGACTTCTTACAGTGATGCATCGGACCGGCCTTCGGTCCGACACGGGGAGGACAGCGCAATCCGATGAGCGAGTTCGTCGCCGCGGCGCTCGGTTTCCCGACCGCGCTGTTCAGCTTCCTGCTGGTGGTCGTGGTCGGATACTGGTTGCTGGTGATCTTCGGCGCGGCCGACCCGGACGCGCTGGACAGCGGCGAAGATCTCCTTCCCGGGCTCGGCGGCGTGCCCGCGACGGTCACGCTCTCGCTCCTCGTCGCGCTCGCCTGGTTCGTGAGCCTCGCCGGCAGCGTGCTGCTGCACCGCAGCGGCTGGCCGGCCGTGCTGTCCATCGCCGTCCTGCTCATCGCGCTCGTCGCGGCCTGGCTCGGCACCCGGCTGCTGGCGCTCGCGCTGCGCCCGCTCTTCGCTAACGGGCCGCAAGCCTCCCGCACAAACTTCATCGGCCGGCTGTGCGTGATCCGCACGGGAGGCGTCGCTCTCGACTTCGGCCAGGCTGAGGTGACGGCGGCCGACGGCTCCTCCGCGATCGTCCAGGTCCGCCAGACCGGCGACGCACCGCTACGCGCCGGCAGCACCGCTCTCATCTACGACTTCGACGCCGACGGCGAGTTCTTCTGGGTCACGCCCGCCGACGCCACCCCCTGACCCCCGTTCCACCCCTGTTACCTAGGACAAAAGGGACCCCTGGATGGATGCCATCACCGCTGGATTCGGCGTACTCCTCGCCGTCGTCCTCCTCTTCGTCATCGGCCTCGTGTTCGTCGTCGGCCGCCTGTTCCGCAAGGTGGAGCAGGGCAAGGCGCTGATCATTTCCAAGGTCAAGAAGGTTGACGTCACGTTCACCGGCGCCGTCGTCCTGCCGGTGCTGCACAAATCCGAAGTCATGGACATCTCGGTGAAGACCATCGACATCGAGCGGACCGGCCAGGAAGGCCTGATCTGCCGGGACAACATCCGCGCCGACATCCGCATCACGTTCTTCGTCCGGGTCAACAAGACCACCGAAGACGTCATCAAGGTCGCCCAGGCGATCGGCACCGCCCGGGCCAGCGACCGGGAGACGTTGCAGGAGCTGTTCAACGCGAAGTTCTCCGAGGCGCTGAAGACCGTCGGCAAGCAGCTCGACTTCGTCGACCTGTACACCAAGCGCGACGAGTTCCGCGACCAGATCGTGCGGGTCATCGGCACCGACCTCAACGGCTACAGCCTCGAGGACGCGGCCATCGACTTTCTCGAGCAGACCCCGATGGCGCAGCTCGACCCGGCCAACATCCTCGACGCCCAGGGCATCCGGAAGATCACCGAGCTGACCGCGATCGAGCACGTGCGCACCAACGAGTACCAGCGCAACGAGCAGAAGGAGATCACCCGGCAGGACGTCGACGCGCGGGAGGCCATCCTCGAGCTGGAGCGCCGCCAGGCCGACGCCGAGATCAAGCAGAAGCGTGAGATCGAGACGATGCGGGCCCGGGAAGAGGCGGAGATCTCCCGGGTGCAGGCCGAGGAGCGGCTCAAGTCGCAGACCGCCCACATCCGCACCGACGAGCAACTGGGCGTGCAGCGCGAGAACCAGTCCCGGGAGATCGCGGTCGCTGAGAAGAACCGCGAGCGGGTCATCGCGATCGAGTCCGAACGGATCGAGAAGGACCGGATGCTGGAGGTCATCGCCCGGCAGCGGGAAACCGAGCTGTCCACGATCGCCAAGGACAAGGAGGTCGAGGGCGAGAAGCGGGCCATCGCCGAGGTGGTCCGCGAGCGGATCGCGGTGGAGAAGACGGTCGCCGAGCAGGAAGAGGCGATCAAGCGGCTGCGGGTCGTCGAGGAGGCCGAGCGCACCCGCCAGGCGGTGGTGATCCAGGCCGAGGCGGAGGCGCAGGAGAACCTGGTCAAGGACATCAAGGCCGCCGAAGCCGCGGAGCAGGCCGCCAAGTTCAGGGCCCGCGAGGAGCTGGTGCTGGCCGAGGCGCGCCAGCAGGCCGCCGAGCTGGACACCCGCGCGAAGATCCGGCTAGCCGAGGGCGTGCAGGCCGAGACCGCGGCCCGAGGGCTGGCCGACGTGCAGGTCCGTCAGCGGGAGGCCGAGGCGATCGAGAAGGTGGGTCGCGCCGAGGCCGCCGTGGAGCGGGAGAAGGCGTTGGTCGCCGCCGAGGCCGTACGCGAAAAGCTCAAGGGCGAAGCGGAGGGCCTGACCGACAAGGCCGCCGCGATGGCCGCGCTCGACGAGGCGAGCCGCGAGCACGAGGAGTACCGGCTGCGGCTGGAGGCCGAGAAGGAGATCCGGCTCGCGGGCCTCGACGTGCAGCGCCAGGTGTCCGAGGCGCAGGCCAGCGTCCTGGCCGCCGGCCTGGCCAAGGCCAACATCGACATCGTGGGTGGGGACGACGTGTTCTTCGACCGGCTGGTCGGCGCGGTCTCCCTCGGCAAGAGCGTCGACGGGTTCGTGCGGCACTCCGATGTGGCGCAGACCCTGGCCGGGCCGTGGCTGGACGGCGAGTCCAACTTCGCCCACGACCTGCGCCGCGTACTCGGCTCGATCGACACCGGGGATGTCCGCAACCTCACCCTGTCGGCGCTGCTCCTCAAGCTGATCCGCGGCGGCGGCCCGGAGACTGACAAGCTGCGTGAGCTGCTGGACGCCGCGCGCCGCCTCGGCGTCGCCGACGCGCCGGTGGCGGCCCTCGACGGGGCCAAACTGTGACGGTGGTCCAGGCGACTCCGGCGGCCGGGCTGGACGCGGGTACCTACGAGGTCCTGCGGGCCCGGCTGTCGGAGCAGGCCGCGGAGCTGGCCCGCCGGGCGGAGGCGCTCAACGCCCGGCGGCTGGCCGTGTTCGGCAGCGCCGAGCTGCGGCTGATCGGCACCGAGCGCATCCGCACCGAGCACAACTGCGTGCCGCGCGACATCCTCTCGGTCGGCGGGTTCATGCTGTTCGGCTACAACGTGTTCCTCGGGCTCAAGGCCGGGACCACTGTGGACGACGTCTTCGCACTGCACAGGTTCACCCGCGATGGCGACGCGTTCCGCTTCGACGACGCGCGCGGCGAGCTGCCGGGCCTGCTGCGCGACGCCGGTTTCGAGCGTGCGTTCGCCGAGATGTACCGCTACTACCGGGAGACCCGGCTGCTGCAGCTTCGCCGGATGGAAGGCCGGCTCCTCGCGGTGTTCCAGACCGGGCCGCGCACCGAGGATGTCCGGGTGCTGCGGTGGCGCGTCGACCCCGACGGCACCGTCGCCTACCTGGACCATCGAGGCGAGCGCGACCACACCTTCCCGTCCGCGCATGACTTCGAGTGGACGCCGACCACCCGGGACGACCACGTTCTCGGCCGCCATCCGCACATCTCCATCGGCGACGAGGTGTTCGTCGAAACGGTTGGCGGCAACCTCACCATCAAGGTCGAAAACAACACTGAGACCGGCGAGGGTATCTACTCCGAGCCCGTCGACGAGCCCCTGCAGAGCCTTGCCGACGCCGAGGTGTCGTATGCGCGGATCGGTCCGCTGATCCTGCTGCGCGTCCGGCCGTACAAGGAGAACGTCTGGCGGCACCTCGTCTTCAACACGAGAACCCGCGAGGTGGTCCGCCTCGACGGGATCGGGCAGGCCTGCCAGCGGCTGCCCGAGGACCAGGGCATTATTTTCCCGGGCGGGTACTACCTGTCCACCGGCGTGGTGAAGACCTTCGACGCCGACGTGTCGAGCCTGGAGTTCGAGCGGGCGATCCGCTCCACCAACGGCGAGGACGTGCTCTACGTCTTCCACGCCCGGGCCGAGGGGCGCACCCTCCTCCTGCCGTACAACGTGATCCGCAAGGAGATCGCCAACCCGATCAGCTGCCACGGGTACTCCTTGTTCGACGACGGCACCCTGGTGGTCTTCCGGGCGACCTCCGAGGAGCCGACCCGGGTTCATCCGATGCAGGTGTGGCAGACGCCGTACCTGTCGGATACCTATGCCGCCGCGCAACCGGTCGGCACCGGGCCGTTGGAGCGGGTAGGCAACGCCGATCTGGTCCGGGGCATCTCCGACGCGCTGTCCGTGGCGCGCATGGTCGACGAGATGGCACCGTCCGTACCGGTGTTCGAGGCGCTCATCGCCGCCTGCCGCAAGGTCTTCGACCACTATCACTGGCTCGGCGAGCAGGACCTCGAAGACCTGCGGACCCCGCTGTCGGACGTGCTGGCCACCGCCGAGCAGGTGCTCGACGAGTTCGAGAACGTGCAGTCGTTGACGGCACAGGCGGCCGCGGCGCTGGACGAGACCGGCGCGCAGATCGCGGCGCTGGTCAGGCGGGCACGCGGCGAAGCACCGGAGAGCGCCGACGGCTGGGTGCGACAGCTCGCGGCGCTGCGCCAGGCGCAGGGGCGCCTGGTCACGCTCCGGGAGATGCGCTACGCCGACGTGGCCCGGGTCGATGCGTTGGCGGAGGAGCTGTCCGGCGAAATCGACAAGGCGGCCCAGCGGGCCGTCGCATACCTGACGGGTGACGACGCCTTTGCCGGCTACCACGCCGACGTCGACCGGTTGGTGGCCGACGCCCAGGCCATCGGCACCGTGGCGGAGTCGGTGCCGATCGGCGAGCGGCTCACCGAGCAGGCCACCGGCCTGGAGATCCTCACCGAGGTGGTCGGGGCGCTCGACATCGCCGACGCGACCGTGCGGACCGGGATCCTGGAGCGGATCGGGGCGGTGCTCGGCGGCGTCAACCGCGCCCGGGCCACTCTCGAAGGCCGCCGCCGCCAGCTGCTCGCCACCGAGGGCCGGGCGCAGTTCGCCGCGGAGATCGCCCTGCTGGGTCAGTCGATCACCGGCGCGCTCGGCGTCGCGGACAGCCCCGAGCGCTGCGACGAGCAGTTGGGAAGGCTGCTGCTCGCCATCGAGAACCTCGAGTCCCGGTTCGGCGAGTTCGACGACTTCCTCGCCGAGTTGGGCGCCAAGCGGGAGGACGTCTACGAGGCGTTCTCGTCTCGCAAACAGGCGCTCCTCGACCAGCGCGCCCGGCGGGCCGGACGGCTGGTCGAATCCGCCGACCGGATCCTCACCAGCGTGCAGCGGCGGGTGGCCGGCCTCGGCTCACCCGACGAGGTCAACACCTACTTCGCCGGCGACCCCATGGTGGCCAAGCTGCGCAGCGTGGTCGCCGAGCTACGTGAGCTCGGTGACCAGGTCCGCGCCGACGAGCTGGAGGGGCGCGTCAAGACCGCCCGCCAGGAGGCCGGGCGGACCCTGCGGGACCGGCTGGACCTCTTCGACGCGGGGGGCGAGACGATCCGCCTCGGCCGGCACCGCTTCACGGTCAACACCCAACCCAGCGACCTCACGCTGGTGCCGCACGAGGGCCGGTTGGCGTTCGCCATCACCGGCACCGACTACCGCTCCCCGGTGCGCGACGACACGTTCGAGGCGACCCGGGCGTTCTGGGACCAGCTGCTGATCTCCGAGTCCGCCGAGGTATACCGGGCCGAGCACCTGGCGGCCTCGGTCCTGTCCGAGGCCGAGGCGGCGGGGACGCTCGACGCGCTGCACGCCGCGGCGGTCACCGGCGGAGGACTGCTCGACGTGGTCCGGCAGGCCGCCCAGGCCCGCTACGACGAAGGGTACGAGCGGGGCGTGCACGACCACGACGCCGCCGCGATCCTCAACGCGCTGCTCCGGTTGCACGCCGGCGCCGGACTGCTCCGGTACCCGCCGGCCGCGCGGGCCACGGCGCAGCTGTTCTGGGCGTACGGGACGGACGAGGCGGCGCGGCTGAGCTGGTCGACGCGGGCCGGGTCGCTGGCGCGGGCCAGGTCGGCGTTCGGCCGGTCGGAGGCGATCGCCGACCTGTGCGGCGAGTTGGCGGCGGCCATGGCGCGCTTCCCCCTGGCGCAGGTCGATCGCGAGCTGGCCGCAGACTACCTGTTCGAGGAGCTGGCGGCCGCCCCTTTCGGCTTCGTCACGAGCGCCGGTGCCCGGGCCCTGCTGGCGGGTTTCCGCGACGCGCTCGGCGGGCCACCCGCGGAGTCCGGGAAGCGCTTCGAAGACGACCTGCGGGCGCTCGGCGACGACCTGGCAGCCCGCCACCAGCTCGTGACGGCGTGGCTCGGCTCGTACGTCGCCTCCGCCGGTGAAGACCCCGTCGACCTGCCGGAGGCGGTCGCCGTGCAGCTGTGCCCGGCGCTGCCCCGCCACGACTCGTCCGCCACGCTCTCGACCACGGTGGAGGGTCTGCTCGGCGCGCATCCGCGCATCACCGAGCGGCGGATGGAGGTGCGCGTTGACGAGATAATCGCGCGCACCCGCTGGTTTCGCACCGAACGGGTGCCCGCCTACCGGGCCTACCGGCAGCAGCGCAACGACCTCGTCGCGCGGGAGCGGCGGCGGCTGCGCCTGGACGAGTACCAGCCCACGGTGATGAGCGCGTTCGTCCGCAACCGGCTACTCGACGAGGTGTATCTGCCGCTGATCGGCGACAACCTGGCCAAGCAGCTCGGTGCGGCCGGCGACGGCAGGCGCACCGACCAGATGGGGCTACTCCTGCTCATCTCACCGCCGGGTTACGGAAAGACGACCCTCATGGAGTACGTCGCGAGCCGGCTCGGACTGGTCTTCGTGAAGGTCAACGGGCCCTCCCTCGGCCACGATGTCACCTCCGTCGACCCCGCGGAGGCGCCCAACGCCACGGCCCGGCAGGAGATCGAGAAGATCTCGTTCGCCCTTGAAGTGGGCAGCAACGTGCTGCTCTATCTCGACGACATCCAGCACATCTCGCCGGAGCTGCTGCAGAAGTTCATCTCGCTGTGCGATGCGCAGCGCCGCATGGAGGGCGTCTGGGACGGGCGCAGCCGCACCTACGACCTGCGGGGCAAGCGGTTCGCCGTCTGCATGGCGGGCAACCCGTACACCGAGTCCGGCCAGCGCTTCCGCATCCCCGACATGCTCGCCAACCGGGCCGACGTGTGGAATCTCGGCGACGTGCTGTCCGGCAGAGACGAGCTGTTCGCGCTCAGCTACATCGAGAACGCGTTGACCTCCAACCCGGTGCTGGCGCCACTGTCCACGCGCGACCGGCGAGACGTCGAGCTGCTGGTCCGGCTGGCTGGCGGCGACCGGTCGGTGCGAACCGACCAACTCAGCTACCCGTACTCGTCGGTCGAGCTCGACCAGGTCGTGGCCGTGCTGCGCAAGCTGCTCCACGTCCAGCAGGTCGTGCTCACCAACAACCGCGCTTACATCGCATCCGCAGGGCAGGCTGACGCGTCGCGGACCGAGCCGCCGTTCCAGCTGCAGGGCTCGTACCGGAACATGAACAAGCTGGCCGAGCGGATCCTGCCGGTGATGAACGACGCGGAACTGGAAGCGGCGATCGACGACCACTACCTCGGCGAGGCGCAGACGCTGACCTCCGGCGCCGAGGCCAACCTGCTGAAACTGGCCGAGCTGCGAGGCACGATGACGGCGGCCCAGGCTGCCCGGTGGGCCGACGTGAAGGCCGGGTACCTGCGGTCGCAGGCGCTGGGCGGCACGGACGACGACGCGATGACGCGGGCCGTCGGCGCGGTGGGCCTGCTCGCCGACCGGGTGGAGAACGCTATCGACCGGGCCGCCCGACAACTGAGCAAGGAGAAGTCATGACCGACGACCGACTGCGCACCGCGCACGACCGGCTGCGCCGGCTGCGCCAGGCAGGCCGGCTGCGCTCCGCGCTGGCCACCCAGATCGGTGAGGTCGACCAGCTGTTGGTGACGCTGGAGCGGCAGCACGCGGCCGAGCAGCGCGACGTCACCCGGCTGCAGGGCCGCACGCTCAGCGCGATCGTGTCCGGCGTCCTCGGCACCAAAGACGCGAAGCTGGCCAAGGAGACCGCGGAGGCCGAGGCGTCGGGGCTGCGTCTGGAGGGCCACCGCGCGCGCCGCCGGCAGCTGGTCGCCGACCTCACCGCGCTCAACCGGGAGCTGGACGAGCTGGCCGACGCCCCGCAGTCCTACGAGCGGGAGCTGGCCCGCGCCGAGCGCGAGCTGAGCGAGGCCGGCGACCGGCGCGGTGTCGAGCTGTCCGAGCGGCTCGCCGAGACCGTGGCCGACCTGCGCGAGCACGACGAGGCATACCGGGCCGGACGCACCGCCCAGGACGGCGTCCAGGCCGTGCTCCGCGAGCTCAGCGGCGCCGGCAACTGGTCGACCGTCGACATGTTCACCGGCAGCGGCGCCGACTTCGTCGAGCACGCCAAGCTCGAACGGGCCAGCCAGGCTGCCTGGCACGCGCAGCAGGCGCTCGACCGGTTCTCCCGGGAGCTGGCCGACGTCGGCGCGCATGTGAGCCCCCAGCTTCCGGAGATCGACACCCGCTGGTTCGCCGACTGGTTCTTCGACAACATCATCACCGACGCCATCCGGCACAGCCGGATCACCAGGACATACAAGCAGGTCGCCGAGATCGCGCGGTGGGTGCAGACAAGCGTCGACCAGCTGGGCCGCGAGTGCGGCGAGCTGTCCCACCGGCGCGCCGCGCTCACCGCCGAGCGGGAACGCCTGCACGGCCTGACCTGAGGGGTTGCTAGGTGCTCCGCTCGCCGAAGGCCGCGCCGAGGCCGGTAAGGTCCACCGCACGCCGAGCCGACTCGGGCACCAGATCCACCAGCGGGCGCATGACCTCCAGCGCGGCGAGGATCTCCCGTCCGACCTGCTCGGCCGGGCGCATCGCGTCGACGGAGACGAGAATGCCGCGCTCGCCATACCAGGACACGATCGGCGCGGTCACCTCGTGGTAGAGCGCGAGCCGGCGCCGGATCACCTCTTCGGTATCGTCGGAGCGGTGCTCCAGCGCGGCGCGAGCGAGCAGCCGCCGGATCAGCTCATGGTCGTCGGCCTTCAGGTGCAGCGCCACGTCGGCGGTCATCCCGAGTTCGAGGCCGATCTGGTAGAGGGCGCGGGCCTGCTCCATGTTCCTGGGCACGCCGTCGAGCACGTACCCGCCACCGGCCGCCTTCGCCGCCACCATCGCGTCCCGGACCATGTCCAGCACGATGTGGTCGGGCACCAGCTCCCCCTGGTCCAGATGCCGCTGCACGGCGCGGCCCAGCTCGGTGCGCCGGGCCACGTGGTCGCGCAGCAGCTCTCCGGTGGCGATGTGCGGGATGCCGAAGTGGGCGGCGATGAGTGCACCCTGCGTCCCCTTGCCCGCACCCGGCGGCGCGATCATCAGTACGCGCACGTCCCGTCCCCTCACATCGACTCCCTGGCCTTCCACACCGTAGCGGGGAAACACGATGCTTCGAGGTCAGGGATGCGACGCGTCAGGTGGGCCTGATGCGGTCCGGCTCGTTCGCCACCTGCTGGAGCGCGGTCCGTGCCAACACCTGCTGCTGGGTAACGGTACGTTCGGAGCGCCCCCGCCCGACGAAGCTGACGAACCAGTGCAACACCGCGGTGACCCGGTTCTTGAAGCCGACCAGATAGAGCAGGTGCACGCCCAGCCACATGAGCCAGGCGAGGAAGCCGGAGAGCCGGAGCTTGCCGACGCTCGCCACGGCGGAGAACCTGCTGATGGTCGCCATGCTGCCCTTGTCGAAGTAGTGGAACGGTTCGCCCGTGGGCTTGCCGTCCAGCCGCCGGGTGATCTGGCGGGCGGCGTGGCGGCCGCTCTGGATGGCGACCTGCGCAACGCCCGGCAGGTTGTCCAGGGCCATCATGTCGCCGATGACGAAGACCTCGGGGTGGCCGGGCAGCGTGGTGTCCGGGTTGACCTTGACCCGCCCGGCGCGGTCGGTCTCGGCGCCGGACTGCTCGGCCAGCTGGCGGCCGAGGGGTGAGGCGGCCACGCCCGCCGCCCAGATCTTCGTTATCGACTCGACGCGCTCGTGCACGCCGTCCTCGTGAACCACGGAGATCCCGGTCGAGTCGACATCCACCACCTTCGCGCCGAGGTGGACCTCGACACCGATCTTCTCCAGCTGGCGCACCGCCTTGGCGGAAAGATCGTCGCCGAACGCGGGCAGGACCTTCGGCAACGCGTCCAGCAGGACGATCCGCGCCCGCCGGGGGTCGATATGGCGGAACTCGCCGGGCAGCGTGCGGTGGGCCAGCTCGGCGATCTGGCCGGCCATCTCGACGCCGGTGGGTCCGGCGCCGACCACGACGAACGTCAGGCAGCGCTGAACGGCGGCGGGATCGTCGTAAGCCAGCTCCGCCAGCTCGAACGCGCCGAAGATACGTCCGCGCAGCTCCAGCGCGTCGTCGATGCTCTTCATGCCCGGCGCGTACTCGGCGAACCGGTCATTGCCGAAGTAGGACTGGGTGGCACCGGCGGCGACGATGAGGCTGTCGTACCGGACGGTGAAGTCGCGCGCCGGCGCGGTGGCCGTGACGGTGCACGCGTCGATGTCGATCCGGGTCACCCGGCCGAGCAGCACCTCCACGTTGCGCTGCCGGCGCAGGATCTCCCGGGTGGCGGGCGCGATCTCGCCTTCCGACAGGATCCCGGTCGCCACCTGGTAGAGCAGCGGCTGGAACAGGTGACAGGTGGTGTCCCCGATCACCGTGACGTCGACCGGCGCGCGGCGCAGTGCCTTGGTCGCGAAGAGCCCACCGAATCCCGAGCCGATCACGACCACCTTGTGGCGCGGCTGCTGCTCCATGGTCACCTTCCTCCGGCTGTCGGCACGCATCGGGTGCCTCTACCCCCGCAGGCGCGGGTTATCACTGCGGCACCGGTCACACACCAGCATGGCGCACCAGCAAGGCGGCACCAGCACCAGCCGCTCCGGAAACAGCACCGGAGCCTGCACGCCCACGTCTGCGAGGACCACGCCGGTGGCGGTCGCGGCCAGGACCAGGGTCTCGAACGGCCACACCGCCCAGAGCGGCAGGCTCCGCGGTCACGGTACGCCGGCGCGGCGGAACCCGCCCCGGCGACGGGGCCTCTGTGGGCCCCGCCGCCACCGCTCAAAACGGCCAGGCGGCGTCCCGGCCTGCCTCGATGAGCGGGATCATCTGAAACGTCGCGTCCGTGAGCCCGCCGAACTCGTGCCGGTTGGTCGAGCCGGCGTCGTACGCGGTGCGCCGGTAGCCGCCCAGGTTGAACCCGTACAGCGGCACGCGGCGCGCCACCGCGGCTGTGACCTCGCCCGTCGAAGGGAACGTCTGCATGTCCGAGATCACGAACACGCGGTCGTGACCGGCGAACGTGGCGCGGATCGACTCGGCGATGCGGGTGCCGTGGCCGACCTCGCCCACCCGCTTGCAAAACCGGCCCACCTCGCGGATCACCGATGCGCCCCGGGCCACCTTGTGCCGGAACGTACCGTCGGCGAAGCCGTGCAGGTCGACCCGCTCGCCACGGGCGGGCCAGGGCCACCCCGAACACCGCGGCCGCCTTGACCGGGCTCATCTTCGACCGGGCCGAGAAGCCGCCCGAGGACATCGACGGCGACGTGTCGACCAGGATCAGCGACCGGCCCCGCAGCGCCGGCACGTTGGACAGGCTGGTCTGCAGCGCCCGGTCCAGCGCGTGGCCCCAGCGCAGGCTGGGTGCCTGCTCGTACGCGGCCAGGAACCGGTACGGAAGCTGCCGCGAGCGGGCGACCTCGTCCGGGTCGGCGAGCCGCGCCGCCACCCGCGCCGCGACGTTGTCGCGCACCCCGGCCTCGTCGAAGCCGCGCAGGTTACGCAGCAGCGCCATGTACCCCATCGACGGGATCAGCGCCTCCCACAGCTCCGCCTTGGGCAGCGCCGGCCCGGCGAGGGAGAGTACGTCCTCCCACGTCATGCCGGCGCGGCTGAGGGCCTCCGCGTCGAGCAGCCGCCGCGGGTCGCCGGCCGCCGCCGCGCGCAGGGCGGCGTTGGCCGCCACCATCGGCAGCGCGTCGGGGTCCACCGACCACGGCCGGTCGTGCCGGCGCTCCAGCGCATGCACGAACAGCGCGCCCTGCCACGGTGCGGCCGGCGACGGATGCACCAGATCCACCACGTCGGCGAACCGGAAGGCGTGGCTGGCGGTGTCGTACTTGAGCAGGCTCCGCTCGGTGTACAGCCGTGTCACCGCGTGGGCCACCCCGCGCTTGACCGGCTTGGGGAGGGCGCGGCCGTGCGTGCCTGTCCAGTACGCCAGCGCCTCGCCGGGCTCGTCCGCCCGCTGGAGGACGGAGGCGACGACCTGGCGCGCACCCGGGATGCCGGCGTCGACGAGGGCGCGCGCGGAAGAGTGGGGCGCAAGGACTCGAACCTCGAAGTAACCAAACGCCTGCGCACCGGGGAGGTGCGGTGTTGCTGTGCCGTATTCCACTGTGGAGTCTCGCTCCGACCAGTGATCCCTACGGTAGGCGGCGACTGCGCGCCGGGACAACGAATTTACGGGCGGGCTGGTTTTGACCATGGCCGGTTCGATGTACTGGTGCGGTGGGGTCGACCGTGAGCGGCACGGCGCTGGTGGGCCGCCGTGCCGAGTTGGCCGTCGTGGGCGGCCTGATCGACGGCGTCCGATCCGGCCGGGGCGGCGTCCTGCTGGTCCTCGGCGAGGCGGGCATTGGCAAGTCGAGGCTGCTGGCCGAGGCCGCGATGCGGGCCCGCAACGCGGATCTGGTGGTGCTGACCGGGCACGCCGTGGCCGGCAACGGCGCATACCGGGCCGTGGCGGAGGCCCTGGTCGGCCAGTTGAGCGCGGTGCGGCCGGCGGAGTCGGCGGAGCTGCGGCCCTACCGGGCCGCGCTGGGCCGGCTTCTTCCGGAGTGGACGGAGACCGCTGCGGGGCCGGAGCTGCGGGTGGATCCCGCGCTGGTACTCGGTGAGGGTCTGCTCCGGCTGTTGCGGACGGTCAGCGGCGAGCGCGGTTGCCTTCTCGTCCTCGAGGACCTGCACTGGGCCGACCCGGACACGTTGGCCCTCGTCGAGTACCTCGCCGGCGCCGCTGGCGACTGGCCGGTGCTGATCGCCGGGTCGGCGCGCGACGACGAGCCGGCCGCGGAGCCGGTGCGCCGGCTCGCCGGCCGGCGCGAGGTGACCACACTGCGGTTGCCGCGGCTCACCCCGGCGGAGACGGCGACTCTGGTCGAGCGCTGCGCGAAACACGTTCCGGTACCGGAGGCGGCCCGCCGCCTGGTGACGGAGAAGTCCAACGGCCTGCTGTTCCTGGTCGAGGAGCTGGTCGCCGGCGTGTTGGAGACCGGCCCCGAGCGGGCGGGCGTGCCGGTCCCCCCGACGCTCGCCGCTCTCGTGGCCGGCCGGTTGGCGACCCTCACCCCGGAGCAGCGCCGGGTGCTGGAGGCAGCGGCGGTTCTCGGCGCCGATCCTGACTGGACGGTGCTCGGCCCAGTCACCGGACTGCCGGAAGCGTCGGTGCTCGCCGCCCTGCGGGCCGCCCACCCGCACCTGCTCGCACCGGACGGCGACCGGTTGTCCTGGCGCCACGCGCTGACCCGCGACGCCGTCCTGGTGACCGTGCCGCCACCCGAGCGCGCCGCCTTCGCCGGCCGCGCCGCCGACGTGCTGCTGTGCCGGCGCGGGCCCGACGACGAGGCGCGCGCCGCGGACCTTCTGGCCGTCGCCGGGGACCGGGCCCGGGCCGCCGCGATCCTCCTCGCGCTGGCTCGGCAGGATCTGGACCGGGGAGCGCTGCGGGGTGCCGACGACCTGCTCAGCCGGGCCGCGGCGACCGGGGCGATGCGGCCCGCGGCGGCCGTCGAGCGGGTACGCCTGTTGACCCTGCTCGGGGAGGCTCCGGCGGCCCTGGACGTGGGTGCGCAGGCGGTCGGCGACACCGCGGGCGACCAGCACGCGGAGCTGTGCCTGCGACTCGCTGACGCCGCCCTCGCCACGCGCCGTTGGGATGTGGCGCGGCGATACCTCGAACGCGCCGGGCGCCCCGACGACCCACGCGCGCTGGTCCTCGCGGCCGATGCGGCGTTCGGCGCGGGGGACCTGCGACGGGCGGCCGGGCTCGCCGCCGAGGCGGCCGGACGCGCCGAGCCGACCGGCCGCTGGGAGGCGCTGTGCCAGGCGCTGGTCCCCCTTGCCCGGTGCGCCGCGCGGGACGACCCGCAGGCGGCGCAGGCCGCATACCGCCGGGCCGCGCAGATCGCCGCCGAGCACCGGCTGGTCCCGTGGCGGGTCACCGCGCTGCTCGGCCTCGCCACCGTCGAGCTCAACGAGCACGCCACCTCTCCGGCGCTGCGGGAGGCGCGCGAGCTGGCGCTGGACACCGGCCAGCTCGCCCAGGTCGTCTGGGCCGACCTGCTGCTCGCCGACGGCATCTCGATCGTCGACGGGCCGTGCGCGGCGGAACCCCTGGCCCGGCAGGCGGCCGAGCAGGCCGGTCGGCTGCGGCTGTCCGGTTTGCAGGCGGTGGCCGAACTCTACGTGGCCACCGGCCGCGCCGTGGCCGGCGACGTCGCAGGCATGGCGGCGGTACTCGACACCGCGACGGCCCGGCCCGACACGCCCGTGGAGGTCGCCGCCGGGGCCGTCGCGATCCGTGGGCTACCGCGCCTGTTCGCGCACGACCTGAGCGGCGCCGCCCGGCTCATCGACACCGGGATGGCCGCGCTCGCCGGCCACGCGGAGGCCGCACCGGTACACCTGTGGGGACTGTGGGCCCTGCTTCGCACGGCCGTCGCCGACCGCGACGCCGACGCCCGCGAAACCCTGCGTCACTCACCGGCGGTGGTGCGGGCAGTCAACCGCGGCGGACTCCAGTACGCCGACGCCGTCGCGGCCGGCCGGGCGGGCCGGCGCGCCGAGGCCGCCGCCCTCTTCACGGCCGGCGATCAGAGCCTCGCCGAACAGCATTGGTGGCGGCGGCTGCTCCGGCTGCTCGTGCTGGAGGCGGCGGTCACCGACGGTTGGGGAGATCCGGTCCCGGCGCTGCGCACCGACCTGGACGCGTTCCAGCACGCCGGCGATGTCCAACTGGCGCGGACGTGCCGCGACCTGCTGCGCCGAGCCGGTGCACCGACCCGGCGCGGGCGGGGCCGCACCCCGGTCCCGGCCGACCTGCGGGCGCTCGGCGTCACGAGCCGGGAGATGGACGTGCTGGGGCTGGTCGCCGAAGGGTTGACCAACCGGCAGATCGCCCAACGGCTGTTCGTCTCCCGGCGCACAGTCGACACCCACGTCGCGAGCCTGCTGGCCAAGACCGGCGCCGCGAGCCGCGCCGAGCTACGCGCCGCGACGTAACTCGGTAAGAGTTACCGATCCGCTCCCGCCCGGCCGGCGCGAGGCTCACCGCAGGTAACAGCCAACCAGCGAAGGAGCACATCGTGCCCACCAACGGCATCACCGGCGTCGTCGTCGCCTCGCTCCCGGTCACAGACCTCGCCACCAGCGCGGCCTGGTACCGGGACCTGCTCGGCCTGGACTACCTGCGCGAGTTCGAAAGCGGTGGGGTGATCGGCGGGTGCGCGCTGGGCCACCCCGACACCGGCTACGTCCTCGCGCTGCGCCTGCGCGCCGCGACCGCCGGCCAGCCCGACCTGCGCGGCGAGCATCCGCTCATCTTCGGCGTCGCCGACCCCGCGTCGCTCGACCGGGTTCACGCGCACGCGGCCGCGCTCGGGTACCGGCCCACCCGCGGGCAGCACCGGGACGCCGCGTGGGTGGACGTGGTCGACCCGGACGGGATCGCCACCCGGTTCGCGTACCCGACCAGGCGGTGGACCCGGTTCATCGGCATCCATTTCGACGGCGACGGCAGCGACAGCGAGTACGACGCGCCCCAGCTGACCCTGCCCGCACCCGGTGTATCGCATGGACGATCGGGTACCCCCAGCGGAATGGACGCGCCCGAGCTCATCGACCGCGAGGTCGTCTACCGCGGCAAAATGATCACCGTGCACCGCGACACGATCCGCCAGCCCGATGGCAGCACCGCCGAGCGGGAGGTCGTGGACCATCCCGACTCGGTCGCCGTGGTCGCGCTCGACCCGCAGGGCCGGGTACTGCTGGTGTATCAGTACCGCCATCCGGTCGGTGCCTACCTGTGGGAACTTCCGGCCGGGCTCCTCGACCGGCCCGGCGAGCCGGCACTGGACGCCGCACAGCGCGAGCTGGCGGAGGAGACGGGCACGGCGGCGCGCCGGTGGCACACCCTGGTCGACATGTACACGAGCCCGGGCATGACCGGCGAGCGGGTGCGGGTGTTTCTCGCCCGGGACCTGCACCCGGCCGGTGGTGGGCACGGGCCCGACCCGGACGAAGGAATCCTCACCACGGACCGGGTACCGCTGGACGAGGCGGTGCGCCGCGTACGTGCCGGAGACATCGCCAACGGGCTCGCCGTCGCCGGGCTGCTTGCCGCGGCCCAGTCGCGTCCCGACGACTTCGCCGACCTCGACCATTGATGGGGTCGAACGACGCCGCCGAGATCCTGCGCACGATGGGCGAGCATCAGGTACGCCGGCTGCCGGTGATCGACGGCCACACGCTGGTCGGCATCGTCGCCGTCGCCGACATTGCCCGCGCCCTGCCCGACCGCCCGGTCGGCGACCTCATCGACGCGATCTCCAGCAACTGACCTCGGAAACGCTTGCGCGACCCGGCCGCGGTGACGGGTCGCGCGCTGTTCCGTCGGTGTTTCCCGTGCCTGCGGCTCGGGTACGCGGAGCTAACCGACTCCGCGCATCGGCGCGACCGGCTGGCGACCGAAGGAGGACCGGATGCGGGCGCTGACGGTACAGCCGTTGCAGGCGGGATCGCTGACAATCTCGGACGTCCCGGATCCGGTGCCGGGCGACGGGGAGATGCTCGTCGATGGCCTCGCGCTGGGCGTCTGCGGCACCGACCGGGAGATCGCCGCCGGGGAGTACGGCTGGGCGCCGCCGGGCCGGCAGCGGCTGGTGCTGGGGCACGAGTCGCTGGGCCGGGTGCGGTCAGCGCCGGACGGCAGCGGTTTCACCGCCGGAGACCTGGTGGTCGGGGTGGTACGCCGGCCCGATCCGGTGCCCTGCGGAGCATGTGCCCGCGACGAGTTCGACATGTGCCGCAACGGCCGCTACACGGAGCGCGGGATCAAGGAGCTTGACGGGTACGGCAGCGAGGCGTGGTGCGTGGAGACCGGCTACGCCGTCAAGCTCGACCCCCGGCTGGAAGACGTCGGCACGCTGATGGAGCCGACCTCGGTGGTGGCCAAAGCGTGGGATCAGGTCGAGCGTGTGGGCGCGCGCGCCTGGTTCGAGCCGGAGCGGGTACTCGTGACCGGCGCCGGACCGATCGGCCTGCTGGCCGCGCTGCTGGGCGTGCAGCGCGGCCTGGAGGTGCACGTGCTCGACCGGGTCACCGCCGGCCGCAAATCCGCGATGGTCGCCGAACTCGGCGCCACGTACCACTCGACCAGCGTCAGCGAGGTGACCGGACGGCTGCCGTTCGACGTGATCATCGAGGCGACCGGCGTGGGCAGTGTGGTCTTCGAAGCCATGACCGACACCGCTCCTTACGGGATCCTGTGCCTGACCGGGGTGTCGCCGAAGGGAACGCGGATCAGCGTGGACGCTGGTGCCACCAACCGCGAGATCGTGCTGGAGAACGACATCGTGGTCGGGTCGGTCAACGCCAACCTGCGGCACTACACGGCCGCCGCCGACGCGTTGGCCAAGGCGGACCCGGACTGGCTGGACAGCATGATCAGCCGCCGGCTGCCGCTGTCGCGGTTCGCCGAGGCGTTCACACCCGACCCCGAGGAAATCAAAGTGGTCCTCACCCTCACCTGACGGACGTGATGCCGGTCAATAGCCGGTGAAGGCTTCCGCCCGGGCCGATTCTGCCGGCTTTCGGCAACCGCGAACGGCGGAATCTGTCCGAAGAACGCCCTTGGCCGCCGGCCGCGCACAGGCCAGGCTGCCGGTATGACCAACAAGCTGCAATGGGTGGTGGCGCGATGAGTGCCGTCGTCGAGACTCAGGCGCTTACCAAATTCTACGGCCCGCACCGCGGGCTGGAGGATCTCTCGCTCACCGTCGAGGCGGGTGAGGTCTTCGGATACCTCGGACCGAACGGGGCCGGCAAGACCACCACCATCCGGCTGATGCTCGACTTCATCCGCCCTACGCGAGGCACGATCCGGGTGCTCGGGGTGGCTCCCCGCAGCGCCGCCGGCGTCGCATCGCGCCGGCGCATCGGATACCTGCCCGGCGAGCTGTCCTTCGACGGCCGGGATACCGTCGCCGAGCTGCTGCGCTTCCTGGGCGACGCCCGGGGCGGTGTCGCGAAGCGCCGGATCGAGGAGTTGGCGGAGCGGTTCGAGCTGGACCTGCGCCGCAGCATTCCGGAGCTGTCGAAGGGCAACAAGCAGAAGGTCGGCTTGGTGCAGGCGTTCATGCACGATCCGGAGCTGCTCATCCTGGACGAGCCGAGCAGCGGCCTGGACCCGCTCATGCAACAGGAGTTCCTGGAACTGGTCCGGGAGTCCCGCGCCGGCGGGCAGACCGTCTTCATGTCCTCGCACGTGATCGCCGAGGTGCAGCACGCCGCCGATCGGGTCGGCATCGTCCGCGACGGCCACCTCGTGGCGGTGGAACGGGTGGAGTCGCTCGGCAAGCGGGCCAAACGGCACGTCGAAATCCACTTCGACGGACCCGTGCCACCCGAGGACTTCGAAGGACTGTCCGGGGTCGGTGAACTTCAGGTCGAGGGCGCGATCCTGCGCTGCACCGTCGACGGCATGCTCGACCCGCTGATCAAGGCAGCCGCCCGGCACACCGTCGCCGACATGATCTCCACCGAGCCGGACCTGGAGGAGACGTTCCTGAGCTACTACTACTCGCAGGAGGGTGGTAACCATGCTGCCTAGCCTGGTCGGCAAGACACTGAGGGACTGGCGGCGCACGGCCATCGGCTGGAGCGTCGGGCTCGCCGCCTTCGCACTGATCTACGTCGGTTTCTGGGTGAGCGTGAAGAACAATCCCGACCTGGCCAAGCTCAAGACCGGCGGGCTGCCGAAGGGACTGACGAGCGCCCTGGGGGTCAGCGACCTGACCAGCGGCGCCGGTTATCTGCAGGGCACCATCTACGCGCTGATCGGACCGCTACTGCTGATCATGGCGTCGGCGATTCTGGGCGCCCGGGCCATCGCCGGACCGGAGGACCGCCACGTGATGGACCTGTTCCTGGCCAACCCGATCAGCCGCCGCGGATTCGTCGTGCAGCGCGCCGCTGCCCTGACCGGCGTAGTGGTCGGCTTCGGCCTGATCGTATGGATCATCCCGGTCGTGCTGTCGCAGACTCTGGACATGGGCATCAGCGCGGTCAACGTCAGTGCGGCCAGCGCGGGACTGTTCCTACTCGGGCTGCTGTTCGGCATGGTCGCGTTCGCCGTCGGCGCGGCCACCGGCCGGGTTGCCAACGCGCTGGCCGTGGCCGGCGTGTTCGCAGTGGCGGGCTACCTGATCCGTGCCCTGGGCGACACCGCCTCCTGGATCCGTCCGCTGCGCTGGATCTCGCCGTTCCACTACTATCTCGGCTCGGATCCGTTGCACCACGGCTTCCACTTCGGTTACCTGCTGGTGCTCGTCGGTGCGTCCGCCGCGCTCGTCATCGTCGCCCTGGTGACCTTCGACCGCCGCGACGTCCGTGTCTGACGGAGCCGCCCGGACCAGCGCTCACACCGGCGTTCCCGACAGCTTCCGCAACCTCCTGGCCGAGGCCGCCCGCACCGGACGCAGGCCCCGCCGCGCAGAGCTGGAGGCCTTCCGCCAGCACGGCGCGGCGGCGGCCGCCCGGGGCATGCCGGTACGCGACCTGGTCGGTGTTCACCTGACCGTTGTGAGCGGCGCCCTCGCCGAGTTGCCCGGCATCGCTGACGCCGCCAGTGCCAGCCAGGTACGCGCCGCGACCCGGTCGGTGCTCGCCGTCGTCGAGCAGGTGCTGTCCGCCACGCTGGACGGGTACGCGGACTCGCAACTGATCGCCGCACGACAGGACGGCGAGGCCCGCCGGCAGTTCGTCGACGACCTGCTGCAGGGCCGCGACGACGTGGGCAGGCTCGCCGAGCGGGCCCAGCGCTTCGGGGTCCTGCTCGCCGGTAGCCACGTGGTTGCGGTGGCCCGCGGCGAGCACCCGTTCACCGACCGCGACCCGGCCATGCGGCAGGTCGAGGCGGCGCTGGTCCACCGCTTCGGCAGCCACAACGTCCTGGTGGCCGCCAGGGAGGGCCTGCTGGTCTGCGTGATGCCGAGCACGCTGCGCGGCGCGCCTGGCGAGTTCGCCCACCATCTCGTCGGCGTGCTCGGCACCCAGGCCGGCTGGCAGATCGGCGTGGGCCGGCCGCGGTCCGGGCCCGGCGGCGTGATGCGGTCGTTCGACGAGGCGCGCAACACGTTGCAGCTGGCCGAAAAGCTCGGCTTCCGCGCTCCGGTCCTGCAGGCGGCGGACCTGCTGGTCTTCCCGGTCCTGCTGCGCGACCAGGCCGCCATCTCCGACCTGGTACGTGTCGTCCTCAGTCCGCTCACCGACGCCCGCGGCGGCGCCCGACCCATGCTCGACACCTTGACAGCCTTCTTCGACAGCCAGGGCAACACGACGGCCGCCGCACGCAAACTCAACATCAGCGTGCGCGCGGTCAGCTACCGGCTGGAGCGCATCAAGGCGCTGACCGGATACAGCCCCACCGAGCCGACCCAGCGCTTCACCCTCGAGGCCGCCGTACTCGGCGCCCGACTGCTCGACTGGCCAGCTATAGCGCTACCCGACACAGACTGATCTGATCAGGCCAGGCCGGCTTCACGCGCTCGCAGGATCGCCTCGGTACGGTCGGCGGCCTGCAGCTTGGCCAGGATGTTGGTGATGTGGTTGGTGACCGTCTTCGGGCTGATGAACAACTCGCCGGCGATCTGTGCGTTCCGGCGACCCTGCGCGACCAGTGTCAGGATCTCCCGCTCCCGGGTGGTCAGCTCGGGAAATGCCTGCGGGGGCGCGGCGGGTGGGCGCAGATGGGAGAAGTAGTCCATGAGCCGGCGTGCGATCTGCGGGCTGAAGATGGCCTCGCCGTGCGCGACGGCGCGGATGGCGAGGAGCAGTTCCTCGGGTCCGGCTCCCTTGAGCACGTAGCCGCGGGCGCCGGCCCGCATGGCGGCAAACACGCTGGAGTCGTCGTCGAACATCGTCAGCATCAGCACGGCGACCTCAGAGCCGGCGGCAACGATGGCCCGGGTCGCCTCGATCCCGTTGAGGTTGGGCATCTGGAGGTCCATGAGAACCACGTCGGGAACCGCGGAGGACACGAGATCGACGGCCTGCGTACCGGTGCCGGCCTCCCCCGCCACCTCCAGGTCCGGTGCGGCGCCGACCAGTCCGCGCAGGCCCTCGCGGAACATCGGGTGGTCGTCGCAGATGAGGACGCGTACCGGCCGGGTTGGCATCATGGCGGGCCACCCGGGAACGGCAGCGCGGCGACCACGCGGGTCCCGCCCCCGCATCCGGTTTCGACAGCCAGCGTCCCTCCCAACTCCTCGGCGCGCTCGCGCATGGTGGTCAGCCCGACGCCGCGGGGGCCGGCCGGCAGGCCCCGTCCGTCATCGGCGATGGTGATGGTGAGCCCCGCGTCCGCCCGCAAGCTGATCTCGCAGTTCTGGGCGTCGGCGTGGCGCACCACGTTTGCGAGAGCCTCTCCACTGATCCGGTATGCCGCGACCTCCAGCGCGGCGGGCAGGTCGGGGATCGCGCCCGCGATGTTCACCGACACCCGTGGCGGCGAAGGCACCTCGGCGGCGGCCGCGCGCAAGGCCTCGACGAGACCCAACTCGTCGAGTACCGGGGGGCGTAGGTGGTAGGCCATCTCCCGGATGGCGTCGACCGATCTGCCCAACTCCACGTCCAGTTCGCGCAAGATCCGCACCGCGGCGCCGGCATCGCCCACTATCAGGAACGTGCGCGCGTTGCCCAGCTTCAGCCGGTGCGCGGCGAGGACCGGTCCGAGCCCGTCGTGCAGGTCGCGGCGCAGACGCCGGCGCTCCTCCTCGCGGGCCACCACGAGGCGCTCCCGTGCGCGTTGCAGCTCCTCGGAGAGGGCCAGCGCACGCACGGCGACCGCGACCGGGCGGGCCAGGTCTTCCAGCACCCGGCGGTCGGCGCGGCTCAGATCGTCCTCGCCGGCCCGCGGTGCCACCTGCAGCTCCCCGACCGTCATGCCGTGGTGAACCAGCGGCAGCCGGACCACCGGAGCGCACCTCGCACCGGACTCGGCGGCGAGCGACCGGTCGCCACCGGCACGGAAGACCGCGATCGCCGCGTACGGCAGCCGCAGGCCCTCCGTCACCGTGTCCACTATGGACGCCAGGAGCGGCCCCGGCTCCGCGATGCTCTCCAGACGGTCGCCCAGCCGGGCGAGCAGGCGGTACGGCTCATCACGCTCGCCGTACATGAGTCGGTTCACGGCACGCTGGAGGGCGGCCCGTGCCGGGTTGACCAACACCGCGACCAGCGTGCCGGTCAGGACGGACACCGCAAGGCCCCGGCCTCCGGCGACTGCGAGGCCGGTAGCCACGGCCAACCCGTAGACGACCACTACCAGAGCGGACAGGCCGCCGTACACCAGTGCCCGGTTGACCAGAACGTCGACGTCCCACAGCCCGTGACGGGTCATCCCGATCACGACGGCGAGCGGGATCGGCAGGAAGAGCAGTGCTCCCAACGCCTGGCCGGCGAGCTCGTAGACCAGGGCGCCGGCCGCGGGCGGCCGGATCGGGAGCAGCGCGGCCACACCGAACAGGGTGAGGACGGCCAGCAGGGTGCCGCAGAACCCGAAGACCAGCCACCTGGTCTGGCGCCGTTCCATCAGCCCCGACACCGCGCGGTAACGCCAGACCTGAACGGCGGCCGCGGCAGCCAGAATGCACAGCCACAGGGCGATCTGCGAGCCGGGCGGTTCGGCGGGGGCGGCCAACTGCATCGCCACACTCACGGCCAGCAGCGCGGGGACCGGCCACCGCAGCCATCGCGGCGCGAACCGTCCGGACGGGAAGAGGAAAAAGAACAGGACGAACCCGGTCCAGCTCAGCACGTCGAGCAGCCGCACGGCCGGTCTGATGCCCGCCGGCAGGCGCTCGGGTTCGAAGAGCCAGGTGGTGCCGAACACGACCAGGAAGTACGCGGTGTATCCGGCCATCGGGTTCGTCCAGCCGCGCCACACGACGAGCGTCGCCGACGCGAACCACACGATGCCGCTCACCACCGCGATCGCCAGCCCGAAGCCGGCGTAGACGCCCGGGGTGAGACCGAGCTGCCTCAGCGCGCCCGTGAGCGTGGCAGCTGTCCATCCCTCAGGCACGCCCAGGGAGAGCCGCGAGACCGCGCCGTAGCGGATCGCCGCGTCGACCGCGATGAGCGTGGCGCACAGCACGCTCACCGGCACCCAGGCCACCCGTGCCAGACGACCGACGAGCAACCGTGCGGCCTCGGCCGGCACCCCGTCCCGGCCCGTCCGTGGACGGGCCGGAACGCCGGTGGCGGTCACCGCACCAGGGCCGTTCCCGCCGGCACCCTCGACGCCCACCAGACCCTGCTCAGGGCATATCCGTTGACCGCACCGCCGACCGCGCCCGCCACAGCCCCAAGCATGGCCGTCAGCAGGGCATACCACAACGCGCTGTCGGGCAGGTTGGGTGCGATGACGATTGCGGCGCCCACGCCGGCGACCGCGCCGACCGCGTATCCCGCCACCGCGGCGGCCAGGCACCGGCCCGCGCCGGAGGCTGCCTGGTGGCGCAGCGTCGCGAACTGGACCACACCGGAGATCGTCCCCGCCACCAGGATGCTGGCGGCGAAATCGACCGGCGGCCCGGCCAGGGCGTATCCGGCCACGAAGGCGACGGTTGCCAGCAGCGCCGTCCCCACGACCCACGCCACCACGCGACGGCGTCCCGGCCGCAGCACGGCCGCCATCGCCCCGGCGAAGATCGCAAAGCCAAGTGGCAGGCCCAGCCCGTGCCCGATGGCGTCGCCCACAGGACCCCGATCCTCGAGTGCGTCGCTGAACAGCCCGAAGAAACCCAACGCGCCCGCCAACCCGAGCGTGCTGTAGAGCGTCACCCGAGCCCACCTGTTTCCGTCCGTACCCATGAGAACCGGCCCCTGTCCCGCAGCCGCCGCTCGCGGCGGGCCGGGAACCCTCGCCCCGGCCCCGACAGCACACCAACGAGCGGATCCCGTTGACACGGGAGGAGCCTCCCGAATCCGGTCCCGAACAACCCGGGACACCCTGCGGGACCGGCTCAGGTGTTCACACGAGCGGGTCGATGAGGCCGCGGTGGTCGTCAATCAGGTCGAAGGTCTGACCGTACGCGAGACGGGCCGCGCCGAAGTCGTACGGGAACCCGAGTTCGATGCGACTGACCGTGTCGAGGCGCTGGAGTTCGTCGGCCGAGAGTTCGACATCGAGGGCAGCCAGGTTGTCGTCGATCTGGGCCCGGGTTCGTGCCCCGACGATCGGGATCACGACGCTGCGCTGCTGCTGTGCGCGTACCCATGCGATCGCGACCTGCGTGGCGGTGCGGCCGTGCGCGGCCGCGATCTCGTTGACCGCGTCGGCGATCGCCAGGTTGCGGTCGGACAGCACGCCGTCGGCCCCGATGCCGGCCAGCCGGGTGTCGTCCGGTCTGGGCCGGTCCGTGCCATATCTGCCCGTCAGCAGGCCACCGCCGAGCGGACCCCAGGTCGTCACCCCCAGGTCCAGCGCGCGGGCCATCGGCAGGAGGTCGCGCTCGACGCTGCGCTCGATCAAGCTGTAGGGCACCTGGAGTCCCGCGAACCGGGTCCAACCGCGCAGGTCGGCGAGGGTGACCGCCTGTGACACGATCCAGGCCGGTGTGTCGGAGATGCCGACGTAGAGGGCCTTGCCCGCGCGGACCACGTCGTCCAGCGCACGCACGACCTCCTCGACCGGCGTGAACGCATCCCAGATGTGCACCCAGTACACGTCGATGTAGTCCGTCCGCAGGCGCTTCAGGCTGGCGTCGAGGGCCCGGACCAGACTCTTGCGGTGGCTGCCCCCGCCGTTAGGGTCGGCCGGATCAAGGCTGCACGTGTACTTGGTGGCCACCACCCACCGCTCGCGCTCACTGGCGACCAGTTCACCCACGATGCGCTCGCTCTCGCCCCGCGCGTAATAGTTGGCGGTATCGACGAAGTTGCCGCCTGCTTCGGCGAACGCCTCGAAAATCCGTGCGGCCTCGTCCTTGGACGCGCCCCATCCGCCCCGGGCATCGCCGAAGATCATCGCACCGAGACACAGCTCGGACACCCGCAACCCGGTCCGGCCCAGCAACTTGTACCGCATGCCCGGACCATAGATCGGCATAGCCCGGGCAGTCTTGTACGTTCTAGCGGGGAGATGCGACAGGCACATGTCACAGACGGACCTGGCAGCGAGGAAGGACCGGCCGGTCGAAACGGTGCGCATGTGGCGCCCGGACGGCCCGCAAGGCGTGCTGCTCATGCGCGGCCGGACGGCCTCCTACTCGGTGGACTCCAGCGACGGATACTTCATCGGCGTGATCGACGCGCACAGCATGCGGGTCACGCGCGGTCGCTCCCGCTACCTGGTGCGCCCCGGTGAGCTCGTGGTCTGGGATCCGTCCCACCCGCACTCGGGCGTCCCCGCGGAAAGGCAGCCCTGGCTGGGCACGCTGATGGTGGTCGAACTGCCGGATCTCAGGAACGCCGGCGAAGACGGCCTCCTGCCCGATCTCGAGTTCCCCCAGCCCGTGATCCGGGATCCACGCATGGTCGCCGACTTCCGCGACCTGCACCGCGCCATGGCCGCACCGGTTCCGGCGCTCGATCGGCAGACCGCACTCGCGGAATGGTTGAGCCGCCTGACCGCCTACTCTCCGTCGGCCCCGACGTCGCCGGCGAAGAGGCGCGAGGCACGCGACGACCCCGCCCTTCGGCGTGCGTGCGCCTATCTCCACGACAACCTGGCCACGAACATCACGCTCGACGAACTCTCCCAGGCTGCCGGCATCGGCAAGTTCCGGCTCATCCGGCTGTTCCGCGCGGGCACCGGCCTGCCCCCGCACCGGTACCAACTCGCCCAGCGCCTCAGGCTCGCCCGCCGGATGCTGGAGCGCGGCACCGCTATCCGCGACGTCGCGGCCGCGACCGGGTTCGTCGATCAAAGTCATCTGCATCGCCACTTTCGACACAGCCTCGGCCTCACACCCAAGCAGTACGTCGACCGCCTTGTGCACTGAACTACGGCGACCCGTGCGCGGCCACCGACGACGGGGAGGCGGCCGACCCGGCACCCGCCGGGTAGCTTGGCGTCAGTTCGAAGTTGACGGTCCGGCCGGTCCTGGCTCGCCCGACGCGGTGCGCCAGCGGCACCAGCACGCCCTGCAGCATCGGGTACTTGCCAGCCAGTGCCCGGCCGGCACGGTCGTACTCGGTTCCGGTGAGGCGGCGCGCGGTGGCTTCGATCG
>WNFX01000172.1_pt1 | contig 55033 bp, 48 predicted proteins | sample 5400111 | NCBI WGS metagenome assembly WNFX01 (sample SAMN13153363, study PRJNA577476) | soil metagenome | isolation source: 40 cm soil or saprolite under grassland replicate 1 | place: USA:California | collected 2016-06-15
TGAGGCTGTCGGCCGGGGTGAGGCTGTCGGCCGGGGTGAGGCTGTCGGCCGGGGTGAGGCTGTCGGCCGGGGTGAGGCTGTCGGGCGGGGTGAGGCAGGCGGGCGGGATGGGGCTGTCGGGCGGGATGGGGCCATCGGCCGGGGCAGGGCAGTCGGCCGGGGCAGGGCCGCGGGCATGGGCGGGTTGGCGGCGTACTGGCCTGGCGGGCGGCGCCTTAGCTTGCGGCTTGCCTTGGCACAGGCTAGATGGCTGGCGTACCTGGCGCTCGGCGGTGTCGCTGCTGCCATGGCCGGCCAGTTCCTGGTGTTCGTGCTCGCCGCCTGCGGGCTGACCGAGCTTGCCTTCCGGTCGCCGCGCCGGCGGCCGGACGGCCCCGCCGCGCCGGCGGCGATACTGCCGCTGGCGCTCGCTGGATCCGCCGCCGGCGGCCTGCTCGCTGTGGCGTGGGTGGCGTTCAAGGTGGGCGCTCTGTCGTACGGCGGCGGGTTCGTCATCGTTCCGCTGATGCAGCATGACGCCGTGCATACCTATCACTGGATGACCGGAGCCCAGTTCCTCAGCGCGGTGGCGCTTGGCCAGGTCACGCCCGGCCCGGTGGTGCAGACCGTCGCGGTGGTCGGGTTCGCGGCCGCGGGCGTCGGCGGGGCCCTGCTGGCCTCGCTCGTCGCCTTCACCCCGTCGTTCGCCCTCGTGCTTGCCGGCGCCCCGCGGTTCGCCAGGCTCCGCGCGAACCCGCGCGTGCAGGCATTCCTGACCGGCGCGGGCCCGGCCGCCATCGGCGCGATCGCTGGGTCGGTCGTACCGCTCGCGCTGGAACTGGCGCACCTGTGGCAGGCGGGCGTCGCCGGACTGGCCGCCGGATGGCTGCTCGGCCTGCGCAAGAACGTGGTCGTCGGCATCGTCGGAGCAGCGTGCCTTGGCGTCATCGCGGCGTTCGCCGGCGCGCCGCTGCGCTGACCGGTCACGGCATCGCGGCCGGGCAGGCCCGCGCCCTGGCAGTACCTGCCTCGCGGTAGGAAAGGTGGCATACTGACGCCGGAAGACCGGCCAGCACGGCCAGCGCGGCCAGCACGAAGGGGAGCGCGTCATGGTATCGGTCGTGCTCGTCCGCGCCGGAGCGATAGGAATGCCAGTGGTCGCGGCCGGCCGTCCGGCGCGGGTCCCGGTGCGCGCGGAGGTCAGGCGCGCGGCCGCTTCCTTCCTCCGTCCCGCCAACTCGCCAGCCAAGCTGCGGCTGCTGCTTTCCTGTCTACTGCTGATCTGCCTGGCATGGGGAGCGCTGGCCGAACTCACGGTCGCCCGGTACTCGGGCGCGGCCAACGATGTGGTGGCCAGCAGCGAGCCGCTCAGCCTGGACGCACAGCAGCTATACCGGGCGCTGTCCGACGCCGACGCCACGGTCACCACCGGCTTCGTGGCCGGCGGCCTGGAACCGCGGGCCGCGCGGCGCCGTTACCTGGCCGACGTCGCCAGGTCAGCCAGGCTGCTTGAGGCCGCAACCGCGCTGGCCGGCCGCCCAGCCGCTGGCCCGCTGGCGACGCTGGCGGCGGGCCTGCCGGTCTACGCGGGGGAAGTGGAGACCGCACGGGCGGACGAGCGGCTGGGTCTGCCGCTGGGCGCCGCCTACCTGCGCGAGGCGTCCGGCATGCTGCGCGGCACGCTGCTCCCAGCCGCGTACGGCCTGTACGCCGGGCAGAACGCGCGCCTGGCCGCCGTCAGCACCCGGGCGACCGGCCTGCCGCCGCTGGTGATCACCGTCGTCGTCGGCCTGCTGATCGGCCTGGTCTTCTACCGGGCGCAACGCTGGCTGAGCCGCCGCACGCACCGGATACTCAACATCGGCCTGGCAGCGGCGTCCGCGGCGCTCGCGGTCTCGCTGGTCTGGATGGCCGTTGCCATCATCGCCGCCAGGGCCGATCTGCTCACGGCCGCCGAGCAAGGCGCGAAGCCGGTGCAGGCGCTCGCGACCGCGGACATCGCCGCGTTGCGCGCGCACGCTGACGAGAGCCTGACGCTGATCGACAACAGCGGCGACGACAGCTTCCAGGCGGACTTCCTGGCGATCGAGCACCGGCTGGGTCCCGGTCAAGGCACGCTGCTTGACGCGGCAGACCAGGCGGCGAGCGGCAGCCCAGGAGCCGCGCAGGCGTCGGCAGCCGCGAGAACCGCGACGGCCTGGTTCGCCGCGCATCGCCGGGTGCGCTCGCTCGATGACACCGGCGCGCACAGCGCGGCCGTGCGGCTGGCGACGGGGCTGGGTGCCGGGGACTCCGGCACGCTGTTCCGGCGGCTTGAGGGCGACCTGTCCGCGGCGATCGGCGCGGAACAGGCCGTGTTCCGGTCGCAGGCGCAGGCCGGCCTGAATGCCTTCGGCGTCCTGGAGGCGGGTGTCGCAGTGGCCGCGATCGTCATGCTGGCCGGCTGCGTGCGCGGGCTCGGCCGGCGGCTCGCGGAGTACCGATGAGATCCGGGCCGCGCCAGCCGGCCGCTGGCACAGCGACGCCCGCCGCGCGGGCTCCCATCGGCAGCGGCCGGCGGCAACGCAGGGCGCGGGCGGTCGGCGTCCTGGTCGCGCTCGCGCTGCCCGCGCTTTCCGCATGCGGCGGCCAGGTCGCCGTCCAGCGGCAGGCACCGGGCACGGCAGCTGGCAGGCAGGCCGCGGTCGCAGCGGCGCGGCAGGCGGCGGTCAGGCACGCGGCCGTAACGCACGCGCATGCGGGATCCTGCGATCCCACGGCGGCCAGCTTGCGGCCATCCGGCCCGCCGCAGGTGACCCCGGGGTCCGAGATGGCGCGGATCCGGCGCCGCGGATACCTGGTCGCCGGGGTAGACCAGAACACGTTCCACTTCGGGTACCTGAACCCGCTCAACGGCCGGATCGAAGGATTCGACATCGACATGGCGCGCGCGGTCGCCAAGGCGATCTTCGGCAGCCCTGACAAGATCCAGTTCAAGGCGCTGACGGATGACCAGCGCATCCCGGCGATCAGGTCAGGCGCGGTCGACATCGTCGCGCACACGATGACGATCACCTGCGACCGGTTGTCGCTGGTCGACTTCTCCACCGTCTACCTGGACGCTGGCCAGCGGGTGCTGGTAGACCGGAACTCGCCCGTGCGGAGCCTTCATGACCTGGGCGGCCAGAAGGTGTGCGCGACCACGGGCTCGACCTCGATCGCCAACATCGCCGCTGCGCGCCCGCGCCCAGTGCCGGTCGCCGTGCCCTACTGGACCGACTGCCTGGTGCTGCTGCAGCAAGGTGCGGTGGCCGCGATCTCGACCGATGACACCATCCTGGTGGGCCTGGCGGCTCAGGACCCGTTCACCATGATGGTGGGCCCCAGGTTCACCAGCGAGCCGTACGGCCTGGCGATCTCCATGCAGCACCCAGATTTCGTCCGCTTCGTGAACGCCGTGCTCGCGCAGATGCGGCAGAACCGCAGCTGGGCGGCCAGCTACGCGCGCTGGATAGGAACGCCGGTGCCAGCCCCGCCGCCGGCCAGGTACCGGGACTGACTCCCGGGCACAGGCTCGATCCACAGCCGGCGCAGCAGCCCGGTGATCACCTCGTCCTGCTCGGGCTCGGGCTGCCAGGAAGGCGAGACGCCGGGCACGCACCGCTCAAGCAGCGCTGGCATCGGCAGCTGGTTCATCGCCGGATCCTGCCACCCTGAGGCGCGCGCCCGGCCAGCGTTGACACTGCACTGGCCGGGCACCTACATTCGTCAATGTTCGATGACGGAACTGCTGTTCGTGAAGCGCACAATTGGCGGCCATGCGCACCCAGGTTGGCATCGTCGGCGCCGGTCCGGCCGGGCTCCTGCTGTCTCACCTGCTCGCGCTGCGCGGCATCGACTCGCTGGTGGTGGAAATCCGCAGCCGGGCCTATTGCGAGGCGCGGCAGCGGGCCGGAGTGCTGGAGGACGGCAGCGTCAGCCTGCTCAGGCAGGCCGGCGTCGGCGGGCGGCTGAACCGCCAGGGCCTGGAGCACGGCGGGATCTACCTGCAATTCGCCGGGGAGCGCAGGCACATCGACTTCCGCGAGCTGGCCGGCCGGACCGTCACCGTGTACGCCCAGACCGAAGTGGTCAAGGATCTCATCGCCAGGCGGCTGGCGGACGGCGGGGCGGTGGAATTCGACGTCACCCACACGCAGGTGGACCAGATCGACTCCGATCACCCGGTGCTGAGGTACACCACCGCAGGCGGGACCAGGCACGAGGTCAGCTGCGACGCGATCGCTGGCTGCGACGGCTTCCACGGCATCAGCCGAGCAGCCCTGCCGCCAAGATTGCTGACCATCCACGAGCGCGACTACCCGTATGCCTGGCTCGGCATCCTCGCCGATGTCCCGCCATCGACCGATGAGCTGATCTATGCGCACCATCCGCGCGGGTTCGCGCTGCACAGCCTGCGCAGCCCGACCGTCAGCAGGCTGTACCTCCAGGTCGACCCCGACGACTCGGCCGGGAACTGGCCGGACGAGCGGATCTGGGCCGAGCTCCGGCGGCGGCTCGGCCTGCCTGGCTGGGAGCTGAAGCAAGGCCAGGTGCTGGACAAGGGCATCACGCCGATGCGCAGTTTCGTGACCGCGCCGATGCGGCACGGGCGGCTGTTCCTGGCCGGGGACGCGGCGCACATCATGCCACCCACCGGCGCCAAGGGACTGAACCTGGCGATGGCCGACGTCGCCGTGCTCGCGCCTGCCCTGGACAGCCTGCTGCGCGGCGACCCGCGTCAGGCGGATGCCTACTCGGCGACCTGCCTGGACCGGGTCTGGCGGTGCACCCACTTCTCCTGGTGGATGACTACCATGCTGCACCGGACCCCGGGCGCCGACGACATGGAGGCGCAGTTGCAGCTGGCACAGCTCAGGTATGTCACCACCTCCGCTGCCGCCGCGGCGTCGCTGGCGGAGAACTACACCGGATTCGCTGCCCTGCCAGCGGTGGCCGGCGGGTAGCCAGGCAGCACGGACCGATCACCAACGTGCAGCACAGACCGAGGATGTGATGACATGCGCACCGCACCGCCGTTCCGCGCCGACCATGTGGGCAGCCTGCTCCGCCCGAAGCCGCTGCTCCAGGCCCGCCAGGATTTCGCCGCGGGAAAGATCGACGCGGCGCGGCTGCACGACACCGAGGACCTGGCCATTGCCGAGGCCGTCGCCATGCAGGCATCAGCCGGATTGCAGTCAGCGACCGACGGCGAGTTCCGCCGGGCATCCTGGCACATGGACTTCATTTACTCACTCGGCGGGATCAGCAAGGCACCTGGCAACCTGGCAGTGCGGTTCCGCAACGCTTCAGGCACCATCGAGTTCACCCCTGCGGCGCTGCATGTCGGCAGCCGGATCAGGCTGGATGACACGATCTTCGAGGCCGATTTCCGGTACCTGCAGTCGGTGGTGACATCGGCGACGCCCAAGCTCACGATCCCGTCGCCGAACATGGTGCATTACCGAGGCGGCCCGGCGGCGATCGATCAGGATGTCTACCCGGACATGGAGGAGTTCTGGTCCGACCTGTCCGCCGCCTATGCCGAGCAGGTGCGGCGGCTCGCCGCACTTGGCTGCGGCTACCTGCAGCTCGACGACACCAGCCTGGCGTATCTCAATGACCCGGCGCAGCGGGCTGAGATCGCCGACCGCGGCGAGGACGCCGAGCACCTGCACCTGAGGTACATCAAGCAGGTCAACGACGCGATCTCGGCGCGGCCGGACACCATGGCGGTCACTACCCACATGTGCCGCGGCAACTTCCGGTCGTCCTGGGCCGCGGAAGGCGGCTACGACTTCGTTGCCGAGGCGCTGTTCGGCGAGCTGAACGTGGACGGCTTCTTCCTGGAGTACGACGATGAGCGATCCGGCGGCTTCGAGCCGCTCAGGTTCGTCCCGAAGGGCAAGCTGGTGGTGCTCGGCCTGGTGACGACCAAGCGCGGCGAGCTTGAGGACCCGGACGTGCTGAAGCGGCGGATCGACGAGGCCGCCAGGTTCGTTCCGCTCGATCAGTTGTGCCTGTCACCGCAGTGCGGCTTCTCCTCCACCGTGGAGGGCAACGCGCTGACCGCCGAGGAGCAGAAGGCCAAGCTTGAGCTGATCGTGCGGATCGCTCGCGACGTCTGGGGCTGAGCCTGGGCCCTACGATCCGGCGAGCCTGGCCACTACGGCCCGGCGAGCCTGGCCGTTACGGCAGCTGCGGCTCGGCGGGCTTGGCTGGAGCGGCCGCGGGCCAGAGCCAGTAGCCGACCGGGAAGAGCCGGATGCCGAGCCGGTCTGAGATCAGGCCCCACAGGCCGCGCGGCGCCCAGATCGCGACGACCATCGCGATCAGCCCGAGGATGATCAGGTACCACGTGCCGTAGTGCGACAGGGTCTGCTGGAGCACGAAGAACACGATCGTGCCCAGGATCGGGCCCTCGATCGTGCCGATCCCGCCGATGATCGTGATGAAGATCATCTCCGCGGACCACTGCACGCTGAAGGCCGCCGTCGGCACGACGAACTGCTGGCTGATGATGTACAGCGCGCCCGCCGCGCCGCAGCCGGCCGCCGCGACCAGGAACACTGACCGCCGTGCCCTTGCGACCCGCACGCCGACGCTGCGTGCGCCGGTCTCGTCATCGCGAACGGCGGTCAGGACCAGCCCGAGCGGGCTGCGCAGGATCATGTAGATGGTGGCGAGCACCGCGACGGTAACCCCGAGCGTGGCCCAGTAGGTGTCAGCGGTGAGCAGCGTCGGGTCCACCGGCAGGCCAGGCAGCGCCGTGCCGGTGCCGCCGCCAAGGTCAGAGAACTGGCTGACGACCAGCTCGCACACCGAGGCGATCACCCACATCGTGATCGAGAAGTACCCGCTGCGCAGCCGTGAGACCAGCCACCAGATCGGCAGCCCCACCACGGCGCAGGAGATCGTGGCCAGGGCGATCGCGGGGAAGGGGCTGACCGAGTTGCTGGCGAAGATCAGCACAAAATAGGCGCCGAGGCCGACGAACGCCTGCTGGCCGACGGACACCAGGCCGGCGTAGCCAGCCAGCAGGTTCCACATGCTGGCCATGATCAGCAGGATGAAGAAGCTGACCAGCAGGTTGGTGGTGCCTGAATGCACCAGGTAAGGCAGGTAGCCGAGAACTCCGACGATCAGCCCAGACGCCACGGCGACCCACAGCGCAGACCGCCGTGACCTGCTCACCCGGACCGGCGCGGTCGGCCCGCTGACCGATCCGCCGTCCCGGTCAGGTCCATGCCCGGCGGCGGCACGCTGCCCGACGGAGCTCATGAGGTCTCCCTGCGGCTGGTAATGCCCTGCGGCCTTACCACGAGCACGAGCAGGAAGAGCAGCTGACTGGCGAGGAACTGGTCCTGGGAGCCGATCTGGGCGCCGATTTGCTGCGCGATGCCGAGCAGTATGCCGCCGGCCAGCGTGCCCCACAGCGACCCGAGGCCGCCGATCACCACCGCCTCGAAGGCGAAAAGCAGCAGCAGCTGGTCGGTTCCGGTAGTGGGGCTGAACTGCGTGTACATCCCGTACGCGAGGCCGGCCAGCGCCACCGTCCCGAACGCGATCGCCGCCGCCACGCCGAACACGTGCCGGTAGTCCACGCCGGCCAGCACAGCGGCCTCGCGGTCATCGGCAACCGCCCTGATCAGCCTGCCGTTCTTGGACCTCGACAGGAAATACTGCAAGCCGAGCAGCACGACGACCGCCACCGCCAGGATGGCCAGGTCCAGGTACGCGATGGTGATCTGCGAGCCGATGCCGAAGGAGTCCGATACCAGGCTGCCGATGTTCAGTGTGTGGCTGTTCGCCGAGTAGAATTGCTGCAGGCCGTTCTCGATCACGATGGACAGGCCGAAGGTGACCAGCAAGGTGGTGAGCACGCCGCGGTTCAGCGCCGACTGGAGCAACGTCCGCTGGCCGACATAGCCGATCAGGGCGAAGACCGGGACCACGATGGCGTAGGACACCCCGGCCGGCACGTGCAGCACGGATGAGACGGCGCTGCTGCGGGTGATCGCCACCAGCCCGAGCGCCAGGTAGGCGGCGACCACGGCCAGGTCGCCATGGGCCAGGTTAATCACCTTCATGACACCGAACATCAGCGAGAGCCCGCACGCGAACAGCGCGTAGAGGCCGCCGAGCAAGATGCCCTGGATGACCGCGTTGACCCAGCTCATGCGCGTACCCCCGGCGAGCCGTCCGGCGCTGGGTTCCCGCCGTTGCGCAGGCCGAAGTAGGCACCCTCGATCTGCGCGGCGGTCAGATCACCAGGCGGCCCCTCCAGCGTGGTCCGGCCTTCGAGCAGGCAGTGGATCCGGGAGGCGACCCGCAGCGCCTGGCTCACGTCCTGTTCGACGACCAGGACCGTCACTCCGGTCTCGAGCAACTGCGGCAGCAGGTCGTAGATCCGGTGCACGACGACCGGTGCCAGCCCGAGCGACAGCTCGTCGAGCAGCAGTACCCGCGGGTTCGCGACCAGCGCCCGGCCGATCGCGACCGCCTGCTGCTCGCCGCCGGACAGCTGGGCGGCTCGCTGCGAGCGGCGCTCGGCCATCCAGCCGAACAGCTCATATACCCGCCCGACGGTCCACGGCCCGGGCCGCGCGCTGGTGCTGCCGACCAGCAGGTTCTCCTCGACGGTGAGGCTGGGGAACAGCCGCCGGCCCTCGGGCACCAGCGCGATGCCCGCGGCCACCCGCCGCTCTGGCCGCAGCCTGGTCACATCGGTCCCGTCAAGCAGGACGGACCCGGCCGTCGGCCGGTGCAGCCCGGCGATGGTACGCAGCAAGGTCGACTTGCCCGCGCCGTTCGCGCCGATCAGCGCGTGCACCACGCCAGCGGGCAGGCGGAGGCTCACCAAGGAGAGCGCCCTGAGCTGACCGTGGTGGACGGTCAGATCGCGGACCTCGAGCAGCGGGCCGCTCGCTGGCCGCCCGCTCACCGGCCGCCCTGGCCGCTGCCGCCTGCCGCCCCTGACTCATGCAGGGACTCGGTCACCGCGGTGCCAAGGAAGACCTCACGCACCGCTGGGAGCGCCAGCACCTCAGCGGGCGCACCGTCGCCGATCACGCTCCCGTTGGCCAGGCACAGCAGCCGGTGCACGGCCGCCGTCAGGGCATGCACGACATGCTCGATCCAGATCACGGCCACGCCGGCATCCCGGACGGCGCGCACGATCTTGACCAGTTGCTCGACCTCGGGGTCGGTCAGCCCGCCCGCCACCTCGTCGAGCAGCAGCAGCTTCGGGCCGGTGGCCAGCGCCCTGGCCAGCTCAAGCCGCTTCCTGGACAGCAGCCCGAGCCGCTCGGCCGGGCTGTTGGCGTCGACGGCCAGCCCGGCCAGCTCAAGTACCCGGGTCGCCGCCGTATAGCTCGGCCGCCGCCGCAGGCCCGATCCCTGCTGCACAGCGACGAGCACGTTCTCGAAGACCGTCATCGCGCCGAACGACTTGGGAACCTGGAATGTACGCCCGATGCCCAGCCGGCACCTGGCCGCGGCATCCAGCCGGTTCACCGCCGAGCCGGAGAAAATGATCTGACCGGATGACGGCGTCAGGTCACCGGAGATCAGGCCGAACAGGCTGGTCTTTCCCGCCCCGTTCGGACCGACGATACCTACCAGGTCGCTGCTGCCGATGGTCAGCGACAGGTTGTTCGCGACCACGACCCTGCCGAAGCTCTTGCTGACGCCATTCAGCTCAAGCAGGGCCGTGGTAGCGGTGTCAGACATTCGTTGGCTGGAGATCGGCCTGGACCTTCACGTTCGTGTTCAGTGAATTGTCCACGACGGTCATCTCGAACGGGAACTTGCCGCTGGACTTCCGCCACTGCACGCCGACCGGCGGGATGATCCCGACCCCGGGTGCCGGGCCGGTGGCGAAGTTGAGTGCGCCGCACATCCCGGAATAGCTGACGTTGTGCAGCGCGTTGGCGACCTCCGCGCCATCATGCGGATTGCTGACCGCGCTGAATGCCTCCCTGGCGACTTCGAACAGCGAGTAGGTAGACCCGATCGACTGCACCCACTGCTTTCCCGTAGTGCTTTGGTAGGCATTGGCGAGCTCGCTCGCGGGCCGGCCGTCCAGCGATGATTTGTTCGGCATGTAAGGGCCCCACCACGAGTCGGTGGCGATGTTGTTGACCAGCGGCCCGAGCGCGCGCGTGTCGGCGGGGAACAGCAGCACCTTGGCCACTGTCGCGATTTTCGGTTTGAAGCCTTGCTGCGATGCTTGAGTCCAGAACGTGTTGAAGTCGGGCGGCAGCGGGCAGTTGCTGAACACCTCGGCATGCTTGCTCCTGAACTGCGAGATCATCGAGGTGAAGCTGGTTGCTCCGTCCTGGTACGCGCCACCGTCGACCACCTTGTAGCCGGCCTCCTTGATCAGCCCCTCGAAGCCGCCGCGGAACGCGTTGCCGTCCGAATCGTTCGGGTACTGGCAGGCGACCACCTTGTTGGTATGCACCTTGTTCCACATCGGCGCGAAACAGCCCTGGAATTCCTTCAGGCCGAAGAAAAACATGGTGACGTACTGGAATTTGGTGGTCGGCTTGAGCGGGTTGCCGCCGAGGCCCGCGTACCACGATTCCCAGGGCACCACCGTGGACAGGCACGGCGTGTGCAGCTTCTCGCAGGCGCCGGCCACCGGGTTCGTTGTCTCCGGCGTCGACGTGGTCAAGATGAGGTCGGCGTGGTTCTGCAGGATCAGCTGCTGCGCCACCTGCCCGGCCCTGGTCGGGCTTGACTGGCTGTCCTGCACGTTGATGTTGATCTTGTACTTCTTGCTGCCGATCTTGATGCCGTTCTGGTACGCGGAGGTGGCCCTGATCTGGCTCAGCACGAACTGATCGCCGGAAGCGAAGCCGGCCAGCGGCCCGGTGAGCGGGGTGATGAAGCCGATCGTGATCGTTCCCGTCGCCGAACCTGAGCCGGCGCCCTTGAGCCCCGAGCTGCACGCGCCGAGGATGCCGCCCGCGCCGACCGCGAGAGAGCCGGCACCGATCCCCCTGAGCAGAGAACGCCGCGAGATCGGCTGATCGCGGTGCACCGGCTCGCCCGCTTCCTGAAGGTCCATTCGTCTCCTCCGAAGTCAGCGCCCGCGGGCCGCCGGCGACTCCGTCGGCACGCGGCCGTCATTTCCCGCCCGACACTCCGGGACAGGCACCGCAGATGTTCGCTTGGCGCACGACTATACGCAATGTAGAACTTAGCCAGCCTTCTCCGCGACTGTCAACAACTCTCCAGACTCATGCAAACGAATAACATCGGCTGGTTCGGCACCGCTGAATGACCGCCGGAGCAGCCTCCGCGCACCGGCCGTCGCAGTGGCGCCTCGGCGCTAGGCGAGCCCGGATGCCCGCAGGTCGGCCTCGATCTGGCCGACCGTGCCGAGCAGCGCGGGCAGGATCTCACTGCGCATCGCGGCCATGCTGACCCGGCTGGCGTGCGCGGATACGTTGATCGCCGCGGTTCCGACATCGGCGGCGCCGCGGATCGGTGCGGCTATCGCGCGCAGTCCCTCTTCGAGCTCCTGATCCACGATCGCGTAACCCTGCCTGGCCACCTCGCGGACGATGGCACGAAGCCGGTCTGGGTCGGTCACGGTGCGGCTGGTGAATGCCTCGAAGGTCGCCTCGGCCAGATACCGTTCGAGTTCGGGCTCGCTGAGGGCGGCGAGCAGCACCCTGCCCATCGACGTGGCGTACGCCGGGAACCTGGTGCCCACCGAGATCGCCACCGTCATGATCCGTTTCGTCGGCACCCGCGCGACGTAGACGACGTGGTGACCGTCAAGAACGGAGATCGACGAGGATTCATGCAGCCGGGCAACCAGTTCCTCCAGATGCGGCGCGGCAACCTCGGGCAGCGCCAGACCGGAAAGGTAGGCGTAGCCGAGCTCGAGCACCCTTGGCCGGAGCGAGAACTCCCTGCCGTCGCTGCGCACGTAGCCGAGCTTGACCAGCGTCAACAGGAAGCGCCTGGCAGCGGCGCGGGTGAGACCGGTTGCCCGCGCCACCTCGCTGAGGCTGAGCCGCTCCCGTTCGGGTCCGAACGCCCGGATCACCGCTAGGCCGCGGTCTAGCGACTGGACGAAGTCGCTGTCCCGTGGCTGGCCGCCGACGCCGGCGGCCTTCCCGCCCGCCCGGGCGGACAAAGGGGCTCGCGGGTCAGCGCCGCCGCCGCCTTCCGGCTGGCGCTCGGCCTGAGCTGCATCGTTCGCAGTGCGCCCAGAAGTTCTCATCGCTACGCATGTTAGCGCTCCTGCATGGCCAGTCAGCTACCCCAGGCGCGAGTTCCATGAGCACGCGATCTTGCCGGGCGATATGGCTGACGGGACCGCGTGATCATGGAAGGGTCGGCGTGGCGGCCGCACGCAGATGACCGAGCAGGGCGGCGGTCACCTCGCCAGCGGCCGAGACATTCGCCAGATGAGCGGCACCGCGGATCACAAGCAGCCTCGACCGTGCGATCCCGGCGGCGATCAGCGCGCCGTCCGGCGGCGGCGTGGCCGGGTCCTCCGCCCCGGCGATCACCAGGGTGGGCGCGGAGATGGACGGCAGTGAGCCGCGCAGGTCCATCGTGGCGATCGCGTCGCAGCAGCCGGCGTAGCCCTCCGGGTCGATGTGCTCAAGCTCGGCGGTGAACGACTCAGGGACGGCAGGCTCCCGGCTGGTGAAGGCCGCGGTGAACCAGCGGGCCGCGACCTGCTGTGAAATGGACCGCATCCCGGCGGAGCGGACCTGCTCGGCGCGGGCTTCCCAGAGCGCGCCGGGCAGATACGCCGAGGTACAGCACAGGCCGAGCGCGGCAATCCGTTCAGGCGCGTTCGCGGCGAGCCACATCCCGATCATGCCGCCCAGCGAGACGCCGCAGTACGCCGCCCGCCGGACGCCGCGGGAGTCGAGCAGCGCGAGCACGTCGGTCCCGAGTTGCTCGATCGAGTACGGGCCCGGCGGGGCGGCGGAACCGCCATGGCCGCGATGCTCGTAGCGCAGCAGCCGGAAGCTCCGGCGCAACCACGGCACCTGCCGGTCCCAGACCGACCGCGTGGTGCCGAGCGAGTTGCCGAGGACCAGGACGGGCGCGTTGGCCGGACCTTCCATCGATGCTCTCAGCCCGAACGCCGAGGACCGATCAGACATCGAAGAAGACGGTCTCTTGCTCGCCCTGCAGCGCGATGTCGAACCTGAACACCTCAGGCTGGCCTGCCGCGGGAGCACAGGGGAGCGCGGCGGGCTGGGCTCCGGCGGCCGCATCGGCCGTGCTGCCCGGCCCGGCTGCGCTCGCTGGCTTGACGGGCATGACCGGCCCGGTCGGCCCGGTCGGCCCGGGCGGCTCGGCGACGGCGATGAGCGTCGCCAGCCGCTCGGGGTCGCCGATCGTCGCGAGCACCGGGTCGGCGGCGTTGGCCGCCGTCTCGTCGGGGAAGTAGATCCGCGTCACTACCCGGTCGAGTAGCCCGCGGGCGAACACCGACACATCCAGGTGCGGCGCCTCGGTCCCGCCGCCCTGGCAAGGCAGCGGACCTGGCCGCAGCGTGAGGATCTGGTACCTGCCTGCCTCGTCGGTCGGGCACCGGCCGAACCCGCGGAATCCCGCCAGCGCCTGCTCGACCCCCCGAGGGTCACCGGGATGGCTGAATCGCCCGGCCGGGTCGGCCTGCCAGGTCTCGACCAGCGCGTCAGCCACCGGCTCGCCCGCACCATCGAGCACCCGTCCCGTGATCATGATCGCGCCTGGCGTGCCTTCGGGAACCACGAAAGGCCCGCCGGGCCACGGCAGGCCGATCGCGAGGAACGGGCCGACGGTCTGCGATGGCGTCAACTGCTGGCTCACCGGCCTAGCCCCGATTCGAAGACCGTGGCGTCCAGCCCGCGCAGCACGATGTCCCACCGAAAGCCGAGCGCCCAGCCGGGCTCGGTCAGGTCGATGTCGAACCTCGCGATCAGCCTGGTACGCGCCTGCTTGTCCGGTATCGAGTTGAAGATCGGGTCATAGTCGAAGAGCGGGTCGCCCGGGAAATACATCTGGGTGATCAGCCGCTGGGTGAACGCCCGGCCGAACAGCGAAAAGTGAATGTGGGCCGGGCGCCAGGCGTTGGGGTGGTTCCTCCAGGGATAGGCGCCCGGCTTGATGGTGACGAACCGGTACCTGCCCTGGGCGTCGGTGACGCACCGTCCGCCCCCGTCGAAGTTCGGATCGAGCGGGGCGGGATGATCGTCCACCCGGTGCGCGTACCGGCCGGCCGCGTTCGCCTGCCAGATCTCTATCAGAGTGTCCGACACGGCCCCGCCGTCGGAGTCGAGCACCCGGCCGGTCACGATGATCCGTTCGCCGATCGGCTCACCGGCGTGCCGGGTGGTGAGATCGGCGTCTGCGGCCGTTACCCGATCATGGCCGAACAGCGGGCCGGTCACCTCGGTCAGCCAGTGCGGCAGCGGCACGAGCGGCTGCCGCGGAGCCCGCAGGAGGGAGGAGCGGTAAGACGGAGAGTTCAGCGGCGGATGAACCCCGGCCGGCCGCTCGTAGCCGGGCAGCCTCAGGTCCTCGGCTGTCTGGATCCGTTCTGCCTTCATCGTCGGCGCTCCTTCGGCGGACGGCCCGGCTGTCGTGGCACCCGGTCCGGCATCGGCGGCGACGCTGGCCGGCATGCTGGCGATCAGGCTGCGGAGGGCGGCAAGCTCAGCACCAGACGGCGGCGGGATCTCGGCAAGATCGTCCGACAGGCGGATGTCCCAGCCGGTCCGCTCCCGCACATCCAGAACCGATATCCCAGGGTAGATCCCGGCCAGCACTAGCTCGTCGGTCTGCGGGTCAGCCTCAAGCACGCCGAGGTCGGTGATCACCTTCCTCGGGCCGGCGCCGGTCAGCCCCAGCCGCTGCCTGGTACCGGGCCCGTCGCCGAAGCCGACGGAGGTAATGAAGTCCACCCGCTTAACGAACGTCCTGCGCGACTGCCGCAACACAACGATGACCTCACGGCACGCCGCGGCGATCTCCGGCGCCCCGCCGGCGCCCGGCAGCCGGACCCGCGGCCGCCGGTAGTCGTCACCGATGACCGTCGTGTTGATGTTGCCGTACCTGTCGATCTGCGCTGCGCCGAGGAAGCCGACGTCTATCCGTCCCGGCTGCAGCCAGTAATTGAAGATCTCCGGGACGCTCACCACGGCGTCCGCCGTCTCGGCCAGGATCCCGTCGCCGATGGACAGCGGCAGCGCCGCAGGTTTCGCGCCGATGGTGCCCGATTCGTAGATCAGCACCAGATCCGGCGCGTGCGTTGCTCTGGCCAGGTTGGCGGCCTCGCTCGGCAGCCCGATGCCGACGAAGCAGGTCATGCCGTTACGCAGGGTGCGGGCAGCCGTGACAGTCATCATCTCGTCAGAGGAGTAGGTCACCTCGCCGCCCCGCTCGCAGAGCAGACATGCTCATCAAGCCAGTTCTGGAATGTCAGCCGGTCACGGCTGATCGCGTCCCAGGTCACATAGAACTCATTGTCCCTGTCGGAGTAGCCGAGCGCATACGAGGGATGCGCCCCGCCAGGCGCGTGCGCCACGTACCCGATCGTCCACGCCGGCAGCACCACGGCACCGGGCCTGGGGCCGAGCGACGTCACGATCTCTTCGACCGTCACCACGGACCTGGCGGATGCGAGCACCGCTTCCTTCTGCACGCCGGTGATGCCCCAGTACTGCACGTTGCCCTGGCGATCGGCCTGCTGCGCGTGTATCACGGCGACGTCGGGCCGCAGTGCGGCGACCGCGGTCAGCGTCTCGCCGGTGAATGGGCACACGATGTCCGCCACGCCGGTCGTCTGCGTGGCCAGGCTGGTACCCCGGTAGCCGCGCAGTATCGCGAACGGCAGCCCGGACGCGCCGGCCTGGTAACGGTTGGCCATCCCGGCGTGGCTGTGTTCTTCGAGCTCAAGCGATCCGGGCCAGCAGTGTTCGACCGCGTCCCTGAACCGATGCAGCGATCCGACGCCCGGGTTCCCTGCCCAGGAGAACACCAGCTTGCGCGCGCAGCCCGCGCCGATCATCTGGTCGTAGATGATGTCGGGCGTCATCCTGACCAGCGTGAGGTCGCGCCGCCGCTGCCTGATCACCTCGTGTCCGGCCGCGTGCGGGATCAGGTGCGTGAAACCCTCCATGGCGACGGTGTCGCCGTCGTGCACGGTGGCTGCGATCGCCTCGGCCAGCGACACGATCTCTGCCACACCCCCACCAGCCCTCCTCGCCCGGCTTTACCGAAACGATATCGACAACCGGACGCCAAGTGAACACCTGTGCGGATTACGGAGCGTCGCCGAGCAGGCCGGCCGCGACCGCGAACGCGCGGTTGGCCGCAGGCACGCCCGCGTACACCGCGACCTGGAGCAGGACCTCGGTTATCTGCTCGGTCGTCAGGCCGTTCCGCCGCGCGGCCCTGACGTGCATGGCAAGTTCCTCCTCCTGGCGAAGGACGGCAAGCGCGGTGAGCGTGATCATGCTCCGCTCCGCGCGGGAGAGCCCTGGCCTGGCCCAGATCTCGCCCCACGCGTACCTGGTGATCAGGTCCTGGAACGGCGCGGTGAACTCAGTCGTGCCAGCCACCGCCCGGTCCACGTGCTCGTCCCCGAGCACCTCCCTGCGCACCCGCATCCCGCCCGCCGCCCGTTCCTCATCGTTCACCGCGTCAGCCTCCTCGTCTCCTCGGCGCCTGGTCCGAATCAGCCCGGCCCGCCGCCGGGTTCAGGCACCTACCGCGGATTCCGATCATCCGCGTCATAGTTTGTGGCTTTCGTCCCTCCCGCCGCCGCCGCACCCAACGTTGGCGATGTGGCATCGCATCCGAAAGAGCGGAAGCGCTGTGACATTGCATACGTTGGCCCGCTGTGACAGTTGAGGTCAGTGAGGTCGGGGTGAGCGGTGATGCGGCGGAGGGGACGGCGGGTTCGGGTGGGCTGGGCGCGGGTCATGCGCGGTCGGAGAGGGCCGGGGTGGGGTGGGTGTGGGCGGTGAGGGCCCGGCGGATGAGGTCGGGGGTCGCTCCCAGGTAAGAGGCGGGGTCGAGCGCAGCGCTGATCTGGTCGCGGCCGATTCCAGCCTCGGCAAGCGATGCCGCTGTCGCCGGGTCGTCGAAGAGGGCGTGGCCAAGGTCGATGCCGTGTGCGGCAGCTCGCCTGCTCGCGTCGGCGACCAGGTCGTGCGCCGCGAGCCGCCCGAGCGCCTGGCTGAGTACAGCGGCCACGTTCTCGGCGAGCGGCAGCCCAGCGGATTGCTCCAGGTTGGCCCGCATCCTGGCGGCGTCGACGTGCAGGCCGCCCAAGAGTTCTGCGGCCCAGTTCGCCGCGGACCCGGTGAGGCTGATCAGGTCCGACAGGGTGCCCCACTCGGCGTGCCAGGCGCCCGCAGCGCGCTGGTGCTCCTGCTCGGCTGCGGCGGTCAGCGTCGCCAGCAGGCCAGGCGCTCGCTTGACGCAGCCGAGAATGCAGATCGCCGCCACCGGGTTGTGCTTGTGCGGCATCGCGGACGAGCCGCCCCGCCCCGGTGCTCCGTCGCCTTCTGACACCTCGGCCACCTCGGTCTGTGCCAGCAGCGTGACGTCCCTGGCAAGCTTTCCCAGCACCGCAGACGCCCCGGCCAGGGCGGCGGCGAGCTCGATGATCCGCAACCGGTCGGTGTGCCATGGCAGCACAGGGAGCGCGAGGCCGAGTTCCTCGGCGAGCAGCGCGGCTACGCCGGGCCCGGCCGCACCGAGCGACGCCAGCGTGCCCGCCGCTCCGCCATACTGCACGGCCAGCCGTCGATCATTGACCCGGCGCAGCCCGGCGATAGCGTCGTCGATGGCGGTCAGCCAACCGGCCGCGACCAGGCCGAACGTGACGGGAACCGCCTGCTGCAGCAGCGTCCTGCCTGCCAAGACCGTCCGCGCGTGCTCGGCGGCGAGTTCCGCGGCGCGGTCCGCGGCGCGGGACAGGTCGGCAATGATCGCTCCGAGCGCCCGCCTGGACACCAGCATCGCCGCCGTATCGATGATGTCCTGGCTGGTCGCGCCGCGATGCACGGCGTCGGCGGCGCCGGCCGGCCCAGGCGGCAGCAGGCCGGTGAGCACTCGCACCAGAGCAGGGACCGGGTTGCCGGTCAGCGCGGCCTGCCTGCCAAGCTCGCCCATGTCGACGAACTCGGCACGTGCCACTGCGGTGACCGCGGCACCGGAGCCAGGCACGGCGAGTCCCGCCCGTTCCAGCGCCCTGGCCAGCGCCGCCTCTGTGTCGAGCATTGCCTGAAGCCAGTCATGGTCGCCAGCGCCGATCGGTCCGCGATCGAAGAGCGCGCCGAACAGCGTGCCACGCCCGGAACCGGTCACATGTCCATGATCCTCCTGCCGTCACCGACCTGGCGCCCCGGCCCGCCACCCGCGCCCGGCCCGCCGTCCCGCGGCCCGGCCTGCGGCCCGTCCCCTCGCCTGCGGCCCGTTCCGCTCGCCCGCGGCCCGTTCCGCTCGCCCGCGGCCCGTCCCGCTCGCCCGCAGCCTGTCCCGCTCGCCCGCGGCCCGTCCCCTCGCCCGCCGGCCCGGCCCGCCGTCCCGCCGCCCGTCCGCCCGGCCGCCCGGCGATGCGGCAGGACGTCGAAAGCAGTCGTCCAGGCTGGATCCCGGTCATCTCCTGGTCGCTGTGGCACCAAACATCACAATCGAGGCAACCCGGCGTCTCGCCGAGGTAGCCCTCATTGGGCTGCGAGCAACCCGGTAAGCGCCGCGACAGTGAGCGGGCCGAGCGCCGCCAGGTCATATCCGCCCTCGGCCACCACGACGGCCGGGCCGAGCGCCCCGATCAGCTCCCCGGCCCGCCGGTAACCGTCCTCGCTGACCTGCAGCGGCGACTCGGGGTCGCCGGTCGCCGCGTCCACGCCCAGCGAGAGGACCAGCGCGTCTGCGCCCCGGCGGCGCACGTCCGCGCACAGCGCCCCGATGGCGGCGAGCCAGTCATCGTCCCCGGTCCCCGGCGCCAGCGGCAGGTTCCTGTTCGCGCCGTCGCCGTCGCCGGTCCCGCGCTCATCGGCGTAGCCGGCGTAGTGCGGGAACCAGCCGGCACCCGGATCGACGTGCACGCTGCCGTAATAGACATCACCTCGGCGATAGAAGATCGCCTGGGTTCCGTTGCCGTGATGCGCGTCGATGTCGAGTACTGCCACCCGGCAGGCACCGGCCTGGCGCAGCGCCCGAGCGGCTATCGCCGCGTTGTTCAGGTAGCAGGAACCGCCGTAGGCGCCGGCCGTGGCGTGATGGCCGGGCGGCCTGCACAGCGCGTAGGCGCAGCGCTGACCGCTGGTCACCAGCTCGGCGGCGGTCAGCGCGGCATCGGCGGCGGCCACGATCGCGGCCCAGCTGCCCGGGCCGACCAGCGTCATCGTGTCATAGCAGAACCGGCCGGCCAGCCCATGCACCGCCGCTGGGGCGCGCATCGGCAGTCCGGCAAGCAGCCCGGGCGTCGGGAAGACGTACGGCACCACCCGGGTCCTGCCGTGCTCACTGACGTAGCCGCCCGATTCCCACCGCGCCCACACGCCGGCCAGATGATCCAGCAGGTCGGCGTCGTGCACGGCGAGCAGCGGCTCGTCGCCGTGCCGCCTGGCCAGTGTCAGCCGCGCCCCGGCAGCGGCCAGCGCATCGCGCAGCACGGCCGCGCGGGCAGGCACCTCGGTCCCGGCCTCCCAGACGCCTAGCCACACCTCGCCGCCCGGCTCATGCAGCAGGCAGTCCGGGTGCCAGGCGACGGGCAGCCCGGCCAGGCCGGCCGCCGGGAATCCTGATGCCGCCATGAGAACTGCCTTTCTTCCTTAACGGGCCGTCCCGCTCACCCGCCCCGCCGGGGACTGCCGGGGGTGCCGGGGGGCGGGTGCGGCCGGTCGGGGTGGGTGGTTGCGGGCCCGATTGCCTGCCGGGGGGCGGGTGCGGCCGGTCGGGGTGGGGGGTTGCGGGCCCGCTTGCCGGGCCGGGGGGTGCCCGGGGGCGGGGTGCGGCCGGTCGGGGTGGGGTTGCGGGCCGATTGCCGGCCGGGGGTGCCGGAGCGGGGGTGCGGCCGGTGCCTGGGCGGGGGATGATCGGCAGATGGCTCGCACGGCTGATCTGGGCATCACGATCGGGAGCCTGCCGAGCGGCCCGACGGCGTCGATCGCGGACGTGCCAGGGGTGGGTGTGGGGCACACGACGGTATGGCGGGACGAGCCACAGCCGCCCGCTGGCCGCGGCGTGGCGAGGACCGGCGTGACCGTGATCGACCTGGGCGGGAACATGTTCCGCCGCCCGGTCCCGGCCGGCGGCGCGGTGCTGAACGGGGCGGGGGAGTGCACCGGCTTCCTGGCCGCCGCCGAGTGGGGACTCGCCGAGACGCCGGTCTTCCTGACCTCCACTATGCAGGTCGGCAGGGTCTACGACGCGGCCTGCGAGCTGCTGATGGAGCAGGACCCGGGGATCGGCGCCGACGACGTGATCATCCCGATCGTCGCCGAGTGCGACGACAGCTTCCTGAACGACGCCCGGCGGATGCAGGTGACCGCTGCCGACGTCAGGGCCGCATTGCAGGAGGCACGGGCCTGCGCAGGCGGTCCGGCCCCGCCGGAGGGCGCCGTCGGCGCCGGCACGGGCATGAGCTGCCTGGGCTTCAAGGGCGGTATCGGCACCGCGTCCAGGCTGGTCCCGTCCGGGCATGCCGTGGGCGTCCTGGTGCTGTCCAACTTCGGCAGCCAGGAGCAGCTGACCATCAACGGCATGCCCGTTGGCCGGCTGCTGCCTGCCGCGGACGGCCAGCCCACGCCGCCCGCTGGCTCCTGCATTACCGTGGTCGTCACCGATGCGCCGCTGGACTCCGCGGCGTGCGTCCGGCTGGCTCGCCGGGCCGGTCTCGGCCTGGCCAGGGTCGGATCGACCGGCCACCACGGCAGCGGTGAGATCTTCCTGGCCCTGGCGACCGGCCTGCGCGGTCCTCGCGACGAGGCCGGCCAGGGCGTGCCTGGCCAGCCTGCTGGCGGGTCGGCGCAGCGCCAGGCCACGCCGATTACCGGCCCTGGCCTCGACCCGTTCTTCTGCGCGGTCGTCGAGGCGACCGAGGAGGCCGTGCTGAACAGCCTGCTCGCTGCCGGGACCGTCACCGGCAGGGACGGCAACGTCTCCCGCGGCCTGCCGGTCGAGCGGGTCAACACACTGCTGCACCCCAGCGCCTAGCCCGGCTTGGCCAGCCGGGCATGGGCCAGGTGGCAGGAGACCTGGGCGGCGCCGGAACCGGCCGCAGGCAGGACCGGCAGCGGCACGCCGGTGCAGTGCTCGGCGACCCCGGCAGCGGCCGCGGCGCCCGAGGCAAGCTCCGGGCAGCGAGGGTGGAACCGGCAGCCCGCCGGGATCTTGGTCGCGTCCGGCGGCTCACCGGTGAGCACGATCGGCTCGATCGGCGACTCGGGCAGCACCGACATCAGTGCCCTGGTATAAGGATGCCGCGGGCTGGCGAACACCCGCTCGACGGTGCCCACCTCCACGATCCGCCCTAGGTACATCACCGCGAGCCGGTCGGCGATGTTCCAGGCCAGGCCAAGGTCATGGGTGACCACCAGCGCGGCGAGGCCAAGCTCGTCGCGCAGCTTGAGCAGCAGCGTCAGGATCTCGCCGCGGACCGAGGCATCCAGGGAGGCGACCGGCTCGTCGGCGACCAGCACCTTGGGCTCGAGCACCAGCGCGCCCGCGATGACCACCCGCTGGCGCTGGCCGCCGGACAGCTCATGCGGGTACCGGCCGAAGAACCGCTCGGGCGGCCGCAGGCCGCACCTGGCCAGCGCGTCAGCGACCCTGGCCTCCTCGTTGTCCAGCCGGTGCACCCGCACGCCCTCGGCGACCGCCTCGTAGACGGTGTGCCGCGGGTTCAGCGACCCGGTCGGGTCCTGAAGCACAAGCTGGGCCTGCCGTCGGTAGGCCCGCAGCGCCCCTGACCGGTAAGAAAGCGGCGACCTGGCGAACCTGACCTCCCCCTCGGTCGGCCGTTCCAGCCCGAGCACCGTCCTGGCGAGCGTGGTCTTGCCGCAGCCAGACTCTCCGACCAGTGCAAGGATCTCGCCAGCCACGATGTCAAGGTTGACCCCGTCCACCGCGGTCGCCGCCGCCCTGCGCCTGCCGCGGCCGGCGAACCGCACCCGGACATTCACCGCCGACAGGATGGGCGCAACGCCCGCCGATCCTTGGCCGGCCTCCGGGCTCGGGGTTTCGCTGACCACGCCGCGCTCGGCGGTCACGCGGCGCTCCCTTCTGGCGCCTCGCGCGGCGCAGCGACGGGCTCGCCTGGTCCGCCGGCGTCGGTCGCTTCGGCGCCCGTGCGTCCTTGGCCATCCGGCAGCACCCGGACGCAGGCGGCCAGCCGGCTCTCGCCCGCCGCCCACAGCTCGACCTGCTGCGTCGCGCACCTCGGCTCGGCCACCGCGCACCGCGGATGGAAGCTGCACCCGGTCGGCAGGTCGGAAGGGTCCGGCGGATCCCCTGGCAGGCCGCGCGGCGTCAGCCTGGTCCGCGGGTCGCCGATGATCGGGAACGCCCAGGCCAGCGCCTGCGCGTACGGGTGGCGGGCAGCGGTGAACACCTGATGAGCCGGGCCTTCCTCGATGATCCGCCCCGCGTACATGACCGCCAGCCGCTGACAGGTGGCCGACAGCACCGACAGGTCGTGGCTGATCATGATCAGGCCGATCCCGGTCTGGCTGACCAGGTCGCCGATCAGGTTCAGCACCTGGGCTTGGATCATGACATCAAGCGCCGTGGTCGGCTCGTCCGCGATGATCAGCTTCGGCGAGCACGCCAGCGCCATCGCGATCATCACCCGCTGCTTCTGGCCGCCGGACAGCTCGTGCGGGTAGCTGTCGGCCCGGCTGGCCGGCAGCCCGACCTGGCTGAGCAGCGAGCCGACCCGCTTGCGTGCCGCATCCGGCGTCACGCCGGGGGAGTGCAGGCTGATCGGCTCGGCGATCTGCTTTCCGATCCGCTGCACCGGGTTCAGCGAGTGCATCGCGCCCTGGAAGATGATCGAGGCGCCGGCCCAGCGGACCGCGCGGAGCTTGCCCCAGTTCATCCGCAGCACGTCGTCGCCGCCGAACAGGATCTGCCCGGTCACCTTCGCCGATGCGGGCAGCAGCCGCAGGATGGACGCGGCGATCGTGGACTTGCCGCAGCCGGACTCCCCGGCCAGGCCAAGCGTCTGGCCGGTGTCCACGGTCAGGCTGACCCCGCGGACGGCGGGGACCGGCCCGTCGGAGGTCCGGTAGGTGATCGCCAGGTCGCGCAGTTCGAGCAGTGCCATCAGCGCTCCCGCAGCTTCGGGTCGAGCACTGCTTCGAGCGCGTGCCCGACGAGGGTGAACGCCATCACCACCACGATCACCGCCACGCCGGGTGCCAGCAGCCAGAGCTGGTTGCCCGCCAGCATGCCGCCGGTGGTGAAGCCCTCGTTCAGCATCTGCCCCCAGGAGGCCCTGGTGGGATCGCCGAGGCCGAGGAACGACAGGGTGGTCTCGGCCAAGATCGTGCCAGCCACCGTGAGGATCGTGTTCGCCAGCAGCAGCGGCATCACGTTCGGCAGCACGTGCTTGCTCATCTGGTGCCAGTGCCCGGCGCCAAGCGCGCGGGCACGCTCCAGGTACGGCCTGGTCTCCACGGCCAGCGCCTGGGCCCTGATGATCCTGGCCGTGCCGGGCCAGGAGGTGATCCCGATCACGAAGATGATCACGCCGAGGGACTGGCCGAGCGTCCTGGCGAGCACGATCGCCAGCGGCAGGAACGGGATCACCAGGAACCAGTCGGTGACGCGCATCAGCAGGTTGTCGATCAGCCTGCCGAAGTGGCCGGCCACGATCCCGATCAGCGCGCCGATCACCATGGACAGGGCGGTTGCCGTGAACCCGATCAGCAGCGAGATCCGCGAGCCCCAGATCAGCTCGGTCAGCACCGACCGCCCGTCGGCGTCGGTGCCGAGCGGGTAGTGCCAGCTCGGGCCCGCGTTGGGCGGCGCGGCCGCGTAGATCGGGTTCAGGCCGCGCGAGCTGGCCAGCAGCGGCGCGGCGACCGCGATGGCGACCATCAGCGCCATGATCACCAGGCCGGTCATGCCGTTGCGGTCTTTGCGGTACTGCTGCCAGAAGCTGGCCAGCGCGCGGCGCCGCCGGTCCCAGACTATCCGCCTGGCGGTCAGGGCGCCCGCCCCCGCGGCCGGGCTGGTCTGCGCGGTCATGCCTGCCGCACCCGCGGGTCAAGGACGGTCAGCAGCAGGTCGGCGATTAGGTTCGCGCCGATCACCGCGGCCGAGAAGAGCAGGAAGGCGCCCTCGAGGACCGGGTAGTCAGGGTAGTTCAGCGCGTGATAGGTGAGCAGGCCGAGCCCGGGCCAGGAGAACACGGTCTCGGTGGTGATCGCGCCCGAGATCACGAAGCCGAGGTTCAGCATGATCAAGGTGATGGACGGCAGCAGCGCGTTCGGCACCGCGTGCCGCCTGCGGACCATGGAGTCGCGCAGGCCCTTTGCCCTGGCGGTCTGCAGGTAGTCGTTGCCGAGCTCATCGATCAGCGACGAGCGCATCACCAGCGAGTACTCGGCCAGGTACACGAGGGTCAGCACGAGGCACGGCAGGGTCAGGTGCCACAGCAGGTCACCGAGGCTGGCCAGCCCGGTGCCGCCGCCGGTCGGGCTGTGCATGCCGCCGGCCGGGAACAGCGCCCAGTGTGACGCGAACCCGATCAGCAGCACCATGCCAAGCCAGAAATCCGGCATCGCGTAGAGCGTGTTGTTAATGCCGGTCGAGATCTGGTCGAACCTGCTGCCGCGCTGCCAGCCGCCCCTGATGCCGATCCAGACCCCGATCACTGTGGAGAACACCGTCGAGGACCCGACGAGCAGCACGGTCGGCCAGACTGCCTGGCCGACCAGCTGGGAGACCGGCAGCTGGTTCTCGAACGACTGGCCGAGCTGCCCGTGGAACGTCTGCACCAGGTAGTTCCAGAACTGCTGCGGCAGCGGCAGCCCGATGCCGAACGTCCGGTTGATCGCGGCCATCTGGCTTGCGGTCAGCGTGCCGCCGCGCGCCAGGTTCCTTGCCGGGTCCGCTGGCAGCACCCGGAACAGGAAGAAGTTGAACACCAGCACGAAGCCAAGCGTCACCGCCGCGCTGCCGAGCTTGATTCCTAGCGTGCGCGCCAGCCCGGAGCCGCCACGCCCGGCATCCTCGCCGCGGCGCTCATGCGCCGCGGCGAGGGCGCCATCGAGCATGGCTCCCGCCACTGCGAGCTACTCCCGCTCGTCCGCCGTGGCGGTCGAGCGCCGCCTGGCCAGGAACAGTCCGCCGACGGCGAGCAGGACCACGGCGGCGGCGATGCCGCCCACCAGCCCGCCGCTCAGCCCCGAGCTCTTGCTCGCCGCCGCGGCCGCGGCGGCACCCATCTCATGCGCACAGCCGATGTTGTGGTCGGTCAGCGACGCGCTGGTGCCGACCGGCCGGACGCACCGGTAGCTCCACCAGGACACCTCCTGGAACAGCAGCAGGCCGTTGGGCTTGTCCGGCTGCGGGGCGAAGCCGGTGAACTGGTCGCTGCGGTACGCCTGATCATCGTTGTAGTAGTAGAGCAGCGCGTAGGGGTCGTCCGCGTACAGCATCCGCTCCATCTGGATGACGACGCTGGCCCGTGCCGTCCCGTCCAGCGTCTTCTGCCTGGCGTACAGCTGGTCGTAGGCCTTGTTGCAGTAGAAGCTGTCCGACCAGCCAGGCGTGTAGTTCGGCGGGCCGCCGGATGAGCGCTGGCCGCAGGTGAACACCGACATCTGGAAGTCCGGGTTGGGCTCGACGCCCCAGCCCCAGATGAACATGTCGTAGTCGCCGTTGCCGATGTCCTGGGTGAGAGTGCTGTCCGACATGGAGGTGACGTTCACCCCGACGCCGATCGCGTTCAGCCAGCCCTTGATGTACTGGCCGGCCTGGACCTCGACGGCTGAGTCTGACCGGAGGAACAAACGCAGGCTGAGCGGCTTGCCGTTCTTCACCCTGACCCCGTTGGACCCCATCTTCCAGCCATCTGCGGTCAGGATCTGCTCGGCCTTGGCCGGAGCGTAGCGATACTGAGCCGCGGCAGGCGGGTTGTAGTGGAACTGCGGGTAGATCGGCGGGATCACGGTGCTGGCCGGCGAGCCGTAGCCGAGCAGCACCTTGCGGACCAGGGTCGGCAGGTCGAGCGAGTAGCTGATCGCGTGCCTGACGTTGATGTCGAGCAGCGCAGGGTTTCCGTTGCCGATCTTCTTGCCGCTGACGGTCGCCGCGCCGTTGTTGAACGCCAGCTCGTCCCAGTTGCCGGACGGTGCGTTGTTCAGGGTGACTCCCGGTGCGCCCTTCAGCGAGTTGAACAGCGCCGCCGTCAGGTCCTCGGCGAAGCCTATGCTGCCGTTCCGCAGCGCGATCGCCTCGGCGCTCGGGTTGGTGAACTTCTGGAATACCAGTCCTGAAATGCCTGGCTTGCCGCCCCAGTAGTGCGGGTTGGCCTTCAGCGTGATCGACTGGTTGACGCGGAAGCTGGTCACGATGAACGGCCCTGAGCCGACCGGGCTGGTGTTCTGGAACGAGGACAGCTGCTTCTCGCTGACGTGCTCCCAGACGTGCTTGGGCAGGATCGGCACGATCAGCCGGTTCATCACCGGCGTGAACTTGTTGACGGTCATCACGACGGTGTAGGGCCCGGTCTGCCTGACGCTGGTGATGTTCGCGACGTAGGCGGTATTGTCCGCGAGCTCGGTCGTACCTGGCCGGATGTCGCGCTGGAACGTGTAGGCGACGTCCGCCGCGGTCAGCGGCTGGCCGTCGGACCACTTCACGCCGTGCCTGATGTGATAGGTCCAGGTGAGCCCGTCGGCCGAGTGCGACCACGAGGTGGCCAGCCTGGGCGTTCCCGAGTAGTCGAGCTGGCCGTAGTCCATCAGGCCGTCATAGACGTTCCCGTAAACCTCGAAGTCCAGGCTGGTAAAGCCGTTGTAGGGGTTGAGCGTGTCCACGGCGCCGTCGGTGCCGATCACCAGGGTGGACGGGCCGTGCGCGGCTCGCGAGGAAGTCAGCGGGCGTGAGCCGACAGCCGGCGAGCCGGTCGCGGCGACCGCGGGTGCCGCGATCGCTAGTCCGGCGCACAGTGCTAGGCCGGCCGCCGCCAGGCGCCAGGTCGGTCGGAGCATGAGTTCTCCCTCCATCGGGCGGTACAGCCGGGGCGGCCCGCTGAGCCGGTATGCTGTAGGCAAGCCGTCTGACGGAATTCAGCCACGAAGATCCGTTCGAACCTATTCATGACTGCTTGCCAGCTTTGTCATATTGCCAGATCGCGCTAGAGTCTCGGCCATGTCAGGAGCCGCCGATCAGCGGCCCGCGCCTCCGGCCGCTCCCCGCGTCCCGTCCAGGACACGGCTGCACGGCCGCGAGCGCACCGACGACTACGCCTGGATGCGCGACCCCGCGCAGCTCGCCTTCCGCGACTATCTCGCCGCCGAGAGGGCCTTCTACGACTGGCACACCGTTCCCCTCGCCGACCTGATCGGCCGGCTCGCCGCCGAGTCAGCCGGGCGCACCCCCGGCCGGGCCGAGGACTCGGTCGGATGGCCCCTATCAGGCTTTATCTACCGCACCAGGACACCAGAAGGAAGAGAGAATCTTCAGTTCCTTAGGTCACGATCCGGCGAATGTGGCGAGCAGGTGCTGCTTGACGACAACATCACCGGCGCCGCCACCGGTTACGTGGATGTCGCGGCGCGCGTGCCAAGCCCGGACGGCGAGCTGCTCGCCTGGGCGGCGGACACCAGCGGCGCGGAGATCTACCAGCTGCGGATCAGGGACCTGCGTACCGGCCGTGACCTGCCGGACCTGATCGAGCGCAGCTATCAGGGGGTCGCCTGGAGCGTGCCGGGCGACTACCTGTTCTACCTGGTCCCCGATGAGCTGAACCGGCCGTTCCAGGCCTGGCGGCACCGGGTCGGCGGCGGGCCGCCGGCCGACGTGCTGCTCTACACCGAGCAGGACGCGCGGTACGAACTCACCCTGCGCGCCTCGCGGAGCGGCCGGTTCGCGGTGCTCACGTCGGCGTCCCGCGATACCACTGAGGTGCGGCTGATCCCGCTTGATGACCCGCTCGCTGACCCGCTCCTGATCGCGCCGCGCCGGCCTGGCGTCGAATACCACATCGACCATGCGCGAGCCGTGACCGCTGATCATCGATCCGATGCCGGCTGGCTCTACCTCGTGACCGACGACGGCGAGCCCGAGTTCACGCTGATGCGCGCGCCGGCCGGCGCGCCAGGCCGGGAGAACTGGCGGCGCGTACACTGCGCGTCGGTAGCCCCGGCCAGGTCAGGCACCCGGCTGCACGCCTGTCATGTACTCGGCGGGCGCCTGCTGCTCGCGCTGCGCCGGGACGGCGAGCCGCTGCTTGCGATCGCCGATCCCGATGGCGGGGGCGTGATCGAGATACCGCCGGCCCTGGCGGCCGGCTCGATCAGGATCGAGCACGCCGAGGACTACGACGCCGGCTCGGCGATCATCGCAGAGGAGTCGCTGATCGAGCCGCCCGCCTGGTACCGGCTCGACCTGGCCACCGGTCAGCGCAGCCTGATCAAGCGCAGGGAGGTGCCAGGGTACGAGCCGGGCAGGTACCGGACCGGCCGGGTCTGGGCGCGGGCGGCCGATGGCACGCCGATCCCGGTCACCCTCGCCTACCACGCCGGGACCCCGCTTGACGGCACCGCGCCGTGCCTGCTGTATGGCTACGGCGCCTACGAGGCGTGCTCGGATCCCGAGTTCAGCCTCAGCCTGCCATCGCTGCTTGACCGGGGCGTGGTCTACGCGATCGCGCACGTCAGGGGCGGCGGCGAGGGCGGCAGGAACTGGTGGCTCCAGGGCAGGCTGCGCGCCAAGCCGACCACGTTCGCCGACTTCATCGACGTGGCCGACTGGCTGGCGGGCCGGGACGGGCAGCCGCTCGTCGACGGCGGCCGGATCGTCTCGCGCGGCCTGTCGGCCGGCGGGCTGCTCCAGGGCGCGGTGTACTCGATGCGGCCAGATCGGTGGCTGGCCGTGGTGGCCGAGGTGCCGTTCGTGGACTGCGTGACGACGATGCTCGACCCGTCGATCCCGCTCACGATCAACGAGTGGGATGAATGGGGCGACCCGCGCGACCCTGACGACTACGCCTGCATCAGCTCGTACTCGCCGTACGACAACCCGCCGGCCGGCCGCCGCCCCGCGCTGCTGGTCACCGGCGCCGTGCACGACCCGAGGGTGGGCGTGCACGAGCCGGCCAAGTGGGTGGCCAGGCTGCGGGCCACGGGCGACTCGCCGGTCCTGTTCCGGGTCGAGCTCGGGTCAGGCGCACACACCGGCCCGTCCGGGCGGTTCGCGCGGCTGCGCTATGAGGCGCAGGTGCACGCGTTCGTGCTGAACGCGATGGGGATCAGCCGGTAGCGCCGCGGCCGGTCGGCGCTAAGGTTACGGCTATGAGCCAGCCAGCACCAGCCGCCCTTCCCGTCACCACCGCGTTCCTGCTTCCCGGCATGGTCGTGGAGCGGGACCTCGGCCTGACCTTCGGCCTGGTCGTGCGGAGCATGGGCGTCGCGAAGTCGTTCACCGCCGGCTTCTCCGCGATGCGCCAGGGCGAGGTCAAGCAGTACACCCAGCTCCTTGAGGACAGCCGCAGGCACGCGATCGACCGGATGGTGGAGAACGCGAGGCTGCTCGGCGCCAACGCCGTCATCGCGATGCGGTTCGATTCCTCGGAAATGGGCCAGCAGCTCACAGAAATCGTGGCCTACGGCGCCGCCGTGGTGGTCCGCCCGGCCAGCGCGTAAATGCCCGGGCGGCCCGCTCGGCCCGCGGTTCACTGATGCCTGACCAGCGCGCGCTGGCCGACGACGCCGGGCGGGACCGGCTGCTCGGGCTGCTGCGCGAGCACTACGCGCGCGGCATCATCGACGACGCCGGGCTTGAACGGCGATCCGAGATCGTGCTGACCGCCCAGTTCGCCGACCAGGCCGCCGCCGCCGTTCAGGACCTGCCGCTGCTTACCGGGTACGGCGCGGTCCGGCAGGAGAGCCGTCGTCACGCCCAGGCCGCGCGGCCCGGGCCAGGCTGGGTGCCGACCGGCGAGCGGTTCCGCGACCCGACCAGCCAGGCGATCATGCGAGTCTGGATCGACCCGGTGGACGGCAGCCGCCACTACGTCCCCGAACCAGAAAGCTGACCAGGCGGTTGCCGGTCCTCGACTTAGCACGGATTGGGTGGGTGCAAAAGGCGCAAACTAGGGCGCGGCGTGACTGCAAGCCGTGGTAAGTCGAGTTGAGGCGCCGCCTAGCCGGGGCCGGGGCTGTGGCTGGGGCCGGGGTTGGGGCCGGGGCCGGGGTTGGGGCTGGGGCCGCGGCTGACGATGTCGGCGATCACGTCGCCGACGCTGCGCACGTCCCCGTGCCGCCGCCTGATCAGGTCGGCGACCAGTCCGGTCCAGCCGGTCTGGTGCGACGCGCCGAGGCCGGCCCCGTTGTCGCCGTGGAAGTACTCGTTGAAGTACAGGTTGTCCCGCCAGGCCGGGTCGGACTGGAGGAAACCGGTGCCGCCGAAGCACGGCCTGCGGCCGTCGGCGTCCCTGGTGAAGATCGAGATGAGCCGGTCGGACAGGTCGGCGGCGATCTGGCCAAGGGTCAGCTTCTGGCCCGAGCCGGTCGGGTACTCGATCAGCAGGTCATCGCCGAAGAACCCGTAGTACCGCTCGAGCGCGCTGACCACCAGGTAGTTGACCGGGAACCAGATCGGCCCGCGCCAGTTGGAGTTGCCGCCGAACAGCGGCGTGGTGGACTCGGCCGGCTCGTAGTCAATGGACGCCTGGTACCCCTCCACGTCGATGGTGTAGGGATGCTCCCGATGCCAGGCGGACAGGGCCCGCAGTCCATGCCTGGACAGGAACTCCGCCTCGTCGAACAGCCTGGCCAGCAGCCTGGCCAGCCGCTGCGGCCCGGCCAGGCTGAGCAGCAGGCGCTGATTGCCTGGCTCGCCCCTGACCAGGCCGAGGCCATGCAGCCCGGAATCGTGCGGCTGTGTCGCCAGGCCCGCCTCCGGCTGCTCTGGGTCAGCCATGTGGTGTGCTGCCAGGTAGTCGGCAAACTGCTTGCCGACCACCATCGCGCGACCCAGCACCGCCGAGTCCACCACGCCGAGCGCGATCGCCGGGATCAAGCTGACGACCGAGCGGACGCACAGGGACACCGACTCCCCGTCCGGGGTCAGCAGCCGGTCGAAGTACATCCCGTCCTCGTCGTCCCAGAGGCCCTGGCCGTCAAGCGCTTCCTTGATGGCGGCGAAATGCTCGAGGAACTTGAGCACCAGGTCGGTGCCTGGCCGCTGCCCCGACCGGTCGAGCACCAGCGCGATGGACGCCATCGCCATCGCGTAAAAGCCCATCCAGCCGGTCGCGTCCGACTGCTCGAGGACGCCGCCGACCGGGAGGTGGGAGCGGTCGATCGGGCCGATGTTGTCCAGCCCGAGGAAGCCGCCCTCGAACAGGTTGTTGCCCTCGGCGTCCTCGCGGTTGACCCACCAGGTGAAGTTGACCAGCAGCTTGTCGAAGATCCGGCTGAGGAAGTCGATGTCGCGCCCGCCGTCGACGGCGAACACCTCAAGCGCGGCCCAGGCCTGTACCGGCGGGTTCACGTCGCCGAAGTCCCATTCGTAGGCGGGCAGCGCCCCGTTCGGATGCTGGAACCACTCCCTGCACAGCAGGATCAGCTGGTACTTGGCAAACGCGGGGTCCACGTGCGCCAGCGCCACGCAGTGAAAGGCCAGGTCCCAGGCCGCGAACCAGGGGTACTCCCATTTGTCGGGCATCGACATGATGTCGAAGGCGTCGAAGCTGCGCCAGCGGCAGTTGCGGCCGGCCAGCCTGCGCGCTGGCGGCGGCGGCTGGCCGGGATCTCCGTCCAGCCAGCGGGCGACGTCGTAGTAGAACAGCTGCTTGGACCAGAGCATCCCGGCGAACGCCTGCCGCATGACCATGGCCTCGTCCGCGCCGCACGCCGACGGCCTCAGCTCGGCGTAGAACTCATCGGCCTGCGCCTGCCGCTGCGCGAGCACCTGGTCGAACCCGGTGCCGAGCGCGTCACCGGCCTGGCCGAGGCCGGCGGGCCGCAGCCTGAGCCTGACCTCAGCGCTCTGCCCGCCGTCCAGCGTCAGCCGGTACCAGGCCGAGCACTTGGTGCCAAGCCGCTCGGGGTTGACCGTGGCCGCGCCGGTCAGCACGTGATCGCCGATGCCGTCCTTCGGGTAGGGCGTGACCGGCTCAGCGCCGAACAGCAGTTCGGTGTTGGTCTCGTTCTCGCAGAAAAGCAGCACGGGCGGCGTGCCATCGGGTCCGTGGCCGATCAGCAGCTCAAGATCGCCGGCGTAGGGGTGCGCCACCTTGACTCTCGCCGCTGGGCCGGCCGCCGCCGGGCCTCTCGCCGCCGGGTCGGCCGCCGCCGGGCCTCCCGCCGCCGGGCCGGCCGCGGCCGACGAGTCAGCCTGGTCCGCCGGATCGGCTGCCAGCAGCGGCTTGTGCGTCTGTGAATCCCAGGACCAGGTGTTGCGGAACCATGCCGTCGGCAGCACGTGCAGCGTCGCCTGATCGGGCCCGGCGTTGGTCACGACGACCCGCATCAGCAGGTCGTCAGGGCCTGCCTTGGCGTAGTGCGTCTCGACGATCCAGTACTTGCCATCGTCGAACACTCCCGTGTCGAGCAGCTCGAACTCGGGTTCGGTTCGGTTACGCAGGCTGTTCTCCCTGATCAGCTCCTGGTAGGGGAACTCGGCCTGCGGGTAGTGGTAGCGCCATCTGTTCCAGGCGTGGCTCGGGATCGCGTCCAGGTACCACCAGCACTCCTTGACGTCCTCGCCGTGATTGCCCTGCGCGCCGGTCAGGCCGAACAGCCGTTCCTTGAGTATCTGGTCCTTGCCGTTCCACAGCGCCAGGCCCAGGCAGAGCCGCTGCTCGATGTCGCAGAACCCGGCCAGGCCGTCCTCGCCCCAGCGGTAGGCGCGCGACCTGGCCTGGTCGAACGACAGGTAATTCCAGGCGTCGCCGTTCTCGCTGTAGTCCTCGCGGACGGTGCCCCACTGCCGCTCGCTGACGTACGGCCCCCACTGGTACCAGTCGCCGGCCTGGCGCAGCCCGTCCTCGAGCCTGCCGAAGCCGTCCACCCGCTCGCGTTCCGCGCCCAACGCCGCCTCCTGGTACCGTGCCGCTTCCGCCCGTCGCCCGCCCGGCGGCCGGGCCGCTGCCAGCCGCGCCCGCCAGCGAACCCGGTCGCATCGGGCGTTAACTATAGGGGACGGCGGGCCGCGGAGCCCGACCTGGAGCCATCCCACCGGAGAGCCATGCCTGAGGTCATCACCAGCGCCGCCAACCCGCTGATCAAGCGGGTCCGGCTGCTCGCCGACCGGCGGCACAGGCGGCGCGAGGGCGAGTTCGTGGTGCACGGCGTGCAGCCGGTCTGGCAGGCCGTGCAGGCCGGCGCCGATATCGCCACGCTGATCGTCGCGCCTGACCTGCTGCGCGGGCCTGCCGCCGCGATGGTCGCCGGGCAGGCCGAACGCGGGGTTGCGGTGGCTCTGGTCAGCGCTGAGCTGTTCGGCAGGATCAGCGACAGGGACGGCCCGGCCGGGCTGGCCGCGATCGTGCGGATGCGCCCTGGCGGGCTCGGCACGCTGCCCGCGCCCGCCGGGCAGCCGTACCTCGCGCTGCACGAGGTCGGCAACCCGGGCAACCTGGGCACGATCATCCGCACCGTCGACGCGGCCGGAGCGGCCGGGGTGATCCTGCTCGGCGCCACCACCGACCCGTACGACCCGGCCGCGGTGAAGGCCTCGATGGGGGCGCTGTTCAGCGTGCCGGTCGCGCACTGCGCCGAGGACGACTTCTTTGACTGGTGCGGCCAGGAGGGCATCACGGTCGTGGCCACCTCGGCTCGCGGCCAGAGCTACCTCTGGGAGGCCTGCTGGGGCCGGCCTGCCGCCTTCCTGCTCGGCAGCGAGAGCACCGGGCTGCCGGCCCGCCTGCTCGGCCGGGCCGACCTGCGCGTTCGGATTCCGATGGCAGGCACCGCGCGCTCGCTGAACCTGGCCGTCGCCGCTGGCGTCCTGCTGTACGAGGCCCGCCGCAGGGAACAGCGCGACTGCGGTCAGGACTGGACCGGCGGCAGCCGGTAAGGCACGATCGGGACAATTGCTACCAAGGACCGGGCCCGGCGAGATCATCGGCCGGCCCGCGGCCGAGATGGTGCGCCGGCGGAAGGCGGGATGGATGAGCGGAAGGCGGGATGGATGAGCGGACTGAAGCCGGATGTCGATCCAGCCGAGGTCGGGCTGGATCCCGCGCGGCTGGCCAGGCTGGACACGCACTTCCGGCGGTATGTCGACGACGGCAGGCTGGCGGGCTGGCTGATCACCGTCAGCAGGCACGGCAAGCTGGCCCACCTGTCCTGTTACGGCCAGCGCGACATCGAAGCCGGGCTGCCGGTGGAGCCCGACACGCTCTGGCGGATCTACTCGATGACAAAGCCGGTGACCTCGGTCGCCGCGATGATCTTGTATGAAGAGGGCGCGTTCAGCCTGACCGACCCGGTCAGCAGGTTCATTCCGGCCTTCGCCGACGTCAGGGTCTATGACGGCGGGTCTGACCTGCGGGCGGTCACCGTTCCCGCGGTGGAACCGGTCAGGATCTGGCACCTGCTGACGCACACCTCCGGCCTGACCTACGGGTTCCTGCGGGCGCATCCGGTGGACGCGCAATACCGGTCCAAGGGCTTCGAGTGGGGCGCGCCGCGGCAGCTTGACCTGGCCGGGTGCTGCGACGCCTGGGCCGGGCTGCCGCTGCTGTTCCAGCCAGGTGCCGAGTGGAACTACTCGGTGGCGACCGACGTGCTCGGCCGGGTGATAGAGGTCGCCTCAGGGGCGGGTCTTGACGAGTTCTTCGGGCAGCGCGTGCTCGGCCCGCTGGGCATGACCGAGACCAGTTTCTGGCTGCCCGACTCCGAGCGCGGCCGGCTGGCCGCCCTGTACACCCCGGGCCACAACGGGCTCGCTACCCGCCTCGACGCGCTCGCCGGGGTCGCCGGGCACCGGCCCGCGTTCCGCAGCGGCGGCGCCGGGCTGATCTCGACGGCGGCCGACTATCACCGCTTCTCCTCGATGCTGCTCCGATCGCCAGGCAGCCCGGCAGGCGAACTTGACGGCGTGCGGATCCTTGGCCCGCGCACCGCCGCTTACATGGCACGCAATCACCTGCCGGGAGGCGCCGACCTGGAGACGTTCGGCCGCCCGCTGTACGCCGAGTCGCCGTTTCGCGGCGTCGGCTTCGGGCTCGGCCTCGCGGTCGTGCTCGATGCCGTACCTGGCCGCAGCCTGAGCAGCGAGGGCGAGCTCTCCTGGGGCGGCGCGGCGAGCACGGCATTCTTCGTGGACCCGGCCACCGGGCTGACCGCCTCGTTCTACACCCAGCTACTGCCTTCGAGCACGCATCCCATCCGGCCGCAGCTCAGGCAGCTGATCTATCAGGCGCTCACCGACTAGGCGGAGGTCTTGCGGCCGCCGCGGTGCGCGCCGCCGCGGCTGGGCTGCGCGCCGCCGCGGCCGGCCGGCTTGCCGTTGGGCACGGGCGGCGCGCCGCCTGGGACGGTCGCGACCTGGGCGGCCTGCGCACTGAGTTCGTGCTCGCGGTCCTTGCGGATCGCGTGCACCCGGTGCGCGACGAGCGCGGCAAGCGCGACGACGACAAGGATGCCGCCGGCCACCGAGAACGACTTGAAGAACGTGGTGACCGTGTGGCCGAGCTGATAGCCGAGCAGCGAAAGCCCGGTGGCCCAGGCGGCCGTGCCGATCAGGCTGTAGATCGCGAACGGGGCCACCGGGATCTCCACCACGCCCGCGCCGAAGGAGGCGAAGCAGCGGATGATCGGCAGCGCGCGGGCCACCGCCACGGCCCAGGAGCCCCGGCCGGAGAAGAAGCGCTCGGCGCGGTTCAGGTCGGAGCGGGTCACCAGCACCCACTTGCCGTACCGGTCGAGCAGGTGCCTGCCGCCCCTGCGGCCGACCGCGTAGGAGGTCAGCGAGCCGCCCATCTCAGCGAGCGTGCCGATGATGATCACCAGGGCCAGGCTGAACTTGCCCTGCGAGGCAAGCACGCCGGCGAAGGCGAACGTGATCTCCGATGAGATCGGGATACAGCAGGCCTCGACGAAGGCGAAGATGATCAGCGCCGTGTAGCCGCCGCTGGTCATCAGGCTGGTGAGAAAGTGCTCCATGTCGAACTGTTCTACAGCATCGGGGCCGGTGGACTGGCCAGACTGCCGTTAACTTAGCCAGTACTGAAGATTCCGCTGGCGTGCTGGCGTGCTGGCATGCGGGCGTACGGCGGGGGCAGGTGGCGTGGGACGACCGGGTGCTCCGTCTCCCACGGGGGCAGGGGACGGGGCACCCGGTCTGGGCCGCGGCGGGCGGGCCGGCCTGCCCGCCCGCCGCGTTCCTGGCCGGCCGTCGGGGGATTGGCCGGCCCGGGCTGCGGCCTACACCAGGTGCCTGGTGACCGAGGCGACCAGGCGTGCGGCCTGCGCCTCCCACTTGGCGTACGCATAGGGGAGGCCGGAGTTCTGGACTCCCTGGGCTGTCTGCCAGAGTGGCTGCCTGGCCCATGCCGGGTCCCTCCGCTGGTAGCCGTGCAGCGCGTTCAGGAACGCGCTGGCCGCATGGCTGGGATGCAGGATCTGCGCAGCCGTGCCCCAGCCGCTAGACGGCCGCTGCTGGAACAGGCCGAGCGAGTCCAGGCCGCCGTAGGACAGGTTCTCCAGGCCAGACTCCGCCATGGCGGTGGCGACGGCGATGACCGCGGCGCGCAGGCCCATCTTCTTGGCCAGGGCCTGGCCGACGATCGTCATGGCGTTGTCATACCTGGCTCGGGTGATCGGCAGCTGAGACTGCGGGCCGCTGGTGCCGGCCGGGATCAGCCGGTCGGCCGGCGGGAGCGGGCCGCGGCCGGGCCGCTGGCGGCTGTGCGCGGCGACATACCTGCTGACCGCGGCCCAGCTGGCGTGGCGCAGCAGCGGCGGCCGGTGCGCGGCGCGGTGCGCCTGGCCAGGTGAGCTGTGCCAGGCACGGCCTGCCTGGCGCCGGAGGGCGCGGGCGGCCCCGGCGCGGCGGGCACGCTGGCCTGCCTGCCGACCGGCGGGACGGTGCGCACCGGCCGGCCGGGCGCGCGCCGTGGCGTGCGCGGCGGAGTCCTGCCCGGTGGCAGCCGAGGTGGCCGGGGCGAGAAGGCCGGCCACGGCGGCCGCCGCCCCGGCACCGGCCAGGGCCAGCCCGGCACCGAGGTAGATCAGGGTCTTACCGCCGGGCGCGCCGGTCCGTCGGGGGGTGCGGGTCACTTCGGATTCCTTCCTTGCTGACCCGCCGCCGCCCGGCCGTTGCATGCGTGACCGGTGCTGTGGCCGCCGGCGTTCGCCGGCTGGCCGGTGACGTGCTGCGCACGTGACTCGCGAGTTGAGGACGGCGGCAGGCACGGGAGCGCTCCGGCGCTCCCTGCCCGCCGCCTCAGCAAGCGGGGAGGACAGGAATCCGGGTGCCTTCCTGGCCGTCCTCCCCGGCGGGGGTCACGATGCGTAACGCAGTCTTCACAGGATCTCCATCCCGATTCCGGGCAAAGTGATCCAGGTCACTGCCTGTGATCACAGCGCGGCCGGTGCTGGCCGGGGAGCCTGGGGAGCCCGTCGAGCCGGCTAGAACGCTCGCGAGTTGCCTGGCTTGGAGGTGTGCAGCGGCGCTGACCCGGTGAAGGCGGGAAGCGTGGCAGGGCTGACGAACTTGCTCCCGCCAGGGCCGGCCTGCACCGCCTTGTGCAGGGCGCTGCCCTTGAGGAACTGCTGCCAGGTCATGAACCACTCGGTCCAGCCGTTGTCCCAGACCCCGGCCTTCGGGCTGCCCGCGATCGTCACCGGATCGCCTGGCATCTCCATCTTGTAGTAGAACTCGGCGGCGAGCGGGTGCATGTTGACGCAGCCGTGGCTGACGTTGGCCGAGCCCTGCACCCCGACGGACCACGGCGCGGCGTGCAGGTAGTCGCCGGACCAGGAGAAACGCACCGACCAGGGCACCTTGATGGCGTAGCCGGGGCCCTTCATCAGCACCGGGTTTCCCTTCTCGATCGTGAGATAGGTGCCGTTGGGCGTCTCATCACCCGCTCGGCCGGTGCTGATCGGCCAGTACCTGAGCAGCTTGCCGTCGCGGTACAGCTTCATGTGGTGGGTCCTGGCGCTCGCCACCACGATCAGGGACCTGCCGATTCTGAACGACTGGGTCAGCGTGTGCGCGCCGTAGATGCCTGGCGCGCCCTCAACGCCGTCCAGGTGCCCGACGAAGTTCACCGACGTGCGGGCTGGCCAGTACTGGCGGGTGCGGAAGAACAGCGTCCGGCTGTTGTCCCAGTGCCAGGCCCCGACCACCGGCTTGGATGTCGTGATCGACAGCGAGCGCTCCACCGCGGCCCGGTTCGTGATCGGCTGGCTGAATATCAGCATGATCGGCATGCCGACGCCGTAGGTCTGGTGGTATCCCTCGAAGATCATCGTGGTGAACGTCTGCGACGGCGTCAGCGTGCGGAACGACGACGTCTGAGTCGCGGTATGGCCGGCCGCGTCCGCCGCCGTCGCTGTGACGGTGAGGCTGCTCGACACCGGCAGCGCCCAGCTGCTGCGCCAGACCGTGCCAGCCGCGTTGAGCCAGCCAGGTACGTCGCCGCCGGCCACGGTCACCTTGCGGAGCTTCCCGCCGGTCGCGGTCACTGTGATGCCCTTGCCCGGCTTGGCTGCCCGGCCGCCAGGCGCTGGCGTGATGGCGATCTTGACCGGGCTGGTGGCCGGCGAGCTTGACGTCCCCGCTGGGCCGCCGCCGCTGCCCGCGGTCCCTGGCGAGGACTGGCAGGCCGCCGCCAGCAGGCCGGCTGCACAGACCGCGGCGACTGACAGCGAACGGCGCCGCCGCGACGGGGAGCTCATGTCGGGCATCTTGTGCGGCACGCTAGCCTCCAGGCTCCTTCACCTCTGCAGTGGGTGAGACGTACGGCGGCCAGGCTGGGTTGCACCGCCGCGGCATCCTTCCGGCGTTTCCCAGTATGCCGCGCGCTGCGGCTGCCCTGACCGGCCGCGTGACGGCCGCGGCGCACGCCGGTGGCCGGATTCGGCTATCGGCGGCGGAAACGGCCGTTGCTGGCCGTCCGGCCGATCGCGCGGGCAATGGCGAGCGCGACCACAGCGAGCGCGACCAGCGGCACATAGTCGCCGAGCCGGTCATACGGCGTCGTCGCCGACGCTCGCGGCAGGGTCACGGTGACCACGATCACCCCGCGGACGCTGGTTCCCGCCCAGGCCAGGAGCCGGCCACGGGCGTCGAAGGCGGCGGAATCACCGGTCAGCGCAGCCTGCACGACCGGCAGGCCGGTCTCGGCGGCCCGCAGCGCGCCGAGCGACGCGTGCTGGGCTGGCGCCCAGCTGCCCTGGAAGGTGGAATCAGAGGTCTGGTAGACGATCATCTGGGCACCGCGGCCGGCGTCCACGCGCGACATGTCGGGGAAGGACGACTCGAAACAGGTCAGCACCCCGAACGCGAGCCGCCGGCCATCGGGCAAGGTAGCGTGCAGCACCCGGGCGCCTGGGCCGGGGACCATGTTCACCGAGGCCGCCTTGCTGATCCGGGACAGCCAGCCGAGCAGCGACCGGAACGGTATGTACTCACCGAACGGAACCAGCCTGCTCTTGGTGTACGTTCCCTCGATGCCGTCCTGGCCGATCAGCACCGCTACCTTCGTGTGCGCCCCGGCCGGGCCGTAAGCGTCCTGGCTGACCAGCAGCGGCGCCCCGGCCGCCAGTCGCCGCAGCCGCGCCAGCAGCGCTGGCCTGCCTGACAGGTTCTCGCCGAGGCTGCTCTCGCCCCAGACCACCAAGTCGGCGCCGTGCGCGGCGGCCATGGTCAGCCTGACCTCGGCGGCGATCAGCGCCGCAGGACCGCCGGTGGCCAGGCCTGGCTGCACCAGGGCGAGCGACAGCTTCCCCGCGGTGCCGCTGGCCGGCGCCGGTGCCGGCATGAGCGCGAACGCGATCGGCCCGGCGGCCACCGCCACGGCGGCACCGGCCGCTCCGGCCAGCCTGGCCAGCCGACCGGAGGCGAACGCCGCGATCGCAACGCCGGCGTTCGCGGCGACCAGCGCGAAGCTCACCAGCCAGATCCCGCCGACCGCCGCGAGCGCCAGCACTTCCGGATGCTGCCACTGGCTGGCGCCGAGCACCGCCCACGGTCCGCCGATCCCCTGCCATGACCTGATCCAGTCGATCGCCACCCAGCAGCTTGGCAGGACGACCAGAGCGGCCAGCGCCTTGCCGAGTCCAGGGCCAGGCGGGCGCAGCAGGTGCCAGGTGGCGAGCCCGGCCGCCGCCCAAGGCGCGCCGAGCACGATCACCACAAGCAGCAGGCCGGGGCCCAGGTTGGGGATCAGCCAGTACAGCGCGGCGAGCAGGTAACCGGCCCCGAACCACCAGCCGCGGACGGCCGCCTCCCGTGCCGTCGGCGCCGTGCGGACCAGCGCCATCCCTGGCACCAGCCCGAACCAGGCGACGAACTCCAGGTCCGGCGAGGGGAAGGCGAGCACCGGCAGCGCGCCGGCGAGCAGCGCGGCATAACGCACCGGTTGCGCGAGCCCGCGCCAGAAGGCCACGGACCCATTGTGCATTCCGTGATCACGACGAGATGGTCCGGCGAAAGCGCCGCAGGCTCTTCCCGATCGCGCTCCTGCGGATCGCGCTGTGGCTGGCCATCGACCAGGCAAGCGCGAGCACGGTGAGCGCGATGATGCCGAGTTCAGGCCCGTCGCCCACCCGGTCCGCGGGGGTGAGCCCGGACAGCAGCGGCACCCGCAGGTCAAGCACCGCGCGCTGCCAGGTGCTTGTCCTGGCCAGCACCGCGCCGTCCGGCCCGATCACGGCGCTGATCCCCGTGCTGGACGCGACGGCGATCGCGCGGCCGGTGGCGATCGCGTCGATCCTGGTCATCGCCAGCTGCTGGAGCGTCTCGCCGAGCTGGCCATCGAGCTCGAAGTCCGCGTCGTTGGTCTGCACGGTGAGCAGGTTGGCGCCTGACCGCACCTCCGAGCGGACCAGGTCGTCGAACCCGACCTCCCAGCAGATCACGTCGCCCAGCCTGACCCTGCCGATGCCGAAGACCACCGCGCGGTGGCCAGGCGTGAAGTTCGCTGGCTGCAGCGACGGCAGCGAGGTGAAGCTGGCGAGGAGCCCGCGCATCGGGATCACCTCGCCGAACGGCACCAGCCGCCGCTTGATGTAGGCCCGCACGGGACCGCGGCCAGGCAGCCAGAGCTGGCCTGCGTTGCGCACCGGGTTGCCGAGCACGGCTCCGACCAGTACCGGCCGGCCGATGGCGGCCACCGCCGCGGCGATCCTTTCGTAGGTGGGCGGCGACAGGCTCGGGTCGATGTCGGTGGAGTTCTCCGGCCAGATCACCACGTCAGGGGCTGGCATCCGGCCCGCCCTGATCTGCCCGGCCAGCCAGATCGTCGCGGCAGCGTGGTTGGCGGTCACGGTGCTGGCCCGCAGCTGCCTGGGCAGGTCGCGCGCGTGCGGCACGTTGCCCTGCACTGCGGCCACCACCGCGGCAGGGCCAGGGCCAGGCGTCCCTTGCCAGAGCAGGTCGCCAGCCAGCGCCGCGCAGGCGGCGAGCACGGCGAGCGCCGCGGCCACGGCACGCGGCCGGCCTGGCCGGCCTGCGGCCTGGCGCGGCTGGTCCGGTGCCGCACCGTCCGAGTCGTGCCTGATCCGCGATCCGGCCAGCGTGATCGCGAGATAGCCGAGGCAGCCTCCGGCCAGCGCGAGCAGGAAGGTCAGCAGCGGGGGGCCGCCGATCGCGGCCCAGCCTGCGGTCGGCGCGCCTGCCTGGCTCATCGCCAGCCTGCCCCACGGCACCCCGCCGTAGGGGAACCGGTCGCGCAGCCCTTCCTCGGCGACCCACCAGCCGGCCAGGGCCAGCGGCCAGGCGCGCAGCCGCAGCAGCGGCCTGAGGGCGAGCGCGGCGACCGCGAAGAGGACCGCCTCAGCGCCCGCCAGCGCTGCCCAGGCGTACCAGGCCACGTTGATCAGCCAGGAAAGCAGCGGGACGAAGAACGCGCAGCCGCATGTCAGCCCGAGTCCGAGGGTCGCCCACAGGCCCTTGCGCCAGACGGCCAGGATCAGCAGGGCAGGCCCGACCATCGCCAGCGGCCAGAGCCCGGTCGGCGGGAACGCGCCGGCCAGCGCGAGGCCGGCCAGCACGGCGACCACGGCCGACCGCCAGCCAGCCAGCCCGGCCCAGCCCTGCCCGGCCCAGCCCTGCCCGGCCCGGCCTTGCCCGGCCCATGCCCGCCTGCGGTGCGGGGCTGCTCTGGCGTCGGAGCGGGCTGGCGCTGCCTGCCCGGCCGAGCCTTGCCCGGCCCATGCCCGCCCGCGGTGCCGAGTTGCCCTGGCGTCGGAGCGGGCTGGCGCTGCCTGCCCGGCCGAGCCGGCTGGCTCGGTGAGCTGGCCAGGCTCGGTGAGCTGGCCTGCTTGCGCTCGCCTGGCCGACTCGGACGAGTGGCCGGGCTGAACGCCGATCCGCCCGATCCGCAACAGCTCCTCCGGCGAGTTGTTCAGGAAAGCTGATCTGTTGCTGCGAGCGTATCCGCAGCCGCGAGCCAGGAATAACCGGTGCGCCAGCCGGGTCAGACATCAGGGGACAAGGGTCACGAAGGGAGCATCGGTGAGCCGGCGCGGCTGGGCAATGTTCGCGGCGATGAGCGTGATCTGGGGTCTGCCCTATCTGCTCATCAAGGTCGCCGTCGGCGGCGTTCCCGTTCCTGTCCTGGTACTCGCCAGGGTCGCGATCGGGGCCGCGCTGCTGCTCCCGATCGCGCTGCGGCGCCGGCATCTGGCAGCCATCCGCCCGGTCTGGCCCTGGCTGGCGGTGTTCGCGCTGGTAGAGGTCATTGCGCCGTGGTTCGTGCTCTCCGAGGCAGAGCGTTCCATCAGCAGCTCGCTGACCGGCCTGCTGATCGCGTCGGTGCCGATCATCGTCGCCGTGCTCAGCCTGCTGATCGGCGCCGGCGACCGGCTGAGCTGGGTCAGGTGGACCGGCCTGCTCATCGGCCTTGGCGGGGTCGCGATGCTGGTCGGGCCCAACGTGGTCGGACCTGGCCGCGGCGCCGCCTGGCCGGTCGCCGAGGTGCTGTTCGTCGCGCTCTGCTACGCGATCGGGCCGCTAATCGCCAGCCGCAAGCTCGCCGAGGTCCCGCCGCTTGGCATGACCGCCGCGTGCCTGGCTGTCGCCGCCGTGGTCTACGCGCCGCTTGCCGCGGCTGACTGGCCATCGGCGATGCCATCGGCGGCGGTGCTGCTCGCGATCGCCGGGCTGGCGGTGGTCTGCACCGCAGCCGCGTTCATCATCTTCTTCTTGCTCATCGCGGCGGCCGGGCCTGCCAGGGCCAGCGTGATCACCTACATCAACCCGGCCATCGCCGTCACGCTGGGCGTTCTGGTGCTCGGTGAGCGCGTGACGCCGGTGATGCTCGCCGCGTTCGCGACCATCCTGGCTGGCTCGGTGCTCGCCACCAGGCCGGCCCCGCGCACCAGAGAGCGCGAGCCCGAGGCGGGGCGCCCGGCCCTGGCTGAGGCCGACATCGGCCCTGTCCGCACGCCACTAGACTCGCCAAGGTGATTGACCTTAAGGCCGCACGCGCGGATCCTGACCGGTTCCGTGCCGCGCTCGCCAGGCGCGGCGCGGCGGCGGACTTCGATGAGCTGCTCGCCGCCGACGCCAGCTGGCGAGAGCACACCGAGCGGGCCGAGGCGCTGCGCGCCGAGCAGAAGCGGGCATCGAAGGGCAAGCCAGGGCCCGGCGAGCTTGCGGCGCTGCAGGAGCTTTCCGCGCGGATCGAGGCAGCCGCGCAGGAGCAGGCGCACGCGGCGCAGCGCAGGGACGAACTGCTCGGCCGGATACCGAACCTGCCCGACCCGACGGCCGCGGACGGCATGGACGAGGAAGACGCGCAGCTGGTCAGGGAGTGGGGCGAGCGGCCGGAGTTCGGGTTCGAGCCGAAGGACCACCTGGAGCTTGGCTCACCGCGCGGGTGGGTCGACATGGTCAGGGGGGCGCGGTTGTCAGGATCGCGGTTCGCGTACCGGTTCGGCGACGTGGCGATCACGGAGATGGCTCTTTACCAGTACGTCATCCACAAGCTGAGCGGCAAGGGGTTCCTGCCGGTGCTGCCGCCGATCCTGGCCGGCCAGCGGGCGATGCACGGCACCGGCTTCCTGCCGACCGAGGAATCGAACCTGTACCGGCTTGACAAGGACGATCTCTACCTGACCGGCACCTCCGAGGTGGCGCTGGCCGGCATCCACGCCGACGAGCGGCTTGACCTTGATCAGCTTCCTGTGCGTTACGCGGCGTTCACCACGAACTTCAGGCGGGAGGCAGGCGCAGCCGGCAAGGACACCAGGGGAATGTTCCGGGTGCATCAGTTCGACAAGGTAGAGATGTATGTATTCTGCCTGCCCGAGCAATCAAGGGAAATGCACGAAGAATTGCTCAGCCACGAGGAAGAGATTGCCAGGGAGCTTGGCCTGCCGTATCGGGTGATGAATATCTCGGTCGGCGATCTCGGTGCATCGGCGGCAAAGAAGTACGATATCGAGGCGTGGTTTCCCGTTCAGCGGCGTTACCGGGAGATTACGTCCTGCTCGAATACCACCGACTATCAGGCACGGCGGCTGAACATCAAATTCCGCCGGGGCGGAAAGCTGGAGTTCGTGCACACGCTGAACGGCACCGGGGCGACCGCAAGGGCGCTGCTGTCGATCATGGAGAACTTCCAGGACGAGGGCGGCAAGGTCACCGTGCCCGATGTGCTTCAGCGGTTCGGCGCGCCAGCGGCGATCGGCAAGGTCTAGCCGGCCAGGGCTCAGGCCGCGCGGCGGCCGGACACCAGGCCGGCCTCGGCGACGATCGAGGACGCGGTGATCCCGGTGAACCCGGCCCTGGCGAACATCGCGGTCCAGGCGCTTATCGAGACCGGGCGCTCGGCCACCCTGACCAGGTACCGGTAACTATTCTTGGCGATCCGCCACCAGCCGCCGATGCCTTTCCTGGCCAGCGCCCTGACCTTGGACCTGATGATGGCGCGATCGCGACTGGTGCCGCCGCGGCCGAACATCATGTCGGCCACCAGCAGCGTTCCGCCCGGCCGCAGCCAGTGGTAAGCGGCCGCGACCAGCCGGTCCTTGTCCGCGTCCCGCAGGTGATGCAGCGCGTAGCTGGTCACCACCAGGTCCACGCTGCCCGATGGCAGCGACAGCGTCTCGATCGGCGCCGCCAGGCACTCAAGGCCGCCCGGCCGCTGGCCGGCCCGCTCCCGCAGGCGCTGCACCATCGCCGGGCTGACATCGACGGCGAGCACTCGCGCGCCGCGCTCGGCGAGCGGCAAGCTGAGCTGGCCGGTTCCGCAGCCGAGATCGACCACCTGATCGCCGGGCCCGACCGTGGCGGCGGCGAGCACCGCCGCCGTGACCTTCTCAAGCCCGGCCGGGGTGTGATGGTCCCAGCTGTTCACCCGGCGCGACCAGACCCTGCGCTGCCGCCTGACCGTGGTCCCAGTGGCCATGCGCCCGAGCAGGCCGCCCGGATCGGTGCCGTCAGCCTGACCGGTGCCCGGTGCGTTATCGCCCGATGATTTACTATCGGTTACTTTGTAGCCAGCCACATTGGAATTAGTCACCTGAACATGCTAGCAATGCAATCCTGCGCATGTGCGGGTGAGAACTTCAGATCCGGTTAAGAAGTAGATAAGTTCTGTGCTGTTCTGGTTACCGTTGCCGGACCCGTAGCCTTTTAAGGTGAGCTCAGGCAGCGCTATGAATTCACCCCAGATGGGCCGCGACGAAGGCGACGATCTCCTCGGCCAGTCGGTCGCCGGCGTCCTCCTGCAGGAAATGGCCGGCGCCGGACAGCACCGGGTGATCAAGCCCGGCGGTGCCGGGGATCAGCTGCCTGAAGACCGGCGCCATGGCCGCGGTGATCGGATCGCGGTCGCTGAAGGCCACCAGGAACGGCTTGTCCCATGCGGCCAGCTTGTCCCAGGCAGCGCGGTTGGCGGCGGACGCCGGGTCATCTGGCGTGGTCGGCACCAGGCCGGGCATCGCACGCGGCCCGGCGGTGAACTCGGGCCAGGGGAACGGGGCGTCGTAGGCGGCGAGCACCTCGTCAGGCAGCGTCGTCTGGCAGCCGGATCTGACCAGGCGGGAGATGCTCAGGTCCGGCGATGTCCTGACCACCTCGCGGAACCTGAGCCAGACCTCGGGCATCGGATGATCGCCGGTCGGCAGGCCGGTGTTGGCGGCGACGACCCGCGCGAACCTGTCGCCGTGCTCGGCGACCAGGCGGAGCCCGATCAGCCCGCCCCAGTCCTGGCCGACCAGCGTGACGGCACGCAGGCCGAGCGCGTCGAAGGCGAGCGCGCGCATCCACTCAACGTGCCGAGCGTAGCTATGATCACCGATCTCGGCGGGCTTGTCGGAGCGGCCGAAGCCGATCATGTCAGGCGCGATAGCCCGCAGCCCCGCTTCGGCAAGCACCGGAATGACCTTGCGGTACAGGAACGACCAGCTCGGCTCGCCGTGCAGCAGTAGCACCGGCTCGCCGCCCGCAGGGCCAGCCTCGACGTAGCACATCCGCAGGCCGCCGACGTCGGCGTAGCGCGGCTCGTAATCGAAGCCCGGCAGCTGGGAGAACCGCTCGTCCGGCGTTCGCAGTATCCGCATTCGCCGATCTTGGCATCGCGACGGCGGGAACGGAAGGCAGCACCCTCGCCGTCTCCGCCGCCCGTTGACACCTTCAAGGACAAATCAGAGAACATTCATAAAATCGTATGATCAGCCACCGGCTGGGCAGGTACCCCTAGCACAGAACTGCCTGGCGATCAGCATCCGCCAGGTTCTGGTGCGCGGGCCGGCCGGCGGCAGGCAACGATTGCCGGCGGCTACTACCAAGGAGGCCGACGGTGAACAGGGAGAGCAAGACGTTAACGGCGACTCATCTGATGGACGGCGGCGACGCCGGCGCCCAGCGGCTGGCGATCCACGGCGGCGTGCCGGTCAGGTGCACGCCGTGGCCGACCTACGACAAAGGGGCGGTCTTCGTACATCCCGAGGACGAGGACGCCGCGTTACGCGCCGTCCGCAGTCACCTGTTCTTCCGCTACGACTGCCGGGCCACGAATGAGACCGAGTGCGGCAAGCTGGAGCAGGAACTGTGCCGCTACTTCGGCAGCAAGCACGCGCTCGCGCTCTCGAGCGGCACCGCGGCGCTGGCGCTGGCGATCATGGCGGCGGGCATCCCGGCTGGCTCGCTGATCGCCTGCCCGGGCTTCACGTTCGCCGCCACGCCGAGCGCGATCATCCTGGCCGGCTGCACCCCGGTGCTCGTCGAGGTCGACGAGAACCTGCACCTGGACCTCGGCGACCTGCGCCGTCGCTGGGCGCCCGAGATCCGGGCGATTCTCGTGGTCCACATGCGGGGCTTCGCCGCTGACCTGGACCCGCTGCTGCGGTTCGCCGCCGAGATGGGAGTCCCGCTGATCGAGGATGCGGTCCCCGCGCTTGGCGCCGAGCTCAACGGCCGCAAGCTCGGCACGATCGGCCTGGCCGGCGCGTACAGCACGCAGTCCGACAAGTCGCTGAACTGCGGTGAGGGTGGATTCCTGCTCACCGACGACAGCGAGCTCTTCGCGCGCGCCGTGGTGCTCTCCGGTGCCTACGAGGGCCGGTTCCTGCGGCATTTCCCCGATGGCGATCCGCCGATCGGCACCGATCTGGACCTGCCGCTGTTCAACTTCCGCATGGACGAAATCCGGGCGGCCCTGCTCCGCTCTGAGCTTCGCCGGCTGCCGATCAGGCTCCGCTGCTTCCGCGCCAACTACGAGTACGTGGCGGCGGCGCTTGCCGACGTGCCTCCGATCGCGATCAGGCGGCCGGTGGCACCCGGCGCCTATCTGGGTGAGGCACTCATCTTCCGGCTGCGGAACGGCGACGCCACATGGTTCGCCCGCGCGCTGTGCAGCGAGGGCATCGACGCGCGGAATCTGGGCTCAGCGCAGGACAGCAACATCCGGGCCTTCTGGAACTGGCGTTTCCTGTTCCCCGGCACCGACGTCGCCGCGACGAAGGCGCTGCTCCCTGACACCACCAGGTACCTGGAGCAGGCGGTCGACGTGCCGCTGTCCTCCACTCTCACCACCGAAGACTGCGATCAGCTGGTGCGCGCGGTTCGCAGGGTCGCCGCCGGATTGGCGGACAGAGCGGCGGTCAGGCCCTAGCGATGAGTGCGACGGCGAAGGAAGGCGCCATTCCGCGCCTACACCTCATCGGCGTCTTCGGCGGTCTGTTCTTCGGATACCTCGGCCTGGTCGCGGTGATCCCGGTGCTGCCCGCGTTCCTACGGCAGCATCTGGGCGCCGCCAACTTCGCGGTCGGGCTGGTGATCACGATCACCGGGCTGACGGCGCTGGTTACCAGGCCGCTGGCCGGAAACCTGGCCGACCGGCACGGTTACCGCCAGGTGATGCAGCTAGGCGCGCTGATCGTGGCCGCGGGCGGCGCGCTGTACTTCATCCCGCTCGGCGTGGCGGGCCTGATCGCCGTCCGGCTGATGCTCGGAGTCGGCGAGGCGGCGCTGTTCACCGCCGGCGCGGCCTGGACGGTGGCGCTCGCGCCGCAGCACCGCCGTGGCCAGCTGATCGGGCTGTACGGCGTCAGCATGTGGGGCGGCATCTCGGCTGGCACCTTCGTCGGTGCGTCGCTGCTGCATTTCGGCTTCGGCGCGGTGTGGGCGTTCAGCGCCGCTGCCCCGTTCGCCGGGCTGCTGCTGATCAGCACGGTGCCGGTGCCCGGCAGGGCCGCGGGCGCCGGCAGCGGGGGACGCGGCCTGCTGCTGCGGCCCGCGCTGCTTCCTGGCGTGGCGCTCACCTTCGCCGCCGCGGGCTACGCCGGTCTCGCCGCCTTCGTAGTGCTGCACCTGCGGGCCCGCGGAATCCACTCTGGCGTGGCCGTGCTCAGCTGCTTCAGCGCGGTGTACGCCGCCACCCGGCTGTTCATCGGCCACCTGCCAGACAAACATGGGCCGCGGGTGGTAGCTGCCTGGTCCGGCGCGGGCGAGGCAGTCGGCCTGGTGATCATCGCGGTGGCGCCGAACCTGCCGATCGCGGTGTGCGGCAGCCTGGTGATGGGCGCCGGGTTCTCGCTGCTGCACCCGTCGCTCGCGCTGATGGTGATGAATCGCGCTGACAAGCTCAAGCAAGGCGCCGCACTTGGCGCCTACACCTCCTTCTGGGATCTCGGCCTGGCGGTGTGGGGCCCGGTGACCGGCGTGATCGCAAGCGGCTTCGGGTACCCGGCGGTCTTCATCGCCGGAGCCGCCTGCGCGATGGTGGCGGCGGTGCTGGCGCTGCGGATCCCGGCGGCCAGCCCGCGGCTGGACGTTCAGCCTGCGACGGCGAACTGAGCGGGGAGCGCCGGTCATGGACTCATCGCCGCTGAAGATCTTGTGCATCACCGGCTGGTGCCGCAACGGCAGCACGATCATCGGCAACATCCTGAACGAGATTCCCGGCTTCTTCCACGTCGGGGAGCTGCACTTTCTGTGGAAGAACTCGGCGGGCAGGGGAGAGAACAGCTGGTGCGGATGCGGCCAGGCACTGACCGAGTGCCCGGTGTGGTCGGGAATTCTCCCGGTTGGCCGGCCGGCCGGGATCACGCCAGCGGCGTTCGCCGACCTCGTCATCGGCAGGCAGCGGTCCTGCGTCCGCACCCGGCACACCTGGCGGGTGCTGCGCCGTGGCCTGGACAGCGCGGACATCCGCGAGCACGCCGGCCTGATGGCTGGCACCTACCGCGCCATCGCCGACCGCACCGGGGCACGGGTGATCGTGGACACCACGAAGATCCCCGGCGAGGCTGCCCTGTTGCCCAGGCTGCCCGGGATCGTGCCGTACTTCGTCCACCTGGTACGCGACCCGCGGGCGGTCGCCTGGTCGTGGCGCGAGCCGAAGCAGTACGTCTACGCGATGTCGGCGGCCAAGAGCACCGCCTACTGGCACGGCTTCAACGCCGCCGCCCGCGCGATCACCCGGCGGCATCCGCGGCGCTCGCTGCTGTGCAGGTATGAGGACTTCATCGCCGACCCGCGCGCGACGATCGATGCGCTGCTCGCGCTGTGCGGCACCGACGTGGCGGCCAACCCGCTGGCCGGCCGGACAATCGAGCTGCATGCCAATCACACCGTCACCGGCAACCCGGATCGGTTCCTTACCGGACCGACCGTGATCAGGAGCTCAGAGCACTCCTGGTCCGGCCTGCCGGTGCGGGCCAGGCTGGCCGCCGTGACGCTGTCCTGGCCGCTGCGGCGCAGCTACGGATACCGGCTCGGCGGCACGCCGCGGGTAGCGGCCAGGCCCGGCCATGCGCAGAGCGGGGTGAGGGAGGTAACCGGTGGATCTGGGACTTGAGAACAAGGTCGCGATCGTCTCCGGCGGCTCGAGCGGCCTCGGCTTGGCAGCCGCCAGGGAGCTGGCCAGCGAGGGCGCTCACGTCGCGATCGGTGCCCGTGACCGCGACCGGCTCGCGGCCGCCGAACGCGGCATCAAGGAGGTGGCGCGCGGCCAGGTCCGCGCCACCAGCGTCGACATCACCGACCGCGCCGCGGCGCACCGCTGGGTCGACGAGGTGGCAGCCGACCTCGGGGCGCTGCACATCGTCCTGGTGAGCGGCGGCAGCCCGCCGATCGGCCCGGCCTCGCAGTTCGACCTGCAGGAATACCAGGCGGCCATCGACAGCGTGCTGTTTCCGCCGGTCGGCCTGGCGCTGGCGGCGCTGCCGCACCTGCGCGCGGCGCAGTGGGGCCGGCTGCTGTTCGTGGCCTCGGAGACCGCCAGCATCTGCGTTCCGCCGCTCGCGCTGTCCGGGGTGGCCCGCGCGGCCATCGTGCGCTTCGCGCAGGCTCTCGCCGCTGAGGTCGGCCGCGATGGCATCACGGTCAACGTGCTCGCGCCTGGCGGTGCCCGCACCCCGCCGATGGAGCGGGCAGCGGCGAGGCTGGCCGCCGGCGGCGACATCGAAGCCATGTTGCGCGCGATGGGCCACCACAACGCCTTCGGCAGGCTCGCCCGGCCGCAGGAGATCGCCGCGGTCGCGGCGTTCCTGGCCAGCGAGCGCGCATCCTTCATCACCGGCACCGTCCAGCTGATCGACGGCGGTGCCAGCGTGGCCGGGCCTGAGCTGCCGCACCTGACCGCCGCGCGCAAGGACACCTACGCATGACCGACACCGGAAGGCGGCTGAGCGCGACGGTCCAGGCGATGCCCGGACGGCCGGCGCCCGCCCGAGCAGGAAGGAACCCGCGGCCTCGATGACCAGCCACGCCTACACCGAGCAGGAGGTCGGAGATTTCTTCGACGAGACGACAGCGACGTACCTGAGCTTCTGGGACAGCGAAGGGGTCCTGCACACCGGCTACTTCGTCGGCGAAGCCGACGAGGACTACGCCGCGGCCGCCAAGCGGACCTCTGACATCCTGGCGGACGACGCCGGGATCGACCGGATGTCCTACCTGCTCGACGTCGGCTGCGGCTGCGGCAATTTCCTCATTCACCTGGCCAGAAGGTTCGGCTGCGCGGGCGAAGGGCTCGATCTGAGCGGCGAGCGGATCAAGGTAGCCGAGCGGAACCTGGCCGCCCAGAACACCCATCGGCCACTCGAACTGGCGTTCAGGCAGGGCTCTGCCACCCGGCTGCCCTACGCCGCCGACACGTTCAGCCATGTGGTGAGCCAGGACGCGCTGTTCCTCGTGCCCGACAAGCCGCGCAGCCACGCCGAGATCTACCGCGTCCTCGCGCCCGGTGGCGTCTTCGCGTTCTCCGACTTCCTCCAGCCGAAGAAGGAGGTCAGCGACCGGGCGCGGCGGCACGTCTACGACCGGGTGCGGTGGACAAGCGGCTTTTCGCTCGGTGACTACCAGGCCGCGCTTGAGCGGGCCGGCTTCGCGGTGGCCAGCGCCCGCAACGCCGACAGCCACCTGCGGCAGACATACCGGGTGCTTGGCGCGACCGCGCGGGAGCGCGCCGCCGGCGCGCCGAGCGCCGCGGCACGCGACTGGATGCTGGCTTTCGCCGAGTCCTGCGCGGCGATCCAGGCCGCCATCGACGAGGGTGAATTCGGCTGGGGGATCATCGTCGCCCGCAAGCCGGGCAGCGGCACCTGACAGGCAGCGATCTACCTCAGGACTGGAGCCATGCAGCAGACAGACGGCATGAAACCGACGATGGCCGGCGTGGTCGCCAAGCGGGATCGGGAGGCGTCCCCCGGCGCGCCGTTCGCGCCGTTCGCGCCGTTCGCGCAGGCGTGCACGGCCAGCGGGCTGGACGCCTGTGTGCGGTACGACGTCACGATCACCGACTCGCTGACCAGCTCGCGGCGAAAGGCGTTGTAACGCACGCGGCCATGAAGCTACCCGATCACGGGCGCCACGACCTGGCGCCCGACCTGGAGCAGCCCGACGTTCTGGTGATCGGCGGCGGTGTCGCCGGCCTGTTCGCCGCCTATCACCTGCGTCTGGCTGGTGCCGCCGTCACGGTCGTCGAACGCGGGCCGGTCGGCGGCCCGCAGTCCTGCTCGTCGGGCAACACCGGCTTCGTCGGCACCCAGGGCGCCGCTCCGCTCGCCGAACCCGGCGTGCTGACCCAGGGCCTGCGCTGGCTCGGCGATAAGGAGAGCCCGTTCTACATCAAGCCGCGGCTGGACGGCGGGCTTGTGCGCTGGCTCTGGCACTTCAGCCGGGCCTGCAACGACCGGGACTTCGCGGCCGGCTTCGCGGTCCTGCTAGAGATGAAACAGCGCAGTCTGGAGATCCTGCGCGCGGTGTGCGCTCGCGGAGACCTCGCGCCGACTCTGGTCAGCGACGGCATGGTGGTCGCCTTCAAGTCGCCCGAGGCGTTCGCCAAGGCATGCCGCGCCGTGCCGCGTGCGGTGGCCGGCGGTGTGCCACTGCGGATACTGGACGCCGCGGCACTGCGAGCGCTTGAACCCGATGCCGAGTTCGACATCCGTGGCGCCCTCTTCAACGCCGACGGCGCGTACCTGCGCGTTCCCGAGTTCATCGTCGGATTCGCCGCCGAGCTCGAGCGGATGGGCGTGCGGATCTGCGCGGGGACAGAGGTCACCGGATTCCAGCTCGCCGGCCGGCGGATCCAGCGGGTACGGACGACGATGGGGGAGTGCAGGCCGGGCGAGACCGTGATCGCGGCCGGCAGCTGGTCGACGGCGTGCGCCCGCCAGCTCGATGTCGGCCTCCTGCTCCAGCCGGCCAAGGGATACGCCGTCACGGTCAGCGCGCCGCCGGGCGCGCCGAGGCTGCCGGTGCTGCTCAGCGAGGGCAAGGTCGCCGTCGTTCCGCTCGGCGGCCGGCTGCGCCTTGGCGGCACTCTCGAGCTGACGGGGATGGACCCAGAGATCTCCCAGCGCCGCGTGAGCGGCATGCTGCGTACCGTGGGCGCCTACCTGCCGGGGTTGGGCGACCTCACGACGATCGATACCTGGAGTGGCTTGCGCCCCTGCAGCCCGGACAGCCTGCCGTTCATCGGCCGCGCCGAGCCCTACCAGAACCTGTTGATCGCCACTGGGCATGGCTACATCGGCATGGGCCTCGCCCCGGCAGGCGGCAGGCTGGTCGCCCAGATCGCCGCCGGTGAGAAGCCAGACCTGGATCCCGCGCCGTTCGCCGTCGGCCGCTTCTCTGGCCGGGCGCGGCGGCAGGCAGGCCGGCGGAACCTGCCTGGCCCGCGCCAGCCGGCCGCGGCGGGCCCGGCCTGGATCGCGCCCAGCGGGCACGGCGGGAGCGCTGGACGATGACCGACCGGACCCCGGCCGGGCCGCAGGCGATGATCGGCGTGCTCTGCCTGGACACCTCCTTCACCAAGATTCCCGGGCACATCCGCAACCGGTCCACCTTCGACTTCCCGGTCAGGTACCAGGTGGTAGCTGGGGCGACGCCGGAACGAGTGGTCAGCCAGGCAGATCCGCGGCTGCTTGAGCCCTTCATCGGCGCGGCGAGGGAACTGGACGCGGCCGGCGTGGCCGCGATCACGGGCGCCTGCGGGTTCCTGGTCCTCTTCCAGCGCGAGCTGGCCGACGCTGTACGCGTCCCGCTGTACACGTCCAGCCTGATCCAGCTGCCGATGGTGCACCGGATGCTGCGCCACGATCAGAAGGTGGGGCTGCTGGTGGCCAGCAAGGACTCGCTCACCAGGCGGCACCTGGCCGCGATCGGCGGGGAGTCAGTCCCGGTCTGCGTGGCAGGCATGGCAGGGCAGCCGGAATTCCGCGAGGTCATACTGGAGGGACGGCGGGCAGAGCTGGACGCCGGCCGGCTGCGTGATGAGGTGGTCGGCGAGGCGGAGCGGCTCGCGCGGGCCAACCCCGAGCTCGGGGCGCTGATCATCGAATGCACCGACCTGGTGCCGTTCGCGCAGGCGATCCAGGCCAGGATCGGCGTGCCGGTCTTCGACATCGTGACGCTCACCCAGATGGTGCATCAGAGCCTGACCCGGCGGCCGTTCGGCGGCTGCTGACGGGCTCGGACCCACAGTCTGCCCAGACCGTCATCCACCACAAACGACGCGGCCGGGACGAAGGACAGGATCACACATTGCCCGCCAACCCAGTCCGTCAAAACAAGCTGGTAGGCGCGGCATCCATGCGCACAAAGCCACTGACTCGTATCACCCCCGTGATACCAAATCCCGGCGGCAGCAGCGGCCAGGGTGACTCTGTTGCTGGTCGCCGTGATGCCGGGCCGTCCGGCAAGTACGCCAGCACCCGGTCGATCAGCCCGG